>Ga0316226_1000628_pt1 | contig 45389 bp, 37 predicted proteins | sample TBH18017metaG_FD_206009 | JGI IMG/M metagenome (GOLD analysis project Ga0316226, IMG submission 206009) | Freshwater microbial communities from Trout Bog Lake, Wisconsin, USA - TBH18017 | ecosystem: Environmental > Aquatic > Freshwater > Lake > Hypolimnion/Profundal zone | place: USA: Wisconsin...
CCGTTTAAGGGAGGATGGTTGACGCTGAAACGTTTAGGCCGTTGCCAGCCCTGGGGAGGGAAGGGGTATGATCCTGTACCGTGACTTGCTTGAATAACGAATAACGAATAACGAATTTTGAATTACGAATGAATTAAAGTGCAGAATAACGTTCGGCGAAGCCGAAATGAGCACATAAAAACAGGTAGCGAGGTAGCGAGAAGCGAAATAAAAAGATACAGCTGAAAGAAGCTATTAGAGTTAGAATAAAAAATACAATGTTAAACATGAGAATAGTAAGAATAGCAATATTAATATTTATAGTCGGGGCTGGTTTTCAGGTTTTTGCTCAGGATAAGCCTGGTACAGAAGCAACGAAAGCCAATATCGGGTTTGAGCTGATGAAGAACCTGGATATTTATTCCAATATGCTGAAAGAGCTCAGCACTGATTATGTGGATGTCATAAACCCCGGACAGCTTACCGAAACCGGCATCGATGCCATGCTCGAATCGCTTGACCCGTATACGAATTTCATTCCTGAAAACCAGGTTGAAGATTATCGCTTTATTACTACGGGACAATATGGCGGCATCGGGGCTCTCATCCATCAGCAGGGTAAATACGTAGTGATCTCTGAGCCTTATGAAGGATCACCGGCCCAGAAATCCGGCCTTAAGGCAGGGGATAAAATTATCAGGATCAATGGCCAGGCCGCGGTAAATAAAAGCTATGACGAAGTAAGCGCTGTGCTGAAGGGCCAGGCAGGCACCGCAGTCAACCTGGTTGTTGAACGCAGGAGCCCTTCCGACACTATGGTAAAGGAGATCATCAGGGAAAACATTAAAATTGATAATGTCCCTTACTCCGGCATGCTTAAAGACAGCATCGCCTATATAAAGCTTACGGGTTTTACACAAAACGCTTCGAAAGAATTCCGCCAGGCTTTCGTGAACCTTAGGGGAAACAACACCCTGAAAGGCCTTATCATCGACATCCGTGGGAACGGTGGCGGGCTGCTCACCGAAGCTGTCGAGATTGCCAATATTTTCGTTGAAAAAGGCCAGGAGATCGTATCAACCAAAGGACAGAAAGCAGATAAAAACCAGCAGCACCTTACCTCATCGGCGCCCGTGGATCTTGAAATACCCATAATAATACTCGTCGACAGCCAGAGCGCTTCGGCATCAGAGATCCTTGCAGGCTCGCTGCAGGACCTCGACCGAGCAGTTGTCCTGGGGCAGCGCACCTTTGGGAAGGGCCTTGTTCAAAATGTAGTGCCTCTCAGCTATAACGCTCAGATGAAGATCACCGTGGCCAAATATTACATCCCCAGCGGGAGATGCATACAGGCCATAGATTATTCGCATAAAAACAAGCAGGGTACTTTTGACAAAATCCCCGATTCCCTCATCCGTGAATTCAAGACCAAACACGGTAGGAAAGTATATGACGGCGGCGGGATCAGCCCCGATGTAAAAGCCGGCGAAAGGCAGTTCAGTAATCTCGCGCTGGCACTATATAATAAATTCCTGATCTTTGATTACTCCACGCTCTATGAACGCACCCATCCCGCCATTGCAGCTCCCGACAAGTTCGAGATCAGCGATTCGCTATATAATGATTTCCTGAATTATATTAAGGACAAGGATTTCAAATATACCACACGCAGCGATCAGGCACTTGAGAAACTCAGGAAAGAAGCAGAAAAGGAGCATTACCTTGATGGCATTAAAAGTGAACTTGACCAGCTTCAGACCAGCCTGGACAATGACAAGAAGGAAGACCTGAAGAAGTACAGGGACCAGGTGCAGGAGCTTCTTAAAGCGGATATCCTTGGAAGGTATTATTACCAGAAAGGCAAGATCATAGGCACCCTTAAAACAGATCCTTTGCTGAATGATGCATTCAGTGTGCTCAAAGATTCAGCAAGATATACGGGTATACTTGCAGGTAAATTTTCCCAGCTCGACAACAGCCTTCCGGGTTCGGTGGAAGAAGAATTGCATTCAAAAGACGGTCAGTAACAATTAAAATCTTTACCATGAAACGATCAATCCTACTCATCAGCTTGTTTTTAACAGTCTTCATCCTCAGCGGGTCAGCTGCCAATAAACCTGCATACAGGATATTCACATCCAAAGGCAAATCAACAAATTACAAAGCCATGGTAAAAGAATCAGGCTCTGCAGATGTAGTATTCTTTGGTGAAATGCACGACAACCCTATCTGTCACTGGATGGAACTTCAGCTCACCAGGGACCTTCTGAATTACAATGGGAAACAGCTGGTGCTTGGTGCGGAAATGTTTGAATCAGACAACCAGTTACTTCTGAATGAATATGTTACCAGGCAAATTATCCGAAAAAAAGATTTTGATGCTGAAGCAAAACTATGGCCCAATTACAAAACCGACTACTCTCCAATCCTTGAATTTGCAAGGGAAAACAGCCTGAAGTTTGTCGCAACAAGCATCCCCCGCCGGTTTGCGGCCATGGTAAACCTCTATGATTTTGATTTTCTTGACACCCTGATGGCCAATGAACGCGGCCTTATGGCTCCACGCCCCATTCCTTATGATTCATCACTGGCATGTTATAAGAACATAGGTGCTGCAGTACAGGGCATGCCTCATATGGGAGCGAACCTTGCAAAGTCCCAGGCGATGAAAGATGCAACCATGGCCTGGTTTATACAGAAAAGCATTTACCATGACAGTATTTTGTTCCTGCATTTCAACGGGGCGTATCATAGCGACAACCATGAAGGTGTGGTATGGATGCTTAACCAGTATCTCCGCCGCGGCAGCTGGGCCCAGAAAATACTCACCATCAGCTGTGTTGAACAAAAAGACCTGGATGATCTTGAACCGTCGAACCAGGGGAAAGCCGACTTTATAATCGTAATCCCCTCCGACATGACCAAGACCTATGCTACTGACCCCATGTTCATGTCACCTGCAAAGCCATCCGCAGACGATAAAAACGCAGTCAAGCCAAAACCGAAATCCAAAGAGAAGCAGGAATCCGTCGATGATGATGACGACGATTAATTCTCAGGCAAAAGTAAAATACGCATTGATCAGGAAATTCCAGATTGTCACCAAAAGGGTGGCCACCAGTTTGGAAACGTAAAAATTGACTTTGAACTTTCCTGTCATAGTCCATAGGATCAGGAGATTTATTCCCAGGCCTATCAGTGCGATCATGAAAAACCTAGTAAACTCCATGCCTACCTGCGGATTGTGGCTCTGAAAAGTCCACACCCTGTTGAGGAAGTAATTGGTGGTGGCGGCGGTGCAGAATCCAAGCGCATTGGCAACATACTTTTGGATCTTTAAAAATTCCTTGCACACGAAGGTTATCCCGAAGTCAACGAAAACCCCTGTAAATCCAACCATGCAGAATTTGATGAACTTAAGGATGAAGGCTTCGTTAAAGGTTTGCTGGAAGTCCATAATGTTAAAGTAGCGAGGTAGAGAGGTAGCGAAATAGCGTTCGGCGAGGCCGAAATGAGCACACAAATGAAATAAACAATTGGTGCAAATAAACAGTAAAATAGCGGAAGTTATCGATTAATTCAGTATTCATCATTCGTTATTCGATTATTCGATTATTCAAATCCGTTGATCCCAAAAAGCTTCCTTATAACTGGATGATCAGGATCTCGACTTTCCCGTTCCTCAGCACTTCCACATTCACTGTCATGCCCGATTTGAGTTTGTTCAGCCTGGCCATATAGTCGTATATATTTTCGACTTTCATCCCGTGCACCGAAATGATGATATCGCCTTTGAGCATTCCGCCCTTATATGCAGGACCGTCTTTGGTCACACCGTCAACCCTGAGGCCTTTTTTCTCGGAACCTGCAAAGTCTGGCATGATACCAAGGGTCACCTTGTAACGGCGGCCGCTTCTGCCTGACTGCTCCTTTTTCCCTGATTCCCTGAAAGTAAGGTCCTTGCCAAGGTTGTCAATATCGGTAATCAGAGCAAGGCTGAAATCACCTATCTGCTTCTCTGCTTTATAGTCAAGCTTGTCTGCATCATCAGCAGGGGTATGGTAATCCATATGCACCCCGGTGGTAAAAAAGAACACAGGGATGTTGGAAGAATAAAATGAGGCATGGTCAGAAGGACCGTAACCGTCGGGAGAATGAGTTACGGCAAATGGCAGGCCTTTTTCAAAAACTTTAAGTATACTGTCGCCTTCGGCGGATGTGCCTGTACCGCTGATCGAGATTGAATTCTTTTCCTTATCAAAACGGCCCACCATGTCGAAATTGAACATGGCCTTGATCTTTTTAATATCCACAACGGGATTATTGACGAAGTACTTTGAACCCAGCAGGCCCATTTCCTCACCCGAGAAGCAGATAAAAATAATGCTGCGTTTCAGCTTCGCTTTATGCGGGGCCAAAGCCTTTGCAAGTTCCATGACCATCGCGGCCCCTGAAGCATTATCATCGGCACCGTTATGTATTGCAACCGTATCGGGAACCCTGGACCCGGAATTCGGACCCCCGAAACCAAGGTGGTCGTAATGGCCGCCAATAACCAGGTACTCATCTTTCAGGACCTTGTCGTTACCTTCAAGCAGGCCGATCACATTGGCTGTTTTTGCATGCTTCTGGCTGATGTCAACCTTACAGCTTACCCTGGTGCCAGTTTCAAAACTGTTCGGCTTTTTCCTTGCGATAATTAAATTTTCAAGGCTGTCGGCCGAAATCCCTTTTGCAGCAAGGATCCTGTCGGCGATCTCATGCTTAATGTTAACGACCGGAATCCCGCTTGTGACTTCATTATTTTCAACGACCAGGGCCATGAGTTTATCATCCTTATCAAGTCCCCTAGGGGTGACCAGAAAAACACCCGCCGCTCCCTTATCCTTGGCTGCAAGCACCTTGGACCTTGCATCACTGAAAGGGATGAACCTGCTGTCGGTCTTATCGAGTTCAGGATCGGCCCTGAAGATCATCACCCACTTGCCTTTGACGTCAATGCCTGAATAGTCGCTCCATTTCAGGCTGTCAAGATCGAGGTCGAAACCATATCCTGCAAAAACAACATTGGCATTAACTTCCCCGCCCGATGAAAAAGCCAGGGGAACGAATTCCTTTTTGAAAGTTGCCTGGTAGCCGTCGAGCGCTAATTTGTTCTCCGGCCCAAGAGTTACGTCTATCACAATGTCGAAATTCTGGAAGCCATTGTCGGCCATAGGCTTCAATCCTGCAGCCTTAAAATGGGCCAGTATATAATTTGCCGCCACATTCATCTCGGCAGTGCCGGGCTTCCTGCCCTTCAGCGAATCGGACGCCAGGAAATATACATATTCCTTAAGATCCTTTGCCGAGACATCAGCTTTCTGGGCATAGACGTTCAGCCCGTAAAATCCTATGATTAAATAAACCAATACTCTTTTTATCATATCTCTGTATTTACTCCGAAATTCAATGTCCAATGTTCAAAATTCGATATAATTCGTAATTCAAAATTCGTTATTCGTTATTCTTAATTCTTTTCTAAAACACTCTTAATGATCCCCCCTCCCAGCACAATATCTCCGTCATAGAACACCGCGCTCTGGCCGGGGGTTATGGAATCGTTCGGATGAAAAAATGTTGCTTTCACAAACCCGTTTTCAAGAGGTTCAATCCTTCCATCCTTTTCTTTTTGTGCCGAACGGATCTTGATGCTTACATCCATCGCTTCTGCCAGGTTATCAATTCCGATCCAGTTCAGATCGTTGACAAGAAAGCTGGAACTGAAAGTATCTTCCTTTTCACCAACAACCACTGTATTGCTGTCTTTCTCAATCCTGATCACGTAAAGGGGTTCCGACCAGGCAATACCCATTCCCTTCCTCTGCCCTATCGTAAAATTCCAGATCCCCTGGTGAGTCCCGAGGACCTTTCCGCTGGTGTGGACAATATTCCCGGTCGTAATTTCATGTTCAAGAAGGTCCTTGTAATTACCGCTGTAGAAATCCTGGCTTTCTTCCTTGTCATAAACAGGAAGCCCAGCCTCCCTGGCAATCTCTTTTATTTTCGTCTTGTTGTAAATGCCAATCGGAAGCATCGCTTTGGCAAGCTGATCCTGGGTTAGCCGGTAAATGAAATAGGTCTGGTCCTTCTTCTGGTCCACCCCTTTTTTCAGGAGGAACCTGCCAGTGGCAGGGTCTTTCTCCACCTTCGCATAATGTCCGGTGGCAAAAAAGTCATACGAATAACCTTTTTTCTCCGCCATTGCCGGCAGCAGGCTGAACTTTATATGCTGGTTGCATTGTATGCAGGGGTTCGGAGTCCTTCCTTCATAATATTCGTTCCTGAAATAATCCAGGACTGCCTTCTTATATTCCCCCGAACAGTCAAACACTTCAAAAGGTATCTTCAGGATTTCGGCTATCTCCCTGGCCTCCCTGATCTCCTCTTCTTCATCCGGGCCGTAGCACGCATGTTTGCTATTAGATGTAAAAGGAAGCTTTCTCCCATCCCATATTGCCATGGTAACACCTACAACATGATAACCTTCCTTATTTAAAAGATAGGCAGCAACAGAGGAATCCACTCCCCCGCTCAGTCCTACAAGTACAGTCTTATCTTTATTCAAAATGATTTTTTCGCTGAAAATTGAGCCCGCAAAGGTACAATTTATTTGACTTGGATCATGCGGATGACTTTGGTGAAATCCGGGCTTGTGAGCCTCACTATCAGGACACCAGATGCCCCATTCCGTGAAGATGATTTAAAGGGTATTTCATGAATTCCCTGCTGTTTATATGCGTTGACGAGGATACCTAAAAGTTCACCTTCCACACTGAATACTTCCAGTTTCACCTGGCCTGGTTTTTCCAGTTCATATCCGATAGTAGTGGCACCGCTATAAGGGTTCGGATAATTATATAAATTGTTTACTGCGGATGGCTGATCCCCGGTTACACCCGTTAGTGGTGTGCAAGGTGTGAATTGGACCCCGTCAACCCAGATCGTAAACCCGTAGTCCCAGGTATCGGCATGGATCTCTACATAGTTCACCGAATCGTTCGTCATATTTCCGACGACCGACCTGGTGAAACCATTTCCGCCTGCAACAGGGCATTTCAACAATTTCCAGTTAAGGTTAGCCGCGTTCAGCAAGGTCGGGGATGCAGTGTATTTATAATACCCCGCCCTGGCGTTCCCAATCCTGACCGAGAAATACTGGAACCCTCCGGCTGTATTCCTGATTGTCCTCACCCAAAAATACAAGGTGTCGGTATTGCTGAGGGTCCAGCTTGATACCGAATCTCCTGCAGCCCGATAGTTCAGCGACATGTCATAACCCCGGCTGGTGACCATTTTTACCGAGGCATAACCAAGCTGTTTTACCACACTGTCAAAGTAAAGCGAGTCGCCAAAAGGATTCTTGGAGGGATACCCGGTTTGAGGATATACATTCCATAGTGATGAAGGCTCTGCCATATCGCAGGGAGGCTGGTTCTGCATTACAGGCGTGTTACCTGAGGTATATGGCCACCATTGTACCTGCCCAAGGGTTGCGCTGTTGTGCCTGTCGTAAACTTTGGCAAGTATCATCAGGCTGTCGGAAGGATCAAAGAGGTTTCCGGGAGCATAAATATCATAGGTGGACGTATTCTGGAAATGGTAGGCGGTAGGAGCTGTGAAAGTGTTACCTGTAATGGTATCCATATCCGACTGCCCGGCGAAATAAACCGATGCTGCCTGGCTGTATAAAAATTCATTCCCCGTCATATGGGTATGTTCGGTTTTGGTAAGAGAGACCGCAAGAGTATTCCCGTTAAAAGTATTGGAATGGATGTCGTAATCCTTTGAGTACTGGTTGGTATACCCGGCGATCGGGCTGCCTTCCCAGAGCTCTATCCCCAGCGGATTGTCGCCGATCTGGTTATTGGTGATCGCGTTACTGAATCCGCGGTCGATGGCGATGCCGTCTATGTAATTCCCGTTGATCTCATTACTGTCGACGATGGACTGGAAGGAATATCCAAGCCACATCCCGTAATCACTGTAATTACAATTATTGTGTTTGTAAACATTACCCGAGGCAAATGTCGCCTCTATCGCGTTATGGGGGGAATAGGAGCATTCGTTATATGCAAAGTAATTATTGTTCGGGGTCGTTGAATGCTGATACTGGCCAAGGAAAACCCCGTCGCCCGACCAGCTCAGGTCATTGTTTATGACCGTATTGTTGTTTGAAACTATCATCAGCAGAGCCCCGCAATCGCTGGGGTCGGTCTTGGGCCGGTTCACATGCGAACAGTTGTTCTGAAAAATGTTACAGGTATCGCTCCAGAACATCCTGATACCATAGGAGGTATTCCATGAGAAATCATTGTCGTGGATCTTTATCGAATCGCAATGGTAAAGTGCCACGCCGTCGTTCTGCATCGTCATCATGTTGTCATGGATATGGGCTGCACGGCTCTGGTACATCATAACACCTCCCCCCAGGGCATTGGCATAGTCGGCCCATACATTGATCCAGCCTGCCGAATCAACCCTGTTATGGCAGAAGTGGTTCCCGTAAATGGTAATATGGTCTGAATTGGTAATGTAAACAGCATATTTATAACTGAACACCGAATCGAAATTCCTGATCGTGATATTATGAGAGTTGGCAATTTTGATCATATATCCTTTAAAGACCGAGCCGTCAACCGTGCAGCTGTCCCCGTCAAGTATTATATCATGCTGGCCAATGATCTGGATGACACCGTTGGAATCAGGGTCGGTGAAAAGGTAATTGGCCGGGATGAACTTGATATTTGAATTACTCGGGATCTGCATATTGTTGGTGATCGGGATGTAGGACTGGGCCATGGAACCTGCAGTCGTAAAAACCAGGAGCACCATAATAAATACGTAATGTTTCATAGCTAAATTCTTTATTAACAAACGAATGTAGACAATTATATCCCTGAAAGCAAGGTTTTATAATGAAAAACATCTAATTTTAATGTTTTTATCAGGATTCTTACACTTACAAAATAACTGCATGCATATGCCTGACGGACATATCCATATACTTATTATCACTTGAATCCAGGTTTTAGGGTTGTATCTTTGTAAATTGGATTATTGTAAAAAATTAAAGCAAAAAATAGCACCATGAAAAAATTCAAAAACAATTTCCTTCAAAGATTGTTGGTTCTTATTATTATTTCAGGCGCCTTGTTATCCCAGACAGCCTGTCATAAACAGTCTTCCGGAGGGACATCCGCTCCCACCAAGTTCACACAACTTCAGGTGAACCAGAATTTCAAATTCGACAATTACAGCGACGTTAATGTAACCATCACTATATCCCAGACCGGTGCATTTAAAATGTACGTGATCCAGCTCTTCAACGGGGATCCTTCCAAAGGTGGAAAGCTTCTTGGAACAGGGGCGACAGACGCAAACAGCCAATACCTGACAAAGATCCGTATTCCGTCAAACCTGTATACCGTTTATATCGGCAAAATTGCTGCAGATGGATCTGCACAGTATGTTTCCGCTCAGGTTACCGGGAACAGCCTCAATTATTCATTCGCCAAATCGGGAGTAGCAAAATCCGTTTACGGAGAGGCAGGTGTACCTGACTGCGCTTCGGGATGTACACAGACTCTTTCATCGGGGACCTATAACAGCCTGAACATTGCTTCCGGGGCTGTGGTATGTGTTCCCCAGGGAACAACCGTCACCCTGAATACTCCTGTCCTCAACAGCGGAGGAACGATCAGGATCTGTGGTACGGTAACCTGGAATAATATCAACGGCAGCGGGGGCACTATAATCATTTCTGCCACAGGGACCATGAATGGTAACTATGCCCTTACCGGAAGGACTTTGAATAATTACAGCACAATTTACGTCATGCCTAACAACAATTTTGACGGCACACTGAATAATTACGGTACCCTGAACGTTGCGTCCGGCGGAACATTCCAGATCAACAGTTCTGCTTTGGTCCACAACTATGGAACAATGACTGTTCCTTCAACATTCAACGTCAACGGCTCACTGCTCAACGACGGCCCCTTCACCGTTAATGGCAAACTTACCAATAACGGGAACGGGATAATAACCAACACCTGTTCCCTTACAATTGCAGGTTCCAATGATTTTCAAAATAATGGCGCGCTCACGAATAACGGATACGTCAATGTGACAGGCCAATTCAGCACACAAGGCAGCGCGACTAACAACCTTGGCCTGCAAAGCCTGATCCAATGCGACAACTTTGATATCGAAGGTTCGGCAGCCGGTCCGGCCCAGCAGGGGGCCCAGATCAAAGCGACAGGAAGCGGTCATAGCAAAACTGCCGGGGGATGCTCAGTTTCAGGCTATGTTGACCTTTGCGCTCCCGGGGGCATACAACCAAATAACGGCAACTATGGTTCCCATGTAACATTTTGTGCCTATACCATCCCGGTTCCAAGCTGCAGCGCACCCACAGCACCTTCGATCACGAGCGCACTTACTGCTGGAGGAATGGTTGGACAATCATTCACTTATACCATAACAGCAACCGGAACAGCCCCGATAACATTCAACGCAACGAACCTTCCTGCAGGTCTAACCTTCAGCGGAAACACCATCAGCGGAACCCCGACTACCGCTGCAACAACCAATGTAACTCTGACTGCCGACAACAATTTTGGCACGGATACCAAAACCCTGGTTATCACTATAGCTCCTGCGGGGACACCTCCGGTAATTACAAGTTCCCTAACAGCAACTACCACTGCCTTACAGGCATTCAGTTATACCATCACCGCGTCAGGGTCGGCGCCGATAACCTATAGTGCAACCGGCTTACCAACGGGATTGTCAATCAATGCGACTTCAGGTCTTATCAGCGGAGCTCCTACAACAGCCGGAGTTTACACCATCCCAATAACAGCCACAAACAATTACGGGCATGATACAAAAAACCTGGTTCTTACGGTAAACCCGGCCGGGAATCCACCGGTAATCACAAGTGCTCTTACCGCCTCAGGTACAACAACATCACAATTCACTTATAACATTACTGCCACCGGCACTTCGCCAATTACTTTCAATGCCACCGGGTTGCCGTCAGGTTTGTTTTTCAGCGGTTCAACCATCAGCGGAACCCCAACCAGTTCAGGGGTTTCCAATATCACGCTTACAGCAACCAACTCATTCGGCAATGATTCGAAAATTCTTGTCCTGACTGTGGCCGAGGGCCTGGTTGCACCTGTTATCACCAGCCCTTTAACGGCCAGTGGAATTAAAAACCAGTCATTCAGTTACACTATCACCGCTTCGGGCAGCACGCCCATAACTTACAATGCTACGAACCTGCCGGCCGGCCTTACTTTCAGCGGCAATGTGATCTCAGGAATACCTACGGCAGCCGGGACTTCCAATGTAAATCTAACAGCAACCAATGCCGCTGGAGCCGACAATAAAGTCCTTGTAATAACCATCACGAATCCTGTTATCGTAGATACCGATGGTGATGGTGTACCCGACAGCCAGGATGCATATCCCCTTGACCCAACCAGGGCTTTCAATTCATATTATCCCAACCAGGTCGATTACGGAACGATTGCTTTTGAAGATCTATGGCCCGCTTACGGGGATTATGACATGAACGATCTTGTGATGAATTTCAATTACAAAATAGTTACAAACGCTCAGAACAAGGTTGTGGATATCATTGTGAGTTACAAGATAAAAGCCGCCGGGGCTACAATGAATAATGGCTTTGGATTTATCCTGAACACCCCTCCTGCAAACATTGCAAGTGTAACCGGATGCCTGAAAGTTGGTTCTGCCGTAACGCTGGATCCAAAAGGATTTGAGGCAGGACATACGAATGAAACAGTTATTATCCCTGTTGACGCAGTAAACACCCTTTTAGGTAACGGACTTGTCAACACAATTCACGGGGGGAATACTGTTCAGACCAGCTATCAAACGGTGACAGTCCATTTCTCAAATCCACAAACCGGCATTGGAACGGCACCCTACAACCCGTTCATGTTCGTCAACCAGGAAAGAGGAAAGGAAATTCACCTGAAAGACCAGCCTCCTTCAGAATTGGTCAATACATCATACTTCGGTCTGTTTAACGATGCAAGCAACCCCTCCCAGGGAAAGTATTATCGTTCCTCAACCGGATTATGCTGGGCAATTGAAATACCGATTGACTGGTCTTACCCTCAGGAAATGATCGACATCGTTCAAACCCACCTGCATTTTGCCGACTGGGCTCAGTCGAACGGAACTACCTATCAGGACTGGTATGTATTGAAGCCGGGGTATCAGAATACAAATAATTTATATTAACAGATCTTCTTCGTAATAAATGTTACGGCCGCCCGGAAAAACCGGGCGGCCGTAACATTTATTACTGAATTATTTTCCTTGAAATAACAAGAAAATAGATCACCACCAGGACTACCCCCGCGCCCGAAATGACAAACATCAGCTTCATCCCGAGGGTATACCATAATATCCCGGCCAGGCTGCTTGCCAGGAGTGAAAACACACTGGCAAAACTGGTATAAAATCCTATTGCCGTAGCGGTATCCTTCTTGTCGGCCAGGTTGCTTATAAGGGCTTTGGATATCCCTTCGGTACTGGCAGCATAGATCCCGTAAAAGAAGAAAAGAAAAAGGAAACCAGGAATGGCAGTGGCAAAGCCAAAACAAAGATAAACCCCGGCAAACAAGGTAAGTCCTGCGATCAGGGTAGTCTTCAAACCGATCTTGTCGGCCAGCGCTCCCAGCGGGTATGATGCAAGAGCATAAACCAGGTTATAAAATATGTACATACCTATCATGCCGGTATCGGAAATATTTTTACTCTTTATCGCAAGTAAAAGAAAGGCATCGGAACTGTTAAATAAAGTGAAAATCAGCAGCCCTATAACCAGGCAACGATAAGAAACGGCTGAACGCTTCCAGTATTTAAGGTAGGAAAGGAAACCCGGTCTTTTTTCAACGGGAGAAGCCTTGGTTTTCTTTTCCTTCAGGAAAAAAGTAAGTCCTATAGCGACCAGTCCGGGGAAAAATGCCAGGTAGAAAAGGAATTTATATTCACCGGGGTAAATCCAGAGAAATAAAAGCGCAAGCATCGGGCCGATCGCGGCCCCAACGGTATCCATGCTACGATGAAAACCAAAGACCTTTCCCTTGTTTTCGGCAGTGGTTTCATCGCTTAGTATGGCGTCCCTTGCGCCGGTCCTGATTCCCTTGCCCAGCCTGTCGAGAGTACGGGCCAGGAATATCCACCATGGCCAGGTCAATACGGCCATCATAGGTTTCGATAAAGCGCTGAGAGTATATCCTCCCCTTACAAATGGAACCCTCCTCCCCATCACATCCGAACTCTGCCCAAAATAACCTTTGCTGAGGCCGGCAACAGCCTCGGCTATCCCTTCCAGGATCCCGATCAGCATAACCGAAAAGCCAATAGAAGTAAGATATACAGGCATTACCGGGTAAAGCATCTCCGAAGCTATATCGGTAAAAAGGCTTACGAAGGAAACCAGTAAAATTGTCCGCGTTAGGATTCGTGCTTTCATTTGGGTGTGATCTTGAAAAATGCAAGGTATGCTTTGGCTGATGCCGCAAGTTTGAAATTCCAATGCTTTGCTGCGGACAGCGCATTGGCTGTGGTGACAGGATCGACATAGCCCAGTTTCTGCAAAGCCGAAAATGCATTCATCCTCGTTTCAAATTCATATCCCGGGCCGCTGTATGGGATCAGCTCATCCAGAAACTCTCTTTTCCCGTTACTGATGGCTATTTCGAGCCAGGCCATCCTGATGTTTTTTCCTCTCCATCCTTCCATTTTTTTCGTAAGTTCAAGATAATGATCAGTACGGGAAGGGAATGAACTGCAAAGTCGCTCTAATGCGAATTGGATGTTCAGGTATGAAGAATCGCTAAGGCAGGTTTCCACGTCCGGTCTTAAAGTTTCGGGAATGGTGTCAAGCAGTATGAGTGCAGTCTTCCTTACATTGGCATTCTCATCATGCAGGGCCTTCCTGAACAGGGATAAAGATTCGCCCGACCTGTCCCTGCCTGCCTGTTCCAGAATAGCGGAACGCATCAGGGGGAAGTGATCCTTATCCCAGGCGGAGAGAAGAAGTTCTATTTTCTCAGTTAAAGGGGTCTTTTTGAGAGCCTGTAAAGCATCGTAACGGTCGATCATGAGAGGAGCTTTCATCAGCTGGGAGGCAAGTTCATTATACGAACGCTCAAAATCCAGCTTTTTAAGTATCCTGCGTCCGGGGTCAAACAACACGAAATCCACCTGGGCCTTCAAGGAGTTTGAGATCCTGACTTTTTGCTCCTTTTTATCAATCCAGGCCGTAATGCTGTCGGCGGAACCGTTTTTATAATAAACCCTGATCTTAACGGGCATCCTGAACAGGGGTTTCAGTTCATTCACTTCCTGCACCTGCTCCACGCTGACCCCGGTGAAAGCCTTGCCCGTTGAGTCCTCCTGGGAAACATAGCTCACCTTGTATTCCGGCTCCCCTCCCCTGAGTATCCATTCATCGAAGAACCAGTTGTATGAAACTCCCGTGGCATCATAGGTGCATCGTATAAAATCAGAGGTCTGGGCATAGTTGAACATATACCTTTGAGCGTACAGCTTAACAGCATCCCTGAATTCCCTGTCACCCATCACATCCCTCAGCATATCCAGCACCAGCGATCCTTTCTGGTAGATCCTCGCAACTCCTCCCTGGCTCCCGCCAACGGGATAATCGTTTTTCTTTGCAGCATCAAATGCCTGGTTCATCTCATCATTCCTGATGTTCTCATAATATTCCTCCCCATAAACCGAACGTTCGAAGAGCTTAGCATAATGTGTAGCGAAACTCTCGGTAAGCCATACATCCTTGTTAACGAGATGTGCAATGCCATCGCCGAACCACTGATGTGCCAGCTCATGGGCATTCACATTCACGTAATTTCTCTGCCACCAGGCATGGGGGTCGATCAGCATATAATCACCGAACACGGTGGATGTTGTTGTTTCCATACCTCCGTACATGTAGTCTATGACAGGAGCTTCCCGGTATTGGGTATAAGGATAATCAACACCTATCTCCTGTTCGAAAAATTCAAACATCTTCTCGGTGTATTTGTAAGTAACGGGAACCCTGTCGGCCATTCCTGCCCAATACCAGTATTCAAGCGGAACCCCTCGTTTCGTAGCCGATACGGCATAATCGTAATCCCCGATCACCAGGGAAGTTGAAAAATAAGGATGGTCTTTTTTCATGGCATAATGCCAGGTTTTTGTCCCGTCGGGATTCGTAACCACTTCAAGCCTTTCGCCGTTGGAAAATATCTTGTATTTGCCGTCAAAAGTGAAATACATATCGGTTGTTACCCTGGCTTCAATATAAGGTAGCCAGTTATGAGGCCTGTGGGCCCAGATGGTTTTTCGCTTCCCTGCTTCTTCAGGCCTCCATCCTATAAAATATATAGGACCTGCCTGGGGGCGGGCTTCATAGGATATGCTGATAATATATTTCTTTCCCCTGGCCAGGAATGCAGCCCCTTTCACAGGATAGATCACCAGGTTCGACCCGGAGAGCTTCCAGGTTACGGGGATCAGTCCGACCATTGCCTTGCCTTGCTTACCCGTTGAGGGCTTCACCGCTCCCTCATCCACAGTGATCAGGCTTACCTTATTGATAACGAATTCGGGAGTATAAATACTTATGGAGTCCGTGTGATAACGGTTTGCAATAACTGTAAGGTCGGCATTGGCTATCACCAGGTTTTCGTCGGGTTTGAATTGCACATCGGCTTTCACATGTTTCAGTGTTACCGTGAGATCGGGCGGATTGGAGGCTGGATCCTGGTAATAGGTGACGGTTTTATCCTGGGAGTACAGCCTGAGCGCTAATGTCAATGCAGCCAGCAGGATGAAAGATTTTCGTAAGATCATGAGATTCTATTTTTTACCTTTGTGGCCCATAATATTTTCCTTATCAGATGGCCAACACCAAAAGTAGCAAAAAGTCAAGGATGTCGCACATTCTTTCGGTGATCGACGGGCAGGAACTGGAACGGCAGCGGCTGTCGCGGGAGCTTCACGACGGTATCGGGCAGTCGATGGTGGCCATCAAGATGAAACTCGAGAGCCTCAGCTATATCCCCGAAAAGGAGATAAAGCCGCAGCTGGAAGGCATAAAGCGGCAGTTTGATCAGATTGTGGATGAGATACGGAGGATCACTACCGACCTGATGCCACCGGTGCTCGAGGAGTTCGGGCTTGTGATCGCGTTGTTCAACCTTTGCGAAGATACCGCCAGGCATTCGACGGTAAAGGTCAAATTTGAACATAAAGTGAGGAATGTTGAGTGGAATAAAAAAATTCAGACTTATCTTTACCGTATTGTGCAGGAAGCCCTGAACAATATAATAAAGCATTCGAATGCCGACCAGGCCTATATCAAGTTACTGAATGATCATGATTGTATCTACCTCAGCATTCAGGATAACGGGAAAGGTTTCAAGCTTCATGATTCGGGCAGCCAGGGAGGCCACGGGCTTCACAATATGCAGGAAAGGGTTAAATTACTGGGTGGCACCCTTGACCTTAATTCTGCATCAGGGAAAGGCACATTGATACAAATTAAAGTTCCAAGGTTCCTGTAATGGAGGCAATACGGATATTTCTTGTTGAGGATCACGACCTTGTGCGTGACGGGCTTAAGGCCCTGCTCGCGTCCATACCTGATATTGCAATCATTGGAGAAGCCGCAAACGGGAAAAGCCTGTTTGAAAAACTGAAGATCGTACAGCCGGATATCATAGTCCTGGATATCTCGCTACCTGATATTTCCGGGATCGAGATCACAAAAAGACTGAGGCATGATTATCCCCAGATCAGGGTGCTTATCCTGTCGATGTATACGCATGAAGACTTTGTCACCGGTGCTATACGTTCCGGGGCCAGGGGATACCTTCCTAAAAACACTTCCCGTGATGAACTGGTGAAGGCAATCTATGCCATCTACCGGGGAGAGGAATTTTTCGGCGAGACCATCTCCAAGATCCTTCTGAAAAGTTTTATTCGTACAGCTGCCGAGCAGAATGAGCAGGAAGAGAAACCCGCGTTCAGCCTGTCGGCCAGGGAGCAGGAGATCCTGAAGCTGTTTGCAGAGGGGTTTAACAATAAAGAAATAGGGATGAAGCTTAGTATTTCGGTCCGTACGGTCGAAACCCATAAGAATCATATCATGAAAAAACTGGGGATAAAATCCCCGGTGGAAATGGTGAAATTCGCCATCCGCAACAAGATCATTAACCTGTAACAACCGCGAATGATAGAGATCAGCAAGATCAAAGAGGTAAAACTATGGCTTAAGCCGCATCTCAAAAAAGGCCTGAGGATCGGTTTTGTACCAACCATGGGCGCCCTGCATGAAGGCCATATCAGGCTCATCAGGCAGTCAAAACAGGAGAATGATATCACCGTTTGCAGCATATTTGTGAATCCGATTCAGTTCAACAACCAGGATGACCTGGTAAAATATCCCCGGAACCTGATGCTTGATGCAAGGCTGCTCAGGAACAACGGCTGTGACATGTTGTTCAGTCCGGAGGTGGAAGAGATGTACCCTGATGGTAAAACAGGTAATCATGACATTGAATTCGGTATGCTTGACAAGGTGATGGAAGGAAAATTCAGGCCAGGGCATTTCAAAGGCGTGGTGATCGTGGTCAGGAAGTTGTTCGGCATTTTCAGCCCATCCAATGCATATTTTGGTAAAAAAGATTACCAGCAGCTGATGGTGATCACCCGGATGAAAGAGATTCTTGGATTACCGGTCAATATCATTGGCTGTGAAACAGTAAGGGAAGACGACGGGCTTGCGATGAGTTCAAGGAATCTTCGCCTCACCATTGGTGAGCGCCAGGTTGCCCGGAGGATCTTTGAAGTACTCTGCAAGGTAAGGGAAAAGGGCAGCAAGACACCGGTATGGGAACTCAGGGAATGGGCTATTAAAAAGATCCAGGAAGATTCCAGGTTCAGGGTTGAATATTTTGAGATCGCCGACAGGGAGACATTGATGCCTGTTGAGAACTGGGGGCAGAAGACACAGGCGGTGGCGCTGACTGCCGTTTACCTCGGAGATGTGAGGCTGATCGACAATGTAGAACTTTTTTCGTAATTTTGCATCATGATGCAGATTCAAGTACTGAAATCCAAGATTCATCGTGCAACGGTTACCGATGCCAACATTAATTATGTGGGTAGCGTCACTATTGATGAATACCTGATGAAGGAGGCAAACCTGATCGAGAATGAGAAGGTCCAGGTGCTTAACATCAACAATGGGGAACGTATAGAGACCTATGTTATCAAAGGCAAAAAAGGTAGTGGTGTTATCTGCCTAAACGGCGCTGCAGCGCGTAAGTTCCTCAAAGGCGATGTAGTGATTATTGTTTCTTATGCCGCGATGGACTTTGAAGAGGCAAAAAAGTTCAAGCCGTCCATTGCTTTCCCCGACTCAAAAAACCTCTTAGCTTCCAGAAAAAAGAAATAACATATGACAGACGCAGTGCCCGGGACTTCCTCCTCAAGGAAGAAGATAATTACCGCATTGAAATTTTCTTTTTTCCTGGGCCTTGGTTTACTTATTATCTGGCTTTCGCTTAAGGATCTGACCTCCTCTGAACGGACACAGATCCTTCATTCCTTCAGAACGGCCAATTATTCCTGGGTTGTGCTGTCGATAATCCTCGGCATTTGCAGCCATCTTCTCCGCGCCGCCCGCTGGGTCCTGTTCTTTGAACCCATGGGTTTAAAGCCCCGGTTCAAAGTTACCTTTTACGCTGTCATGATAGGTTATTTTGCCAACATGGCTTTCCCCAGGCTGGGAGAGGTTACACGTTGCGGCATTCTTTCAAAGTACGAAAAAGTCCCGTTTCAGAAAGCCCTGGGAACGGTAGTGACCGAACGTGCTATTGACATGCTCATTTTTTTTCTCCTCTTTTTGCTGATGTTCTTTACCCAGCTGGGAACCATCAGGGAATATCTTGATGAAAAGATATACCCTAACCTCGTTGCAAAATTCGGGACGCTTCACTATTCACGGATGATTTTTCTTTCGCTCGGTGGATTTCTGGTTGTTCTTGTCGGGCTGTGGTTCGCAGTGCGTAAAAGAGTCATGGCAAGCAAGACCTACCATAAGGTAAGGGACCTGGTGATCGGTTTCTGGGAAGGCCTTAAATCGTTGAGCCAGGTAAGAAAGCCCGGCTTGTTTGTGACCTATTCGGTCGTGATCTGGGTTCTATACTTCTTTATGCTGTATGTCATTTTCTTCTGTTTTGCAGAAACATCATCCCTGAGCCCCGGGGCAGGACTTTCGGCGCTGGTGCTTGGAAGCGTAGGAATCATGGTAACTCCCGGGGGTATCGGTTTGTACCCTGCCATTATCCAGGAAACCTTGCTTTTATACGGTATTGCAAAACCTACGGGTTTAGCCCTGGGCTGGATCTCGTGGACAGCGCAAACTCTGATGATCCTTGTTTTGGGTGGAGCATCTTTATTACTTTTATCGCTTAACCACACTGAAAATGGAAAAGAATAAAGTTATAAAATCCAAGATCTTTACATGGGAAACCCTTCAGAGGCAGATAGCGATCTGGAGGTTTAAAGACAAGAAAATCGTATTCACCAACGGTTGTTTCGACATCCTCCATCTTGGGCATATTGAGATTCTTGCCAAATCCAGGGCATTGGGAAACATACTTATTGTCGGGTTAAATTCCGATGAAAGCATTCACCGCATCAAGGGGCCTCACCGCCCGGTCAACAGCCACCACGCCAGGATGATCACCCTTGCATCCCTCGTTTTCGTGGATGCTGTGGTGATCTTCGAAGAAGACACTCCCTATGAACTTATCAAGCTGGTTCAGCCTGATATCCTCGTCAAAGGGAAGGATTACGAAGGGCTCGAGATAGTGGGAAGCGATATTGTAAAAGCCAGGGGTGGTGAAGTCGTGACCATTGAACTTACCAGGGGATATTCAACTACTCATATCATAGAAAAGGCACATAAGGTTCACCTTTAAGATCCTGCCATGCCGAAAATTAAAACTGCATTTTTCTGCACCAGCTGCGGGGCGCAACAAAGCAAGTGGATGGGCAAATGCCCTGCCTGCGGGGAATGGAACACCCTGGTTGAAGAGGTTCTGCAGAGGGAGGACAAACGGTCGGTCCCTGCCAGGCCCGACGGGCAAAGACCGGTTCCAAGGAAAATTTCCGACGTTAACTTTGAACAGGAACCACGCATCGATACGAAAGATGCCGAACTTAACCGTGTTCTTGGGGGAGGTCTTGTTCCCGGCTCTCTGGTCCTGATCGGTGGGGAACCAGGGATAGGGAAATCCACGCTCATGCTCCAGGTAGCATTGAAATGCACAAGCCATAAGATACTTTATATCAGCGGTGAAGAAAGCGAGCAGCAACTCAGGATGCGAGCCGTACGTCTGGGTATGGAGAATGAAAACTGTTACATCCTCACCGAAACCAATACGCAAACTGTTTTCAGGCATCTTGAACAGCTGCAGCCCGGGATTGTGATCATCGATTCAATCCAGACCCTGCAAACGGATATCATCGAGTCATCGGCCGGGAGCATCAGCCAGATCAAGGAATGTGCCGGGGAGATGCAGAAATATGCCAAGATAACCCATATCCCTGTCTTCCTGATCGGTCATATTACGAAGGACGGCAGCCTCGCCGGTCCGAAAATACTCGAGCATATGGTAGATACCGTCCTGCAGTTCGAAGGCGACAGGAATTACGGTTACCGCATCCTCAGGTCCCTGAAGAACCGCTTCGGCTCCACGTCCGAACTCGGCATCTACGAAATGAACGATACGGGAATGAGGGAAGTCTCAAATCCTTCGGAGATCCTGCTCAGCCAGCACGATGAAAAAGTAAGCGGGATCGCCATTGCCGCGATGGTTGAAGGCCTCAGGCCAATGCTGATCGAAACCCAGGCCTTGGTTTCAACCGCAGTTTACGGCACCCCCCAGAGGTCAACCACAGGGTTTAATGTACGCCGGCTGAATATGCTCCTTGCCGTGCTCGAAAAAAGAAGCGGGTTCAGGCTTGGACATAAGGATGTTTTCCTCAATATAGCCGGAGGCCTTGATGTGGATGATCCTGCCATTGACCTGGCCATTGTTGCAGCCATACTTTCATCCAACCAGGATGAACCCATTGATACCAAAACCTGTTTTGCAGCTGAAGTCGGGTTAAGCGGTGAGATACGCCCTACAAACCGGATAGAACAAAGGATCTCGGAAGCTGAAAAACTCGGATTTGAACGTATTTTTATTTCAAAATACAATTCACGCTCCCTGGATAAAGGAAGGTATTCAATTGAAATAGTAAAGGTAAGCAAGGTCCAGGAAGTTTATAAAGCCCTGTTCCGCTAAAAAGAAACTGAAATGCGCCGTCGCGATATTACCATTGAAACCGAATTGCTTGATATCATCAGGCGATGCCAGGTATGCCACCTCGCAATGGTTGATGATGAAGGTTTACCTTATATGATCCCTATGAATTTCGGATTCAGGGAGGGAATTATCTACATGCACGGTGCACAGCACGGGAAAAAGATCAGTATCCTGAGGAAAAAGCCTTCGGTATGCGTTAATTTCAGCACCGACCACCAGCTTCGATACCAGAACGAAGAGGTGGCCTGTTCCTGGAGTATGAAATACAGGTCGGTACTGGTTTACGGCAAAGCAGAATTTATCACCGGCATGGAAGAGAAGATTGCAGCCCTGGACATCATCATGGCTCAGTACAGCGAAAAGGCATTTAAGTTTAATCCTCCCTCCATCCGGGAAGTGAACGTATGGAAGATAGTGATTGATAAAATGGAAGGCCGGGCCTTCGGATATTAGGCTGGTTTATAAATGTTTGTTATTTGAATAAACGTATTACTTTTGCCCGTCAATATTAATTTTGATGAAACCGAGGGAACGGCTTAGTACAACAGAGAGGATCAGAAAAGTTTTCGTGGGAGGCGCCCGGGATCTCAAGGATGAGAACATTTTCGAGAAAGTCACCCTGGTTGCGTTGATGGCCTGGATAGGCCTTGGTTCCGACGGACTTTCATCATCATGCTACGGTCCTGAAGAAGCTTACCGTGCCCTGGGTAATTATCACGGAATGACCATCTTCATCGCCCTTGCCGTGGTGCTCACCATTGCGATCATCAGCAGCAGTTATTCCCAGATCATCAAATTGTTCCCTTCGGGAGGAGGAGGCTACCAGGTAGCTGCCAAATTGTTGTCTCCACGTATCGGGATGATCTCAGGGTGCTCACTTATAGTGGACTACATCCTCACAATCTCAATCAGTGTGGCCAGCGGCGTGGATGCAATATTCAGCAACTTCCCCGCATCCTTCCAGGTATACAAATTATGGACAACCCTGGGCATAATTCTGATACTCTTACTGCTTAACCTGAGGGGTGTCAAGGAATCGGTAATGTCACTCATGCCCATCTTTATAATTTTCCTGCTTACCCATGCCTTTGCCATCATTTATCCCATATTCTTTCATACCAGTGATTTCGTAAATCTTGTACCTGAAGCCGGCCGGGAATTCCGCCAGGCCAGCAGCCAGATGGGAACCTTTGCCGTTCTCCTGATCCTCGCAAGAGCATACAGCATGGGTGCCGGTACTTATACCGGTATAGAAGCTGTTTCCAATTCCATGGCCATACTAAAGGAGCCCAGGGTTAAAACCGGCATCCGTACCATGCGTCTGATGGCATTCTCACTGGGGATCACGGTGCTCGGATTAATGGCAGCATACTCTCTCTTTCACCTGCATCATATCCCCGGTAAGACCATGAATGCCAACCTGCTTGAAGCTATGACAGCAGGATGGAACAGGTGGGTTGGCCAGACTTTCGTGATCATTACCCTGCTTTCTGAAGCAGCCCTGTTGTTCGTAGGAGCTCAGACCGGGTTCCTCGGAGGTCCCCGCATTATCTCAAACATGGCCCAGGACAGCTGGTTTCCCAGGCGTTTTTCGGTCCTTTCCGACCGCCTCGTGACCCAGAACGGCCTTATCCTCATGGCCATGGCTGCTTCATTCGTGCTCCTTGTAACAGGCGGCAAGGTGACCACACTGGTCGTATTGTATAGTATCAATGTGTTCATCACCTTTACACTTTCCCAGGCTGGTATGGTCAGGCACTGGTGGCAGGTAAAGAAAAAAGAAGGATATTGGATCCCTAAATTGCTGATCAATGGCCTTGGCCTGATCCTGACTGCAAGCATATTGTGCACCGTGCTTTTTGTGAAATTCACAGAAGGCGGCTGGCTTACGGTTCTAATAACATCAAGCCTGATTTTATTTGTTGTGAGGGTAAGAAGTCATTACGACCGCGCTTCCAAGCTGCTGAGCCGGCTCGACCATAAGATGTTCCGTCAGATAGAAGGAGCTATGGCAAGCTGGGAAAAAGATGACCGGACCTATCCTGAATTTGACCAGGAATCCCATACTGCATGTATATGCGTGACCAATTTCAACGGTGTAGGCATAAATACCTTCCTGAAAATCCGCGAGGATTTCGAAAATTATAAAAACTTTATATTCATCTCAGTAGGGATGGTGGATACGGGAAATTTCAAGGGTGAAGAGGAGCTTCAGAACCTCGGAGACAATGTTATTTACACCCTTAAAAAGTATGAAGATCTTGCCCGTGCTTACGGCTGTTTTGCTGATAGCTATTACGCATTGGGCACAGACGTGGCCGATGAGGTAAAGGAATTATCGAAAAAAGTAGTGCATAAATATCACCGTGTGATCTTCTTCGTCGGAAATGCAATTTTTGCCAGGCCTTCATCCCTTACCCGCATGCTTCACAACCAGACCCAGATCACCCTGCAGAACCGTCTTGCACATAAAGGATTTATGATGGTTCTCATCCCGGTGAAGCTCACCCAGACTGATTAGTTTTGCGGTGTGTTTAAACATTGTACTTTTGCCGGTCAATTTCTTTTAAATGAAACCACGAGAAAGGTTAAGCACTACCGAAAGAGTTCGTAAGGCCTTCGTGGGGAAAGCCAGGGATCTGAAGGATGAGAATATTTTTGAAAAAGTCACCCTTGTTGCGATCCTCGCCTGGGTAGGACTGGGTTCCGACGGTTTATCATCTTCCTGTTACGGTCCGGAAGAATCATACCGCGCCCTGGGGCAATACCATGGAATGACCATCTTCATTGCCCTTGCCGTTGTCCTTACCATTTCAATTATCAGCAGCAGTTACTCCCAGATCATCAAGCTCTTTCCTTCAGGGGGAGGGGGATATAAAGTGGCGACAAAGCTGCTTAACCCCAGGCTTGGAATGATCTCTGGCTGCGCACTTATCGTTGATTATGTGCTCACCATTGCCATCAGCGTTGCCAGCGGGGTGGATGCAATATTCAGTAATTTTCCCCCGGTATACCAGCATTATAAACTGACTGTCACCGTATTCTTTATCCTCATGCTTTTACTGGTGAACCTCAGGGGGATCAAGGAATCAGTGTTCTCACTGATGCCTATTTTCATTATCTTCCTGCTGACCCATGCCTTTACCATTGTTTATCCCATTATGTTTCATACCAGGGATTTTATAAACCTGGTCCCGGATGCCACCCGTCAGTTTCACCAGGCAAGCCATCAAATAGGGACCCTGGCAGTTCTGCTGATCCTTGCGAGGGCTTACAGCATGGGGGCAGGGACATATACCGGTATTGAAGCTGTTTCCAATTCCATGGTTATCCTTAAAGAACCCAGGGTCAAAACCGGGATTGCCACTATGCGGCTGATGGCATTCTCACTGGGCATAACGGTTTTAGGCCTCATGGCTGCATATTCCCTGTTCCACCTGAAACATGTCCCCGGCAAGACCATGAATGCCAACCTGCTTGAGGCAATGACGGCAGGTTGGTATAAGTGGATAGGCGAGCCTTTTGTAGTAATAACCCTTCTGTCAGAAGCCGCCTTGCTGTTCGTGGGAGCCCAGACAGGTTTCCTAGACGGCCCCAGGGTTATCTCCAATATGGCCCAGGACAACTGGTTTCCAAGAAGGTTTTCGGTGCTCTCCGACCGCCTTGTGACCCAAAACGGGCTGGTGCTGATGGCTGTTGCCGCTTCCTTTATCCTGCTAATCACCGGGGGTGATGTTACCACCCTGATCGTTTTATACAGTATCAACGTATTTGTGACTTTTTCCCTGTCACAGGCAGGCATGGTGAGGCATTGGTGGCAGGTGAAAAGCAGTGAAAAGTCCTGGATCCCGAAACTGGTGATTAACGGGCTTGGCTTCCTGCTTACCATGAGCATACTGTTCACGGTGGTCTTTATAAAATTCGGCGAAGGAGGCTGGCTCACAATACTGATAACATCAAGCCTTGTTTATTTTGTTATGATGGTTCGACGTCATTATGATAAAGCCGCCATGATGATCAGCAAACTCGACCTGAAGATGTTCAGGCAGGTCGAAGGGGCCATGCTTGGATATGAACGCTCCCATAGGGAGGCCCCTGATTTTAATCCAGAAGCCCATACAGCCTGTATCTGCGTGCAGGATTTTAACGGGGTAGGTATTCATACATTTTTAAAGATCAGGGAGGACTTTGAAAGGTATAAAAACTTTATCTTTATATCAGTTGGGATGGTCGACGCCGGTAGTTTCAAGGGTGAAGCTGAACTGCAAAACCTGGAGGAGGATGTGAAGTTCAATCTTAAGAAATATGAAGACCTGGCAAGGGCTTACGGATGCTTCGCCGACTCTTATTATTCAGTTGGAACTGATATTGCTGATGAAGTGAAGGAGCTTTCAAAAAAAGTAGTCAGCAAATACCAGAGAGTAATTTTTTTCATAGGCAACGCAATCTTCGCCAGCCCAACTTCACTTACACGCATGCTTCACAGCCAGACCCAGCTGACCTTGCAGAACCGCCTTGCACATAAGGGATTCGTCCTGGTAATGATCCCCATCAAATTAAACCCTACTGATTAATTGTCAAGCTATGGATTTTAAAGACTATTACAGCCTGCTCGGAATTTCAAAGAACGCAACTGAGGATGAGATAAAAAAAGCCTACCGTAAACTGGCTGTAAAATACCACCCCGATAAAAATCCGGGTAACAAACAGGCTGAAGAGAAATTTAAGGAAATGGGCGAAGCGTATGAGGTGCTGAAAGATCCCGATAAAAGAAAAAAGTACGACAAACTCGGGTCAAACTGGAAACAATATGAGCAGACCTCAGGGGGCGGAGCCGATTTCAGCCAGTGGGCCAGGCAGGGAGGAGGCAAAAATTATTCCCAGACTTACAGTCCGGAAGACTTTGGCGGGTCTGATTTTTCTGATTTTTTCAATTCATTTTTCAGTGGTGAATACAGCCCGGATGGAGGCGGAGGTTATGGAAGCCAGGGAAGACGATCAGGCGGAAGGCCTGTCAAAGGCCAGGATTATGAAGCCACACTGGAGGTAACCCTCGAAGAATCGTTTCAGGGTTCAAAGCGAATGATCACCATAGGCGATGAAAAAATCAGTGTCACCATCCCCCCGGGTGTATATAACGGCCAGGTGCTGAGGGTGAAAGGTAAAGGAGCCATGGGACGCAGGGGAGGCGAATCCGGAGATTTATACATGCATGTAAGCATGCTTCCCGATCCTGTGTTTGACATAAAAGACCATGACCTGTATTGCGACCAGCATGTCGGCTTATACCAGGCAGTGCTGGGAGGAGAGATCGCCGTACAGGCGCCGAAAGGCAGCTTTACCATGAAAATTCCCAGGGAAACCCAGAATGGGAAAGTCCTGCGCATGAAAGGACTTGGCATGCCCGTTTATAAAAAGAAAAATGAGTTTGGGGACCTGTATCTTAAAATTATTGTGGATATACCCCAGAACCTCAGCGCCAGGGAAATAGAACTGTTCAAACAGCTGGCAGCCCTCGGGCATTAAAATTTCAACGTACTATTTTTTCCAGGCTTTCGTTTTTGAATTGTTAAACTTAAACGAAAAGCTAAACTATAAATGTATGAACATTAAAAAACTTATAACAGCAATTGCAACTATCGGTTTTTTCCTGTCCGTCATAGCGATCCAGGGCAAAGCCCAGAGCGGACCATTGAACCCTGTGAAGGAAGATGCATGGATCATTAATGCAGGGTTTGGCGCAGGCACACCATTCTTCGGCAATGGAAGCGGCTTCGGTCCTGCTGCAAAATTCTCATTTGAAAAAGGGATGTGGGAAGTCGGTCCCGGGACTATTACTCTCGGAGCTGAAGTCACATTTTCATACTTCTGGAATAATTATGGCAACAGCTGGCATGAGAACTGGTTCAATTTCATTGCCGGCGCCAGGAGCGCCTACCATTACGGCTGGGGTGTCAAAGGCCTGGATACTTACGCCGGCATCCCGCTGGGTTTCGGCTTATGCATGAACAGCCACGACGCTGAAGACGGGTACCACACCCCCACCCCTTTCTATCCCTATTTCGGTGTATTTTTCGGAGCTTCTTATTATTTTAACCGGGACATAGGTGTTTACGGGGAATTCGGGTACAATTCCACCTATGCGAATATAGGTCTTGTATTCAAACTTGATTGATCTCCCGCTCCTGCAATCCGGTTAAATAGAGAGTAATCCTGCCGGTAAAATACCCCAGCAGGCATCCTGCCACAGCACCGCATATAAAATCCAGGGGATAATGAACACCGAGGTATATCCGGGTATAGCTCATCAGGGATGACCATATGATCATTGAAACGCCCAGGTATCGGTAACGCTTCCTGAACAAAACCATAAGAAAGACTGCCAGTGCGAAGGTGTTTGAAGCATGTGCAGAATAAAAACTGAATTCTCCTCCCCTGTATTCATTCACGCTATGGACGCGGGCGGCAATTTCGGGTTCGTGCGATGGCCTCAGACGCTTCAGGCTGTTTTTTGAAAGATCCGCCAGCTGGTCCGACACCGTGATCATTAACGCGACCCCGAGGATCACCGTGAAGGTTTTCACCCGGAAGTTCTTTATGACAAGGTATAACAGGAAAGCAAAAAAGGGCAGCCAAACCAGGGGATTGCTTGCCCAGTACATCACCTGATCAAGCCAGCTGGAATGAAGACCGTTGAGGAACAGGAAGAGGGAGCGATCGAATGTCAGAAGTTTCTCAAGCATAAGAAAAATGTGAAGGACGACATACAAAGTACAAAGTACAAAGTATTGAGAACTACTCACGATTCACGGTTCGCGATTCACGGTTCACTGTTCAGCGCTTCCCACAGCATTTCCTTTAACTTCAGGAGCCCTGTTTTCTTATGCGAGGAGATGAATATATAAGGGATATCCTCCGGAAGTTCTTTTTTCAGTTCAGCTATGATCTCCTCATCGGCAAGATCAGATTTAGTGATTGCCAGAAGCCTTGATTTATCAAGCAGTTCGGGGTTATACATCCCGAGTTCATTCAGAAGTATCCTGTATTCGTTGCGGATATCCTTGCTGTCGGCAGGGATCATGAACAGCAGCACCGAGTTTCTTTCAATATGCCTGAGGAACCTTAAGCCAATCCCTTTCCCTTCATGGGCGCCTTCGATGATACCCGGGATATCGGCCATCACAAAAGACTTCTTGTCATGGTAGCTAACCATTCCCAGGTTCGGTATCAGGGTGGTAAAAGGGTAGTCGGCTATCTCAGGCTTTGCTGCTGATATTACCGATAACAAGGTGGATTTCCCTGCATTCGGGAACCCGACGAGTCCCACATCAGCAAGCAGCTTTAATTCAAGGATCTTCCAGCCTTCCTGCCCGGGTTCTCCGGGTTGCGCAAATTTCGGTGCCTGGTGTGTAGCCGATTTGAAATGGTCATTTCCGAGCCCTCCCCTTCCACCTGGCACGAGGATGTGAGTCTGCCCGTCTTCGGTGATCTCACATTCGAAAGCCATGGTCTCGGCATCCCTTGCGACAGTACCCAGGGGGACGTCGATATATACATCCTTGCCCATTGCCCCGGTTTGCAGGTTCCTGCTGCCGTGGACACCATGTTCGGCCTTGATATGCTTGGTGAACTTAAGATGAAGAAGCGTCCAGAACTGACTGTTGCCTCTCAAAATAATATGGCCTCCCCTGCCACCGTCCCCTCCGTCGGGCCCACCCATTGCGGTGAGCCGCGTCCTAAGGAAATGTTTCGATCCTGCTCCACCGTTTCCCGAGGCGCAGAAGATCTTCACATAATCGACAAAATTAGATTCAGCCATGAATTCCCCTGTCTTTAATATTACTTTTTTATTGCCTTGCACAGGCTTTCAAAGATATCCTCAATCCCGCCAACACCGTGCACTTCAGTGTAAATGCCTTTATCCATGTAATACTGCTGAAGGGGTTTGGTATGTTTGTGATACTGAACCAGCCTGTTCTTGATGACTTCTTCAGTGTCGTCGACACGGCCTTGTTCCATTGCTCTTTTCAACAACCTTTTTACCAGTTCTTCTTCATCCACCTCGAGCGAGATCACCTGCTTCACCGAATGGTTCAGCCTGCATAACAGCTTGTCGAGCTCGTGTGCCTGGTTGAGGGTGCGCGGAAATCCGTCAAACACAAAACCACCAGCATCTTCATTTTTCATGAATACAGACCTCATGATCTCAATAAGCAGCTCATCCGACACCAGGTGCCCCGCTTCCATAACAGCTTTGACCTGCAGGCCAAGGGGAGTTCCCTGGCTGACTTCAGCACGGAGAATGTCGCCTGTTGAGACATGTTTCCAGTTATATTTCTGTGCAATTTTTACTGCCTGGGTGCCTTTGCCCGCTCCCGGGGGCCCGAATAGAATGAGATTGAACATATTTATTTGAGTTTAGTGTTATCCAGCTGGTAAATATCCGGAAAATTCCTTCCCGCTCCATCGTAATCAAGGCCATAGCCGACAACAAAAAGATCCGGGATCTCCAATCCGCAGTAATCAATAGTAAAATTTTCAGTGAATGCCTCTTTTTTATAGCAGAAACAGGCAATTCTGACACTCGCAGGTTCATACTGCTTCAGGTCATCAAGGAGCTTTGCCATGGTATGCCCGGTATCCACAATATCTTCAACGATGATTACTTCGCGGCCTTTTATCGATTCATTAAGCCCGATCAGGCTGTTAATCGTTCCACCGCTTTCCATCCCCTTGTATGAAGCGTATTTTACGAATGATATCTCGCAGGGGATTCTCATTTTTCTTACAAGGTCGGAAGCAAAAATAAATGCCCCGTTCAGTATTCCCAGCATCAGCGGGAGCTTGCCGGCATAATCATGGTCTATCACTGAGGCAAGGCCTTCAACGATCTCAGCAATCTTTTCCCTGTGCAGGTAAATGCGGAAGAATTTATCTTTCACCCTGATGCGGTCTGCTGTTTCACCTTGCTTTACCATCTCACAAAGGTAGTGATGATTTTTTCATGGTCATATTTTTATGGATATCTGAATTTCTCGCTAATTTTGTAAAAAAGAAAATTATGCAAGCCCTGGTAAGTATTATAATGGGCAGCACTTCCGATCTTACCGTCATGGAAGCTGCTGCAAACTTCCTGAATGATATGCAGATCCCGTTTGAGATCAACGCACTTTCGGCCCACCGCACACCCGAAAAAGTTGAAGAATTCGCTAGGGGAGCACATGCACGCGGGATCAGGGTGATCATTGCAGCTGCAGGGATGGCCGCCCACCTTCCTGGTGTGATCGCTGCCATGACTTCGGTTCCTGTGATAGGGGTTCCCGTAAAAGCCACGCTCGAAGGACTTGACTCATTGCTTGCCATAGTTCAGATGCCCCCGGGAATACCTGTGGCAACAGTTGGGATCAATGCCTCCATGAATGCTGCGATCCTGTCGGCCGAGATCCTGGCAGTTTCGGATCCCGCACTGTACCAGAAACTTGTAACATTCAAGGAAGACCTCAAGAAAAAGATCGTCAAGGCCAATGAAGAACTGGCTAAGGTCAAATACGATTACAAAGTAGGTTAAATTTTCCTTGCAATCATCAGGCCGTCGCGAAAAGGAAGCAGCAGGTTCTCTACTCTTTCATCCTTTTGAACGAACTCATTGTATTCAATAATCCCCAGGGTCTCTTTATCTTTTTTGCCGGTCGACAGCACTTTCCCGTCCCATAAAGCATTGTCGGCAATGATCCATCCACCCTTCCTCACCAAGGGGAACACCATTTTGTAATAAGGAAGATAGTTTGGCTTGTCGGCATCAATGTAAACCAGGTCCCAGGTTTCATTCAGGGTGGGGATCACATCCAGGGCCTCACCGAAATGCAGCTGAACTTTATCTTCAACACCCGATTCCTTAAAGTGTTTCCTGATGATCGATTCCAGTTCCGGATTGACCTCGATGGTATGCACAGTACCACTGCTGCCCATTGCAAGGTTTATCGTGGAATACCCTGTAAAAGTTCCGATCTCTAGGACCCTGGCCGGGTTGATCATATTACAAAGGAATCTCAGGAACAATCCCTGCATCGGCCCCGAGATCATTCTCGGATAGACCTGTGTGAGGTGTGTTTCCCTGTTGAGGGCAAACAGGAACGAGGGTTCAGGACTGGAATGTAATTTGCAATATTGTTCTGTTTCTTCGGATATCATGCCGGGCATTGTTACTTCCTGCTTCCAATGAGGATCTCAAGGAGCTTTATAGCGGCATCAGAGATCACTGTCCCCGGTCCGAAGATAGCGGCAGTTCCCGCTTTATAAAGAAATTCATAATCCTGTGACGGGATAACGCCTCCCACGATCACCATGATGTCTTCCCTGCCAAGGGCCGAAAGTTCACTGATGACCTGGGGAACAAGTGTTTTATGACCTGCTGCAAGACTCGACACACCTAGTATATGCACGTCGTTCTCAACTGCCTGTTTTGCAGCTTCGGCCGGGGTCTGGAACAATGGACCGATATCCACATCGAAGCCAATGTCGGCATAGCCGGTAGAGACTACCTTGGCACCGCGGTCATGCCCGTCCTGCCCCATCTTTGCGATCATGATCCTTGGTCGCCGGCCTTCAAGTTCAGCAAATTTATCGGCCAGCTCACGTGCCTTCCTGAATGATTCACTATCACTCGATTCCGAAGAATATACTCCTGAAATACTACGGATCACAGCTTTATACCTCCCATATATTGTTTCCAACGCATATGAAATCTCGCCCAGTGTTGCCCGCTTGCGGGCTGCATCAATGGCAAGCGACAGAAGGTTCCCTTCTCCTGTTTCAGCAGAACGTGTCAGTGCCCCGAGGGCGCTTTTTACATCCTCGTTATTACGGGATGCCCTGATATGCTCAAGCCTTTTAATCTGGGATTCCCTCACGGCAGTATTGTCAATATCAAGAATGTCGATAGGGGCTTCCTTGTCAAGACGGTAAAGATTTACCCCGATGATCTTATCCTTTCCCGAGTCGATGCGCGCCTGCTTCCTTGCAGATGCCTCCTCTATTCTCATTTTCGGTATGCCTGTTTCTATTGCCTTCGCCATTCCGCCCAGGGCTTCCACTTCCTGGATGAGAGTCCAGGCTTTATGTGCAATTTCATGGGTGAGTGATTCCACATACCAGGAACCAGCCCAGGGGTCGAGCGACCTGCAAACCTGTGTTTCCTGCTGTATGTAAAGCTGGGTGTTACGTGCTATCCTTGCCGAAAAATCGGTAGGCAGCGCTATGGCCTCATCCAGTGAATTGGTATGCAATGACTGGGTATGTCCTAAAGCTGCAGCCAGGGCTTCAATACAGGTCCTGGCAACATTATTGAAAGGATCCTGTTCGGTTAGGCTCCAGCCCGACGTCTGGGTATGCGTACGCAGGGCCATCGACTTGGGATTCTTCGGGTTGAACTGCTTTACCAACTTTGCCCAGAGCATCCGGCCTGCACGCATCTTGGCGATCTCCATAAAATGGTTCATTCCTGCAGCCCAGAAGAATGAAAGCCTGGGGGCAAAGGCATCTATATCCATCCCGGAACGTATCCCGGTCCTAAGGTATTCAAGTCCGTCGGCAAGTGTATAAGCCAGCTCGATATCGCAGGTGGCGCCTGCTTCCTGCATATGATACCCGCTGATGGATATGGAATTGAACTTCGGCATGTTCCTGGCCGAGAATTCAAAGATATCCGAAATGATCTTCATTGATGGAGTCGGAGGATAAATGTAAGTATTCCTCACCATGAACTCCTTCAGGATATCATTCTGGATCGTTCCGTTAAGTTCGGCCAGGGGAACGCCCTGTTCTTCAGCAGCAATGATGTAGAACGCAAGGACAGGAAGAACGGCTCCGTTCATAGTCATTGAGACAGACATCTTTCCCAGGGGGATCTGGTCGAAGAGGATCTTCATATCCTCCACGCTGTCGATGGCAACGCCCGCTTTTCCCACATCCCCTACAACTCGGGGATGGTCCGAATCATAACCGCGGTGAGTGGCCAGGTCAAAAGCAACCGACAGGCCTTTCTGTCCCGCTGCCAGGTTCCTGCGATAAAATGCATTGGATTCTTCGGCTGTTGAAAAGCCTGCATACTGCCGTATCGTCCAGGGGCTCATAACATACATAGTCGAATACGGCCCGCGCAGAAAAGGGGGTATCCCGGCAGCATAATTCAAATGCTCCATGCCGAACAGGTCCTCCACCGAATACCTTTGCCTGACCGGAATATGTTCAGCGGTCATCCATGGCTCTTCTGATTCAGCCTGCAACCTGCTCCTGTCGCTGCCTTTAATTCTCATTTCCGAGCGGAAATCTATATCCTTAAAATCAATTCTCATCGCAGTAAGTGTAGTTTACAATTTTAAAAAGAAATTCCGAATACAAGAAAGACCTTGGAGGCGGCAGGATTGGTGATAAGCGATGCCTGGACCGGCAAACTATAACTTTTAGTAATGGGGATGGCTTTCTTGGCCGTGATGCCTACATTTGTAAAACCTGCCTTGGGACCATACCAGCTTCCCCCGAAAGGCGTTCCACCCACAAAAAAATTCACGTCTATCGTATGGAAAGTAACAGGATAAGATAGTTCGAGGTAAGTGGAATAATTGTTCTTGCTGGTATTGTTGTATGCTCCCAGGCTGTCCTTGGCTTTATCATCACCATAAACGAGGGTCCCTGCATAGAATTTTATAGGGAAAGCTTTCGGTCCTGCAAAAGCAAGTGAAACCTCAAATGTATGACCTGTTGTTTTATTGTGATAATTGAAATACTGGTAATGCTCATTCCCGGTGTAATTCGGATCTATACTGTTCGGAATGAAGTAGTCAAAGACCATCAGTGTGAACCATTTATAAGTATAGGAAACGTACATGTCCATTTCGCAATAATTACCCATATTCACCGAAACCGAATCATTGATCTGGGCCCTGTGAGGTGCAAAGGAATAAGAACCCCAGGCGCCTACATTCAGTCCTCTCCAGCTTAAAAACAGGCTTGGTTGTATTGCCGGTGAATTCCCAAAATCGATACCACGCCAGATATAGCGGCTCATTATATCAGCCCCGAAATTAAGAGTCGCAGACTTATCGCTAACAGATTCCTCTGCCTCTTTAAAAGCCTGTTCATCCTGTGCATAAACGTAATGAAGTGAAAAAAGACAGATTGTAAATAGTAGAAGCAGTTTCTTCATAGAGTGAAATACTTGTTTATGTAGTTTTTCAAATATTCAATGCACGTGCAAGCTCCGATTGCCTGAAAGGTTTGCTTATATAATCATCCATCCCGGCGGCAATACACCGTTCACGGTCTTCTTTAGTTGTGGATGCAGTCAATGCCACAATCTTGATCCGTTTTTTCGGATCACCGTCCAGGATACCTTCGCGCTCCATTTTCCGTATCATTTGCGTGGCTTCTATACCATCCAGTTCGGGCATTTCCACGTCCATCAGGATAATATCATAGATGCCCGACTTGAATTTATCGAGCACAAGTTTACCGTTTTCGGCCAGATCAACGATGTGCCCGAAACTTTCGAGTGTCTTCATCGCAACCTTCTGGTTGATCTTATTATCTTCTGCTAACAGGATTTTCAAGGATTTTTGTCTCCTGAATTCCCGTTTCCCGGCATATTTGGTTATAACCCTCACCAATTCATCCGGCTGGAAGGGTTTTGCGATGTAATCATCCATTCCCGCTTCAAGGAAACGTTCCTTATCACCTTCAACGGCATATGCAGTGAATGCAACAATATATGAAGTTTTTCTCTGGGTGTTGCTTCTTTCAATCTGGCGGATCCTTTCCGTTGCTTCAAGCCCGTCCATTACCGGCATCCTGATATCCATGAGGATGAGCTCATATTCTTTCTTTTCGAACATCCGGATAGCAACCCTGCCGTTTTCGGCGATCTCCAGGTTTGTAAAACCGTCCTTTTCAAGAGAAGTTCTTGCCACTCTCTGGCTGATATAATTATCCTCGACAAGAAGGATTGGAATATTCTTAATATCTCCCTTCTGCTTTTCCTGGTCCAGTTTAACAAGTTCTTCTTTAAGCATTTTACCGAATTCAGCGGTGAACCAGAAAACCGACCCTTTCCCTTCTTCACTATCCACACCAACTTCACCTCCCATGAGCCTTACCAGATCAAATGCGATCTTCAGCCCCAAACCGGTGCCCCCGTATTTCCTGGTAGTCGAAACATCCGCCTGTGAAAATTCCTTGAATAATTTCTCGCGGCCTTTTTCTGAAATTCCGATACCGGTATCGCTCACCCGGCATTTTATCATCATCTGTACCTCATTTTGCCAGAGCGGTTCAATGCTGATACTGACATCCCCTTCATTAGTGAACTTGATGGCATTGTTCGCCAGGTTCATTACGATCTGCTTTAATCTCACCGGATCTCCTTTAATAAGGTCAGGCAATTCTGATGAGATGGAAAGAAAAAGCTTGAGGCCCTTCCCTTCAGCTCTTGAATGCAGCATTTTGACAACTTCCTCAAGATTCTGACGGAGGTTAAACGCGACACTTTCTAGTTCAACCTGGCCGGCTTCAATCTTTGAAAAATCCAGAATATCGTTGATGATAGAAAGCAGGTTATTCCCGGAAATCTCAATAATTTCAAGGTATTCTTTCTGCTCATCGGTAAGCTGGGTTTCCATCAGGATGTTTGTCATACCGATCACGCCATTCATAGGGGTCCGTATCTCATGGCTCATATTTGCAAGAAAGATGGATTTTGCACGGCTCTCTTTGATTGCAATTTCTTTTGCAACCTGCAATTCCTCCGACATTAGCTTGCGTTCCCTGATCTCATCCTGCAGTTGTTCGGTCCTTGACTGCACAATCTCTTCAAGATGGACCTTGTATTCTTCAAGTTGTTTTTCAGCCTTTTTCCTTTCCTGTATCTCCACCTCAAGCACCAGGGTATTCTTTTTGTAATATTTTGTAAGGAAATAAAAGAACGGAAGCACAATGATGAGGAAGAAGAAAGCCCGCAATAAAATATCCGGGATCCTTGAAATTATAAGGGCATTCAGGTAACTGATATCCATGTCGGCCCCCACCAGGTAACGTACTCCCCCCGGAGAAGTCTGGCAAATGATCGCGCTTTCAAATTTCCCCCACCGGTCTTCGGAAGTTTCGAAAGTGGGCTTATCCGAGTCATAGGTTTTAATGAATTCAGGAGTAGCCTCGGGATAGATCTGCCAGTAAGTTGGCAGTTTGTGATTAATGAATTCCTCGTCCTTGGCGCTGGATGCGATGAAATACACTTTGCCGTTCCTGATCACGGTAGCGTATAGATAAGTCAACCCGGCAGTTTTCGCATTAACAGAGAGTTTAATGATGTTCATTAAATGCTCTGCTTTGCTGATTTTCCCCGAATCTGTAGCCCTGTCAAAGAAATCAGGGCCTAAAACTGTTTTGATGTTCGAAGCTGCAATGACAAGCCTGCGATTCACTTCCGAGATGATCCTCTCCCTTTCATCATAACTTGTAAACAGAGTATAAACAGCCGCCATGATAAAGTATATGACGGAAGGAATGATAATGACCTTTAAAAAGTAACTCCTTTTCACTCAGGTGCCCTTTAGGGATTAATTTCTTTTATAATTGCAGTATCCTGTTTAATTCTTCGATCTCAATCGGTTTGTTCATATAAAAATCCATCCCGCTTTCGAAGAACTTATTCCTGTCATCTTCAAAAGCATTGGCGGTGATGGCAATAATTTTAACCCGGCCGCCCTTCCCGCCGCTTCTTTCAGCTTCAACTTTCCTTATCTCCCTTGTTGAAGTAAGTCCGTCCATCACAGGCATCATGATGTCCATTAAAATAGCATCATAGGAGTTATCCCTGAACTTATCCAGAGCTATCTGGCCGTCGGTCGCAGTATCAACTTTATGACCGGCCCTGGTAAGTGCGGCAGTGATTAGCCTCAGATTGATCGCATTGTCTTCAACAACAAGAATCGCCAGTTTCCTGTCCTGTGACAGTTCACCATCTTTCATCGTCTGTATCTGATCCATAAAACTCCTGAAATTAAATTGTTATTTTAACGGAATACCAATTTGCCTGCTGAATTTACCGAGGCTTTCAACCAGGTTGCTACGCACATGAATAAAATCATCCACGCCGGCCTTTTTCAAGGCGTCTGTTTTATCCTTCGGATATCCCGCTACCAGAATAATAAGACTTTTCATTGCATCTTTTAATGGTGGGATTGACTTTGCGGCTATGTCTTCATATTGTTCATCAGAACTACAAAACACAACGATATCAGGTTTCCCTGCCTTGGCTGCATCAATACCAGCCTCAATGGTTTCAAAACCAAGATTATCATGTACCGAAAAACCGGCACATCCAAAGAAATTGGTTGCAAAACCCGCCCTTGCCCTCATCATGGCAAGGTTCCCGAAAGTGAAGAGAAACACTTCAGGCCTGCGGTTTCCTTTTTTAATGAATTCCTCGGTGGAGAGCCTTATCGTTTCCAGGCTCCCGGCCACCCTGACAGGATGTATCTTTTTATACTTTCCATCCTGCAATTTTTCGGCATGGCTTGCCTCAATGTTCACTTTTTCAAGCATCATTTCCTTCAGTTCAGGGAACTCATTGGTTCCGATCAGTACAGATTTCCTCTGCGCTATGTCGGATTCTTTCCTGATGCAGTTCTTCTCAGTTTCTTCCTGGATAAAACCAGCTTTAACTGCTTCAATCATCCCTCCCATTGCTTCAATCTTCCTGAATAATTCCCAGGCATGCTGAGCAAGGCTGTCGGTGAGGCTTTCGATATAATACGCTCCGGCTGCAGGATCACTGACCCTGTTGAGATAAGATTCCTCTTTGAAAATATGTTGCTGGTTCCTCGCAATACGGTAAGAAAAATCATCAGGCTGTGCAAACGGCATATCGAAAGGACCAATGGCGATTGAGTCGGCCTGCCCTATTGCCGCAGACATTCCTTCGGTGGTCGTTCTCAGCATATTCACGTATGGATCGTATATGGTCTTGTTCCATGATGCGGTTGAAGCATGGATGAACATTCCCATGGACCCCGGATCTTCAGGATGGTATTGCTCAATGATTTTTGCCCATAAAAGCCTTGCGGCCCTGAGTTTGGCAATTTCCATGAAATAATTTGAGCCGCAGGCAAAATGGAACATCATTCTCGGGGCTATGGAATCCACGGTGTAACCTTTTACCGTAAGAGAACAAAGGTATTCATTGGCCGAGGCAAGGCTGAAGCCCAGTTCCTGGACCAGGGTTGAACCTGAATTCTGGAAATAATGCCCGTTGACAGTTATCGATCTGAACAAAGGCATACGTTTGATAACTGTGTCGAGGAGATATTCGGCTTCTTCAAGATTGTTCTCGAAATTCTTGTAAAAATCACCATGAAGAAGCAGGTATGACAAGGGATCAAAATTCAATCCTCCCTGTAGCGTTCCTCCTTTAATGTTCTTGCCGCTGATCTCGTAAAAGAAAAGTTCAAGTGTAAGCGGATATGATTTTGAATTGGCAAAATAGATGCGGGTTTTTTCAAGGTCAATTCCATCGAGGAGCAATGACATCTGCTTATGGGTTGTAATGTCAGATGCATTAAGACCGATTGACCCTGCCCCGTGGCTCACCGCATCCTTAGCCAGTCGGTTGGCTTCTTCTATATCCGGGGTAAGGATGTCCTGGTGAACGATCCAGTCGTTCCCGGACCTGAAAATACCGGGATGCGCCTGTTTCATCCGGCTGATATAATCAAGCCCCTGCAGGGCTTCGGAGCGGTAATATGGTTTCACCCGGATACCCTCTTCAGTACTCCAGATGAGTTTCTTTTCATAATCGGCCCCTTTCAGATCGGCATAGATTTTTTTCTCCCACTCATCCGTGGTTACCGGAGGGAATTCCGTGAATAGCTTTTCATAGTTTTCGCTGTTACTCATAATCTCCTGGTCTGTTCAGCTTTGCGTTTTATTTCATAGTAAAAGTAAGCAAATTTATATAATTATTGGCAGCTGGCAGCCCTGCGCCGAAAAATATTAAGAAGGTTCATAAGGCATATTCTTTCTTAACTTTACAGAAAAAAGTATGATAGTTTCGATCAGCGGAGCAGGAGGATTTATAGGCACAGCCCTGACGAGGGCTATTCATGCACAAGGATGGACGGTGAAATCGATAAACCGGGAATCATTGAACATGCCTGATGATGAGTTCAGAAAAGAAAAAATAGAGGGCTGCGATGTGGTTATAAACCTTGCAGGTGCAAGCATTTCGGAACGATGGACCGATTCGCACAAAACCGAGATCCTCAACAGCCGTATCAGGGTCACAGGTAAAATTGTTTCTTCCATCCTGGCCTGTTCAGAGCCGCCCCGGCTCCTCATTTCAGCTTCAGGGATCGATATATATGATAATCAAAACACCCATGATGAAAACAGCGCTTCCTATGCCGGCAGTTTCCTCGGAGATGTATGCAGGGAATGGGAAAAAGAAGCATTAAAAGCTTCAGCAGTCACGCGCGTCGTAATACCAAGAATGGGGTTGGTCCTGGGAAATGACGGAGGAGCTCTGAGCAAAATGCAACTTCCTTTCAGCCTGGGACTCGGTGCGAAAATAGGTAACGGCCGGCAGTGGATCTCGTTCATCCACATAAAAGACCTGGTAAAAGCCTACCTGTTTATCATTGAACATGAGTCGCTGAAAGGTCCTGTCAACCTGGCGAGCCCTTTCCCTGTGAACAACAGGGATTTCAGTTCAGCACTGGGAAAAGTTCTGAAACAACCGGTCTTTCTTACCATGCCGGGAAAGCTGCTTAGGTTAATTTACGGGGAAGGTGCCATCCTTCTGCTTGAAGGGCATAAAGTCCTGCCGGGAAAACTTACTTCCATGGGATTTCATTTCGACCACCCCACGATCAACAGCGCGTTGATAAACCTTCTCGGGTGAATGCTCCCTGCCAGCTCATCATTTTACTAAATCCATCTCATCTATAAGCCGACTTGCCCCTGCAAAACGGTCAATAATGAACAGGCAGTACCGTATGTCGAGAACGATATTCCTGCATTGTTCAGGATCATACTGAAGGTCACTCATCGTTCCTTCCCAATTCCTGTCGAAATTCAAACCTATAAGCCTGCCTGACCCATCCAGCACCGGGCTGCCCGAATTTCCACCCGTGGTATGATTTGAGGCTGTGAACGCCACATGCATGCTCCCGTCCTTATCGGCATACATTCCAAAATTATTGCCGACGATGAGATCTTTCAGTTTTGGTTCAACAACATAATCATAGATACCGGGATTTTCTTTCTGAAGTATGCCTTTAACTGTAGTGAAATAACTGTAACTGACTGCATCGGCTCCATGATAATCATCAACTTGACCATATGCAATCCGTAACGTTGAGTTTGCATCGGGATACCATGTTTTTTTATCCCGGTAAAGCATCAGCCCTTCTATAAAAACCCGTTGAATACTGTCGATGGTCCGGTTGCAGTCCGTGACAACCGGGTTAATTTTATTTTCCATGACTGCGGATGAGGACGCCGAAAGCTGATAGGCGGGATCGCTGGCAAGTTTCCTCATTTTCTTCACCCCGGGAGATGAAAGAAGGCTTAAAAGCCTTGCGCTGTCGGCAAATACTGAAACCGCGTATAGGTTGTCGACATATTCTTTCCAGTTGCCCTGCTGCTTCTTTTCGATCGAAGTAAAATACTCCGGTTTAAACGAAGGATCCATCCCCTTTGAGATCATGCTGAGAATTTCTGCTGCAACACGCTTATCTATGTTCGGCTGATAATCTTTGAAGAAAGCCTTTGCGGCAGCCTTGAGCTTCTCAGCGCTTTTGACCAGGTCCTGTTCTTTTGTTTCTTTCTTTTCTGCCAGTTTAATAAAATCCCTGAACCCTCCTGCGAATTTGAGCAGTTCTATGCCCTGGAAGCCTTCGGTGATAAAAATACCTGCCAGGTCGCAGGGAGTAGTCCGGCCGTAAGTATTTTCAGCAACAGTAAGGAGTTTGCCATATTTTTTTGCCCTGTCCTGCTCGGCATTGGCCCAGGAAATAAATCCATTCTGAAGTTCAGTTTTTGATTCAAGGGTGTTCAATTGCTTAATGCCCCTGCTCTCTCCCATCATCTTTTTCCAGCCGTTTGCAATCCCTGCGCGTTTTGAAGCATACTGTATTCTTGTCCTTGCATCGGCGTTCATGGCTTCTTCAATAATGTCGAGCCTTTTTTGCCTGAATGCCACTTTCAGCGGATTCTCTTTGAAAGCAATAAGATCAACCCCGTAGGATGTAAGGTTTTCTCTGGTGGTTCCGGGAAAACCGAATACCATGGTAAAATCTCCTTTTTCCACACCCCTGGTTGAAACGGAAAGATACTTTTTAGGTTTGTAGGGGACATTGTCTTTGGAATATTCAGCCGGCTTGTTGTCCTTCGACGCGTATATCCTGAAAACTGAGAAATCACCCGTATGCCTTGGCCACATCCAGTTATCGGTATCCCCGCCGAAACTGCCGATGCTTGAAGGCGGAGCTCCCACCAGCCTTACATCCCTGAACACCTCGTTGATAAAAAGATAATACTGGTTGCCGTAATAGAAGGGCTTGACCTTTGCCTCGTAGCCGGTTCCTTTTACACTTTCTTTTTCGATCCTGTCAATATTCTTTTTGATGATGTCACCGCGGTCTTTCTCGCTCATGAAAGGAGTAACACCTTCGAGTACCTTTACACTCACATCTTCCATCCTTACAAGGAAAGTCACGGTAAGCCCGGGATTCGGAAGCTCTGCTTCGGTGGACCCTGCCCAGAACCCATTGGTAAGGTAATCATGTTCAAGGCTGCTCTGCCTCTGAATTGAACCAAACCCGCAATGATGGTTGGTAAGCAGCAGGCCGTTTGCTGATACAATCACACCGGTGCATCCGCTGCCAAACTGCACAATTGCATCTTTCAGGGATGAGTTATTGATGCTATAAATATCTTCGGCACTCAGCATCAAACCGAGTTTCTGCATCTCGCTGATCCTTTGGTTCAGAAGGACAGGAGGCCACATGCCTTCTTCTGCTTTCAGGAGGTATGGCAGGAAATTCAACAGGATCAACAAGGAAAGAATAGTCTTTTTCATAAGTAATGATAATTTAGGAGTTCTTCAGGCTGAATTGGAGGTAGCAAATTTTCTTCCCAATCCCCAGCCAGATATTTTCATAATGCGTCTGAAATCCTGTAACATCCCCGGTGGTCCCCGAATTATAAATATCGTTTGATGAAACAAAAGTTTCGTGGCCATATTCCGTGGCAATCTTCAGGGTATATTCATAAAAATCCCGGTCGTCGGTCTTCAGGTGGATGATCCCTCCCGGCTTCATTACGTTCTTAAATTTCTCAAGAAAGCGGGGTGAGGTCAGGCGTTTTCTCTCTTTGCCCGGCTGGGGGTCAGGGAAGGTGATCCAGATTTCAGAAACTTCGCCCATGGCAAAGTAATGTTCGAGATGGTCTATCTGGCTGCGGATAAATGCCACATTGCCAAGGTTTTCTTCTTTCACCGACCTGCAGCCTTTCCATAGCCTGGCCCCTTTGATATCCATCCCGATGAAATTCCTGCCTCGATAAGACCTGGCAAGCCCTATGGTGTATTCACCTTTTCCGCAGCCTAATTCAAGGATGATCGGGTTGGCGTTCCCGAAGAACTTTTCACCCCATGAACCCTTAAGGTGAAAGACTTTGTCGAGTTCGTGAAACCTGAATTGAAACAGAAACGGAAACGTCAGATTTTCCTGAAAATGTATCAGTTTCTTTTTAGACACATGAAAAATTATTTGGCAAGCAGCCAGGCGCTTGAGAACCCTTTTGACCTGGCTTCGCTGAGCAGATTCTCAGCTTCGGATGACTTGTTGGTGGTGGTGAGAGCCACGCGGTAAAGTCCGCTCCTTGAACGATCAAAAATTCCGGCGCTCAGTCCTTTGGAACCGGCATCCTCTATACATTTCATTGCATTCTCACGGACCTTGAAAGCTCCGATGATAATTGCGAAATTATCAGTCTTACTGATCTTTCCCTCAACCGGAGATGATACCGTTTCAGAGTAATTTTCCGGGAATTTCTCATCCACATCAGGAACCACCAGGGGTTTCCTTTTTTCAGGACTCTTTGTGATGGTGTTATTTTCAGAAATCCTTTTGGCCGGCTGCTTAACTGCATCTGCCGTGACATCCGACTGCGGATCATTTGCAGGTTTGGTTACCACCGTTGCAGCAGTGGGTTCCGGTTCACTGAAGATCGATGGGATGGCTCCGAAATCATAATTAATCTCGGGGCCCCGGGCAGGAGCATCCTTTTTCTCATCGAGCGAAGATGCTGAGAAACGGGTGAACACCGAACTGAGTATACCTGCATTGTTCACCGAAGGGTTCCTCAGTTTGTCATACTGGGTAATCCCGATGATAGCTGCAGCGCCAATGGGTATTGCAAGCATAGCGGCCCATTTAAGGGAACGCGGGAATTGCCTCTTTGGAGCAGAAATATCCCTTTGCTGGGGGACGATTGCCTGTTCAAACCTTGCTGAATATGAATTTCTGTTGACAGGAGGTGAGATAAAAGTCTGTAAGCCGAAAGCATCAGGCAGGAGGTTGTAATCCTTTGCCTGTTCAAACTGCAGCGTGCCCTCGCGGCCTGCAAAAAGCCTTCCCACTTCAGGAATTATAAACGACTTCCCGCTTTTCAGAGTATGCCTGATACTCGTCACAAGCTCATTGACGAGAGCCAGGGCATCAGCATAAGACACTCCTTCATCAGTAACCAAACGGTTACATAATAAACCGTCGTTCTGCTTCAGGTTGATATTGAACAATATCTTTTTGGAAGGAGGGATAAACGAATGGCTTACCGGATCAATACGTGCAGGGGCATAATTACCAATAAAGCCGCCATAACCCGGAAGGATAACACAATCATGCTCCTCCAACAGCCTGGCTATAATAACTCGCACATCCATAAGGTTCAGAATACTTGACGCGAAGATACACAAATGAGGTGTGAAGCTTTAACCCCTGTTAGTAAGTTTTAATAAATCACCGGGGCTGTCAATGGCCACGCTTTCATAGGCGGTTTCTTTCAGGATTATATCAAATCCGTTCTCGAGCCACCTGAGCTGTTCCAGTGATTCTGCAGTTTCCAGGGGTGAAGGAGGCAGTTTCACGATTTCTTTCAAAACATCCGGCCGGTAGCCGTAAATCCCGATATGCTTGAAAAAATTGTGATGCCCGGGCCATTCTGCAGCGTCAGCGCCCCTCACAAACGGCACCGAAGCACGGCTGAAATAGAGGGCTTTCCCGTTAATGCCGGCAAGCGCCTTGACCACATCGGGATTATGAAGTTCCTCTGCAGAGTTTATCTTTTTCATCAGCGTTACGATCATGGCTTCCTTAAGGCTGAAACATTCGATAACCTGTTCTATCTGGCCCGGATGAATGTATGGCTCATCGCCCTGGATGTTCACAATTACATCATACTCCATGCCCCGGATGCGTAATGCTTCGCAGACCTCGCTGCACCTTTCAGTTCCGCTCCTGTGACTGGCAGATGTCATCATGACTTTGCCACCGAAAGAAGTGACATGATTTTCAATGCTGAGATCGTCGGTCGCTACGATCACTTCCGAGAGGCCGGTACATGATAAGGCCTGCTCACAGACCCTCCTGATCATGCTCTTGCCATTGATTACCACCAGGGGCTTTCCGGGAAATCTTGTTGAAGAATACCGGGCCGGTATAATTCCGAGAACTTTCATCTGCCCGGGCACTAGAAAAGACCATGCAGTTCGGCATTCACCCTATCGATGACCACCCCAAGGTGTTCTGCATTTTCATTGAATTTCAGGTTGTCGACATCGATGATAAGGATCTTCCCGAAATTGTAATTCTC
>Ga0316226_1000635_pt1 | contig 44943 bp, 61 predicted proteins | sample TBH18017metaG_FD_206009 | JGI IMG/M metagenome (GOLD analysis project Ga0316226, IMG submission 206009) | Freshwater microbial communities from Trout Bog Lake, Wisconsin, USA - TBH18017 | ecosystem: Environmental > Aquatic > Freshwater > Lake > Hypolimnion/Profundal zone | place: USA: Wisconsin...
CAGGCAGGATGCCAATATAGATAATTATCTATATTGGCATCCTGCCTGTCAAGGGAAAAGAGGGGGAGGGGGCTTGGTTATTTTGGTTCATGTTTGGCCGCATCCGCGCCCGATTTGAGGACGATTGGCGGGGCATCCGCGCCCAATCCTCTCACTCCCCTCACACTCCATGCAATAATTACCTGATGTTATCGTAATTTTTTACTTGACACTCCCCACCATTGCATTTACTTTATCCGTATATCAGGGGTTAGCCCCACACACTGAAAGGTGATACACGATGGATACCGCTACACAATCCCCCACAATTGTTCCCCAGCTTCTAACGGATAAATACCGCCCCGCCCGCGTTGATGATTTTCTAGGACTGGAAAAGGCGCGGAAGATTTGCGCCGGACTCGCGGCCAATCCGTTCCCCTCCGCTTATCTGTTTATTGGCGGTCCAGGACTCGGCAAGACTACAATGGGCCTCGCGCTGGCGGAATCCATGCCGGCGGAACTCCACCACGTCCCATCCCAGGATTGCAATATCGCCAACCTCCGCCGGGTAATTGATGATTGCTGGTACTATCCGCCCGCCGGTAAAAAGATGCACCTAGTATTGATAGATGAAGCCGACCAGATGTCGGCCGCCGCGCAAAACTTCCTCCTATCCAAAACAGACGGGACCGCCTGGCCGCCCGCCACCATCTACATATTCACCTGTAACAGCATTGAGGGATTAGAGCCGCGTTTCCTGTCCCGGACAATGATGGTAGATTTTAGCTCCTACGGTATTGCAAAGGATGCCGCCGCCTTTATAGAGCGAGTATGGAACGCGGAAGCGCCGCAAGGCGCGGCCGCTCCGAACTTCGCCCGCATCGTTAAAGAGTGCAACAACAATATCCGCGCATCATTAATGGAGCTGCAAAAAGAATTGATGATGGCGCGGTTTAGCTAGTAGTGGTAAGCGCCGCGCCCGCGGCGATCTGTACAACGCAACCCAACAGAGCGCACCAGCGCAAAGGAATCACAATGAAATACCAATGGAGCTACACAGTCAACGGCGAGCGCGATGCTCGCATCTTTGCAACACGCAGGGCCGCAGCTAGCGCTCTGGCAGCGTGGAGCCTTCTGCGGTACGAACTTACGGGCAACTTTGACCACGACGCAACCGCCAAGATTGTCCGCGTCTACTAAGCCGCCCATTATCTGAAACAAGCAAGGCCGTCTAACCAACGTAACCAATTAGGAGGAAACACAATGAAGACCATTGATACAAACAAGGCCGCGAGCGAGTGCTTCTGGGGCCGTCACTACTTCACCAGCGGCAAGTGCTCGAAGTGCGGAATGGACCAGAATAATCAGGTTCGCGTGACGGGTCGCCGCTGGTTCTCCCGCACCTACGGCAACACCTACCACAGCGTAACCGTCACGATGCCCAACGGCGACACGCTCGCCTGCCCGTACGAGTACGGTTACGGCGACCAGTATCAGGACACCGCCATGCGGCTGATCGCGGCCCACATCGGCGCGGAGGTGGTAGAGAACGACCGCCTCAACACGTTGCTTCTGCGTAGTGGATACTACTGCGAGCCTCGCGTGTTGGACGTTGACCGCAAGTGTGACCTTGCGGCGTAGACCTTCCCTCCTCATCCTCCGAGGACTGGGGAACAGAGAGGGGCAAGCTATGCCACCGCCCGCGCCGGAGTCCCTGTTTATTCCCGGCATGGAATCCACCGCCGCGTGGAAACACGGGACTGGCAAGACACCATCTGGCCTGCCTGTTCCGGTGTGCTGTTCCTTCGCGGCCGTGTCCCGTTCTGCCTGCCGGACGGCTCAACCCCCGGCCAATCCTCCGGCGCTCCGTCTGCCCTTATCGCCTACGGCGCTAAGGATGCCACCCAGCTATCCTCCTCAGAATTGGGGGGGGTATTCGTCACCGTTCAGCCGCGTATTGTCGGCGGTCGCCTGTTCTAACCTGCGCCGGCAGTCCCGCATATAGCCCATTTTCGCTAACAAGTTTTTTAGATCCAGCGCCAATGAAAGGAACTCTCATGCCAAACCAGACCACCGCCGTGCCGCGTGTTGATTTTGATTTTTTCCGCAACGTCCCGCTGTTCGGTCTGTTTTCATATTATGACCGCATCCAAATGAAAGTATCCCCCTCCGAGGCTTACTGTTTTCGCAAGGGAGATACCTACGTTTACTCCCCTGGCACTTCGGTAGAAGTCTACCTGCCGCCAGATCAGCCGGACTCCATTCTGCTCCATCGCCTCGGCGCCGCTCCGCGCTTCGCCCATGTCGACTGCTCCGTCATGCGCGGGGCAGAGAACATCTGCACCGCCCGCAGTGGAAGCATGGCGGAACGCATCGCCAACGCCCTCAATCGCTACCGCCCCGGCAAGCGCGGCAGCTAGTCCGTATAGCCCAAAGTCTCTACCCTGTTTTCTGATTTTACTTTTTGTTACCGTATTATTTTCTTGACACGTTGCATGGTCGGGTGTACTTTCACTTTCAAGGGAGGTCGTTTATGTCAATCACCTATGGTCGCACCATCACCTTCAATATACCCTGTTTCGCCGTTGTTGAGGTGGACATTCAGGAGATAGAGGGGGAAGTGGTCAAGGAGTCGGAACTGGTCGGCTTCTGGCCTTCGCTGTTCGATGCGCGGGCTGCAATTTTCCGCATGGAAGCGGATAACAAGGCTTCCCACGACCGTCACGAGGAGGAGGTTCGGCGCAGTTTCGGATTCCGCCCCACCGAGTACGTCCCCCGCCAGTATCAAATCGTCCCTGTCTCCAATGTTCAGGTCGGTCGCACTCTCGACGCACTGGAGGAAAAGTTGAAGGCTGCGGCCATCCTCCAGGCGGAAGGGGTATCGGTGTAGCTATGCCCCACATCACAAACTACGCCGGTGTCGCCTTCGTTTTCTTCATGGGTCTGGTTGTTCCTATCGGAGCCTGCATCGTGGATCACATCTTCCGTAACTAGTACATATCCGGTCAAACTTAGAAAGTAGGTATTTATGATTTTAGGATTTGGCTCAACAGAGGAACACCGTGAAGTTGAAGAGTGTAATTTTGCTGATGATTTTATTCAGCAAAACAAAGGAGATGATAGTTACTTTACTGCCCAACTGGCTACATCTCTTCAATCTGCTCTCGCGGAGCGTTCCACTCAAACGCGCGAGTTGGCTGAAAAATACGCAATGGGAGATCACCCAGAGCGATACTCCACATTTTCATCATTTGTGCTGCATGATGCTTCGCACATCGTTGTAATTTTTCGGTTTATGCACTACAACCGAAATCATCCGTTATCTCCTGATGGCTGGGCTGCTATTAACACTAGCAGACTCCATCTGATTGATTTTTCCTCTTAGCTTTGCGCCGCCGGTTCTCTCCCTTTCGGCTTCGCGCAATCAAAGGGCCGCTACCCCAACCAGGGCAGCGGCCATTCTATTTGATGTGCGTGTTGTGTATGTCTAGCCGTCCAGTGATTCCGTCGCGCCCTGCTCCTGTGCCGAGTTCGGCGCCGCTTGGTGCTTGTCGGTCTCCGTCGGGTCGTCGCTGATGCCAGCCGCCTGAGCCACCGTCACATGGCCCTTCACCACGTTCACCGCCAACTCAATCAGCAGGTTCACCGTGGCCTCGCCGGCGCTGATGCCCTCCTTCGCCAACTCCGCCGTGATCTGCGCTGCCGCCGCTGTCCGCTTGCTGGCGCTCGTCAGCCCCGTGGTCTCCAGCGTCTCCACCACCTGCAAGGCAACCTGCCCCGCATCGGTCTTCAACAGCTCAACCTCGGCTGCGGCAAAGTCCTTCACCGCCTGCTCACCGTTCGCGCCAAACACGGCCGCAAATCCGTGGCCGATTGCCGTCACTACCGTCTTGATGCCCTTTCCAATCACGCTCAAAAACGACATACGCTTTCTCCTTATGGATTACTTCTGGGATGGGTGCTGCTTGTGCTAAAAGCCTACACCTGTTTTTCAGAAAATGGAACAGTAAATTGCGCCCGCCGCCGCTCCCGTGGCCGCATAGCCTCCTCGCTCATATCCCCCCGTGGCCTCCGCGCCCACCAGCGCCCCCGCCGCGGCGCATCCGGTCACTTTCAGGCTCTTCACCAGCCTGTGCCACTTCGTTCCGCCCTTTTCGGCCGTCTCCCATGCCTGCGCCGTCCGCTTCTCTATCCCCAACTCCCCTACCGTGTCTATCAGGTCGGCGCGGCAGGCTTTCAGGCTGTTCTGGTCGGCGTCGCACTGCAAATCCCGCTTGGCCTGGTCTTGTGCTTGTTTGGCGGTAAAAATCACATATCCGGGGCTGTCCGGCAGCTTGGACAGTACATCCTGCGGCAGATCCGCCTTCCCCACCACCACCGGCGCCGCGTCCGGGGCGGGCAGGTAGCGGGTTATCACCTGTACCGCCTGCTGCGGGGTCTGGATGGCCTTCTGCGCGTCCGCCAGCCTCCGGGCATACAAGGCGGCCTCCGCATCGCGCTGGGCTATCTGGGAGCCTAATGCGGCTATCTGGCGGTCATTCTGGGCGTTCACCGCCTCCGCCTTAGCCCTTGCGGCCTTCTCCTGCTCCCAACCCCTCACCGCCAGCCCCACTATCGCGCTCAGGGCAAGCAAAAGGCACAGAACCAGCTTCCAGCCCGGTCCTGCGCCTCCGTCCGTCACCTTCACTGTCGTCACGCCAGCCTCCCGGCGGTCAGCCGTCCAAGCCGGGTTGCTGGGGAATCCCCGCCGCCGCCTCAGCCGCCTTCACCTGCGGAACGTTCCGCACAATCTTGGCCGCTTCTTTGATGTTGCCGGCGATGGCCTGCATCGAAGCCGCCGCCCACCGGGTAAAGAAGCCCGCGTTCGGGGGCAGCTCCGGCATATTGCCGGCCGCCACCACAAACAGGTAGGCCACAATCAGGCAGACAATCGCCATTGGGTGCTGAATCAGGAACATCAGGGGGTGCTGTGCTTCGTTCATGGTATTGCCTCCGGTTCTGCGTTCAGGCTTCCGCCCGTTGTAACCACACTGCAAGGTACTTCTGGTTGGCTGGGTTCGCCGCCACAATCTTGTTGTAGTGCGCTGCCCTGGCCTCGCGGTAGGCCGTCAGCAACGCCTGCGGGTCAAGCGCGTTCACCACTGTAATGCTGGCTGGCCCCATCACTCCGTCAACAGTCAAGGTGCATCCCAGCGTGTTCGCCGCCTGTTGTAGCAGCCTCGTCCCTGTTCGCGGTCCCGCGTTCACGCTCATGTCCAGTACGCGGTTCGCCACATCCTGCGCGGATACCGCGCCAATGTTCAGCGCATCCCAAAACTTGCTTTCGTAAAAGCTGGCTACTGCGGCGCCGCGCTTTGCCTGCGGCACAGCCGCCACCGCCGCGTAGTCCTCCGGCCATGCGTTGCTGTTGATGCCCGCAATGGCGAATCCCCCGCAGTCGGGGTTGGATGCGTAGCTGCGCTGGGAGTCCTCGAAGTTCAGGACGTAATCGAGTGCTGGTGCGAAGTCAGCCACGCTTTTCCCCTCCGTCCACGTTGTCTACATCCGCATCTCCGGCCTGTTTGCGGCAGTGCATACAGGGCAGTCCCGCATGGCATAGAGACTCACTGCGGGGAATGTGGCGCACTGGCTCAGTTGCGTCCCGCTCGACTACCACCGCTCCGTCCTCCGTCACCTTCAAGGTTGCCGTCATGCTAGACCTCCGAGCCGTGTGGGATGCGTCCATAGTCATCCCCCCTGCGCTTCTCTAAGCTTTCAATTCGTCTTTTGAAGTCTGTCATCCGGTCATCCATCAGCGCGTTATGCGTGGCAAGGTCGTTGACCTTCGAGAGAATACGTATCAGTAAATGGACAATGAAAGAAACGGATGCAAGGACTCCGCCTCCCGCCACCGATAGTAATGCGGTGACACTGGATGTTGGTACGGCGATGGTGGACTCTTGAAGCATCGTGTCGTTCTCCTTCTTCCCCGTTCTGTTTAAGCTAGTGCGTCAGCCAGCTTAGTAATCTTCCAATAACAAACTTCCGGTCGTTGTTGCGCCCGTCACGGTTACGGCTGTCGTGCTTACGCTGGTAGCGATGGATGCTGCCACATTGTTGGATGCGTAAACGCTGGGCGTGTTAGTGAAGGCCGTTGGGAACGTGTAGCTGGCCGTCCCCAGACACGCAGCCATGTGGATGAGTACCTTCTTGTCGCTGCTGCCCTGATCCGGCTGGCTGAATACCGCCGTGCCGCTGGTGCTGCATGAAACCGTGGTCTGCGCGGCGGTGTTGTACAAAAACGGCGTATCCACGCCACCACCCAACAACGGACAGGTTGAAGGAAAACTTGTTCCGCTAAGCAGAGTGCCGTCTGAGCAAACCGCCAAACCGGGTCTTCCATAGATATTGAAAAATCCAAAGTTTTTATTGCTTCCCGTTCCTCCGCTCGTAGGTATTCCAAACTGAAACTGAAAAGCGTTATAGGTAGAAAGTGCCGTTCCCACATTCAGCACCACGCCGCTGTTGGCGATCACGTTCGGGGCAGTGAAATTCGCCACAACCGCGCCAATGCTGCCACTCTGTGTATCGGTGAACGTCGCAGTGGTGCCTGCATACGAGAACGTCTGCGGCGCAGACCATGTATTTGCCCCGTTCAGCAGCGGGATAGTCGCTCCGCTGGTTCCGGTGTTCACAGTCGCCGCCGTACCAAACGCCGTCCCGCTGGTCTTGGTGCAGGTAATCGCGTTGCTCCCGCTGGTGGTGCAGTCGCCGCTTATCTCTGCCGCCGTCATGGCCGATGCAGAGCCGCGCACAAGCCCCGTCAGTGTCGAGGATGTACCCGTGCCGCCCTGCGCGATGGTTACGGTGCTGGATGGTGCAGCAGTCACGGTGCAGGTGCTTCCCAATGTGCAGGTCTGTCCGTTGACCGTGGTGGATGCGCTCAACTCACCCAATACACCGGAGTTGTTGTACTCCACCTTCCCGTTCGTCCCGCTGGTGATGGTCGTTGTTCCCACGATAAGGCCACCACTCGTTCCCGCAATAATCTTCCCCTGCCCGTCTGTTGCAAGTGAGGCCGCAGATGCCAATGGAACGCTGGCAAATCCCGCCTCCGTCGCGCTTGCGTTCGCGTGGGTGAAGGGAATCGTGAACTGCGAACCGCTGGCCGTGGCGATGGTCGCAGATACGTTGTCAAGGAACGTGGATGTTCCGAATCCGCCAATCGTCACCGTCTGGCCGGACGAGAACGAGTTGCTTGCCGTGAACGTCGCCACGTTCGATGTGATGGAGTATGCCGTGATTGCCGCACCGTTGCCGATGGTCGCACCGCTGGACATATTCCACACGCCCGTAGAGGATGCAGTCACGCCGCCAGTCACGCCGTCATAGTTCAATTGGAATAGCGGTGTCGTTCCGCCAGCCGCGCCAATCTCCCATAACGGCTTCGCCGCATAAACTTTGGTTGAGTACAGCGTCAGCGGGTTCGCGTTCACCGAATTGTCGGATGAGCGCGTATAGAAGCCTATTGTTCCCTGCGTGGATGAGTTCGCTCCGAACGAGTCGAATATCAGCTGGCCGCTTGATGCGCGAACTGCCGCCGTGTTTGCTGCAAAGTTGAACGAGTTGAGTTGCAGGTTGTTGTACCCGCTCGGCTGGAAGTTCGCGCTCACCGCCCCGCCCAAGTTGTACTGGTTGCCGTCCAGAGTCAGCAGCTTCGTTCCATCGTGCCGATAGAACTGGAAGCCAGCGCCCGCTGTGTCGTCTCGCGGCTCAGTAAAGTTCATGCTCAGTGTGCCGCTGTCGTGATTTGCGGTGATGCCGGAGTAATACTTGCTAGTGCCGTAGTAATTCAGGAATTGGATGCCAGCGTATCCACCATCTCCCACTGCCCCGCCGCCGTTCTGGTAGAACGAACTAAACACCGTAGAGCCGCCGTTGATGGCCGAATTGAAGCTCTGCGTGGTGAACGTGGACAAGTCGTTTATCTGCGCTCCCACAATACCAAATCCCGCGTCGTTTGTGATGCTGGTCGGCGTGGTTACGCCCTGAAAATAAATCGGCCCGATAGTTCCTGAGTCGCCGCTAATCGAGATGCCCGTTCCGCTGGCAGGGCTGTTCTCCACGCGGCACGTTCCACCACCAATGTAAAACTGGTTCAGCCCCGTCGCCGTCAGGCACGGATAGCCCGTCTGATTGTCGAGGTAGTTGTCCTCCATATAGACAAACGACATGGCCGTAAGCGTCACCGAGCTCTGCGTTGCGCCCGTCAGCGTGTTCCCCACAAAGTTCAACTCGCCGCTTGCGACTCCGGTGAAGTCGGCCACAAAGCTGTGTACCGGATACCCGCCACCCACATAATCGCCCGTGTTGAACTTGTTGGCAGACACCTTCAACCCGCCGCCAGATGTCCACTTCACAAGTGCCGTTGGATTGCGCGGTGAGCAGCTACTTGTGGCGTAGGTGTAGCAAGCACCCGCGTTGAAATTGTTTTGCGCCAGAACGCCGTCGCCTTGGTCGGGCTGCACGGTGTTTTGCAGGTACAGGTCGTACCGAACCGGAGCGATGAAGTGGTTGGCAATCATGTGCCAGAACGCGCCGTTGTTGATGTCCACATTGTCGTAGAATCCCCACACCGTTGTACGGTCAAGGTCTACTTCCTGTGTTGCGCTGGAACTGGCCGCGTAGATTCCCGCTCCCGCCGTTGGGTTGGTCGTCTGTCCGTTGAACAGGCCAATGTCAGAGAACGTCACAATGCTGGCCGTCACGTTGAACAGCTTGGCTGTCCCCGAAGCGCACACGATGGACGAACCCATGTTGGTCAGGTCAATCGAAGGCTCGGTATCGCCCTTCACCGCAGTCGGCACAGACAGCGTGAAGTTGCAAGTGCTGGTTAGGTACGTGCCTTTGGGGAAGTACAGCGTCCCGCCGCCGTTCGTGGTCAGGGCTGAAATCGCGGCAGTGATTGATGCAGTATCATCCGTCGAACCGTTGCCCGTCGCACCATATCCCTTGACGTTGAATATCGCCCCGCCAAACGAATTGGCAATCAGGCTCGTCCCACTTGGCTGCGTAACCGTCTGTGGGCCGGCGGGGATGGTCTGCACAAACCCGCTTCCAGATCCTGCGGCTACAAATTGCCCCAGACCGTTTGTTCCCACTAACCCCGCATTTGTGGGTATCAGAGCACCATTTGCTCCCACCACGGTTGCCGGTACGCTCCCCGGACCTGTCGCCAAAACATCTTGCGTCAACTGCGTAATCTGCTGTGTTCCGGCAGGGCATGGTGCGCTTGTAAAGTAGCTGCTCACGTTCATGCTGCTGCCCGTAACCGCAACGCTGGCCGTGTAGCACAGCGGCTGGCTCCCGCCCTTCGCGCAGGCGGTTATGTTCCAAGTGCTCGGCTGCGGCTGTATCTGGTTCACGTCGCCCAAACTCAGGTTGAACACGCCGCTGCTGTTCAGGTTTCCCGGCACTGCCTGTGCGAACGGCTGGCCGCCCAGGTTCGGGGGTGTCGGACTAGTCGGGTTGCCATTGATCCACTGCGCCTGCACACTGCCGTTGGCGTAGCAGGCAACCGTGCCTGTCACCGCCGTCTTGCCGCTCTGCCCGTAGGCAATGCCGACCAGCAATCCCAGCGTTACAAGTCCCGCGAATCTCACTATCAACTTCTTCATCTTAATTCCCCGGAGTGCAAAGGTAGGTGTAGGTGTCTGTCGTGTTGGTGGCGTTCGCAATCGTCAACGTGCTGGCCGTCACCGTCAGCGTAGTGTTCGCTTGGTCGGCAAAGGTGGTGTCCTGCACTTGGCACACCGGCGCTGTCGTCCATACGCCCGCAGTCCCCGGACCTTGCGTAAAGGTGTAGCTATTCGTCCCCGCTACCAGCGTCAATGTCCCCCGGTTGTCCTGGTTTGTGGCCGTTGTGACATCCGTATAGGTCACAGGGAAATTGGTCGGCTTGCTGCTCAAATCGGCGTATGAGCCTGTGATCGCCACCGTAGACAGTTTGGTGCTAGTTTGGCCTGTCGGAAGTATCACCGTCCCCGGTGTGGTGGCTGTGGCCGTTCCCGAGCATGGCGCCCCGGTAAAGTTGCTGGTCACGCTCTGGCTGGTTCCGGTGATGGTCAGCGTCTGTGCGTAGCAAGTTTCCCCTCCGGTTTGGCAGATGGTCAGTTGCCATTGGCTCGAACTCGGTGAAATCACGTTGTTGTCCGCCAGTCTGATTGTGAACACTCCCGCCGCGCTGATGTTGCTTGGCACAATCTGCGGGAATATCCCGCCGTTGATGTTCGGCTGGATGGGGGCGGACGTGTTGCCGTTCACCCATTGAGCCTGCACTTTGCCGTTGGCATAGCATGCGTTGGTTCCGGTGACTGTGGTGTACCCGCTCTGTGCCAGGCAGGCAACCGCCCCGCCCAAAATTGTCAATACCGCCGCTATCCGCTTCATCCTTCTCCTCATTACCGTCCTCCTCCTGCTGCCAGTGGTGCGTTGATGTTTGCCTGTCTCAAATCTGCCGCTGTATTCACCGGCATCGTCTGCGTGTACCCCTGCGCCGTGTCCACCGCCGCCGGTATCAGTTTGATTCCGCCCTGTGCAATCGTCCGCAATGCAGCCAGCGTGGCAAGCGCCGTATCCGGGTTGGTCATAAGCCATGCCAACGCCCGCGCTCCGCCCATCGCCGCCACTATCGTCGCCGCCTCCGCTCCCGCTATCTGCGGGTGTCCCGCCAACGTAGTCCCCACCATCGTCAGCGCGGTCGTGGCAATCGCCGCCGGCACTGCATAGGCGTGTAGGCTTCCGCGCAAACCGCCAAGTTTCAGGTTGTGCTGGATGCTGGCGATCTGCTTGATGCTGTCCTGTATCACCGGGGCTTGCTTGCCAAACAGCATTGCCGTCTTCGGACCATCCTTGTCCAAAGCCTTCAATCCCGTCATGATCTTGGCTGCGTCATACTCGCCCGTCTTGGCGTTCTGCGCTCCAGCAAACACGTCCTCCAGTATGTTGCGGCTCACTGCCTGCATCGTCTGTGGCGGCAGCGCGTCCTTCAACGTCCTCAGCTCGCGCAAAGTGGATTTCTGCACAAGTGCGGAAACCGCCTCTGGCTTATTCGCATCCGCCAATCCCTTCAAAAGCCGCTTGCTCATCGCAACCCGCGTGTCGGCGTACATCCGGTCGGCCTTCATCAAGTCCGCCAGTGGCTTCGTGTTGCCCTTCTTGGCGGCCGCCCGTGCCGCCCGCTTGATTTCGTCCCGCGTGGCCGTCTCCGGCAGTCCCAGCGGCTTCTTGAGCGGGTTGTACGCGGCGTTGGCGGCCTCCGTGGCGTCGCGCTTCAATCCAGCATCCACCACCTTCGCCACTTCCTGCCCTGTGGCCTCCTTGCTCAATCCCCGTGCGCTCACCGCGTCAAGTTGCCGCGCCAATTCAGCGGCAGTCTGCGCCGCCCGCTTCTCCTCAAACGTCTTCATCGGCCCCATCGCTCCGGGCAGGTGCGGCACATACTCCTCTGCGGCCTTTATCGCCGCTCCCCCCCCGGCCTCGCCTGGTGTCAGTTGCACACCCTTCCCGCTCTCGGCAAGCGCCTTGCTGGCTGCGGCCTTGTCCAGCCCCAGCATCTCGCCAATCTTTCTAAACATTCCTCCGGCAACCTTGCTCCCCATCTCCGTCGCGCCCTGCGCCAGCCCCTCGTTCAGCACGTTTCCGGCCGCTTCGTTGGTCACGTCGTAGTAGCTTCTCCATCCCGAAGGATGCTCCGGCGTGTGTCCTCCCGGCAACGCGGCTATCCGCGCCGGGTCGTGGTACATCGCCGGTCCCACAATCTCGCGCAATGCTTCTCCGCTCATTCCCCCCAGCGTCGCCACCGGAACACTCAGCAACGGGTCGGCTTTGCCTCCCACCATCGCCGCCAATCCCTGTCCAAACGCCGTCGGATACGCATCCAATACCACGTCGTCAAATGTGTTCTTCTTCGCCGTGGCCTTTGCCTTGTCGTTGCGTTCAATCTCCTGCCGCAGCGCATCCGCCCCGCTGTCCTTCGGCGCGGCACTGGCCTTCAAAGCCGTACCCGGCAACACGCGCGTCCCCCCATCCGGCAACTTCACTACAATCGTGCCGTCGGGATTCTTCTTCACGAAAATGGCTTTTACGTCGGGCATGGCTTATGGAATGGTGACTGTCACCGTGTCTCCCTGGTTGGGTTCGTCTGTCTTGGCGGACTTCATCACACTGTCCGCCGTGAGTCCTGCCGATGCAAGTTTTCCCTTCAACTGGTCTGCCGTCTGCGCCAGTCCGCCAAACCGCTTGTCGAAATACTCCAACGCCCCTATGCCGCGCACAGGGTGCTGCCCCGCCTGAAACGCGCCGAAGGATACAAGGTCGTAGTAGAACTTCGCCACCTTCTCCGGCGCGTTTCCCAGCGCGATCAGGGCTTGCGTGGCGCGTCCGTTCACCGGTCCGAGGTGGGCTTGGATTTCTGGGTCGTCCAACTCCTCCAAAATACGCGCTCCCGTTTCCTTCATCACAAACGAACGCTCTGCCGCTGTTTGCGTCGGCGCGGTGGGTTTCGGCATGGGCTTCATGCCTTTCTGCTGCATATACGTTGATACGGCTTCCTTTTCCTTCGCCGGAACGTCGCTCAGTTTGGCCTTTCCGTTTGCAATTTGCGTGGCGTAGAACTTTACCGAATCGCTCACGTTTCCGCCTGTGAGCGCCGCAGGGCCTCCCGCCGCTCCTGCCGCCTTCGGGCGTGGCAATAGTCCGCCCTCCACTTCCATCATCCTGTCAGCCTCTTTCTTGCCAAACAGTTTGAGGTAGGTGTCGTACTTCTGCTCCAAAGCGGTCTTCTTCTCCGGCTGTGGTCCAAACTTCGCTTGCACCGCCTTCTGCGCGTCCGCATCGCTCATCCCAATGCTCTTCAACATCCGCAGATGAGCCTGTGCCGGGTTCTCCGGTGTCGCGTCTGCCCCGCTTCCCACCGGCTCCACCGATAGCGTAGCCGTGGCGGGGTCGTAAAACCTCTGCACCAGTTTCCCCTCAGTGTTGGTAAAGGGTGTCCCCACCGGCTTCTTTGCCAGCTTCGCCTTCATCTGCGCGTCAAATTTCTGCTTGCGCTGTGCAATAGCGTCAAGTCGCGCCTTTTCCTTCTGCGCGGCCTCCGCTGCGGCTCCCTGCTGCCGCGCAACAATTTCGTCGGCTGTGGCGGTCTGCTCACCCAGATTGCCAATGCCCTGCGCCGCTCCTAGAAATCCTGCTGCAATCGGGTTCATCTATCCCCCCAATGTCACGGTAGGCGTTGTGGTGGTCGGCAGGCTGCTCAGTAGCGAACTCAGGTCGAATCCGCCTCCCATCGGCATCATCGGTGTCGGCGCCGTGTCCTGCGGGGCATTAAGCCCCAGCGGATCCGCGCCGTTCAGGTTCAGCGATTGCGGGGTGCTGTTGGCGCTCCCGCCCGCCTTGAGCTGCGCCAGCAATTTGCTGATGTCCGTAAAGCCGTTCTGTCCGGTCGGCTTCGTGCCTCCCAGCAAACCCAACGCGTTCAACAGGTCGCTGCGCCCCTGCTGCTGGTTCTGTGCAATGTACGGTGCCAGCGCCTGCGCCAGCGTCGCCTGCGTGATCGCGCTGCTCCCGCCCAGACCGCGCTCCGCCAGTTGCGAGTTCGTGGCGTTGGTCACTGCCGTCACAAGCCCCTGGTTCAGCGGCTGCACATACTTCTGCGCCGCCTCCTGGAACGCCACAGGGTTCGTCGCCAGGTTGCGTAGGTAGCTCTGGCTGTTGCTGTAGGCGTTCTGCTGCATCATGTTGTCAATCGTTCCGGCAATGTTGGAGCCTGCCCCCACCACGGTCTCCAAGCCCTTTACCGATGGGCTGCTTGCGTATGTCCCGATATTTGCCAGCATCTGCGGCATGGTTCGTCTCCCCTACACGCTCAACGTCGTCAATCCGCTCGTCGGCTGCGGGGTGCTTCCGCCCACTCCGCCGCTGATCGTCGTGTTGCCCTGCTGCGAAGGCTGCAACAGTTGCATCAGCGATTGCACGTCCTGCTGCTGCGATGTCAGCCCGCTCCCCGGCGTTCCCGGCTGGGGCGTGGTCGTGCTGGCCTGGCTGCTCAGAAAAGCGGCTTTTTGCGCCGCCAGTTTCTGCTGCGCCGCCAACTGCGCTTGTTGCGCGGCAGTCGGCCCCGTGTTCGGGCTTTGCGCGGCCTCGTATCCGCTGTACGCCGCGCTTCCGGCTGAAACTGCGGCTGCGATGAGCGGTATGAATGGCACTACGGCCGGCATCAGAATCTCCCTGTCACCCAAGTGCGGTTGTCGTTGCTTACCAACAACTTCGCGCTCGAACCTCTACCCTCGCGCATCAGCGCCATCAACTTGCGCTCCGTCACAAGGTCATTATCAAGGCACGTCCAAAAGCCTGCAATCTTGCGGTTGTCACATACGTCCTTCACCGCCATCCAAAGCGGCCTCATCCATCCCTTGCTTCCGCGCCCCCCCAGCAGCCTCAGCAGGAAAAGCGTGTTCAGCATCCGCGCCGCCAGCAGCAAGCCAACCATCCTGCCGCCGTCAAACACTACCCAGCACGTCTCCGGTTCGCACTGTTCCAGCGGCCAGCCTATCTCCTCGCGGCTCCACGGAACATACTCCCCCGGAATGTAGTTGCGTACCGTGATCAACGCGGCCTCCTGCTATCTGCGGCGGCTGCTCCGCCGGCGGACACGCTTCGGCAGACGCTTCTTGCCCGTCTCCTTCTGCCACCGCTTCGCAGTGCCTCTCTTCACGTCGCCGCGCCGCTCGGCGGCATACATAAACCGCCGCTGCGCCTCGCTCTTGAACGGCATCGCCTACCGCCGTTTCCCGCCGCGCCGCATCTTGCGCTTCGTGGCCTTGTCCTTCGCAATCGCCTTCCGCATGGCCTTGATGCTTCCCGTCTTCTTCATCGTTGCTCTCCTTGTTGGTTTTACCTCTGTGCGCTCACCGGTGCGCCCGCGGGCTTCGGCTTCACATACCAGTCAACCGAATCCAGCGTGGTCTGCCCCGCTCCGCTCACGTTCACATTGGCGTTCTCGCCGTCCTTCATAATATCAACCCGTGCGTCCCACTGCTGCGGCCCCAATTGCGTCTGCGCCGCCACCGTCGCCGTCCCCGTCCGTCCCTGCACATTCGCCGCCACTTTCACTGCCACGGTCGCCAGGGAACTTCCCCGCACCACCACCTTGCGGTAGAACACCTTCCCGCTGCCGCCCTCCTGGTAAACCTCCGCCGGCTCGGCCTGCCATGCTATCGGAACTCCATCCCATGTCGTGTCGCCCGCAAACAGCCTCCGCAATGCCGCGTCGCTCCAATCCCCGCAAATGGTCAGTGGCTGCGTCCCGCCCGTCCGTATCTGCTTCAACGCGCTGATAGGGAAGGGCAGGTCAATCACTGTCCATGTCCGCTGCACCATGTCATAGCCGAAGACGCGCGTCAACGCCCCCGCGCCCACGCTCGGCGTTCCGGGGTTCATGCTGGCGATTGTGATTACGCCGCTGAAACTTGCGGCCTCCGCGTACATATTCTCGGTGCTGCTGGCTTTCCCGGCGTACACGCGGTATCTCACGCCCGTCTGCGCTGCGGGGGTCGTCACGTTCACTGCCGCCGTACCGCTTGTCACCTGCGCCTCGTTGGTGATCGCCGTCTCCACATACTCTCCGTTACCGATGTCCACCAGCTTCGTCACCTTCACAAAGTAGGTGTAGATGCTTCCCGCGCTGCCTCCCGCTATCGTCACGCCTCCCAATATCGCGGCCAGCACGGGGCAGGCGCAAATGTACATCGGCGGATTGCTGCTCTGCGAACCCTTGCTGAAATAGACGTAGCCCCAATCCACCGGAATGATGTCCGGCTGGTTCTGGTCTCCAAACAGGAACGGGCGGATCTCCTCGCTAATGAGTTTGTCGTTCACTCCGTCGAACAGGGAAAATCCCAGATGGGTCATGCGGCAGATTGCCCCAAACCCCGAAAGGAACTGGATGCTTCTGCTGGCGATGCAGCCCATGTCGCTCTTGCTCTGCTGGATGCTGAAATCTGTCGCGCCAAACACCCCCGTCACCTGATAGGTGGAGAAGTTCTTGAATACCACCAGGCTTCCCGTCGGCGTGATTCCGGCCTCCGCAATCGTGAACTGCGCCAGCCCCGTGATCTGGTCGCCGTCGTCGCGGTTCACCATCGCCACATTCACCGGGTTCCAGCTTTGGAAGTTGTTCAGGTCGCTCATTTTGATGCAGCTCGGTCCGTCCTGCTCGTCGCTGGTCGTCGTCGGATAGGTGTTCGCAAGCCACAGGCTCCCGGCATACACAATCGCGTGTGCCGCCCCGCGCAGGGGCTGTCCCTCGTAGTTCACGGCGGTGCATTGCCAAACCACCGTGTTGTCAGCCGTTCCCGCGTTCAGCGTGTTGTTGAACGTCGGCCTCGTGCCTCCGCTCTCTCCGCTCTGGGTGCAGGTGAATACGCCCTTGCTCACGGAGTCCACGATGTTGTCCCCCGTGTTCCACACCACGCTTGCCTGCCAGTCGGGGTACTCCGCTGTGAAGTTGTTCGGTATCTGCTGCATCGCTCCGCCGTCCGCGTAGTATTGCGGCGGGTATCCGTTCCCGCAGGCGATCATCATCCTGTTCTCAAACGGAACCATCTGGGGTGTCGGGCAAATCTGCCCTATCACGCCCCCCTGTGTCGTCGCCCCTGTAACAATGCTGCTTGCCCCGCCTCCCGTCCCCCCTCCCGGCGGCGGCGGCTGGTTGATGATGGCCGTGATCGGCAGTTTCCCCAGCACCACCGTGTAGCTTGGCGCGTCCATCTTCCACAGCGTTGACTGGTTGATGCCGCCGCTTCCCGGAGCCGTCGCCCCCGGTGTGTTCACCGTCCCTAAATACGAAAACTGAGTCCCCGGAACCAGTATCAGCACGGTCGGATTCACGCGCCCCGGCGTCTGCCCCGCCGGTCCGCTCACAAGGTACAGGTTGTACCCCGCCGCGCCGGGATATGCGTCCCACGCCAACTGAATCACGTTCTCCCCGCCGCTCACCACCACGTTCACCGGCGAACCCGTTCCCGCCGTCTCTCCGCCGCTTCCATCGCTGGCCGTGATGTCGAAGGTGTACGTCCCCGCCGGTATCGTCGTGGCCGGCGCAAACGTCCCGCTCACATGCGTGTCCAGCGCGTCCGGCCCGAAGTCGGCATAGTTGAACTGGTTTCCCGTAATCGTCATGTCGGCCGCTTCGTAGTCGCCCACAAAATCCGGCGCTCCGCCCACCGTAATCTGCCCCATTGCAAACGGCAGAGCCGCCCGCGAGGGGCCTAGATTGGCTCCGGTTACGATGATGTTGGTCACGTTGGAGGAGCGGGTGGCGTAACCGAACGTCCCTGCGCTTGTCCCTGCGGTCGCGGTCAGCCCCGTCACTCCGCCTGTGCTGCTGCCCTGTATTCCCGCCTGTATCCCCATGTAGTAGCGCGGGCTGGTCGTCGGGCTGTACAGGTCAATCTCCAATATCTGCCCGTCCGCCGGCTGCAATGCCCCGTTGCGCTTCGTGAAAATCAGGCTTCCGTCAACGGTCTTCAACCCGCCGCGCCGCGTGTACACCATGTTGAACAGGCGCTTCAATATCCCGTCCGGCTCCGAGAAGATGCCGAACGTGGCTTGGAGTCCCTTGCTCCACCGCCGCTGCGAGATTACCTTGAAATCTTCGGCCATTACGGTATGATGACACCGCCAAAAAGGCGGCTCAAACCGGGATAGATGTCCACCGCAACTTCATCCTGCGGATTGATCTGCCTCTCCCCAATCGGAGCCTTGCGCTTCGTGGCGTTCTTCATCCCCTCCATGAACTCCTTCTCCAGCGCAACCGACTCCTGATACTGCTGCTCTATCTTCCGGTAGCGGGAGAGTATGTATTTGTGCAACAGCGGAATCCAGTCCGAAGGCAGGCGGATGCTCGTCGTCGCGCTTCCCACGTTGTAAAGGTTCGGCGCCCTCCATCCCGCGAACATGATGTTCATCTCCGTCACCGGGGTATTCGTCGGCCAAGCCTGTGCGTTCGTCCCGCCCAGCCCGCGCACCATGCCAAACAGGTCGTTTCCGCTCGATGTGAACGATGCGTACTCCACATTGTTTCCCGCGCCGAACATCACCAGACCCAGCGGTAGCACAAATCCGGTCAGCCCCGGAGTGTTGGCCGTTGTCGCCGCCGCCGTGATGCCCGCGCTCAGTGTCGTTTGTCCGCCATCGCGGTTCGGCTGCGGAAAGCACTCGCACACCAGTTTGTCCACGACCTGCGTGTAGTTCATCATCCCCACAAGGCTCGTAATCTGGTTGTGGCGGTACACCAGCCTTGCGCTTCCGAGTTTGATGGGGTAGCCGTCGTACCATGCCGAATCAAGGCTCTTCCAGTCGCCCTGCAACGTGTAGATGGCCTCTCCGGTCACGCTGGCAAACCCGCAGGTGTCCGGCACTCCCCCGTTGGCGGTGGCAATCATATTCAGCGCGTCCTGGAACCAGCGGTATATCTGCGCTGCGCTGGCAACGCTGCCGCCGCTGTCCGGCAAAAACGCCCCGTTTCCCTGCGGCGGCGGGCTGAACTGGTAGGCGGTCGTGCTGTCCACGTCGGCTGTGGTGTTCGTCGCGTTCAGCGCAAGGCTGTACTGCCGCAGCTCCTGCCCGCTGGCGACTCCCGTGTACAGGTTTACGCCCGTGAACACACCCAGCACGGGGCTGGCCGCCACGCTCACCTGCAACGCCTGCCCCGCGCCAATCACCACCGTCTGTTCGGCGCACGGGCTGGTCTCGCCCCATTGGTTTGTGTAGGTCAGTTGGTAGTACAGCGTCCCCGCCGGCAACGGGTTCGCGCTGGATACGGCTGTCACGGCCATGTCCGCCGTGCCGGGGTTGGGTATCACTCCAGGCAGGTCGGGGACCGCCTCACGCGCCGATAGAAGAATGTCCCCTACTAGCATCGTGAATTGGTCCCCTTCCTACTTCCTCTCCCAGAAGAAGCCGCTGTGTTGTGCTGCGGTGGGGCCGCGCTTCCCGTCGCCGCCCCCACCGCTTCCCCTTTTTCCCTCGCTCAAGGTTTACGGGTTGCCGTAGATCTCCGTGTTCACCGTCGCGGCCTGCGTGCTGCCTCCCAGCGTGACGGGGATGGTGAAACTCGTGGCGTTGATGCCGATCACGAACTCCGTGATCAAGTCAACCACCGTCCCGGCCGACGTCGCGCTCACGCGGGCGGTTGCGCCCACCTGCACGGTGTTGGTGCCGTCCGTCGCCGTGATGGCGCCGACTGCGATGGTGGTGGCGGCGTTGACCGCGCTGAACTGGATGCGGATCTTGCCCTTCGTCACCGCCCCCGTCATGGTCACGGTGATGCTGCCCGTGGAGGTCAGCGCCGTCTGGTCAAATCCCGTTTGGCTGTACGCCCCGAAACCCGGCAGGGTTCCCGCTGCGGTGTTGGTGCAAGTGGTGGTTGTCTTCGCTGCCATGTTGCTTCCTCGCTTTTTGCCGGCTCACCGGCTGGATTCAAAATCTTGCACAAGGGGCCGTTGCCAGCCCCCTGCGGCTTGGTTAGACGATGTTGTAGATGCTGCCGTTCATGCGCGGGCTGATGCACGAGAGCTGCCACGTCACGTACAGGTTGCTCACCAGGACGCGCTGGTTGCTCGGCTGGATGAACGGGTCGCACACAAAGTAGTCGGCCTTGTGCCACACGGGGAAGATGTACTTGCTGTTGAGCAGGTAGCCCGTGCCGGTGGTGCAGAACGGATCCGGGAACACCATCGCCGTGTTGAAGAGGAAATGGCTGCGGAAGCCCGCCTGCATCGCCCCCTCGTCCTGGATGTTGTTCGTGTAGCGGATGAGCTGCGTGAACTGGTTCTGGAACTCGTAGAACTGCTGCGGAGGCAGGCAGAAGATGTCCGGCGTGTCGTAGCCGAACTGCCCGGTCAGCCCGAAGGCTTGGTTCGCAACCGTCGGGGTCAGCGCAACGCCACCGGCGCTCACCGGGGCCTGCGCCAGGAACCACGAGTTCGCGGCCACGCTGCGGTTGATGCCGCCGATGGTGTTGGTCGTCTGGTACACCCACGCATTGATGTCGTCAATGTCCAGGGTGGTGTTCTGCGGCGCCGTGTGGAACAGTGCGCGGGAGAGCTTCATCAGCAAGCTGCCCGTCGCCTCGATCCACTTCGTGTTCACGATGTCCATCGCGGAGTTGCGGTTCAGCACAATGTCCGTCACGGGGATGGACACGTTCTGGTAGTACGGCCGCCAGAGCTGGTCAATCGGCTGCACGGTGTCCACCACGGCGGGCGTAAGGATCTCCGCCCCGTAGTAGGCTCCGCCCGTGAAGTTCTCCTGGTACATGGCCGGGTAGATCAGTTCGCCCATGCCGAACTTCTTGCCGCGCCGCTGCATGGCCCAGAACAGGATGCTCGGCAGAAACACGTTGTCCGCAATCACCGGATAGATGTACTTCTCCGTGATCGCGTTCATCGTCCCCGCCAGCGCCGCTGTTGGGCTGTTGATTCCTGTTCCGATTGCTCCGTATGCCATGATGCTCTCCCTTGCTCCCCTTCGATTTGACTGCCTACTGCCTTACAAAAACCTCGCGCTGCCTAGTTGGGCCGCACTCCCGTCAGCATCGCCGGGTCGTTGAACGCCTTGCTCAACTGCTCTGCGATGGTTGGAACCTTGCCGTTCGCCGACGCAGGCTCGAACTCCATCCCCGCCGTTCCCGCGCCCGCCGGCTGCGTTACGCCGCCCATCATCTCCGCCCGCGCCTTCGCCTCGCCCTCCGCCATCGCCTCCTCGCGTATCTTCTTCTCGCGGTCGGCCGCAATGCTCGGCTGTGCAATCTCGTCAAGCGCCATCTGCACGTTCGGGAATCCGAACTCGTCCTTGTAGTTCTTGTCCACGGCCAGCTTCACCGCGTCCTCCAGCTTCACCTTCGCTTCGGGGTGTTCCTGCTTCCAAAGCAGGAAGCGCGTCACCGCACGGTCTTCCTGCATCGCCCTCAGCCCAGCCCGCAGTGCCTGCGTCTGCTGGTTGATCGTCCCCTCGATGGGGGCAAGCCGCCTCTGCACCGGCGAGTAGATGGGGTCGGTGTTCCAGTCAATCTGTCCGTCCGCGCCCACTCCAACGCCCGCGCCCGCCGCCTCGCGCCGTACCGCGCCCGCCGCCGCCGCCGCCGCCGGGGTCTCGCCCGCCAGCATCTGTTCCAGTGTCAGCCCGGTCGCCCGCGACACACCCTCCACAATCTCCGCCAGCTTGGTCTGCGCGTTACGCACCTGCGCGTCACGGGCGTCCAACTCGGACTGCCGCTGCGTCAGCGTAGCCATCGTCTCGCCCTTCGTGGCCTCGTTGTGCTGGCGCAATGCGCCCAAAGTCACGGCTTGGCCGTTGATGGTGATCTGCACGTCGTCACCGTAGGTGTTTCGGTCGCTGAGAATCGTCTTCCAATCCATGATCGTGTCTCCTGGGAGTTACTGCATACCGAGCAGGGCGCTCAAGTCGGGCATACCCTGCTGTGGGGTCGGCTGGACGGGTCCAATGCCGGCGTTGTTGACAATCGGTGCAACGGCCTGTTGCGTGGCCGCCGCCTTCGTGAAGATGGTGATGGCGCGTTGCAACGCCTGCCGTGCGCTGTCCAAGTCCTTCGTCGCTTCCGGCATCCGCTGCGAGGCCATGAGGTACAACTGTGCAAGGTCTTGGCTCATCTGCCGCAACACCTGCGTCGCCCCCTGCGGGTTGGCGCCGTCAAGCTGCTGGCTGGCCGATTGCAGGGCTGCTGTCGTCGGGGTGGGCGCGGGCTGCGCGGTCGCGCCGCCTTGCTGCCCTCCGGCAAGCAATGCGGCCAACTTTGCGGTTTGTGCGTCCTGTACTGCCGGCATCGTCGCTCTCCCTCTCAATCAGTGCTGCTGCTTCCCCTGCCCGTTGCGCCTAGTCGCGGTTGTGCTCGTCTAGGTAGCCCAGCGGGTCGTGCGGCTCCGGGATCACCGGATTGGCGGGGCTGTACCCCTCCTGGCCCTTCGCCGGTCCAACAATCACGGGGCTGGCGAACTCGTCCTTGTCGAATCCAGCGCCAAACTTGTCCTTTTCCTTCGCCATGTTGCTACCTCTTCCCTCTCAGGGTCTGAACTGGTCTTGCTGTTGCGCCTACCGCCCCTGTACGGGAAGGGACGGTAGGGTTGGTATCATCGGTCGCTGCGCGACTGCCCCGTATCCGAGGCAGTTACTTGGAACGGCGAACCCGCTTGCGCGTGGTCTTCTTCGTCTTCTTGGCGTGGACTTTCTTGTGGGCCATTTGCGTCCTCCTTCCTAATCCGGGCGGCTAGTGTCTTGTCCGCTCCTGGACCTCCAGATCGGAGAGTCGTCGCCCGTCGCGGGAATCTCCGTATACATCCAGCAGGGTCCTTGCGGACCGCCGAAGGAACTCTGTGCGCTCGGCCTCTGTCTCAAAGGCCATCAGGTCGTCTTTCCCGACCGTGAACGGATAAGCCAACTGTCCGTCCAACGCTAGTTGAATGGTCACGGCGTTGTTTCTTGGCTGCTCCGTGTACTGAACCACTTCAACCATCACGAGTCCATCAGATTGCATATCAGGTTTCCAGTCAATCCCCACGGTTGTCACATACGTTTTCCTTAAACACAAAACCCTCCTCCCGGCGGGTCTGTGGTGAGCGGCCTCTTTACTTCTCTGGAACAGGTTTGTTCTTTCCGCCGTACTGGTGCAGAGCTACCAAGTGGCACACATAACACCCGCCCTTGAGGATGTTGCCCTGGGCTTCTCCCTGCGCTTGCGGATCGGCGTTCGGCGTATCACTGTCCGGCCTTTCCTGTGTCAGTCATGGCTTCACCTCTTTCACGCAGCGGTCTGGATGCGGGTCTGCAACAGGTGGGGCTGGAGGGTCTACGGGGTAGTAGCCAGCGGCGCGGTCAATCCACGCCCTCAAGTCCAAACCGCCGTAAATGGGAGTCGGCTCGTACCACCGTTCCAGCGTGTACCCCTTCGGGCAAGTCTCCACCGTGCGCGTCATGGGTACTTCCGTCACGGTCGGCGGGACGGTCGGCGGTTCGTCCTTCTTCGTTTGGCCGCAGGCCGTTCCTGTAGCAATCAGAATCACTGCCAGTAGCTTGTTCATTTCATCCCTCCGTTTCGTTACAAATACTGCTGGCGGTAGCCGTCATTTCTGAGCATGGAGCTTTAAACAACGGTGACAGCCGCCAACCGACCGCCTTCGCTCCTCAGCGGCCAGCATCCATCGGATACCGCCAGCATTACTGCCGGATTCCCGCTCCGGCGAGCGGCTAGAGTTACGACCGCGACCACGACCACGACCCCGACCACGACCCCGACCACGACCGCGACCCCGACCGCGACCACGACCGCGACCGCGACCACGACCCCGACCACGACCCCGACCACGACCCCGACCGCGACCACGACCGCGACCCCGACCCCGACCGCGACCCCGACCACGACCCCGACCGCGACCACGACCGCGACCACGACCCCGACCGCAACATTGTTTGATTCATTTCTGGCTCCGTGGCAGTTTCGGGATTTGGATTGCGTCAATGACAGAACCACGCCCGACAATCAGCCGTCCTTCGGGGAATGGTTCAACCTCGCTAAAGTTGCAGCTTTGCAACGCGCCGCTGAACCGTCCCGTATCGGCAATCCAAGATGCCTTCTCAAGCACCAATTCCTGTTCGCCAACAGACACAAGTTCCCCTGTGTCAATCATGGTTACGGTGCGAATGAGATAGTTCTTGCCAATCTCCCACGGGCTTGCGGATGCTGCGATGCGCGGAGTTTCGCCGCTGAACATTGCGGCTATCTGCCGTGCCTCGTTAATCGTCAAATCGTCTATTTTTGCCATCATCTCTCTCTCCTTTGTTGTTATTCACGCACTTCCGGGGCGCGGCGGTTCCATGCTGCGATTGCCTTATCGCGTGTTTGCTGACCAATTCCTAGCGATAGAGTGTTTGACCCGCACGCTACGCAGCTTCCAAAGAAGCTATGCAGACACTCTGTTCCGTCCGACCAGTGAGCATTAGGGCTTGATGTGCAACGTATTTCACCAATAGATGCCGCACCCCCGCAGAACGGACACGGCTTGAGTTCGCCAGCCTTACTTGTTGCAACAGATAATGCCGCGAGTGCTGCCTCGGCTTGGGTGATTGCTTCATGTAGACCGATGAAATCGTGACGCTCTCGTCTTGGGTCACAGTTCAATGCCGCGTTCTTCAACTCATCCCGCGCTTCCTCCAACTGACGCTGTAGGGTGGAGATGGTGCGTAGGGCTTCAAGGAGTTCCGATTCACGCTGTCTTGTCTTTGCTTCAGACACGGCCACGTTTGCATCTTCGCCCCAACAGTCCTGAAACTCTGCCCGAATCTTGTAGGAGTCAATTTTCAGCGGCGGCAACTTCTCTGCTTCTGGTGCAGGTGGAGCAGATTGGGCTGGCGGCAATTCTCTGTTCGGCTTCGCAATCTTCTGTGCTTCCATCCAACGCTCCCGCGCTAGTAAGATGCGCTCGTGGTGGCGTCCTTCGTTGTTGTCGCAGAATACAAAAGGACTTGCTCCGCATTTTGGGCATTTGAGCTTGAGCCATTCCTGCCCCCAGAATTGCTTTACTGATTTATGCTCGACGGCGGAGTCCCATGCGGCGGATTCGGAATCGCATCCAGCAGACAGCAACTTCCACCCAGTCTCGTCGGGACAGATGTACCAACGCCCATTCGCCAGCCGTGCGAACGCTCCACTGTGCGCCGCCTTCACCTTCTGCTCGCTTGTCACTTGGTTTCCCCCTTCTTCGCCACTCCGATAAATGCCCTTTTAAATCTATTCATCGCTCTCTCGAAAAACCACTCCACCATCATCCGGCGGCAGATCCACATCTGCCTCCTCGCCCACTTCTTCGCCATGCGGTCGTCCTCTTCATCTGTGGCACAATTCTCCCGCAACTCCTGTACGCATCCGCTCCCAATGTGCAATGCCATAAAAATATGCTGTAAATACCTGTCCGTCGGAGGTTGTATTATCCGCCTTCCCGCTTCGTCCTCTTCCGGCCTGCTCCAGTATCCAAAGAACATCTCTCGCGGCAAACCCTCAACCTCCAACGCAGCCAGCAACTCCACCGTCCGCTGTATGCGCTTCCTGCGGTCGTAAACGCTTATCGCCTGCGTCGGATGTGTCCAGTCAATCTTCATGCTCCGCTCCCTGCAAACAGTGGGGCGTCTTCGTAAATCCTTTTCTCGCTCATTGCTACATACTCTGGGTTCAGTTCAATCCCAATCGCTTTTCTGTTATGCCGCACGGCTACTAATGCAGTTGTACCGGCGCCGCTGAATGGGTATAAAACAGTGCATGGAGTTGGTTCCAAACCACAATCGCAAGACGGACTCCAGCCCACAGTTGTTACAGAACCGTTTATCCTTCCCGAACCAGACTTTCCAACCGTTCCTACGGGCGTTCCTGTCCCGCCACGAGCTTTGTGTGCAGCAACCGTCTTTGGACATTCCTTTGATGTTGCGGAAATCTTTTCTACTTCTCTTATCCACGGCGCACCGCACTGGTCGCAGCATCCCTCCTGCGAGGTCCCGGCCAGTATGCACGGCTCAATCAAATCGGTGGGGAACGTGGCAAAGTGCGCTTCGGCATAAGGCGTTGTAGTTACAGACCACACACTACGCTTATTCCGCATCTCGTAGTTATTGGTAGTCAGTCCCTCCATCCTTTTACGCCCCGGAGAATTATTCAGCCTAGTAGTTTCCCTGTCTCTCACATTGCCATCATTTGTTACGGTTGGCTCTTTGATGGACTCCGCGTCGTAGTAGTACCTAGCACTCTTGGTAAGAAGAAAAACGTACTCGTGGCTCTTGGTGCAGCGGTCGGTAACGCTCTCTGGCATGGGGTTTGGTTTGTGCCAGATAATGTCCTGCCGCAACCACCATCCATCTGCGCGTAGTGCAAAGGCCAGCATCCAAGGAATTCCAACAAGGTCTTTAGGTTTGAGTCCGGCGACCAATTTAGACGGACGCTTGGACGCCTCAATTTGCGTATTTTTGCCACCTTGCAGCCTCGAAGGTTCTTGGCTGTTGGAACCAGTCGCAGAAGCGCAATACGAATCCCCGATATTCAGCCACAGCGTTCCATCGCTCCGCAGCACACGACGCACTTCCCTGAATACCTCAACCATTTTGTTGATATATTCCTCAGGAGTGATTTCCAGTCCCAATTGATTATCAATCCTGACCGCTCCACATTTCTTACATACACTCGCATTGCATCCGGGGCGCACTCCAGACGTAATTGCTCCGGGAGCTTTAGTGTCCTGTACCTGCCCACCGCAGGAGTGTTCGCACTCTGAATCTCCACCTTCCCATGCTCCAGTTTGATAGTCGCGAAGTCCCCAATACGGTGGGCTGGTCACGCAACAATGCACACTCTCGTCCGGCAACTCCCGCAGCCTTTTGATAGCGTCTCCCTGCAAGATAATGTACTGTCTCTTCATTTTCTCTATCTCCACCACAGGTGAATGTGGACGTGCGGGGCAATCTTGTACCACACAATCCATGCGGCGTTCGTCAGTGCCGCGCCGCAAAAGAATCCCGCCCACACCCCGCAGGTGAACTTCCAACTCACTACATCGCCGTATCGGTAGTCGTTCTGCATCTCAGCCCTCCAACTCCATCCGCATCTGTCCCATCGCTTCCTGCAACCGCGCACTGCCGCCTATCGCCCGCACAATCCTCAACTCGCTCAATGCCTGGTTCAAATATCCCTGCAACGTCAAACGCTCCTCTTCCAGCGTCGTGATGGTGTAGTACCCTCCAACACCGGATCGGCTGCTGCCTATCGGCGCCCCCATCAACCGCAGCTCCCGTACATCCCCCTTCACGTCCCTCGCGCTGCATTGCAACCATTCCGCCAGCCTGTCCAGCGGCAGGGCGTTGTGCAATCCCCTGTGCGACGCTATGTGCCTCAGTATCCCCTTCTGGCGGTCCGTCAACTCCGTACTGCTCAAAACCTCGTCCATCCGCTCCATGCAGCGTTGTTCGTGCGTCTCAAACAGGTTCAGAGTCACCGGCTGTGCCGCCATCGCTACCTCCCTAATGCGTCTCTAAAATCCTTCGTCAAGTCCAGGTGATCCCGTCCATCAATCAACTCCATCGTCCGCAGGTGGCTCAACGCATTGTTGAAACCTCCTCCGTTGGGGGCATACTCGCAAGCCTCCGCCAGTTCATGCTTCGTCAGTTTCCCGCATCCGTAAAGCACGGTCACAATCAGCCGCTCCGCCTTCGGCAGCTTTCCTTGCCAGTATTCCAGCAACTCGCGTCCGCTCGGCAGGGGTTCCCAAAATCCCAGCGCTACGCTTCCCTCTGTGGTGATGTTCAGCGTGTCTCGTCCGTCAATGTATCCGCTGGAACGCAATGCGCTCAGTGCGTTGTTGAATCCCCCTCCGTTCGGCGCATAGCCCGCGTAGGCCGCAATCTTGTACTTGCTGCTTGCCCCTAAATTCTTTAACACTGTCAGTATCGTCCGCTCCGCCTTCGGAAGTCTCAACTCGTCCCCCGCAGTCCTTTTAATCGGAGGGTTGTTGGCTATGGAACGCCTCACCTCCGGCGCTAGGAAAGCTGCCGGGTGACGCGCAACTCCCTTCTCCGCGTGGCGATTGATGATGTCAGTCGGGGCCTGTGCGCGTCCTTCCGCCGCCTTGAGTAGTTCCCTCAGTGCCTCGATGATGATATTGCGCTCTTTGGCTATCCGCATCACTTCTTTGTTCAATGCGTCGTTGGCCTGCTCCATGTTCCTCAACCGCGCATCATCCTCGATTGGCTTCTTCGCCTCTCTCTCTAACTCGGCTATGCGCCGGCGCAACACCTTCGGATCATCCTTCTCGGCATCCGCCACCACCGTCTCAAGATCCGCCCGTAGTTGCTGCACGTCAACCGCACTCAGCATCGCCGCCTTCATCGTTCTCCCCACCTCCGGTGTCGCGCTGGCGTCGAATGTCACCTTCTTCCCAAACTTCACTTTCTGGAACACCCTCAACCACGATGGAGACCAAACGTATCCCTCGCCCCGCGCCAGCCCCGGCAGCTCCCCGACTAACTTCCGGTCGGCTCCCGCCTCCTGCACCCACTCCTCAAGCGCCTTTCGCTCGTGCGCCCCGTTCACCTGCAACACGCACAGGCACTCCACCTGGCTCAACACTTCCTTGTTCACGCTCTGCGGCCTCTGGCTTATCAGTGTTGCGCCAATGCCGTAATTGCGCCCCAGACGGATAATGCTCTCAAACGCCCCCAGCATCCTTGCCTCGTCCGGTCCGCAACGCTGCGGAACAAACAGTTGCGCCTCCTCCACCATCAAATGCACGGCGGAACGCTGTGTCTTTTTCAGGTGGAAAAACTCTTCGGCAAAGTCCGCCGCAAACCGCTTGCGTTCCCCCTGCCGGAAGCCACTGATGTCCAACACGGCGGACACGCCCTTCTCCACTAAAAACCGTGCGATGTTCGCTCCGGCCGCTACCGTGATGGGGATGTCCCCATGCTCCCCTCCAATCACAAAAATGTCCTTGCCTTTCGCTTTTCCGTCCGCCGCCACACGCAATCCCCACCAGTTTCCCACCGGGTCAATCACCACCACCTGCGCGTGTATGTCCAGCATCTCCTCTGCCAGCTTTCCGGCCAGGTAGGTCTTGCCCGCCCCCTTGCGCCCAATGCAGCCAAAGGTCTGCGTCACCGCGTCGTTAGGCAGGGTAATGGCATTGCAGATGCTCAGCTCCTTGCTCATCGCCGTATCCTCCAGTTGCAGTACACCCTCTTCGACTCAATGCACACCGCAGCTAAAATCCACGGAGTTACCATAATCAGCAACGCCAACAACAATCTTCTCCCCGTCATGCCTTCACCCCCACTTCCGCCTGCTCAATCAGTTCCGCGATCTCTTCCTTGTACGGCAGTATGCTCCCCACTTCCAGATCCAGCGCAAGCGATATTCTCATCGCCATAAAAGAAGTGGTTCCCCCTCTGGCCCTCTCTATTTTGCTGATGTACGACCTCGGACACCTGACCAGCTTCGACAAGTCTCTTTGTGACAATCCGGCACACTCCCGTTCACGCCGTATATTTCTCGCCACAATCAGGTTGAACTTGTCCATGATGTCCGTGGAGTTCAGGATGTGTTCCGGCAATGGCTTGAGTGATTCGTGGATCAAATACTTCTCCGGCGCCGGCTTCGCGTCAATCAACGGCTTGCGGCACTTCCGGCACAATCCGCTGGCCGTCATGTATTGGTTCAGGTGGCAATCCCGGTTGCTGCAACGTATCACCACTCTCTCTTCGGTTTGTGCTGTCTCTGCCATGCTTCCTCAGTGCATCGTGTCTATGTTGTCAAAGCGGGTTATCTCCCCGCTCCATGCAAGGTGTATCGTCCCCGTGGGGCCGTTCCTTTGCTTCGCCACAATAATCTCCGCCCTGTTCCTCGTGTCCAGGTCTTCCTTGCCGTCCTCGTCCCTTTGGTAGTAGCTCTCGCGGTGGATGAACGCCACCACGTCCGCATCCTGCTCAATCGAACCCGATTCCCTCAAATCGCTCAATATCGGCCTGCGGTTCCCCCCTCGCTTCTCGCTCTCGCGGCTCAACTGCGACAATGCCACCACCGGAACGTGCAACTCCTTGGCCAACGTCTTCAGCCCCCGGCTGATCGCGCTTACCTCCTGCGTCCGGTTCTCGTTTCTCCGCGTGTCGCACATCAGTTGCAGGTAGTCCACCACAATCAAATCCAGCCCCGTGCGGTGCTTCATCCTCCGCGCCTTCGACCGCATCTCCGTCACGTTGATGGTGGCCGTGTCGTCAATCATCATCGGGGCGGCCGTCAAGCTGCTCAGGGCATGGGCCAGTTTCCCCTTCTCCTCGCGCCCCATAAAGCCCGTCTGTATCCTCCTCGCCCCCACACGAGCCGTGGATGCCATCATGCGCCTCAGCAACGCTTCCTTGCTCATTTCCAGCGAGAAGATTGCCACCTTCTTCCCGTCCTGCAACGCGGCGTTCTCGGCTATGTTGATCGCCCACGCGGTCTTTCCCATGCTGGGACGCGCCGCAATCACAATCAGTTCCCCCGCTTGCAATCCGCACGTCATGCGGTCAAACTCCGTGTAGTGCGTCGCCATCCCGGTCAGTTCGCTGCTTGCGCTTGCCAGGTTATCAACGCTACCAAACGAGCCCTTCACGATGGTCGGTATGTCCATCAGGTCGTTCACGATGCCGCTCTCTGAAAGCTGCATCAGTTCGCTCTCGGCGGTGTTCAACACCTCCATCGCTCTTGCGGCGGGGTCAACCGCTGAGGCCGTCATAAAGTCGCCCACCTGTATGATTCCGCGCAACAGGCTCTTGTCCTTCACAATCCCCACATAGTTCTCAATGCTCAGGTTGCGCGGCAACCCTTCGGTCAGCGAGGCCAGATACGCCGGTCCTCCCACGGCAAGCAGGTTGTTCTGCTGGCGCAACTCCTCCGCCAGTGTCACAAGGTCAACCGCCTGTCCTCGCTCAACCAACGCCAGCATCGCCTTGTAAATCCTGTGGTGGCTGTCAAGGGAAAAGTCTGTCGCCCTCAGCCGCATCGTGGCGTCAACAATCGCCGTCGGCTCAAGCATCATCGCGCCAAGTATAACGCTCTCCGCTTGCACATTCTCCGGCCGCCCCCTCTGGTTGTCGCTCATGCGGTGTCCCTCGCGTGTTTCACTTCGCACACTAAAGCGCCGCCGTGTATGCAAACGCACTTCTCATCAAGAAATGTGTCTAGCGCCTTGTTCATCGCCTCCACCACCGGCAGCAGCAGCTTCTGTACGTCGCGGCGCTTCGTCGCCGGCTTACCGATCTTTTCAAGGTCGTGAGATTCCTGCACAAAGTACGCTTGCCCGTCGTTGCGCTGCGCCTTCATGCGTATCTCGTACTTGTACCGGAAGCCCTTCACCTTGCGGACCTCAACCATCGGACCAATCACCCAATGGCGCTTGTTCTCGTCGTGCTGCTTCTTTGCCTCGTCAAGTTGCTTCTGCAATAGGTCGGCGTATGGGTTCACGGTCTGTTCCCCCTCTTCTTCTTCGGGGGAGTCCGGTCTTTTCCATTCAGCGGGACTCTGGGAGCGTCCGCTACACCAGGCGGGATGTCGCCCTGCGTCGCTTCTTCGCTGCATGGTGTTACCGGAACAGGTTCGCGGCCTGTCTGCGTCGGCAGCTCCCCCGATTCCCCTTGCGGGGAGATCAATCCTGTGCCTGTGTAGGCGTAGTGCCTCTGCTTCTCGTCGAACATCATGCCGGCGCACTCGCCCACCTCAAGCAATGCGTCAATCGTCTTCCGGTCGCGCTCTCCGTGCATCGCTCGGCAAACAATCAGCAGCGCGTTCTTCATCTTGGAAAATCGGTCGTGGGTGGGTATCCGATTCACGCGCAAACCGCCTCTCTGCGGATGATGCGGACAGTGATGATCTTCCGCTTCATCCCCGCCTCCTCGCGCATTGCTTCTTTCGCCCGGTTGTGGTGCAGGCGGATCGTCCACAGCATCCTCCGCATCTCCACCGTGGATTCAAACTGCACTCCAAACCCCACATCGGAAAGCGCGGCCTCGTAGCCGCGCCAGTAGCCTTCCATCGCCCGCAACGTGCGGCGCATCCTGCGGCTCTCCAGCCATCCAAGCGTGATGCTGATTTTCATGGGTTCCATCCTCTTTTCCCATCCTCCCTCCGCGAACTCAAGGAACGATGTTGTAATTACCGTAAATTACTTTCGTGTGAGTGTCAAGTGTTTTTTACAACCGCGCTTCCACCTTTGCCAGCCCGCGCATCTTGTCCCTTACCCGCTTCTCCACCGCCTCGTCGTCGGTTGGGTCGCCGGCCAGAAAACGCAGGGTGAACTTCACGCTGTTGGTGGGGGTGTAGCGGTTCTCGCGCATCCCGTCAATGGTCAGCGCGGTAAAACTCTGCGTCATGGGATTCCAGATCGCTTTGATGCTGTCGGCGTATAGGGTGTTTTGCAGGCTGGGGGAAGTTGCCGCTTTGTGGAGTTCTTTTGCTTTTTGGGAGAGGATCTTTGCTTCCATGGGCTATGCCGCCTTTCCGGTCTCAATCTGGTTGCTTCCGCACTCCGGGCAGTCCATCGGGGTAACGTCCCGCTCTTCCCACTCGTATCCACAGGCGGTGCAAATGTTGCACCCGTCCGCTTTTGTATCCGCCATGTAAATCAACGCAGCTCCAACCAAAATTACAATCAGTATTTCCAGTGCTTCCATCTCTTACCTTCCCACTTCAATGTGCGTCTGCGGAACCCCAATGGCGTAGCGCAGCGTCCTCCGTTTTCCCGTCTTCGGTTGCAGCCTCAACACCATGTATCCGGTGTCCTCCAAAATGCCCTCTTGAATCATCTTCAAAACCCGCTGCCGGGTCTTCCCCAGCATACGCGCCGCCTCCGGTACGCCCATCCATTCAAAGCCCCTCACCGCTTCTTCCCCGTTCCGCCCATTGCGGCCGTGGTGGCGGCCAGCGCAGCCCGCTCGTCAGCCTCTTTCGCAATCCTCTGTGCGTTCGGGAAGCCTATCAATTCCAGCCCCTCCGCCAGCGGCAGTATGCCCTTGTTCATCAGGTCGGCTGCAACCCTGCGAACCACCGCCTGCGATTGCGTGTGGAACGCACCTGGGTCAAGGAACAGTGTCGGGTCTTTGTCCTCCGGCTTCTTCCATTCCAGCGTTTGAAAGCCCGCATTGTCCTTGTACGGTATCACCTGGTCGGGAAGGTACTCGATCATCGTGTACGTCATTCCCATCGCCAGCCTCGACACGCTCTGAGATGCCATGCGCCCGCGCAACTGCGTCATGCCCTGCGAACGCATCACCGATGCGTCAAACAGGTCAACCGATACGTTGCCCTGCCCCGCCTCTCCGCGCCGGCTGTCGTTGAATCCCTGCAACTCTCGCTGCTTCTGCAATAGGATGTCCGGCATCTTCACGGTGCTGTCCGGGAAAGACGGCGGGGATACGAACGTCGGAACCTTGTCGCCCTTGTAGGTCTGCTTCTCTCCGGGTACGCCGCCAAAGTCCGATTGCTTGATTTCGCTGGACTCCGGGATGAACCATATCCCGTTGTTCAGGCGGTAGGCGTTCTCGTAGGTCTGGGAGTAGAACTTCTCCGCCAGATTTTGCAGGTTGATGGTGTACCGCACTGGCGGAACAGCCCATATCCCGTACAGTGGCGGCGTGGCCCACACCGGGACGATGGGAAACACCCCATGTGGGAAGGGGTTCGGTCCGTCCACCAGAATCACTCCCTCGCACTCCACCAGCATCCGGCCGCCGGGGTACTTCCACCGCATTTTCGGCTCCTGCTCCGGCATGGGTTCGCCCACAATCTCCCGCGTGTAGTCCTCGCAGAAAATCGTCCTCACCCTCGTCGTCATGCCCGTCCGAACCCCCACGCTGTTGAACGGCGGCATGGATTGGAACGGTCCGTCCGGCAGGCGGAACCCGCTCTGGCTCTCCTGTCCGCGTATATCCCTTGAACTGTTGGTGGGGTACTTCGGCAGGAACTTCGCCTTCTCCGGGTAACGCTGCTTCACCATCTCAAGGTGCATATAATCCTCAAGGATCACATACGACCAGTTGCAGGTGTAGTCGGCGGCGGGGTCAATGTGTACCGTGCGCGGGTCGCGGGATTTCACCCACATCTTCCCGTTTCCGTTACGCGCCCGCGGATCAAGCCCGTGCTGCAAAAATCCCGTTCCGCAATACTGCGCCCAGATGTTCGCAAATAGCAGGTGGTAGGGGACTGCGGTCTCGTTCCATTGCGCGTGGAACGCCTTCTCTATCGTCTCCTCGCGCTTGTTGGCGGCGTTGGAGTAGATGTAGACCGTCGGCTGGAACTCGCTCAGGTCGTTGGCCTCCCTCATGCACATCATCTGCAATTCGGGTATCTGCACGGCGGGGCGGTAGCGCGGCGCCACGATGTTCTCCGACATCGTGAAAAACGCCTTGTTGTCCTCGTAGAAGTTCTTCCCCAGAGCCTCTTCGCGCTTGCGCTCTGAAAGCTGCTGCCACTCGTCTATGTGGCGCACACGGGGGTCTTGTGCCGGCTTGCTCTTCACACTTGTCTTAAGGTCAAGCATCTTCTCTATCTTCCCCCTGCTCCTCAGCCGCCGTCAAGAAGTTTCTTAGCCTCTCCTCGTCCGTACCCCCCTTGTTCGGCTTGGTTTCTTCCTTAATGCGGTCGTCAAGGGTCATAAGCAGTTTGATGGCGGAGTCCAGTGTAAGCAACTCCAGCGTAATCAGGGTGGGCGCTTCATCGCAGAACTCGCGCCTCAACTCCGTGTACGCCTCGTCCTCCCTTCCCTCCTCTACCGCCTTCGCGTAGCTCCTGAACATCTTGTCCAGCGGGGACTGCGCGGATTCAAGTCGGATTCGCTTCTGTTCGGCTGCGTTTACTGGCTTTCTGGCCTCGACAGTGCCGCCTGCTCCTCCTGAACCCTCCGGTCCGCCCTCAGTTCCGCGTTGTTCGCGTAGTTGCCCAGGTCGAACGTCGCCGCCGTCTCCGGCCTGTCCCCCACTTGGAACGGAAACGGGTTCGGCTGCTCCGCCTTCCGCTGCTGCTGGACGCGCTCGGCGGCGTCCGGTGGCGGTGCTGCCGCTTCCATCATCCTTACCGCCGGCATGGGTCCTGCTCCCTCGCCGGGGAATTGCTGCGCCGTGTTTGTCGGCAGGGGACGGTACTGCAACGGATCGCTGATCGGCCATGTGGCTCCCTTCTTCTCCGGGGTCTTGATGATTCCGCTCTCCGACGACACAAGCTGGACCACCACGTTCTTGTTGTCGCTTGTCTTGGCAAAAACGATGTTCACCGCACCGTCGTCAATGTCCAGGTCGTCCTGGCTGAACAGTACGGGCTTCTTGCTCTTCGCCAGCAACGCGGCCAGCAGCACGAAGTTGAGTTTGTCCGGGTTGCTCATCAACTCTTCGCTGATGTGTATCTCCGGCTCCTCCGCCTTCGGCTTTCTCGCCCTGCGGGGCGGGGCGGAATCTATCGGCTGCACGTTGCTTGCCGCCTGCTCTTCCACCGGAAGTTCGGTGTTTTTCTTCTCTGGGTGTGTGGTTCCGGGAGTGGACTTCTTATGCGCCATACTCGGTCTCCTTTCGGTCTCTGGCGTTCAGGTGGTGCTGCAATGTCATTCCGCCCAATCCTCCATCCTCAAGTTCCCCCTCGTACATCAACGGGGTGGAGAATGGAGACTTCTGGTGGGGTACGGTTTGAATGGCATCATCATACTCCTCCAAGTCAACAAATGGCAGAAAATCTTCGCAGCGACGCGGATGGTGCTGCGTCCTTGCAATCCATCCCAGCATACCCGCCCAGAACACATCGCTCTCACCGGCCTCCGGCTCATAGGGGTAGTAGTCCTCCCACTGCACGGCGGACATCTGGTCCACAAACATCTCGTCCGCCGGGGATACCTCTCCGCGCTTGAGCGAGGTGATGAAGCTGTTCAGCGTCATGTTCCGCGTGAACTCCGATACGCTGAAACCCAGAGTCTTTCCGCCCATCTCCATCGTCGTCTTGTCGTTGCGGCCTTTCCATCGGTACTGGTTGTTGTACCGCCACTTGTCCCGCAACTCCTGGATGATGTGCGTCCCATACCCGCCATTTCCCTGATCCACATTCACCATCGCCCGGTTGAACAGTGTGGCTAGGGCGCATACAAGGTCGGTGGCATTGGCTGGATTCAAGCGGTCTACAAACCGCGCCGCCTGCCTCCCCGTCTCACCATTCCAGACCACCATCGCCAGGGATTCGGTGTTGTCCTCCTCCGGGTCTGTCGGCACTCCCCTCACCACCCCCATAAAGTAATGCGCCTTTGGGTGGGGCTTTTCGTAAAGGCAGAATCTCGCGTCCTTCGGGGTCTCGATCACTACGCGCAATCCGTTCCGGTCGCGCCGCGCCAACAGTTCCATCCTCGCCTTCGGCTCCCTGCATCCCTTGCGGGATTTCGACGTGTCGTCAAAGTCGAATACCGGAGCGCCCGTGGATTCAAACGCCTCCTCCGGCGTTCCGGGATACTCCTTCCGCCAGCGGGAAAGCTGGTTGCTGCATTTGTTCGCCAGCGTGTAGCGGTAGAACGCTATCCTCTCCCTGCTCAGGTGCAACTCCTTCATCAAATAACGCTCGTAGTCGTCTCTGGGCGCGTCCATCGCTTCCGTAGCCGGCCTCACATATTCGGGGTCTTCCCACCACGGCAAAAAGATGGGAAGATACTCGTTGTCCCCAGCCACCGCCGCCTGCCACCAGTCGTGGTACGCCTTGCCCGGACCTTCCTTGCCATTCGCCGTCGTCTCGATGAACGACATATTGTCCGGGTCGTCAGACAGGGTACTCAGCGCCGCCGTAAATACCTCCGAGTTTTCGTAGTATGCGGCCTCTGTGGCATGGAGGTTGGTGTAGGCCAGTCCGCGTGTTCCCACTACGCTGTTGGCCGTGTTCCACGTCAATTCAGACGGTACGCTGGTGAATTGCAGCAACTGTTGCGTCGTCTTGATGCTCGACTTCGGCAACGGTACTTGCTTCGCCAGTTTCACCGATTCCTGGAAGATGGAACTCGCCACCGTCTTGAGCTGCGCCATGATGATTGCGCTGGCGTGTTCCTTGTATAGCAGGTGGCAGTTCGCCAATGCGCGGACGAACGTGGTCACTCCCAGCCGCCTCGCTTTGAGGAAAATGACGTACATCCGCTTTCCCTCGTCGCAGTGTTCGATGCACATCTGGATAATCTTCTTCTGCGATGGGTTCAGGTGGAAGCGGACAGGGCGGTTTCTCTTACGGGATCGGATTTCAAATCCCCCCATAAAAACTTCCGCCTTGCGTAAGTCCATCATGCGGCTACGTCCTTGCCGCCGCCAGGTCTTCCGGGTTGCCCTTCGTAGCCCACACCGCAAGGTAGCAGGCGCGGCTGCAAGTGAACACGTTCCTTACCTTGCCACTGTCCTTGTCCTTGATCACTTGGCGGTTGTAGTGCGGGTTGGATGGCCCCATTACCTTCCGGCACTTCGGGTTCGCGCAAATCTCACCCTGACCGCGCTGGATGTTCTCGTTGTAGGCGTTCGACGCAATCTCCACCATCTTGCGGAGTTTTCCCAACTCCTGAACGCCGTCGCTCAGATCGCAGTTTAGAAAATACTCCTTGCAGGCTTCCTCGCTCTCAAAACGCTCCTGCCAGCGTGTGTTCACTGCCTTCTGGAAGCGGTTGTCTTTCTTCGTTTTCTTACCGGAAACTGATGATCGTGCCGTGTTCGTTGCGCTCAATTTTCTCCGCCTTTCTCGTTTTGCTTAGGATTTTGGTGTTCTCCTTGCTTGCGGCAAGGAAATGAAGTTGCGGGGTGCGGTGAATCTCCGTGCATATCTTACAGCCAAAGGCCATAAAACCTCCGTTCTTCTCCAAAAAATACATCGTGTCGCGGCTCTGCCCCTGTGGATGGTTAACCCCTCCACACTGCAACCGCCCGTCATGCAGGTACTCCCCAATGTGTGCCATCTATGCCCTCTGGCTCCTCATCCTTCCCCTTCCGCCGCATACCGCGCACGGGCCTCTCGCCGTCTGTCCCGTCCCCTGGCAGCGGACGCAAACATTCGGGTCGGCCTGCTGTTGCGCCGGCTGAGTCTGCGGTGCTGGGATTATCGAAGGGTCGTCGGAAGGTATGCGGGGTTTTGGATTGAAAAATGTTGCTACTGTTGGAGGCGGAGTATTCGACTCCGCGCCATGAAGCAACGTCAGGGAAGGCGTGATGATGTGTATCTTCGGAAAAAGTTCCGCCACTCTCTTCGCAAGCGCAAGGTCGCGGTCGTCCTGCACTCGTATCAGCGCCGGCGGCCTACCGATGATCGTCAGTATCGCGTCCTGCGGCCCCGTCTGTGGTGTCGCCTTCCGTGGCTTCCTCACTGTAACTGCGGCTGACGCGGGCAAACCATTCTTCATCGCTTTCTCCCTCCATCTGTTCCGGGTGTGGAGATTCCTCAAATACCGGAACCATCTTCCCGTTCTTCATGACTCCAAGCTGCATCGGTGCGTGTGCCTTCTCCAGTGCCTCTCTTACTATCTCGGCCACTGCCGCCTGCTCCTCGTCCGGCGTGTCTGTAATGGCCGCTGGTCCTCTTTCCGGGTTGCGGTACTGGTCTTTGTAGGTGTCTGGGTCTGCGTGATATTCCTGCTTCCCAATCTCAAATGGAAACCTGTACGCCCTGCCGCTCTTCTCTCCCACCACTACCATCGGCTTCGGCTCTTCATGCTGCTCTATCTGCCTCAAGCGGACTTCGCGCAAATGCTTCCGCTGTGAATGGAAGTCCCTGCGGGTTTGCTCGTGTACCACTCTCGTCTTGATAGGATCAACCATCACTTCTCCACTGTGGCGTTCTTATACAGAGCCATCAACTTTGCAAGGTCGCGGTGTTCAATGGCGTACTTCGGCTTTTGCTTCTCGATGCCGAAGGCTTTCATCATAAACTCTTCTGCTGTCTTAATGTCTTGCTCCGTCACTACAACGCCGTCACTCATGCCCCCCCCCCCATCCGGTAGTTGTAGCGGGTCTTGCTTCCCTCACCCATATCTCCGTCCTCGGAGCGTTCCTGTCCTCCCTCTTCCGCAACGTGCAGTCCACAACGGCGGCATCGCTCGTGATAACCCTCGCTGCCACAAGTGCGTCCAGCGGCAACTTCGCCCGGTTGTCAATATCCCCACGGTCTCCTTTGCCCTGATACACCACCACCATCACTTCGTACCGCGTGGATTTTAGTTTTGGGAGTTCTCCTTGTTTTGCTTCTGCTTTGCGGGAAAATAACACCGCCGCGTCAAGGAAAGCCGTGGCCTCGCTCGTCTTGTAATGCGCCCCCGCTCTCGTGTGGCGCACATAAGCGTTCACGCTGGGCGGAAGAAGCCCGTCAATCACGATGTGGAGATGTCCGCTCATGCCTTCAACTCCTTCATCAGCAGCATAGCGGTTGCCTTTACCGTCTGGTTCGGTCCGTACTCGATCAGCCCCAACGAACGCAACTTTGACATCAACTGCGCGAACTTGTGGGAGGACGGTGCATACTTGCTGTTCACGCAAAGCATCTCGCGCCGTATTCCAATGCTTCCCTGAGCGGCGACCATCTCCGCAAGTTCACAGGCTTCGTCGCCAAGGGAACGCCGGATGTTCCGCACATACTCTTCGCGTGTCAGTTTTTCGTCCGGCAATGGAAACATGGATTTTCCCTTCACGCTAAGGGTAACGCTGTCCTTGCGTGGAGGCTCAATCCATCCTCGCTTCGCAAGGTCGGCAATGGCCTGGTTGAAGTGTCCGCTGTTCGGGCTGATGCCGGATACCAGGGCGCACAGGTTGCGCGTCACGTCAACCATGCCAACGCTCTCCGCCAGCCGCAATCCGAGCATGATTCGCTCTTCGTATCGTCCTGCCTTAGCCCCGGCCAGCATCTCGGCCGCATGGGCTATGCGCCGCATACCTTTTCTAATTGCGGACAGGCTTTTGAGCGTGGCGTCCCGGTCTTTCCTTGCTTCTTTCAATTGAGCCGCCAGTGCCGCGCAACCTTCGCACTTCTCTTTTTTCATCTTCGTCGCTCCGCTTTAGTTTGGCCGTCCGCCGGGAAACGGGGATGCTCCGCTGGGAACCATGCCGCCGCCCGCAATCACGCGGGCATAGTGGCAAGCCACATTGGCGCTTCCGGCGCACGATACAAGTGCTTGCATATCCGGCTCGTTGGCGTGTTTTCCAACACCGCGTATCGCGCAGGTGTACAGGAAATGCGATGCTTCGCTCAACGCCTCAAGCGCGTCAATTAACTCCTCCGCGCTCATGTCGTCCTTGCACTCAATCAAGTAGCTTTTCTTTTCCATGTCTTCCTCTGGGAGAAAAAGTATTTTTTTGTAAGCAGCCCACTCTTGCTTGGTAATGCACTTTTCCTGTATACACCCGTTCGACGTATGTGACAACCAAAATCTTTTTAGGGTATTTTGCCTGCCTTTTCCGCGCCAATCCTGTGCGGCTTTGCTTTACCGAACTTCGCCTTCAAAAAATAATTCTTGACGCATCGCGCAATACAGCATAAAACTGTCTCCGTATGGCAACACGGCCTCCACTTCCCCGGAGGCTGGAAACCATTTTATTTTTAGGGAACCGCTATGGAATCTGCACTGTTTGAACTAGGCGTTGTCAGAACGCTCTCGGATCGCGTCATGGATGTCAAGCATCCCGACCCAGCCAGCGTCAGCATCGAAGACATCGCCCACTCGCTTTCCATGCAGTGCCGATATATGGGACACGTCAACCGCTTCTACTCTGTCGCGGAACACAGTTTTTTGGTCAGCATGCTTGTCGGTGACGAACCAGAAACGCAGCTCTGGGCGCTTTTGCACGATGCCCCCGAAGCCTATCTTGGAGACATGGCTGCACCCGTTCGGGAACTTGCCGAACTGACCACCTATCGCCTTCTTCATTCCCGCGTCATGGTGTCCGTCTGTGCCGCATTTGGACTCACCGCTCACATCCCTCACCTCGTCAATCAAATGGACGAGGTGATCCGCAACAACGAAATGAAGCTTCTGTGCGGCAATGAAGAAGTGGGCGAACTTGCTCCGGTATCCATTGCCTGCTGGGAGCCTCAAGTTGCGGAGAAAATGTTTTTGGAACGGTTTCATTCTCTTTATCCTCTACCCACACAAAGGAGCACCTGATGTCAAAGCCTTCGTTCACCCCCATGCGCGACCGTGTTTTGGTTCGCGTCATTCAAGAATCCGAGGGGGATTTCATCGTTCCCGAAGATGCAAAAGAAAAGCCCCAGCGTGGAACCGTCGTCGTCTGCGGTCCGGGATTTTACGCCGACACCGGCCAGTTGATACCCATGACGCTCCGCGAGGGCGACGTTGTATCGTTCGGCAAGTACGCCGGAACGGACATCAACATCAGCGGGGAAGATTTCAAATGTATGCGCGAGGAAGAAGTTCTTGGCTTCGACCCCGCCACAAGGAACAATTCATAGCATTAAAAATCCGCTCCCAGAAAGAGAGAGAACAATGTCAAAAGAGATTCTGCACGGAGATAAATCACGCGATGCCATCCTGCAAGGGGTGAACATTCTTTCCGATGCCGTCAAGGTCACGCTAGGACCGCGTGGGCGCAATGTGGTCATTGAGAAGCCATTTGGCGCTCCCACCATCACGAAGGATGGTGTCACGGTCGCCCGCGAGATTGAACTGAAAGACCCCGTTCAAAACATCGGCGCCCAGATGCTTCGTCAGGTCGCTCTCAAGACATCCGATGTGGCCGGCGACGGAACCACCACGGCAACCGTCCTCGCTCAGTCTATTTTTTCCGATGGCCTTGCGATGGTGAAGTCCGGGGCAAACCCAATGGCGCTAAAGCGCGGGATTGACAAGGCGGTTGCGGCCATTGTCGGGGAGAGGGTTCGCCGTGGCGATGGGGGCTATTCCGCGTCCTACAACGGCGGCATACTCAACTCCATCTCTATTCCCGTCACGGATGAGATGATTCCCAAGATTGGAACCATCTCCGCCAATGGAGATGAGCAAATCGGCCTGATGATTGCCGATGCCGTGAAGCGTGTCGGCAAAGAGGGGGTTGTGGCCGTCGAAGAGTCGCAGACAATGGACAACGAACTCGTCGTGGTCGAAGGGATGTGCTTTGAGCGTGGATACATCTCGCCCTACTTCATCACCGATCCGCAGAAGATGTCCAGCACACTCAACGATGCGTGGGTTCTCGTGTCGGCCAAGCCGTTGACGGCGGTGGATGAGGTCAAGTCCATCGCGGACCGGTGCGCCGCCAAACAGAAGCAGTTTTTCATCATTGCTCCCGATGTCAGTGGCATGGCTCTCCAGGCACTTGCTCTTAACCATGTCCACGGACGCATACGCGCCTGTGCAATCAAGGCTCCCGGATTTGGTCCACAGCAGATCGAAGTCCTCCACGACATTGCTGCCATCACCGGCGCAAAGGTCGTCACCGATGAAAGCGGCATACGTCTCAGCAAAATAACGGATGATGTATTCGGTTCTGCCACCACCATCACCGTCACCACGGACACCACCACCATCATTGGCGGCTGCGGCACACGCGAATCCGTGGAGGGACGCGCATCCATCATCCGCTCACTTATTGATAACTGCAAAGCGGAGTTCGAGTTGAACAAGCTGCGGGAGCGCCTTGCCAAGCTGGTAGGTGGCGTGGCGGTTATCAAGGTTGGGGCGCCGACCGAGTTGGAGATGAAGGAGAAGAAGGATCGCGTGGAGGATGCTGTTCACGCAACGCGGGCGGCGATTGCGGAGGGTATCGTACCGGGAGGAGGAGTGGCACTTATTCGCTGCTCCAAGTCCCTGTCCTCTCTTTCGGGATTCACGGACACTTTGAACGATGAGGATGAACGGCAGGGTGCTTATTTGGTATCCAAGTCGCTCTCTGTTCCTCTTGCTCAGATTGCCTTCAACTGTGGAATGGACGGCTTGAACGTCTGTAAGCAGGTGTCTCTTTCCGCCGACAATCCGAACTACGGCTACGATGCACTCACTGGACTCTATTGCGACGACATGGTGGCCGCAGGAATCATTGACCCCACAAAGGTCACTCGCAACGCACTCATCAACGCCGCGTCCATCGCCGGCATGATGCTCACCACCGAAGCCATGATCACTGTTGTACCCGAAGAGGTGACTCCCACATCTCAGCGGCCGATGCCTGGAATGTAGAGGGAGTAACACATGAATACGGAAGTTAAACTGAGAGACCAGCGCAAGCCGGGGGAATACTGGTTCTGGATGGACACCGAAGTGATTACCCACTTCGCCCCGCTGGTCGGTCCCTTCGGATTGGCCGCGTATACCTACATGGCGGCCTCTGTATTTAAAAATCCAGATTTGCGTATATCTGTACGAATGGTTGCTTCTGGGACTGGAATGTCGAAGTCTCAAGCCGACCGCGCAATTAAGAAAATCGTTGAAAACAGGATGCTTATAGTGGTCGAGGATTCAACTGGAAACTCGTCGCCATCCTATGCTTTGACGGATTTAAAGGAATTGCTGGTGAGTGGCACTGTGTCCCTGGTAGGGACACAAATTGAGTCAAAACAGCTCCCCTGTGTCCCTGGTAGGGACACTAGTGTCCCTGGTAGGGACACAAAACCATCCCCTTTAATGATTAAAGAAAGAAGAAGTAAAACCCTCCCCCTACCCCCTCCGCCTTCGGCGTCGGGGAGGGAATCTGCTTCGCAGTCTCAGACCCAGCAAGATTTTTCACTCACTCCCCCCACGCCAAAGCAACTATCGCGCAAGGATCACATCAGGGCGGCCGTTCGCCAGTGTCAATCGGCAGCTCTGGGTGGAAAAACCATCTGGCCTCCGGCGGCGGAAAAATGCCTGGTCTTGCTCTGTCGGGATTACCCTGAGTCTCAGTGGCCGGCGGAAGTCCTTGTGCGATGCGTAGCCACTCGCTTTGCCAGCGAGGTAGATCCAGCGCAGCCTCCCCAACAGTGGCTATCCCTACTCCCCAGCTACGTCAGTGGAAGGAAAGACCGATATGGCAAGCCAACCACGTCTCAAATTCCCCGAATACCCGCTAAAATCAAGCAAACTGAGCAAGCCTTCCAGTCGGCTATCAGCAGGGAATGTGACGAAACTGGATGTCTGCGGCTAATCACCCATCCCGCTCAAATCTTCCACGACATCATTTCGCGGGAGGTAAGTCCGCAAACATACAACACCTGGTTCAAACACCTGAAACTTGCCGTACATAGAAAATCAAATCTCATAGTCCTTTTAGCCCCTAGCATAGACTTTGATGGATTGCAAGTAAAATACGAAAAACAGATTAAAAAAGTTTTACTTGACAGTGGGTTGAAGGATGTGTTTGAGCTATGGACACTATCTGGCGAAGGATGGGATCGCCGCGTATCCAGCAACGCCGCCTGACTCTCTCCCGGAGGATGCTTTGTCAATTGCAGAACAGAACGCCATCATCAAACGAACCATCCGCAAACTGAAAATAACTCCCAACCACACACTGTTTCCCCGGCCAGTGTCCAGGTATTGCTGGGAACCAATGATGCCAACGATGGACGGCCCGAAGATGCTCAACGAGGGAGGTATGTGCGTCGTTCTCTACGCCATGCGAAGTGATGGACGGGAGTTTTACGTCAAGACGGCCATCAATCGCGGCCGCAAGATGGACGACGATGAAGTAGTGGACGCTGTGCCGCAGCTCATATCCTCGGCGCTCACTCGCCTCAACACTCACCTGGACAGGCGTTGCACCTGCACCATCCCTCCAGCAATCCAAACCTGCCCCGTGCAGCACTATCCCCCATCAAGCAAGTAATGAGCGTATAGCCATGCCAATCCTGCCGGAGAACAGAGGGAAGTATCCGAAAGACTGGCCGGAAATCAGCCGCCGCATACGCTTTGAACGGGCCGGCGGTCGGTGTGAGTGGAAGGATGATGGTGTTCGCTGTCAGGCAATGCACGGGGAGCCATCCCCCCTCACCGGGAGCAAAGTGGTTCTAACCACCATGCACCTAGACCATGACCCCGCGAACTGCGATGATGATAACCTGCTGGCGGCCTGCCAGATGCACCACAACCGATACGACCGCGCCCACCGGAACACGACACGCAAGCGCAACGACTTCCAACACCCCACGTTGTTCGACGTGAAATAAAAATTACGGTAAACAAACGTAAGAACACACCACGCCTATATGGTAGGGGGATATGTCATGCTCGGAGCATACAGACGGAAGTGCTTGTTATAACAAGGATGATATGGAGAGGGGATATGGTAGGAGCGGCATACCCTACCCCCATATCCCATGCCCCAATAATCCTCTTGACAATCTCTTCGTACTCCCTCATACTTACTTCGTAAGTATGAGGG
>Ga0316226_1000638_pt1 | contig 44814 bp, 42 predicted proteins | sample TBH18017metaG_FD_206009 | JGI IMG/M metagenome (GOLD analysis project Ga0316226, IMG submission 206009) | Freshwater microbial communities from Trout Bog Lake, Wisconsin, USA - TBH18017 | ecosystem: Environmental > Aquatic > Freshwater > Lake > Hypolimnion/Profundal zone | place: USA: Wisconsin...
CGCAAGATGCGGATCTTATCTTCAGTGGTGTAGCGTTTCCCTTTCATAGTCTGGTTCCTTTTATGGGCTCCAGACTAACTCTTAAAGTGGCTTGATTTGGCGGGGTCACGTCAGTGGCGTGCGACCGGGATATTCCCGGTCCTTGGGCGGATTACGCGACGGTGTGGCGGTTCGCGCTGCGGCCGCTGTCCGATGGTTTCCTGCGCGCGGGCAACGATTACTTCTTCTGGTGATGCCAATGGGAGGATCAGCATTTCGGCCTGAGAGCTCTGCGCTTCAGGTCCCGTTGGATGGCGCCGCGCTCGCGCGGAAGGCGTCAGCCGTCAGGATTCTCCACCTTGAGGAGAAACCCGAGGATGCGGAGCTGGTGCGGGAGTTGCTCGCGGCGGAATGGCCTGACATCCAAATCACGGTCGTGACCAGCCGCTTTGCCTTCATCAGCGAACTGCAGCTGAGGAGCTACGATTTTATTCTGTCGGATTTCGCCCTCGGCTCCTTCGAAGGCCTGGAGGCCCTCAAGATAGTCCGTCAGCGCTGGCCCGAAATTCCCTTCATCTTTTTCTCCGGTACCCTCGATGAGGAAAAAGCGGTGGAGGCATTGCAGGCCGGGGCGCGGGACTATGTGCTCAAGGGCCAGATGAAACGCCTGCGGGCCATCCTGCGCAGCGTGGTGAGCGAGGGCGAGGAGCGGCGCAAGCACCGGCAGGCGGAATATCACAGCGGCGAGCTGGAAGGCTCCCTGCTCAAGACCCGCGAGGCGATCAAGCGGCTCGAGGAACAATCCCAGCGGATGCAGCGCCTGGAGAATGTCGGTTTGATGGCGGCGGGGGTCGCGCATGACCTCAACAACATGCTTTCGCCCATGCTCATGGCCGCCCCGCTGCTCCGGGGTTCGATTTCGGATCCGGATGGCCGGAGCCTGCTTGATACGCTGGAACGCAGCGCAGTGCGGGGCGCAGCCCTGGTCGGTCAGATCCTGGCCTTTTCCCAAGGCGCCAAAGGCGAACCCCAGGTCATCCAGCTCGAGATTCTGGTGCGCGACATTACCCTGTTCATGGAGGAGACCTTTCCCAAGAGCCTGCAGATCGAGAAGCGCATCCCGATGGAGCTGTGGCCGCTGCGGGCCAATCCCGCGCAGATTTACCAGATGCTGCTGAATCTCTGCGTGAATGCCCGCGATGCCATGCCCCGGGGCGGGCGCCTGACGGTTCAAGCCGAAAACTGTGTGTTGGATGAGGCCTCGGCTCGGCGCATCACTGGCGCGCGGGCCGGTTCCTTCGTGGTCCTCCAAGTCGATGATACGGGCAGCGGAATCGCGCCCGAAGTCGTCGAGTACATCTGGGAGCCTGCCGTTACGAACAAGGACGGCGGCAAGGGCACGGGCCTTGGATTGCCGACCGTCCGCAGCATCGTGAAGCGCCACGGGGGTTTCATTCAGCTGCAAACCGCGGTGGGCCTGGGATCGTCGTTCCGGGTCTATCTGCCAGTGACCGGAAACTCCAGCGGATCAACGTCGTCGCCCTCATTTCTGACCTCCTTGTCGGCCAGTGCGCCGGCGTGAACCTGCCCACGGGACGGGTCATTTGTTTTCCGGGTTGACCGCGGTTCCGGTGCGCATAGTAACGGCCACTCTCATTCCATCGGGAGAGGAGACGCCAGAGTAGCTCAGTGGTAGAGCAGAGGACTCATAAGCCTTTGGTCGCCGGTTCAATCCCGGCCTCTGGCACCAATCCCGAGTTTGCGTAGAGGGGCGCCTCACGCCTCCCCGAGCAGCGCGCGCAGCTCGCGCTCGGGGTCCTCATGGTGCTGATCCAACGCCAGGCGCAGGGCCTCGTTGAAAAGCCGCTTCGACTCGGCGGTACGTCCCTGCTGCAGCAGGACTTTTCCGAGCAAAATGCGCGGGACCATCCAGTCCACCCGGTTCGCGACACAAAACTCCAGATGCGGCACCGCCTCGGCCAAACGATTTTCACTCAAAAGCGCCTGGGCGAGGCTGAAGCGGAAAAGAGTGTTGTCCGGCTGTTGCCTGACCAGCGCTCCGAAGTGCTCCACCCGCGACGCCATGCGTCACGCGACCCCGTCGATAAATATCAGGACCGCAGTCGCGTTGTCCGGTCCGCCGCGACGCACGGCGAGGGAGACGATTTCATGCAGGATCTCGTCGGGTGTGCCCTCGCGGTCGATCAGGTCGGTCAGTTCGGAATCGCGCACGAGGCGGGTGACGCCATCGGTGCAGAAAAGATAACGGTCGCCCGTTTCGAGCGGGTGGTCGATCAAGTCGACTTGCGGCGGGGTGGGCTGGCCGATGCAGCGGGTAAGTGCATTCCGATTGGCCTCGTGATAGTAAACCGTCTCGCCGCGGGACCGGCGCATCTTGGCCTCGTTTTCGACGGAGTGATCCTCCGTGAGCAATTGAATCACGCCCTTTCGGAGGCCATAGCAGCGCGAATCGCCGACATGCGCCAAGTGCAGCACCTGGCCGCCGACATACCCGAAGGTAAGGGTCGAGCCGATTCCGATGCTGGGACTGAGCTTGGTGCCCAGCGTATGGACGCTCAGGTTGATCTGGTGCACGATGGCGGTCAGATCAGGCGTCCTGCCCTGGGGTACGTCTCGCAGAGCTGCAGCCAATTCATCCACAACCCGTTGCGCGGCTTCGGCTCCGCCCGGCAATCCTCCTACGCCATCCGCCACGCCAAATAGTCCCGTTTCGAGATCCAGCACGTAACGATCCTCGTTCCTCTGCCTGACCCGGCCGATATCAGTGAGCGCTGACGCGCGGAGCGTGGTCATGAAGGAGGGATTAATCGTGCCCGGCGGGGGCTTAGGCGAAAGGATGAAATTGGGCGTTACGTAATTCCCGTGTCAGCTTGGTAAACTGCGATTGGGGTAAACTGTCGAGGAAGAGTTGGCCATAAGTTTTGACGAGAATCCGCGAATCCAGAATGGTCACCACCCCCCGGTCCGTGGCGGTGCGGATCAGCCGGCCCACGCCTTGCCGAAACTTGATGAGCGCGTCGGGCAGGGTCAGTTCATTGAAGGGGCTTCCGCCCTGGTCGCGGATCCATTCGCTCTTCGCCTCGGCGACCGGATGGGTGGGCGGATCAAACGGCAGGCGAGTGATGATGACCTGTGAAAGCGCCGGTCCCGGCACGTCGACGCCGGCCCAGAAGCTGTCCGTCCCGAAGAGGATCCCGTTGCCGGCCTCCTGGAGGCGCCGCGTCAGCTCCGTGCGCGAGAAATCCTGGCCTTGCATGAAAAACGGCCGGTTTTCGCGGGTGAAATCCCCCGTGACGATCTCTGCGATCTGGCGCATGTCGTTGTAGCTGGTGAACAGCACCAGGGAGCCGCCGGCCACCCGCAGGGTGCAAAACCGGATGTAGTCGGCCAGCGATTCGATCGCCAGCCGGGCGCCCTGGGCGGTGGGCAAGGGGATGTCCGCCGCGACGTAGACCCGCATATGGCGCTGGTAATCAAACGGGGAGCTGACCACCACGGCCCTCGCGTCGTCGGCTCCGATGCGATGCTGGAACGGCTCGATCTGCCCGCCCGAGGCCAGCGTGGCACTGGTGAACACGACCGAGGTGTTGCGCTGAAGCAATTCCTCGCGGACGTAGGGGGCCACGTCGATCGGTGCTGTCCGGAGCGTGACGATATTCTGCCGCCGGCCGGAGCGTTCGAGCCAGTAGACGAATTTCTCATCGGCGACGGCGAGCCATTGCTTCAGGCTCGTCTGGTAGGTCTTCAGCCGTCCCCGCTGGTCCAGCAATTCGTCGCGCTCGCGGCCTTCCTCCAGTTTGTCGGCCCGCAGGCCGACGGCCTTGATCAGTGCCAGCAGCGGTCCGTCGAGCCAGGGCTCGCAGGCGCCCTCCGACCGGACCCGGACGATGGGCTGCTTGTCCAGCAGGCGATCCTGCAGGAACCCGAAGAATTGTACGGCGGCCTCCAGGGCGTCGGCCACGAGTTGCTGTTCCACCGGTCCGCCCTGCTTGGCGAGCAGGCCGCGCTTGGTCTTGGGATTGTACAGGTACTTGAGCATCCGGTCCGTGCCGTAGCTGCTCAGGCGGAGTCCAAAATGCTCGGTGGCCACCTCGGGCACAGTATGCGCCTCATCGAGCACCACGAAATCATCGGGGAACAGCACGCCCCGCGCGCCACCGCGTTCCGCCGCACCCCCGGCGTTGATGTGGGTGAACAGCAGCGAATGGTTCACCACGATGACATTGGCGAGCCGGATGCGGGCCCGCGCCCGCTGATAGAAACAACGCTCGCCATCACAATGCTTGCGCGAGCAGGCGGAGGAATCGGCGCTGACCCATTCCCAGACTTCGGGCGCCGGCGCCGGCGACAGCTCGTGCCGCAGCCCCTCGGAAGTCGTTGCGGCCCAGGTGGCGATGCGCTGCAGTTCACCGTGCTCGGGCGTGGCAAACAGCTCCTGCTTGTCGCGCAACGCGGCGGCGAGGCGGGTGGTGCAGAGATAGTTGGATTTGCCGACCAGCACGGCGCTCTTGAAGTCCGCGTAGGGTTTCAATTCCGGGCGGGATTTGAGCACCCGGCGACAGAGCGGGAGGTCCTTGGTCTCGATCTGCTCCTGCAGCGCGATCGTGTGGGTCGACACGATCATCTGCCGCGATTGGTCGATCGCATGGATGATGCCGGGCAGGAGATAGGCGAGGGATTTGCCGACCCCGGTGCCGGCCTCGAACAGCAGCGGCTCATCCGCCTTCATCGCGACGGCGACGGTGCGGGCCATCTGCTCCTGCTGCGGGCGGTGCTCGAGTTGCAGGCCGTCGTGCAGCCAGCCGCCGTCGGCGAAGAGCTTCGCGGCCAGCGCGGGTGCATGACTCGGCGGCGGGGGCGGTGGAGCGGAGTCGGTATCGTCGCGAAGGCCAATCATGCGGAAATCGCCACGCAAGGACCGGGTGCGCGGGAGTGCAAACGAATAGGACGGCCGCTCAGTCGATGATCAGCACCTGATCGCCCGGGCGGACCTGATCGTAGAGCTCGATGAGTTCGATATTCCGCATCAGCACGCAGCCGGCGCTCATCCGTTCGCCGAGCCGGTCCTCATGGTTGGTGCCATGAATGTAAACGTACCGCGCATAGGTATCGACATCGCCGCCGAGGTTCACACCCGGCTCGAGTCCGCGCAGCCAGAGGATACGGGTGGTGATGAGGTTGTCGTGGGTGCCGGCATCGGGAAATTCCGAGTAATGCCGCCCGGTGGGCACACGGGACTTGAACACCATGCCCGGCGGCTGGCCGTCGCCGATGCGCTCGGCGATCTCGTGGAGCCCGCGCGGCGTGCCCAGCGAGTCCTTGACGTTGGACGGCGGGCGGCGGGAGGTGGAGACGGCATGGCTCCGGATGAGCTTGCCGTGACTGAAAAACTGGAGGGTCTGGACCCCGAGGCGCACTGCCAGAATCCGCGCTGCGGGCTTGATACCGAGGCGGGTGCAGGTTTTGGTGACCTGTTCCATTGGAGACTCCATCGTGAAAACATCATCCTTCACAGTCGGTATCGTCGGCGCCACAGGCGCGGTCGGTCAAGAGCTGCTGCGCCTCTTGGGCGAAAGAAATTTTCCCATGCCGGTGCCGAGGCTTTTCGCCTCGGCCCGTTCGGCGGGCAAGGTCGTGGAGTTTGCCGGAAAGAAAGTCACGATCGAGGAGGCCAAGCCAGGCGTTTTCGCCGACATTGACGTGGCGTTCTTTGCCGCCGGCGGCCCGGTCACCCGTGCACTGGCGCCGGATGCGGTCAAGGCCGGCTGCCTTGTCATCGATAAGAGTTCCGCCCTGCGCATGGACCCGAACGTCCCGCTGGTCATCCCCGAGATCAATCCGCAGGACCTGCGCCGGCACCAGGGCATTATCGCCAACCCGAATTGTTCGACGGCGGTCACGTTGATGGGGCTGTGGCCGCTGCACCAAGCCTTCGGCCTGAAGCGTTATTTTGCGTCCACCTACCAGTCGGTTTCCGGCACGGGCGCGGAGGCGGTGCGCGAGCTTGAGAGTCAGATTCAGGCGCATGCCAAGGGCGCGCCGATCACTCACAAGGTTTACCCGTACCAAATCGCCTTCAACGTCCTGCCGCAGGTCGATACCTTCGGCCCGAACGGCTACACCGGCGAAGAGACCAAGATGATGCTCGAGAGCCGGAAGATCATGGGGCTTCCAAATCTCAAGGTGTCCACTACCTGCGTCCGCGTGCCGGTGGTGCGCGCCCACTCGGTCGCCGTGACCGCCGAGTTCGAGCGCCCGGTCAGCGTCGAGGCCGCGCGGGCGGCCATCGCCGCCTTTCCCGGCGCCCAGTTGGTGGATGACCCCGCGCACGGCAAGTACCCGACGCCGCTTGATTTTGCGGAGAAGGTGAAGTGCGGCGTGGGCCGCATCCGCCTGGACACCGCCCTCGACAACGGCCTCTCCTTCTGGGTGACCGGTGACAACCTCTGGAAGGGTGCGGCGCTCAATGCGCTGCAGAACGCCGAGCTCATGATCCGCGAGGGCCTGCTCAAGCCGAAGCGCGCCGCGGTTATGACATGAAGGCGCCAGCCACCGCCGGAATAATTCCTTGTCATAACTACCCCGCAATCGCTTACCTCCACCCTCGGCGCGGACGCCTAGCTCAGTTGGTTAGAGCATCTCGTTTACACCGAGGGGGTCGGGGGTTCGAGTCCCTCGGCGTCCACCATCACCTTTCACCCAAGCAACACAGACCCCATGCGACATACGATCTCCGTCATCGTTGAGAACAAGTTCGGCGTGCTGGCACGCGTCTCCGGGATGTTTTCCGGCCGCGGCTTCAACATCGATACCCTCAACGTCGCCCCGATGCACGATGCCACGACGTCGCGTATCACGGTCGTCCTGAAGGGCGACGACGCGGCGCTCGACATGGTCATCAAGCAGCTCCGGAAGCTCGTCAATGTGGTGGATGTACTCGATTTCAAGGAAGGCCAGGCCGTGGCCCGCGAACTCGTGCTGGTGAAGGTTCGTGCCGACAACCGCACGCGGCCCGAATTGCTCCAGATCAAGGACATCTTCCGCGCGAAGATCGTGCACCTCTCGCTCGATGCGATCATCATCGAGGCGACGGGCGACGACGAAAAGGTCACCGCGCTGCTCGGTCTGCTCGAGCCGTTTGGCATCCTTGAGCTCGCCCGCACCGGCCGCCTTGCGCTCAAGCGGTGAGCGGAGCGCTCGCCGTGGCTTTAGGCGCTAAGCTTTAAGCTGTATGCCCGACTCCTTTTCCCTAGAACCTCAACTCTGCCTGCTCAAAAAGCCTACTGCCCAAAGCTTATAGCCTACCTCTTTTCCACCCATGCCCGCCAAAGTCTACACCGATAAAGACGCCGATCTCGGCGTGTTCAAAAACAAGACCCTTGCCGTTCTCGGCTACGGTTCGCAGGGCCATGCCCACGCGATCAACCTGAAGGAGAGCGGCTGCAACGTCATCATCGGCCTCTATCCCGGCTCGAAGTCCAAGGCCGTCGCCGAGCAGCACGGCTTCAAGGTCTACGATACCGCCGAGACCGTGCGCCGCGCCGACGTCATCATGGTCGGTCTGCCCGACATGAAGCAGGCTGACGTCTATGAGAAGGACATCCTGCCGAATCTCACCAAGGGCAAGACGCTGATCTTCAGCCACGGCCTCGCGGTCCATTTCGGCCTCATCAAGCCGCACAAGGACATCGATGTCATCATGGTCGCCCCGAAGGGCCCCGGCCACATGGTCCGCCGCCTTTATGCCGAGGGCAAGGGCATGCCGGCGCTGATCGCCGTTGCCCAGGACAAGTCCAAGCAGGCGAAGAAAACCGCCCTGGCCTGGGCCAAGGGCATCGGCTCGACCCGCGCCGGCGTGCTGCAGACCTCCTTCAAGGAGGAGACCGAGACCGATCTCTTCGGCGAACAGGCCGTGCTCTGCGGCGGGGCCAGCGCGCTGGTGCAGGCAGGCTTCGAGACCCTGGTCGAGGCCGGCTACCAGCCCGAGATGGCCTATTTCGAGTGCCTGCATGAGCTGAAGCTCATCTGCGACCTCATGTACGAGAGCGGCATCGCCGGGATGCGTTTCTCGATTTCCGAGACGGCGAAGTACGGTGACATCACCCGCGGCCCGCGCGTCGTGAACAAGCAGACGAAGACCGTGATGAAGAAGATCCTGAAGGAGATCCAGAGCGGCCAGTTCACCCGCGAGTGGGTGCGCGAGTACAAGGGTGGCCTGAAGAAGTATAATGCGCTCCTGCAGAAGGGTGAAAAGCACCAGATCGAGAAGACCGGCGCCTACCTCCGCGGCATGATGCCCTGGATGACCAAGAAGAACCTGAAGGGTGTGCAGGCTTCTTACTCGTAAGCGACGCCACGATTGCCAAATTCCCCGGGGCGCGGACACTGCTCCGCGCCCCTTTTCATTTCCCATGAGCAAACTCATCCTCGCCACCCGGAAAAGCCCGCTGGCTCTCGCCCAGTCCGAGATGGTGGCCGCGCACCTGCGTGCCGCCCTCCGCGTCGAGGCGGAGCTGATGAAGATGGTCACGACTGGCGACCGGCAGACCGAGTGGTCCCTCGAGCAGAAGGGCGGCAAAGGTCTCTTCACCAGCGAACTGGAGCAGGCCCTTCTGCGCGGAGAAGCCGATGTGGCCGTCCACAGCACCAAGGACCTGCCGGGGGAAATGCCCGCGGGTCTCGCCATCGCCGGCTATCTGCCGCGCGCCGACACGCGGGATGTGCTGGTGCTGCGCGTTGGCGTGACCGCGCCAGCCCTGATCGCGACGGGCAGCCCACGCCGGCGGTTGCAACTCGCACGGCTGTTTCCCGCGGTCACTTTCACGGAGATTCGGGGCAATGTGGACACCCGTCTGCGCAAGATCGCCGAGCAGAAGGTCGCCGACGGCACCGTGCTCGCTGCGGCGGGCATGAAGCGTCTCGGGATCACGGGCTGGCCGGGCCTGGAGTTCCGTCCGCTGGATTTTGACCAGATGGTGCCGGCCGTGGGGCAGGGGGCCATTGCCATCCAGTGCCGCACCGCTGACGTGGCGCGCTTCGCCCCGGTCTTTGACGCGGCAACGGCGCGCGGCCTCGGGCTGGAGCGGGCGCTGCAGACGGCGCTGGGCGGCGGCTGCCACACCGCGTTTGGCGCCCACGCCGCGGGCGACCGGCTGTATTTCTTCCACGAGCAGACCGGCCCGCGGGTCCTGCCGCTGGCGCCGGCCGACCTCGACGCCCCGGACCCGGCCGCCCGGCGCATGCTGCAGGCCCTCGGTTTGAAATGAATGCGCTCACGCTTGCCGGCCGCCGCGTGGTCCTGACCCGCGCCGGCCACCAGAATTCAGAACTGCACGCCAAGCTCGCGGCGCTTGGGGCCGAGGTGCTCGAGCTGCCGCTGATCCGCGTGACGAAGTCCGTGCGGAACGAGGACCTCGCGGAAGTCTTCCCCGAGCTGGGCGGGTATGACTGGATCGCGTTTACCAGCGCGAACGGCGTCCGGTTCTATTTCGAGGAGTTTTTCCGAGTGTTCGATGACATCCGCTCGCTGGGCCTGATCCGCATCGCGTGCGTGGGTGAAGCCACGGCGAAGGCGGTCACCGCCCTGCATCTCAAGGTCGAATGCCTGCCCGCGACCGCGACGGCCGAGGCCCTCGCGGCCGAACTGGTTGCCACCGGCAGCCTGGACCATGCGAAGGTCCTCGTCGTGACCGGCAACCGGAACCGCGAGGTGCTCGTGACCAAGCTGGAGGAAGCCCGGGCGATCGTGGACTGCCTGCAGGTGTACCAGACGGAAAAGAACGACCTCTCCTCCGATCCGGCCGCCGCCGAGTTCCGGGCCCGGGGCGCCGACGCGATTCTCTTTGCGAGTTCGTCGGCGGTGCAGTCGTTTGCGGATCAGGCTGCCGTGCTGCAACTCGCCAAGGAGGCGCGCCGGCCGCTCGCGGGCAGCATTGGCCCGCAGACGTCCGAGACCATGAAGCAGACCGGCGTGCCGGTGGATTTTTCCGCCAAGGAGCCGAGCCTGGATGCATTGGTGGCGGCGACGGTGAAGGCGCTGGGGGCGCGCCGGAGCTAGCGGCCCGCTCCGCGACGGAAAACGAGGCGCGTTTCACCGGTAGCGATGCACGTGCTGCTCACGGTTCTTTTTCCCGGCGACCACCGCCGCTCGGTCGCGAGTCTCGCCGGCCGCACGGTCTTGCTTCTCTTCCTGATCATTTGGTCCTGGCCATACTTCACCGTGCGCCTCGTGGATCTGGGCAATGCTCCCGGCGTGATGCACCTGGTCCACCTGGTGTTTCATGAGGCGGGCCACACGATCACCGCCATGCTGACCGGCAATCGGACGCTGATCGTCTTCATGGGGAGCGGCAATCAGGTGCTCGTGCCGCTGATCATCACGCTGGCATTTTATTTCAAGAATCAGGATGCGTTCGCAGCTGCGGTGGGGCTGTGGTGGACGGGGCATTCGACCCTGGACGTGGCGCCGTACATCCAGGACGCCCGGATGCTCAACCTGCAGCTGCTCTCGGGCGGCACGGGCAAGGAGGTGGAAGGCCACGATTGGGAGTACCTCCTCGAGCATTGGCACGTGATCAACCATGACATCATCATTGCCGCGCATGTCGCCACAGTCGCCCGGTGCATCATGTTTCTGGCGTTTGCTTGGGCACTGGGGTCGATCATCTACGATGCCTATATGCGGAATGCCCCGGTGGGCGTGGATGCGGCCGACTGAGCCGGCTGAGGGTCAGGCAGGTTGTCTCCAACCCGCGGCGTTGGATATCGCCGGGGTCCGGCCGGCGCGTCAGGGATAACGCGCCCTATCACATCCACCGCTGTCGTTTGTCGGGTTGCCACCGTCACCGGCCCGTGCCTTCTTGGCGGGATTCCGCATGAAAGTGCCCTTCCTTGATCTCTCGCTCCAGCACCGCGCCCTGCGCGAACCGGCCCTCGCCGCACTGGCTGCGACCTACGACGCCACGCGCTTCTGTCTCGGGAAGGACGTGGAGGACTTTGAACGTAATTTTGCCTCGACGCTGGGTTATCCCCGCGCGCTGGGCATGAATAGCGGCACGGCGCCGCTGCACGTCGCGTGCATGCTCGCCGGGTTTGGCCCGGGCGACGAGGTCATCACCGCGCCGTTCACCTTCATCTCCTCCGCCTGGGGCATCAATTACGTCGGCGCCACGCCGGTCTTTGCGGATATCGAGGAAGGCACCTTCAATCTCGACCCGGCCAAACTTGCGGCCGCCATCACGCCGCGCACCAAGGGCATCATCATCGTTCACCTCTTCGGTCAGCCGGCCCGCATGGACGAGATCATGGCCGTCGCCGCGCAGCACAAGCTCTTCGTCATAGAGGATTGCGCGCAGGCGGTGGGGGCCAAGTACGAAGGCACGCCGGTTGGCATGATCGGGGACGCCGGCACATTCAGCTTTTATCCGACCAAGAACCTCGGCGGCTGTGGAGAGGGCGGGGCGTTCGTCTCGCGCCATGAGGAACTCCACACCCGGGCCCGGCATATCCGCGTGCATGGCTCGGACCGGCGCTACTACCACGACATTGTCGGCGGAAACTTCCGGATGGACGGCTTCCAGGGGGCGCTCCTCAGCGTCAAGCTGCCGCATCTCGCCGTCTGGACCTTGCGCCGGCAGGCGATCGCGGCGCGGTATCTCGCCGGCATCAAGCTGGCGGATGTCCGCCTGCCGGAGCAGCCGCATTACGGGAAATCCGTGTTCCACCAGTTCACGATCCGCCATCCGCGCCGTGATGCGTTGCGCGAGCATCTGACGAAACATGAGGTCGGAACCGACCTGATCTATCCCGTGCCGCTGCACCGGCAGAAGTGCTATGCGAATCTGGGTTACGGCCCCGGCTCGTTTCCGGTTGCGGAGAAGGCGGCGGCGACCTGCGTCAGCCTGCCGATCTTCCCGGAGCTGACGGACGCGCAGGTGGACCATGTGATCGGGAGCCTCAACGCGTTCTGACGATGATTGGCGGAATCCGGCTGAAAGTCTGCGGGCTGACGACTGCGGCGGATGCGGCCTTTGCCGCCGAAGCCGGCTTTGATTTTCTCGGTTTCAACCTTTACCCGAAGTCACCGCGCTACCTGCCATTGGAGTCGTTCCAGCGCCTGGCGCGGCACCCGGCCCATGTGCGCCTCGTTGCTGTGACGGTCGAGCCATCGCCGGTTGAACTGGCGGCGATGAATTCGGCTGGGTTCGATTTCTTCCAAGTCCATTTCCGTCACGACCTGCCGTCCTCCACCCTCGCGAGCTGGGCCGAGACCGTCGGGGTCGACCGGCTGTGGCTGGCGCCAAAGTTGCCTCCCGCGGCGGATGTACCGGTCGAGATGCTGCCGCCGGCCGGAACATTCCTGCTGGATACGTTCGATCCCGTGAAATTTGGCGGCACGGGCCGTACCGGGGATTGGGGCAAGTTTGCGCGCCACCAGCGGGCGCATCCGAGCAAGACATGGATTCTTTCGGGCGGACTGAACCCGGACAATGTCGGCGAGGCCATCCGTCAATCCGGCGCGCGATTCATTGATGTGAACAGCGGGGTGGAGTCTTCACCGGGCGTGAAGGACCAGGGTAAGATCCGTGCGCTGGTGAAGGCGATTCCGGCAGGTAGGGCTGGTTATCCCTAACGAGCCGCCTCCGGCCATTGGTGGCGCGACTGATGGTGGGATTTTTCAGCCGACCGGCTCTGTTCCACTCACGGCGGCAGTAGGATAACCCGCCCGACCTACACCGCCGCGATCACGCCCTCATGAGCGAGTAATTGCGCCTTGAGTTCCTCACCGAAGGCATAGCCGGTGAGGGAGCCGTCACCACCGATGACACGATGGCAGGGGATGATCAGGCAGATCGGATTGGTCGCATTCGCCCGGCCGATGGCGCGGGCCGCCCCGGGATTGCCGAGATCGGCCGCCAGTTCGCCGTAGGTGCGGGTCGCTCCGAAGGGAATGCGCTGCAGTGCGGCCCAGACGCTTTGCTGGAAGGGCGTTCCGCTGGGCGCGAGCTTGAGCGTGAAGGGTTCGCGCCGGCCCGCAAAGTAGCCGGCGATCTCCCGCCGGGCCGCGGCCAGCCTTGCGGGTTCGTGCAGCACTTCGTCCGCGGCGAAACGATCACGGAGTTCGGCCAGCCCGCCGAAGGCGGCGGCGATGACCGAGCCATTGGCGTCAACGGCGACGGTGAAGTCACCCACGGGAGTGGGAAAGGTGTCGTAGAATTGTCTCATGTGGGAATGGGTTGATTGAACTGCCAAAGGTGCGCGGTGGCGAGGCTGCGATAGGGCGAAAACACGGCCATCAGGCGACGCGTCGCATCCACATCGGGGCGTTCCTCCAATTTAAGCAAGGCCTGCAAGCCGCTGGTCACGCCGGTGTCACCCAACGGCACGCAGTCAGGAAAGCCGAGGGAGCGCATCATCAGGTAATTGACCGACCAGGGTCCGAGTCCGTGGATCGCGAGCAGGGTGCGCTCGGCGCGGGTGGCGGACATGGCCGTCAAGGCCGTGAGGTCGAGTTTTCCTTCGGCGATGAGGCGGGCGGTTCCGACGACATAGTCGGCCTTCTGGCGTGAGAATTGGAGCGGCAACAAGTCCGCCGGCTCCAGCGACGCGACGGCGGACGGTGTCGGGGGCGCGTACAGTCCGCCGGTCAACCGCGTGCCGGTACGTTCGATGAGCCGCCGCCTGAGCAGGCAGGCGAAGGGGAAGTTGATCTGCTGGCCGATGATGGACCAGAGCAGACCGTCGAAGACCGAGGGAGTCTGGCTGATGCGCAGCTCGGGCCGGCCCGCCACCAGGCGGGCCAGGCCCAGCTTACGGGCGAGCCGCGCGAAGGCCGCCGCATCCTCGTCCAAGCCGAGCAAGCCGACGACCAGGGCATGGAGTTCCGGGAGCAGCGGCGACTTCCGGCTCGCCTCGGTCGCGACTGCAGGCGGGACGGCCGCCGATGTTACTTCGATTTCCCGGGCGGAAAGCCGCAGGGTCAGCACGGCGGGGCCGGTGCTCAAATTTACCGCGCTGGTGTAAACACTGCCTTTCAGCTGCTCCGTCAGGCTGTGGATATCACGGCTGAGCGCACGACGCAGATAGGGGAGAAGGTAGCCGTCCGGCAGGGTGACCGCGAAGGCACCTCCCGTCCGCAGTGCGCGGTAGGCGGCCGGGGTCAGTCCGTTCAGCCGGCGGAAATTGTCGTGGAAAACGGACAGCGTCTCAAACCCGGCCTCCAGCGCGATCTGCGACAAGGGCGCGTTCGAGACCAGCAGCTGGCGCTTGGCCAGCGCAAGGCGGGCCCGCAGCAGAAGATCGGCGGGGGTGGTGTGATAGTGCTGCCGGAAGAGCTCGAACACCCGCGTCGAGCCAAAGCCGGAACGGCGGACAATGGCGCCGGTGTCGGCGAAACCAGCCGGAACGGAGCGGATTTCGGCGACCAGCGATTCGACGGTCTCCAGGACCGGATCGGCGCCGCGGGCAAAGTCATCGGGATGGCATTTCCTGCATGCCCTCAGGCCCGCCTCACGGGCGGCTTCGCAGGTGGGGAAAAACCGGACGTTGCCCGGCTTTGGCTTGCGGGCCTTGCACGCGGGCAGGCAGTAGATCCCGGTCGTCAGTACACCCATGAAAAACCGCCCGTTATAGGACGAATCGCCCGCCAGCACGCGGGCATACATCTGGGTGTTGGTCATTCTCATGCAGCCACGGTAGCACAGCGCGCCGCTCCTGTCGTCCGGATTTCTCCGGCGCAATTCGACCGCTCGCGGCAAGCGGCCGAAGGGGAGCTGGAAGTCGGCCCTTGGGCGATCGCTGCCGGCGTGCTTCCAGCTCCCGCTTCCTATCTCCCACGCAGCGTGCGGTGTCGGCTCGACACCCCGGGCAGACCCCGCACGCTGCGTCCATGCCTACGATCTATGAAACCCTCCGCGCGGACATCATCGTCGCGATGAAAGCCCGCGATGCCGCCACCACGATGGCTTTGCGCACCGCGGATGCCGCGATCAAGCGCGCCGAGATGGACACCGGCAAGCCGCTCGACGATGCGCTGGTCCTCACGACCCTCAAGAAGGCGGTCAAGAACCTGACGGATGCCAAGGCGGAATTCGAAAAGGGCGGCCGCGCCGACCTCGTCGCGGCCAACGAGGCGGAAATTCGCATTCTGGAGAAATACCTGCCCAAGGGCCTAGCCCCGGCGAAGCTGGAGGCACTCGTGACCGAGGTGATCAAGGAGACCGGTGCCCTGTCCAAAAAGGAAATGGGCAAGGTCATCGCTGCACTGAAGCAGCGCCCCGAGGCGGGACTCATCGATTTTGGCGCGGCAAGCAAGCTGGTGCAGGCGAAACTGGCCTGACCAGGCCGTCACTTTCATGGCGACCACACCCGCAGCCGGCCCGCGTCTCGTGCGCGTGCGTGAAGTTCCAATCGAGCTGTCCCAGTTCCTTAAGTTTGGCGGCCTGGCCGCCACCGGGGGCGAGGCCAAGTCGGTGATCAGCGCCGGCCAGGTCCAGCTGAATGGCGTGGTGGAGACGCAGCGCGGGAAGAAGCTGCGGGCGGGTGACAAAGTCACCTGTGGCGGGCAGACGATCGTGGTGCAGGTGGGCTGAACGGGCATGGACGCGACCCTGCCCCCGGCCGAGAGCCTGTCCCCCGCCGCCGACCAGCCCGGCACGCTGGCTTTTTCCGGATCGCCCGAGGCGGAGCTGTTTACCCGGGAGTGCGCGGAATCGCTGGCCGGGGTGCTGCGGGAGAACCTGATCCTGCGGCGTACGGCCGACGGGTATCCGCCCGGCTTCACGCGGGCCTCGGTGCCGCCGCGGCCGTGGTGGGACACGATGTGGACGCGTGACGCCGGCACGTTTGTGCGCGAGCTGGTGGCCTGGGGTTATTTGGAGCACGCCTGCCTCGTGTCGCACTGCCTGATCCAGGGCGTCGCGCGGAACGGGCAGGGCTATCATGCTTTTCCGGAAAAACTCCGGCCCGGTGAACCGGAAGCGGGCGACGAGATCGATGGCACAGCCGCCATCGTGATCGGAATGATCCTGCTCTGGCGCCATCTGCCGGCGCACCACCCGTTCCGCGCTCCGCTGCAGGCTTTCCTGCACGGGCCCTCGTCACCGGTCCGCTACCTCGAACATCAGGCGACGCAGCAGGGGCTGATCGCCGGCACGGGGGAATTTGGCCCCGGCTGCTCGGTGGACGGCTACTACTGCAGCTGCGTGCAGAACAATCTGGCGAACCTTGCGCTGCGGGCCGCGGCCGGCTTGGAGGAGGCGACGGGCAATCCCCGGATCGCGGCCGGTTACCGGGAGACGGCGGCGGCGCTGGAGCGGGAAATGCAGGCGACGATGCTCTATCCCGACGGTTCATGGATGTGGGGCGTCCGGCCTGACACGCACCAGCCGGACCAGAAGATCCTCGACGAGCCGGTCAACCGCGGAACCGGCCTGCACAACGGCGTGGCCTCGATGTATGCCGACGTGCTGGGGCTCGACCCTTTGGCGGCGCAATGGCCGCTGGCCGGCCCGTGCCAGAAATCCTTCGAGCGGCTCTATCAGGCTCCCTTGCGCCGGGCGCAGTTCGACCGTTACGGTTTCTGGCCGCAGTGGGATCCGCCGTTCCGCGGCGGGCTCAGCAGCGGTCCGTCTTACGGCGAGGGCTATGCGCTGCAGACGATGCTGCTGTACGACCGGCTGGACCTGGCGGACAAAGCCCTGCGCTGGCTCGCACGCGCGACCTACGACGCGCCACCGCAGCCAGCCTATCAGCTCGACCGCACTTCGAGGTATCACTTCTACGAGCGAACCTATTCGCCCGATGCGTTGGGCAAAGTCGAGCTGGAGGAAGGTTGCGGCGCGCTGAATCTGGTGAACGTGACCGAACCCCTGAAGGTCGCGCGCCTGATCCTGGGGGTCGATCCGACCGCCACGGGCGAAGTGCGCATCATGCCGCGCCTGCCGCAGTGCATTGCGCGGATCGAGGCGCACCGCTGGCCGGTGCTGACGGACCAGGGCGTGGTGCGGACCGATCTGACCCTCACGCGCAATCCGGCGGGCGGTCTCACGTTCATCTGTGCGACGGAGGGTGGCGCCGTGATTCCGAAGCTAGTGATTCGCCACCGGCAGGACGGAGCGAATCTGACCGAGACCTTCACCAACGTGACCCGGCTGACGGTGACGCTGGGCAGAGCCTAGCCTCGACTGGTCTACGCTCGTGCTGAGCCAGGGAGCGGTGACGAATTGGCCGCGAAGAGGCGCAGAAAGCGCAAGAAGCTGTTTCTGTTGCGTCTCTTGGCGGCTATAACCTCATTTCAGAGGCAGGAACGCGGAGCGCCGTCACCGGTGCTCGATCGCGACCAGGGCCAGCGTCCGGAGTCGCGGCAGGGTGAAGGTGACCACGCCTTGGCGCGTGCGATGCGGGATCGTCTTGCCGGTCGGGAGCTGGCGGATGCGGCGCACGGGCTTCGGCAGGCGCAGCTTCACGGTGACGCCGTCGACCGGGAGGTTGGGCAAATCGTGCTGGATATCGACGAGTCCCAGCACATGTCGCTTTCGGTCGGGCTGGTGAAACAGGGTCACTTCCACGGTGGCCGGGGCCTCCGCTTCGGCGGTGAACGTCGGCTGCAGCCGACGCACGAGGCGAATGAACTCGTCCCGCAGGCCCTCGACATCCTCGAGCAGGCTGGCGCAATAAATCGTGCGCCCGGCGCCGAAGCGATGGGCGACCACCTCGGGGCGTTGGGTCGCGACCCAGGGCGGATTGCTGTGAATCGACGAGAAGCGTGACGGATCGGGCGCGGGCCAGGGCAATGTAGTCGTGGCCAGCACTTCCGCGCCGGGATGCGCCTTCACCTCGAAACCATGGCCGCGGGTCATCGGCGGATGTGCGGCATCCCAGGCGGAGAATACCGCGGCACCGGCGGCGGTTGGGGCGAGGTAATGCTCGTAAGGTTTCCAGTCGGCCTTCACGAGTGAAACGCCGAACACCTCGGCGAGCTGGAAATCCTCCAGCTTCCGGCCCGCGGCCGTGACCAGCGAGGTGCCGCCGCTCGCGTACAATCCGCCGCCCCGGCGCACGAAAGCGCGCAGGGCCTCGGCTTCCGCGGGCGAGAGATGGTGCACATTCGGCACGATCAGCACCTTGAACCGCTGCAGCTCGCCCAGCTGGCGCGCGGTGATGACCGTGAAGGGCAGATGGGCGGTGAGCAAGCGGGCGGCGACGTTCATCGCGGACGTCGTGTGGGTGTCGTCGGTACCGACGTCGTCGACGGAGCGGCCCTGGTCGCGCATGTCGAACTTCGAGTCGAGCGAGTAGTAGATCGCGATATCGGCCACGCGCTCGCCGCCGAGTTCGGGGAAGTAGCGCTCGAGCGGTTCGTAGACCCTTCCCATGGCGTCGTGCGCACCGACCTGAAGGGTGCCGACCGGATCGATGGCATCGATGTAGAGAAAGGCGCTGTGGTCGACGATGGCGGCGCTGGCCTTGGCGGCGAGCAGGACCTCGGGCTTGTGGCCCGTGTGGTCAAACAGGGTCGGGGAGTAGCTTGTGGCGTAAACGTAGGGCTGCCCCGGCGAGAGTCCGCTGAGGAGCTTGCGGGCGAACGAACCCTGCAGGGTGCTGCCGTAAAAGTCGCCCTGCAGAAAATCGTTGGGCGGCGCGAGGGAGTGCGAGGCGCCCTTGATCCAGCAGGAGGGGAACGTTGAGGACTGGTGTTCGACGCTGGCGTGGGGCTGGTACTTTTTCAGGGTGCCGGTCGCGAGGGCCGCGAACTCGCCCAGCCAATCCTCGCGCTTGCGCTGGAACAGCACCCAGCGTTCGTCCGTCCAGTTCACGGTGCGCGGCAGGTCGCCCCCGACTTCCGCGGACCAGCGCCGCTGGCAGTGGCCGCAGTAGCAGACCCCCGGCCAGTAGGTCATGTCGAAGAAGATGCCCTCGAACTCGTACCGCTCGCAGATCTCCCGGATGAAGTCGCGCACGTACTCCCGGTAGGGCGAATTCAGGCACACCAGGCCATAGCGGCTCTGCGGACCGAATTCGAAGCCGGGTTGGCCGCGCGAGTCGACGCCGCGCCACTCGGGATGGGTGTCATAGGCCCAGCGGTCGAAGATCAGGCTCACGTAGACCTCGTAGGCCAGGCCGCGCCGGTGACAGGCGGCGATCATCTCGGCGACGAGGTCACGGCCGCCGAGGTTGCGGTGCTGCACGCCGACCCGGGTGGGATAGTTGAACAGCCCGGTGTGGGACATCGCATGACACAGGACGGACTGAGCGCGCGAGCGGACGTGGGCGTCCGCGTAGGCCTCGACATCGAATTCGGAGAGGAACTTCGGGTCCCAGTCCGGGATGTGCATGTCGATGGTGGAGCGCCGCCAGGCGCGCTTATACCAGTCGGGCCCGAAGCCGGCGGGCTTCGAGATGTTGATCGCAACGGGTTTCCCCGCGGGGCGGCGGACGGATTTGGTCATGGCGGATGGGTAACTGCCTGCACTTGCTCAACCTATATTGTGCTTCGCTGTACGTTGCAGAACTTCGATGTCATCGCGTAAGCCTCAAGCTGAAATTGAATGCGGAGATTGGTTCGGTGTTTCATGGCTTTGGCGGTCTCAGCAACTTCATTCGATTCATATCCGCGACTTGCTCCGGGGTCCAACCCGCCGCCGCGGCTTCCTCCAAATTGACCGGTTTCCCACTCACTATATTCAACGGCATATCGCCACTCAACAGTTTCGCCAAAACCTTCTGCCGGTCCTCTAATGAGACTTCTGGATTGTTCAGCATATGGTCCAGTCCGACGAGCAGCGCCTTCATGGCTCTTGGATCGTCTTTCGTGAATCCACCGCCGAAGGAGAGTCGCTTAATCTTGCCAATCTCCGGAAGAGGAATCCGCACAAAGTTACCTGGCGATGTTGGACTGAGCGGCTTGGTATGCCCCTCACCTAGCCAAACTCTCGTCGTTTTGCTGTCTTTACTAAAGTCGGCGTAGCCTTGGGCGACATCCACAGCCACTAGCTCATAGGGACCAATTTTCTGACCAATGGTATCAAGGGCTATCACCGTGGAGCCGCCTGATGTTGCGAACACCGTAAACTGTTTTGGCCCTCCCATGAGACCTTGAAGAATGGGCTCCTGCCCAAGTGCACCGTTGACTATGAGCAACAAGGAAAACAGTGAAACTCTTCTCATTGGTTGCTGAACGTTGTTCGAACTGCGTTGAGCGGTTCAATCGAATTAGCAGGCGCGCAGCTGACGTTCAATCGTACGGATCAGATGCTCAGCGAGAATATCGACCCGGAAGTGCTGCCGACCTACTTAATCAGTCATGAATTCGTGCTCCATATTGGAGAGCGGGCCGGCTATGGCACCGGGATGAACCGGTTTCTCCGCGCGCCGCTGCGGCCCTGCAGGGGAGTACGCTGAGCGGGTTCGCTGTAGGGCTTGCGACGGTAGCCGGGGCGGGCGGGATCAGTGGCGCAGCGGATCTGGAAGTCCTGCATGCGGGCAAAGAGCGCGAGGAGTTGTTTGGGTAGCGGGTAGCGGTCGAGGCCGGAGTGTTCCAAGGCGAGGAGGGTTTCGTGGGTCGCTTCCAGGGTCGAGAGACAGCCGGGCTGCGGCTGTTGCTTGATGACATAGCGGCTGAGCGATGTGGCGGTGAACACGACGCGAGGCAGCCGTTGCAGGCTGGGACTGAGCCGGAGCATCTTGCGCGCACCGGCCCAGGTCGCATCAAGCAGGAACACGACGAGTTGACGACGACCAAGCTCGGTCGGAGTCAGGCCGCCGTTGGAGAGATTCCGGGCATCGGCACCGGGGTAGAGGAGCACCGCGAAATTCCCCGGATCCCGGATCAGGGCCTGCACCTCCGCATGGTCATCGAAGGCGATGCCCATGTGGAGTTCGCTGTTGGCCAGGCAAAGGCGGGTCAGACGGCCCGTGGCGGCCTTCTCCTGCTTGTACTCCTTCGGGTGCATCAGGAACACGAACTTGGTCCGCGTCGTCATGGCTTCGATTGACGGACACCAGCACAGCGCCTTCGGCCAGAAACAGCGGTAGCACATTTCGCGGCTCATGGGTTTCGCCTGGCGGCGCTACATCCCCGGAAACCCGCCCTTGCCCCGCATGGCTTCCATCTGGCGCATCATCTTTTTCGCGCCGCCGCCCTGCATCATCTTCATCATTTTCTGCATCTGCTGGAACTGCTTCAGCAGCTGGTTGACCTCGACGATCTTCACGCCCGCGCCCTTGGCGATGCGCTCGCGGCGGTTGCCGTTGAGGATGTCGGGCTTGCGGCGCTCCTGCTTCGTCATCGAGTGGATGATCGCCTCCGTCCGCGCCATCTGCTTCTCGGCGTCGGGGCCGACCTCGACGCCGCTCATGCCGGGCATCATTCCGACGATGCTCTGCATCGAGCCCAGTTTCTTCACCTGCTGCATCTGCGAAAGGAAGTCCTCGAGGTTGAAGTCCGCCTTGCGCATTTTTTCCGCCATGCGCTCGGCCTCCTTCTGGTCGATGGTTTCCTGCGCTTTCTCAACCAGCGACACGACATCACCCATGCCCAGGATGCGGGAGGCCAGGCGGTCGGGATAAAAGGTGTCGAAGTCCGCGGTCTTCTCGCCGGTGCCGACGAATTTGATCGGCACGCCGGTGATCGACTTGATGGAAAGCGCCGCGCCGCCGCGGGCGTCGCCGTCCATCTTGGTCAGGATGAGGCCGGTGAGCGCGAGGGCGTCGTGGAACGCCTTGGCGACATTGACCGCCTCCTGGCCCAGCGCGCCGTCGGCAACGAGCAGCACCTCGTCGGGCTGCACCCGCGCGCGGAGCTTTTTCACTTCCTCAATCAGATCGGCGTCGATCTGGAGCCGGCCGGCGGTGTCGAAGATTATGCAGTCGCATCCGGCGGCCGCCGCGGCGGCGAGGGCCGCGGCGCCGATGGCCGTCACATCGCGGGAAGCGCGGTCGGCGTAGAAGGCGAGTTCCTCCTGCCTGGCCAGGATCTCAAGCTGGTCGATGGCTGCGGGCCGGTAGATGTCGCAGGCGGCGACGAGCGGGCGGTAGCCGCGCTTCTTGAGCAGCTTGCCGAGCTTGGCGGTGGAGGTGGTCTTGCCGGAGCCGTGGAGGCCGACCATCATGATCTTGAGCGGCCGGGCGGCGGAGAGGCTGGTCGAACCCTCGCCGAGCAGGCGGACGAGCTCGTCGTTGATGATCTTGACGACCTGCTGGCCGGGGGTGACGGACTTGAGGACCTCCTGGCCGACGCACTGGGCCTGCACGCGCTCGACGAACTCCCGGGCGACCTTGAAATGGACGTCGGCGGCGAGGAGGGCGGTGCGCACCTCCTGGAGGGCCTCCGCCATGTTGGCTTCCGTGAGCTGGCCGACGCCGCGCAGGTTGCGGAGGGCGCTGCCGAGTTTGTCGGTGAGGGATTCGAACATGGGACCACGCACTAAGAACGCCGGGGCGCGAGGCAGCAACCAAAAGTGACGTTGAGGCTGTTGGTTGCCCGCGAATCATGCGAATGACCGCGAACTTCATAGGCAGTGACATAGGATGGCGGAGCGGACCAATCGCCATGACGGCATTTCATTCGCGTGGATTGGCGTGATTCCCGGGCAACTTTTCGGCCCGGGCGCTGAAGGCAATTCCCCGATGGTCGGGCATACTCGGGCGAGAATTTGGTGGCCTAGGCGGTTTCTCTTCTGCGACGCTGCGGGGAAAGTAATCACATGAGCACCTCCACCACGCACAGTCCCTGGGTCGCGAAGCACGTCGCGGCCCTCCCGAAGAGCGGCATTCGCGATTTCTTCGAGCTGGTGGCCGCGCTGAAGGGGCAGGGGGTCATTTCGCTGGGCGTGGGCGAGCCGGATTTCGTCACACCCCAGCACATCCGCGACGCCTCCATCGCCGCTCTCCAGAAAGGCCGGACCTCCTACACGTCGAACCTCGGCCTGATCGAGCTCCGCGAGGAGATCGCGCGCTACGTGGAGAAGCATTTCAACGTCAGCTACCGTCCGGCGGACCAGATCATCGTGACGGTCGGGGTGAGCGAGGCGCTCGACCTGGCGTGCCGGGCGTTCATCAACCCGGGCGACAAGGTGATGTACCACCAGCCGTGCTATGTGAGCTATTATCCGAGCATCGCGCTGGCGCATGGCCAGGCCATCGCGGTGCCGACCTATGCGAAGGACGGCTTCGCCCTGACCGCGGACGCCCTGCGCGAGGCGTGGCAGCCGGGGACCAAGATGCTGATGCTGAACCTGCCGTGCAATCCGACGGGCGGCACGTGCAGCCGGGAGCAATTGGAGAAGATCGCCGCGTTCTGCCGCGAGAAGGACCTGCTGGTCCTGACGGACGAGATCTATTCCGAGCTCACGTTCGAGGGCACGCACACCAGCATCGCCAGCCTGCCGGGCATGGCGGAGCGCACGATTTTCCTGCACGGCTTCTCGAAGGCCTTCGCGATGACCGGATGGCGCATCGGCTATGCCTGCGGCCCGGCGCCGCTGATTGATGCGATGATGAAGGTGCACCAGTACACGATGCTGTGCGCCTCGATCATCGCGCAGGACGCCGCGCTCGAGGCGCTGCGGAACGGCTGGGATGCCGTCCTCAAGATGCGCGAACAATACCACCGGCGCCGCGATCTGATCGTGAAACGCTTCAATGAGATCGGCCTCACCTGCCATCTGCCGCGCGGGTCGTTCTACGCCTTTCCCAACATCACCTCGACCGGCCTGACGGAGAAGGATTTTGCCGTGGGGCTGCTGGAAAAGCACAAGGTGGCGTTGGTGCCGGGCACGGGGTTTGGCGAAGGCGGCCGCGGCCACGTGCGCGCGTGCTTTGCGACGAGCTACGAGCAGATCGCCGTGGCCTGCAACCGCATCGAGCAATACTGTGCGGAGATCAAGCGGTAGTCCGATTTCATGAACCGCACCGTTGCCATCGTCGGCCGACCCAATGTCGGCAAAAGCCGCCTCTTCAACCGTCTCGCGAAGAAGCGGATTTCCATCGTGCACGACCAGCCGGGCGTAACGCGCGACGTGATCTCGGCGGAAATTCCCGAGGGCAACTTCACGCTGCTGGACACCGGCGGCATCGGCTACAAGGGCAAGGACACCCCCGCCGCGCTGACGGCGGCGTCGGAGGAGCAGGTCAACTTCGCCATCGCGACCGCGGCGCTCACGCTCTTTGTCATCGACGGCCTGGAGGGCCTGACCTCGCTCGACGAGAAGATCGCCGCCATGCTCCGCCGGAGCAAGAAGCCGGTGCGGCTGGTCATCAACAAGGCCGACTTTGACGACGACAAAATCCAGCTCGCTGAGGCCTACCGCCTCGGCCTGGGCGAGCCGCTGCGCGTCTCGGCGGAGCACGGCCGCGGCGAGGCCGACCTGCGCGACGCCATCCTGGCGGTGCTCGGGCCGCCCGAGGACCTCGATCGTGGCCGCGATGCGGCCGCGGCTCTCGGCGTGTGCTTCATCGGCCGCCCGAACGTCGGCAAGTCCTCGCTCAGCAACCGGCTGCTGCAGAGCGACCGGCTGATCGTCAGCGACGTGCCCGGCACGACGCGGGACGCGGTCGAACTGCCCTTCGAGTTCAAGGGCCGCAACGGCAAGCTGTATCCATTCCGCCTGATTGACACCGCCGGCATCAAGGCCGCGACGAAACTGGCGTCGCCGGTGGAATATTTCTCCCGGCTGCGCTCGATCGACGCCATCAAGAACTCGGACGTCGTGTTCCTCGTGCTCGACGCGCTGGACGGCGTCACGCAGCAGGACAAGGCGATTGCCGGCGAGGCGGTCAAGGAGCACAAGCCCATCGTGGTGGTCGTGAACAAATGGGACCTTATCACCGACGCATTCAAACGGCAGGGCGGCTTCGCGCCGTACAAGAGCGAGCGGGACTACCGCGAGAAGTACGAGCATGCGCTGTTTGAGCGCCTCTATTTCACGCCGGGTTCACCGCTGATTTTTGTCTCGGCGGTGAGCGGGTACGAAGTCGACCGGATGCTCAACGCCGCCGTAAAGCTCAACCGCCAGCAGGACATCAAGCTGCCGACGGCCAAGCTGAATTCCGTGCTGGGCTACCTCACCGAACGCACACCGCCGCCGGCCGTCGGCGGCCGCCGCTTCCGCATCTATTACGCGACGCAGACGGGCACCCGCCCCTTCCGCATCAAGCTGTTTTGCAACCGCGAGGAAAAGCTCACGGAGCAGTACCGCCGGTATCTCGAGGCGGGTCTGGTCAAGGAGTTCGACCTGGCCGGCTGCCCGGTGTATTTCGACCTTGTCGGCAAGGAAAAGCACGAGCCCGGTACGCCCTACACCGGCAAGGCCGCGCGGGCCGAGGCGCACACGCCCAAATGGAAGGCCAGTGAGACGCCGGACGAGGATTCCATCCATGAAACACTCGAAGACTGATTATCGCGGCGGCGACGCCATCAAGCTCAGCACGCGGGCGGTTGAGCTGGTTCTGCCGACGGCCATCGGCCCGCGCGTTTCGTCACTGCGCTCGCTCACCGGCCGGGCCGGAAACCTTTTCCTCGAATGTCCGGCCGACGAGCAGCGTTATCACGGGTTCTATCTGCGCGGGGGGCACCGGCTCTGGCATGCGCCCGAGGATATCGTCCGCACCTACCAGCCCGACGACGAGCCACTGGCGGTGAAACGGCTGCCGAATGGCGTCGCACTGCGGCAGCCCACTGAGCGGCTGACCGGCCTGCAGAAAGGGATCCGGGTGGAAGTGCTTGGCGAGCGCACGGTCAAGGTCACGCATACCCTGACCAATCGCGGCCTCTGGCCTGTTGAATGCGCGGCTTGGGCGCTGACGATGCTCCGGCCGGGCGGCTATGGCGTGCTGCCGCTGCTGCCGAAAGGGGATCATGCGCGCGGAGACCTGCTGCCCACTTACGCGCTGGTCCCGTGGACCTTCACGGACCTGTCGCTGCCCGTCTGGCAGTTGCGCCGCGATTTTATCGGCATCGAGGTGGCGCGGGCGAAGCAGGCGCAGAAACTCGGCATCACCAACTACCCGGGCTGGTCCGCCTACTGGGTGAAGGGCACGACCCTGGTGAAATATTCCCCGGTGCTCACCGGCGCGAGCTACCCCGACCTCGGCAGCTGCTTTGAGGTGTTCACCAACGGGGCGATGATCGAGCTCGAGACGCTCGGGCCGCTCGTGAAACTGGCCCCGGGGCGGACCTCGACGCATGTGGAATTCTGGGGCGTGCTCGATGGCCTGCCCAGGCCCGACACGGATGCCGCCTTCGCCAAGTCGCTTGCCCCGGCCGTGAAAGCGTGGCAAGCGAAGCTGAAGTGATTCCGCTGAAACTCGTCTTCCTTGGCTCGGATCCGATCGCACTGCCGCTGCTGGACTGGCTGGCGGGCGAAGGGAGCCGGCTGGCGAATATCCAGGCGGTCTTCACCCAGCCGGACCGCGCGGTGGGCCGCGGGCAGAAAGTCACGGCCAATGCGATCAAGGTCTGGGCCCTCGCCGAAGGCCTGCCGGTCTATCAGCCGGAAAAACTCACGGACGGTGTGCGCGCCCAGCTGGCTGCACTCGAGGCGGATGTGGTCCTGGTCATGGCGTACGGCCACATCCTGCGCGAAGAGTTCATCGCCACGCCGCGCCTGGGCACGCTGAACCTGCACACCTCGCTGCTGCCGAAGTACCGCGGAGCTTCGCCGATTCAGACAGCGATTGCGAATGGCGAGCGCGAGACAGGCGTCAGCCTGATGCGGATCGTCCGGGAACTGGATGCCGGCCCGGTGGCGGGGATTGAGCGCGTGGAGATCGGACCGCTCGACACGGCGGAGGACATCGAGGCGAAGCTGGCTGCGGCCAGCGTGCCGCTGCTGGCGCGGTGCCTGCCGCTGCTCGGCGAGGGTGCGTTGGGCTTTTTGCCGCAGGATGAAGCGGCGGTGACATTCTGCCGGCGGCTCGAAAAGGCGGACGGCGCGGTTGATTTTAAGCGGCCGGCGGCGGAGCTAGCGGCCCGGATCAATGGGCTGTTTCCCTGGCCGGCCTGCGCGCTGCACCTCAATGGCCAGGAAGTGAAACTGGGGTTGGCCGACGCCTTGGCCGGACCGGCCGCGCCAGGTGAGGTCATGGGGGCCGACGCCGAAGGGTTGCTCGTCGGCACCGCCCAAGGGGTGCTTCGCCTGCGACGAATGCAGCGCCCGGGAGGCAAGATGCTGCCTGCGGCGGAATTTTTACGCGGATTTTCCGTGCTCCCGGGGAGCCGGCTGGAGTCGCGCCCGATGGCCCCGCTGGTTTCGGTCGCGCCGTTCCGGCGCTAGGTCTTTCTTGTTTTTGCCACGCCATTATCGCAAGCTGCGCGCCCATGTTACTTCGAATGCTCTTTGTCGGTGGTGTGCTCAGTGTGTCCGCGGGATTTGTCCAAGCCCAGTCCGCCTCCCAAGTCGATCTGGCCAACATGCGCGAGGACCTGCGGGGGCTCGTGCAACGGGTGGGGGAACTTTCGCTCCGCGTGGAGCAGTTGGAACGCCAGAATGCCGAGCTGCGCGAAAAGGCCAATGCGGCGACCCCGGCCTACGCCACGCTCGCCCAGCTGAATGACGCCGTAACCGAACTTCGTCGCGCGATGGCGGCGGGCGACACCGCGACGGCGGAGCGCACGGCCGCCCAGATCAAGAAGCTGGGCGATGCAACGAATGCCGCGCTCGATTCGCTGGCCAAGGGCATGGCGACGCGGCCCGTCATCCAGACCACCTTCAGCGATACGTATTCCAAGGAAGGCGTCAGCTACACCGTGCAGAAGGGCGACACACTGGCCCTGATTGCGAAGAAGACCGGCTCGAAGACGCAGGATATCATCAATGCCAACAAGCTGGCGGATCCCTCGCGCATCCAGGCCGGCCAGACGCTCTTTATTCCCACCTCCGCCGCTAAATAACCCCATGGCCGCTGCACCCAAATCACGTCTTGGCCGCGGACTCGGCGGCCTCATTGCCAGTGCGGCTCCCGCCGCGCCCGTAGCCGCCAAGGCGGAGACCGCCGGGGCCCCGACGGCGGCCGGTGCAGCACCAGGCTATCAGGAGATTGCGATCCACTTGGTTGAGCCGAGTCCTTATCAGGCGCGCCGAGAAATCCCCGCCGAGCAACTTGCCGAGCTGGCCGAAAGCATCCGCTCGGAAGGGCTGCTCCAGCCAATCGTGGTGCGCAAGACGGGCGACAAATTCCAGCTCATCGCGGGCGAGCGCCGCTGGCGGGCGTTCCAGCAGCTCAAGCTCAAGGCGATTCCCGCGCGCATCGTCGAGGCGAGCAATGCCTCGTCGGCAGCCCTGGGGCTCATCGAGAACCTCCAGCGCGAGGGCCTCAACCCGATCGAGGAGGCCCACGGGTTTGCCAGCCTCATCCGCGATTTCGACCTGACGCAGGAAACGGCGGCCGACCGGGTCGGCAAGGCGCGGGCCACCGTGGCCAATACGCTGCGCCTGCTGGCTCTCGATGCGGAGATCCAGGGGTTCCTCGCGAAGAACCTGCTCAGCGTCGGCCACGCCAAGGTGCTGCTCGGGATTGCGGACACGGCCCACCGGGCGGTGCTGGCCCGCCGGGTGATCGAGGAAGGCCTGAGCGTGCGGACGACGGAAAAACTGGTGCAGGAGCGCAAGGCGACCAGCGGCCCGGCACGGACCGGCAAGGCCCGCGGAGGGTCGGCGAAGGATGCGGAGGCCGTTGCGGGCATCGAGAAAAAGCTCAGTTCGCATCTCGGTGCCCGGGTGGCGGTGCTGCATACCCCGAAGAAGGGGCGGATCGTCATCGAATACCGTGGCAATGAAGATCTTCAGCGCCTGCTGGAGAAGCTCGGAATCGAGACGTGAGTCGATCGGGCGCCAGCCGGTCAGCGATGGGCTGTAATTTTTGAACCTAAAGCTTACAGCCTAACGCCCGGCCGAACCCGGCATTGACAATTCCCCGGGCCGCCTGATTTTCTGACCCTTTCACATGAGCATTCTTCTCTCCATCCTGACGGTGGTCCTCATCGTTACCTCGATCTTCCTGATTCTGGTTGTGCTGGCCCAGAAGGCCAAGACTGACGGCGGCGTGGGCGGTGCGCTGGGTGGAGGCATGACCGAGGCCACCTTCGGCGCCGATACCGGCAACGTCCTGAGCAAGGCGACGATCAACGCCGCCATCGCCTTCTTTATCCTGAGTTTTGTCCTGTACCTTGGCTTTATCTACCAGCGGAAGCACGCGGCGGCGGCGACCGGCAGTGCGCTGCCGACGATCACGGCCCCGGCGGCCAAGCCGGTGGCGACCCCGGCCCCGGCAGCCCCGGCCAAGAAGCCCTGAGCCCATGCCGGTTTCAGGAAACACGCCCGCCCTGACTTGGCGGGCGTTTTTTATTTATGCGGTGCTGGCCGTGGTTCCAGCCGGTGCGGGGCCGTCGCCGGGAGCCGGCCAGCCGGCCACTTACGCCCAACTGGGCAAACCCGATCAGGAGGAAGGCCGGCAGGTGCTGGCGGCGTTTCGGCGGGCGGGCATTCCCGGGCAGTACTACCTGCAGTTTGTGCTGCGCGTGCTGCCACGGCGCGGCGACGAGCGCGATTTTTCCGGCAGCCTCTGGGGAACGCGCAATGCGGTGGGGCCGGTGACGCGTGTCGCCATCACCGACGCAAGGGGCGGCGAGAACCGCTTGCTGATCCAGAATGGAGCGCAGCCCGCCGTCTGGCTGCTGGGAGCCGGCGAAGGGGACAAATCACCCCAAGTGGTCGACGCCTTCCAACCGCTGATTCCCGGTGTGGAGCTGTCCGCCTTCGAACTCCAGATGACCTATCTTTACTGGCCGGATGCGACGCTGGAGCAGGTCAGTCGGGTTCGCAGCCGGCCGGCCCATGTGTTCCTCTTCAAGCCGCCGGCGGCGTGGGCCGCGGAGCACCCCGGGATCAGCGGGGTGCGGGCTTACCTCGACACCCAATACAACGTCCCGGTCCAGACGGAGTTGATCGGCCAGGCTGGCAACGTGCTGCGGACGCTCTCGCTGGTGGATCTCGCGAAAGTCGGCGACCAGTACCTACCGAAGACCATCGACCTGCGGAACGAGGCGACGCGGGACAAGACCCGCTTCCAGGTGACCGGCGCCGCGCTGGGACTCGAGTTCTCCAGCATCGTGTTTGAGCCTGCGCAGCTCACCGAAAAGGTGGCGCCGCCGGCGAAGGGGAAGATCGTAGAGATTGCGCCGTAAGGAGCGGAGCGGGTTAAACGCAGCGTTGATTGGGGAAAATTCGCCAGAACCAGTCCAGCCTCGATGCCGTGCCTGCGACGTGCTCCGTAGCTGATCGGGGCAGCCCTCAAAATTCATATTTCCGCCGCAAGGTGTCCAGTTGGTCGGCGGCGGCTTGGACCGGGGCGCCGATGGATTTTCCCATTTGTCCGGCATTCGGATTTTGCTCGAGCAGGTCGGCAGCGAGTTTCCAGGAGACAGCCCAGGTCCGGAAGGCCTGGGCAAAATCCCGCGGGGTGTGCGAGGTGTCGATCGTCTCCAGCGCTTTGCCGTACCGCCGGTCCAGGACGGCGGCGCTCTCGTCCGGGTGCCTATCGTGCTCCGCCCTAACGACCGCGGAGCGTTGGCTGATCTGCTGGAAAACTTCCCGCACGGCGATCCATTGGTGCAGGCGGTAAGCGCCGTAGCAGAGGCCGATCAGGATCAGCGGGAGGCTCAGTGTCATCACGTGGGCGGCTTTCATCCGTGCCGGGGCCTCGGGCTCGTCGGCGGGAGCCGGTGCCTCCGGCGGGACTGGGGGTGGTTCACTCATGGGAGTCGCGCCAGGACCTAAATCGCATCGCCTGAATCGGACGGGTTGGATGCTGGCGGGGGCTGGCTTGCCTGGTCCACGGGGCGGAGTTTCCCGCCGCCCAAACGATAGAGCCAGATCACCAGCACCAAAGTGCCCGCGGTGCACCCCCATGCCCAAGGATCGCCCGCCGCCAGCCGTTCACCCCACTTGCGCCCGAAATCACCATTGCGGATCCAGGCCGGGAAGAGAAATGCGGGAAGGGAATTCACGGGTGGGGCGCCGGGCTTCATTCTCAGCCGTTTGGCCCACGGCTCAAGAACCAAGCGAGCCGCGCGCTCGAAGCGCGGTGCCCGCGGGGGAAGAGAGAAAGGCGCCCGGAGCAGGATGGGACTGATCGCTCAGGACAGCTCTAGCGGCTGTGTGCCTCATTGCGGCCAGCGATGCTGGATCAGGGCGGGTCAGCGACGCCGCGCAACTGCGGACGGGCGCGTCACCGCCGCTGCCCTTGGGGCTCCCACCTTCTGCCTAAAGGCTCCCGCTACCGCGCGGCGGAATGGACGGCGGCCTGATGCGTCGCGTCGTGCAGGAACGACTCGAAGTCGGCCTTGAACTTGGCGCGCGAAGGCTGGTGGACGTAGAGCATATGGCCGGACTCGTAGTAGGTGAACCGCAGGTTGGCGCGCGTGGCGGCGTCGAGGTTCAGACTCGCGACCAACCGCTCCGCGGCAAAGAAGGGCGTCGCGAGGTCGTAATAGCTGCAGGTCACCCAGACCTTCAGGTAGGGATTCCGGGTCATGGCCTTGCGCAGGTCGTCGGCCGTGCTGGGGAAGCCTCCGCTGGCGTCGCCGAAATTCCAGGGAGTCACGTCGGTCTCGGTTTCATACGGGATGTCGCTCTCGAACTTCAGTTCACGGCGGACGTAGTCGTTGAAGGCGGCGGTCAGCGGGCCGGTCACGGCCTCGTCACTGGGATCGTACTCGCCATCGCCCGCGGTGCTGTCCGTGCCGGGCTCATAGCGATTGCCCGTGTACCGGGCGTCGAGCCGGCCGATGATCTTGTCCTCATCGAGGAGCAGGCGGGAGAAGAAAAGCGTGTCCGCGACGCGGAGCCTGCGCTGGAGCCAGTAGGCGGCCGGGAGGCCCGTGAAATGGCTGAGCTCGGCGGCGATGCGCTGCTTCTCCGTCGGCGCGAGTGTGTCGCCATGGGCGAGGGCCAGCGTGTAGTCGTTGCCGGCAAACGTGCGGGCCAGCGAGGCGATCTCCGCGACGCCCTTGGCCTGGAGGTCGGCGGAAAGCTTTTTGTGGTACCAAGCGGTGGTGGCATACGTCGGCAGGAAACCGATGTAGGGCGTGTCGTTCTGCGGGGTGAACTCGATCGAGCCGAAGTTCAACGCGGAGGAGACGAGGACGATGCCGTTGAGGTAGAGGCCATAGCGGCTCTGCAGGTAGTCCGAGAGGCCGGCGGCGCGGGTGGCTCCGAAACGTCCGGTGGCCACGGGCCGGCCGAGGGCGGCCTCCGTGTGGCGGACGAAGGATTCATAGAGCGGGAAGGCGGCCTCGGGGTGGGCGGCTTCGTTGAAGGAAGGCCGTGCACCCTTGCGCGTGCTGGCGATGAGGGTGAACTGGCTCACCACCAGCACACAGGGCGGGCTGGCGGTGGGGGAAAGGGGAAGGGAGGAGGGGGAAGGCAAGTCTGTCGCTCGGCCGCCGGTGAAATCTTTCACGGAGAGGTTCATCCGGCCCTCGGCGTCCTCGAAGATGCGCAGGGACACGATCTTGTCGGCGAGCCAGCGGGCGTCGTCCCCGGTGTCGCCCTGCTGGATGCCCACCAGAACGAGTAGCCCGGGGCCGATCACGCCGACCGTCTCAGCGCCGACGGTGACGCGGGCGGAGCGGACGCGCTGGATCACGGCTCTCATAACTTGTGGGAGAAGGGAGAAGGGAAAGGCAGATCGCGGAAACGCGGAAGGGCGGAAACGCGAATCGGAAAAGACCCGGTTTGTTTCCAGTCCCCTTTCCCTGCTCCTTTCTCCCTGCTTCGTCCCGCGATGATCTGAACGCGGCGCTCAGATCATCGGCACATGCGGCTCGACCTCCGCCTCGTAGTTCACGCCGGGGAGGCCGAAGCCGAAAAGCTTCAGGAATTCGCTGCGGTAACCGGCGATGTCGGTCTGGGCCTCAAGGTTCTCGGTGGTGACGGCGGGCCAGATCCGGCGGACGGCGTCCTGCACCTCGGGGATCATCTCGAGGTCGTCCACGCGGACGCGGCCGGCCTCGTCAAACTTCGCGGTGTTGCCGTTGTACAGCTGCGTGGCGAAGAGGCGCTGCATCTGCTCGATGCAGCCCTCATGGGTGCCGCGCGCCTTCATGATCTTGTAGAGGATGGAAATGTAGAGCGGCACGACCGGGATGGCCGAGCTCGACTGGGTGACGAGCGCCTTGTTGACGGAGATGAAGGCGCGGCCATTGCCGTTGGCCTTGAGCTTCGCATCGATGGCCTTGGCGGCGCGCTCGAGGTCGTCCTTGGCGTGGCCGATGGTGCCATTCTTGTAGATGGCCCACGTGACCTCGGGGCCGATGTAGGAGTAGGCGACGGATTGGGCGCCGGGGGCGAGGACCTTGGCGTCGGCCAGGGCCTGGATCCAGAGCTCCCAGTCCTCGCCGCCCATGACGGCGACCACGTCGGAGATTTCGGCCTCGGTGGCGGGCTCGATGGTGACCTCGCTGACAATGCCCTTGTCGGTGTCGACCGTCTTGTTGGTGTAGGGGGCGCCGATGGGCTTGATGCAGTTCTTGTGGACGACGCCGGTCTTGGGGTGCGTTCGGCGGGGGGAGGCGAGGGAATAGACCACGAGGTCGACCTGGCCGAGGTCGGCCTTGATGGCGGCGATGACCTGGGCCTTGATGTCATCGGAGAAGGCGTCGCCCATGACATTCCTGGCATAGAGGCCGGCGGCGCGGGCGGCCTGGGTGAAGGCGATCGAATTATACCAGCCGGGGGTGGCCGGGCGTCCCTCCTCGGAAGGACGCTCAAAGAAGACACCGATGGTGGCGGCGCCGGAGCCGAAAGCAGCGGTTACCCGGGAAGCGAGGCCATAGCCCATGGAGGACCCGATCACCAAGACCTTCTTCGGTCCGGCGATGGGCCCCTTGGATTTGACGTACTTGATCCATTCCTGGACATGGGCGGCACAACCGTCGGGGTGGGCGGTGACGCAGATAAAGCCGCGAATTTTGGGTTTGATGATCATGCAACCGGAAGGCTCCCCGGGGAAGGAACGCGGGGCAAGTTTCAAGTGCAGCGCGCTTCACGCGCTGCACTTGGGATAAGGGGGCAGGGAGGAAGGAGAAGGGACAGGCGAATCGTGGAACGCGGGGCTAGCCCGCGGGAGAAAGGGGCTAGGTGTTCGGAAAAAGGCCCAAGCCTTCACTGGATGCGGCTGGTTTCGGACCCTACTCTCTGCTCCGTCCGCGCGGCGTGCAGACTACTGGCTGAGAAGTACCATCGGGCCCTGGGCCTTGGGTACTCCGCCCTTGCGCTCAAGGCTGACGGCGAACTTGGCGACGGCCTTGATGGGCTTGTCGGCCTTGAAGGAGATGCGGGCCTCGCCGGTGGCGGGGTCGACGGTAAAGACGCCGCCGTCGACGGGGATCGGGTACTGCGGATCCACCAGCCAGAGCTGGTAATCCTTGTCGGCGGCGAGGGCGGGGAGCTTCTCGACGCGGAGGACGCCCTCCTGCCGGGCGGGATTCCAGACGGCGACGGCGAGGGCCTGCGGCGAATTGCCGAGGAGGGAGGCGAGCGTGGAGATCTTGAAGTTGGCGAGGTCGGCATCGTGGGCGGCCTTGGCCTCCAACTCGGCGAGCCGCTCATTGTTCTGCGCGACCTGCAGGTCGCGCGCGGCGATGAGCTTCTCGGCGCTGGTGAGCTGGAGGTTGGCGTCGTCGGCGTCCTGGCGTGCGCGCTTGAGGCTGGCTTCGAGCGTGGCGAGCTGGCCGGTGGCGCCGGCGACCTCGTGCTGGGCGATGAGGCGCTCGGCCTTGAGCTGGTTGCGGGCGCTGGTCAGCTCGAATTCAGCGAGGGTCTGCTGGTCGCGCAGGAGGGCGTTCTCGGAACGGCTGACCAAGTAGAGCTGGCCGAGCCAGGCGCACGAGAGGGCGAGGCACGCGGCGGCGGCCCAGGGCAGCCACGCGGGCACGGTGAAGGGAACGACCTTGCGCTCGGCGCGCCAGCGGGCGGCGGTATCAACCTGGTCGAGAAGGCGAGCCTTCAGCGCCGGGGATGGCGAAGCGGCGGGCGCCGTATAGGCGAGCCGGCACGTGGACTCGGTCAGCTCGCGCACAAAGCCCTGAAGGGCGGCATCACGGGCCAGGGCGGCCTCGAACGCGGCGAGCTCCGGTCCCTCGAGCAGGCCGAGGACGTAGAGGGAGGCGAGCTCCTCATGGAGTTCATCAATCATGGCGGCCTCCCAGAGTGTCGCGGAGCTTAAGCAGGCCGCGGCGGATGCGGGCCTTGACAGTCCCGAGGGGCTCGCGGAGCTGCGCGGCGATTTCCTGCTGGGTGAGCCCGCCGAAGAAGGCGAGTTCGACGGCGCGCTGCTGCTCCGGCGGCAGCGCGGCCACGGCAGCACGGACGGTGCCGGACTGTTCCTTGAGCAGAAGGCGGGTTGCGGAGTCAGGTCCGGCACCGGCAGGCTGGGTACCGGCGTCCTCGACCGTGGTCTGGCTGAGCAATTCGGCGCGACGGGTCCGCATGCGGATGCGGTCGATGGCGCGGTTCCGGGTCAGCGTGACAGCCCAGGCGAACGCCGAACCGCGTGTGTCCTCGAACGAGGCGGCCTTCTCCCAGAGCGCGAGAAAGACATCCTGCACGATGTCCTCAGCCTCCGAAGGGTTGTGCAGAATCCGCAGGGCGGTCGCATACAGTGGACGGGAGAACCGGTCGTATAGCTGGGCGAAGGCTTCGCGATCGTCGCGGGCGATGCGGCGGAGGAGATCGGCATCCACCCGGGCGCGCTCCGCACCGGCGGCGGAGGGATCCATGTCATCGGCCGGCGTCATGCGAAAGAGGGTGCCGCGACCCGCCGGTAAGACGGCGAAGTCGGCAGACCAGCATGAGGAAAGCAGGGACATTTAAACATCATACGAGCGGCGCAGAGGAGAGGATGCGATGGGCGGAATCTTGTCACTACCGGAGTGCGGCTCCCGCGAGAAACCGCCGAGCCTGAACCCGTCAAGCGGCAGGAATGGCCGGCGGCCGGAGGCGAATCAAAGCACGGCCATTCCGATGAGGCCGAGCACGATGGCGGCGCCGAGGACGGCGAGGATCCGGCGTTCCACGGTGGTAAGGGGGAGGGGCATGGGTCAGAGGCCGAGGGGCTGCAGGTGAACGAAGAAGGATTCGATGAACGGCTCGTGCCGGATATTTTCCCAGCTGCGGTTGCTGGAAACACGGACGAAGAGTTGGTCGCCACTGCGACGGAAGCCATAGCGCAGGGCGAGACGCAGCAGCTCAACCGGGGAATTGGGGTTTTGATGGGTGATGATATGCCCGCCGTAGATATGCCAGAACCAGACATTCTGCGGCAGCAGGCTGCTTTTGAAGGCCCGGTACTCGGCCTCGCCCAGGACCCGGCCATCCAGCTTCAACTGCACGCGGGGAGTGGTCACGGGCAGGGGTTCCCAGCCGGCGCCGGGCCAACACGCGTCCGGCGTGTGCGACGCGACCAGGCTCACCGACGCCTGCCCAGGACGCCAGTAGGCGAGATAGAGGGTGACGAGCTCCGGCCCCTGCCCGGTCATCCGTGAATAGGTCCGCTGGGCCAGATGGTCGGTCTGAAGCGTATCACTAAACCGGTAGAGGTCGGCGCTGGTCTCGACCTGCCAGCCCGCGGCCTTGGCCGGCAGCACTGCGAAAAGATCCGGCACCGGAAGGTCGGGCGGGGGAGTGGCCCGGGTTGCCGCGAAGAAGAAAAGGCCCAGGGCAGCCGCTGCGACCAGGGTCCCGGCGAGCAGGCGCGGGGTTCGCAGGGGCCCGGGCACGGTCGGGTGCGGAATCGGTGCGCCGGTCACCGGAGGGACCGGGACGGATTTTCGCTCCAGCAGCAGGGCGAGCCCCGCGAGGATGAGGGCGGTGAGGCCGAGCACGGCAAAGCCGGTGAAATCGTGCCACACCCCCGCGATGCTGACGCCGGAGTTGGCGAGCAGGGTGAGGGTGAGCGAGCGCAGGAAATTCATCACCAGGGCCAGCGGGGCGGACAGGCCGACAATGAGGACGCGGGACCAAGGTCGGCGCACGAGGGTGGCGGAAAAAAACAAGCCGGCGAAGATGCAGGCAACCAGACTGCGGACGCCGCTGCACGCCTCCTCGATGCCAACGTTGGTGGTGGCAAGTTCGATGATGTTGCCCTGACGGACGGCGGCGACACCGAGCAGATGGAGCGCGCGGAGGGCATTTTCCGACACCATGAGCTGGAGGCTGAGAGTCAGGTGCGAATAAGTGCCGGGCGGAATCGGGGCGCACAGGAGCCAAAGCCCGATGGCGACCACCGCGCTCCAGTTGCACGGCACCCAGCGGACCGGGGCGGAGGACAGCACGACCAGACCGGCGCCGAGCAACAGGACGAGGGAGGTGGCAAGCGTGAAGGCGACCAGGTCGTGCGACCAGCCGAGGGAGGCCGCATACAGTCCGCTGGCGGCGAGGGATAGCAGACCGGCGCCGAGCAAGACCACGAGGACTGCAGTGGTGCCGCCCCCGGCCGGCAGGAACCGGAGCGTGCCCGCGCGACTCTCGTACAGGAGGAGCAGAAAGATCACCGGCACGAAGTAACCGTGCGAGAGATCGGGGTTTTGCCGCCAGTGCGGCCACAGCACGAGGACCAGGGTGAGCGTCAAACCAGCGAGCAACCCGAGGCTCAGCTTCACCGCCGGCGCGAGTTTCGCGAAGGGAGTCAGGGCGGGAGAAGTACTCATGGGCTCGATTTCAGCGGGCCGGGGGGCGGGGCGGGGTAGCGTTCGATCAGGGCGTAGGTGACCTCGATGGGCAAGGGTAACGCGGGCAGCACGGAGACGATCCGGCTGGAGGTCGACTGACCGCGAAAGAAGGCCTCGACCGCGGCGTAGAGGGGCGGCGTCAGACCGGCTCCATCGCTGATAATCTGGCCGATGTCCTGGAACTTGATCCAGTCGCCCTGCACGCCCGCGGCGCACAGGAAGGAAAAATAAATTCCGGCGCTGTCGGCGTTGAACGGGATCGGTTCCTGCCGCAGTCTGGCATAGAGCCGGTCGAGGATGACGGGATCGGGCTGCCGGATCAGCTGGGCGGAGAGAATCATGACGGTGGAGAGGGAAAGTTTGGAACCCAGCAGTTGGTCCACCTGCTGCTGGAAGGGCCGGCGGGCACCCTGCCGGGCATAGGCGGAGAGCTGCAGCGCAACGCGGGTTTCGGCATCGAGCTGTCCGCCGGCAGCGCCGAGCTGGTCAAGGGCGGCAAAGACATCTCCGAGGGCGATCAGCTGGCTGACCTGATAGTAAATTCCGTACGGCGGCAACCGGCGCCAGTCTGTGCCGTCCAGCCGGGCCCGCGCCGCGGCATCCTGTCCGCTGAGAAACAGCAGTTCGGTATCGATCAGCGGCCGCCAGACAGCCGCGGAGGGAACCGGCGAGTCACGCAGGTCGCGGAGTTCATTTTCGCGCCGGGACTGGCGGGTGGCGAAGACGAGCGCGCGCATCCAGACGGAGTCATGCGGCGTGCCGTCCAGAATCCGGTCGCGCGCGAGCGACTGAATCGAGGCGAAGTCGCCGCGGGCGACCAGCGCCCGGAACCATTCCTCGGCGGTGGTCTCGCGCTGGTCGGGATGTTCGCGGAGCAGGCGCTCGTAAATGCGGTTGGAGGGCACCGGCTGGCCGGCCTGGAGCGTCTTGGCGAGGGTCAGGCCGGCGGTGTAGTTGGAAGGATCGAACTCGTAGGAATTGGAAAGGTAGAGCAGGGCCTCGCCGGTGCGGTTGGCGGCGAAGGCTTTCCTCGCCTTATCGAGGAAGAACCAGCCGCGGGCCTCGCCCACGCGATGCCAGGAGGGCGGCCAGGTGACCTGGATGATGTTCACGGGATAGCCGACGATCCGCAGGAAGATGAAGGCGGCGATGGCTCCGATCAGGTACAGTCCGGTGAGCGCGCCGCCATAGTAGGCGAAGGCCCGGCCCCAGAAAGGGCGAACATCGGCGGTGTGGGCCGAGCAGCGCCAGCCGCCGGGCGTTTCGACGAGCAAAGGGCAAACGCGCCGGAATCGCCGGGATTTGGCCCAGTGGACGACCGCATCGCAGTGCGTCTCGAGTGGCCGGCCGGAATCACTGGGGCTCTGGCAGGGACAGGGCGAACGTCCGCGCCGCAGGCGGAACCATGACTTGCGCGTGTTCCAATAGGGCAGTCCCCAGACAAGACGGAAAAAATCGGCGAACCAGCCAGTCACATAGGCGAAGCTAGGTGCAGAGGTGGGGGCGGCAAACTGATTCCGGCGAGGAACGAGCCATTGAATCGCGAAGTGGCGAAGAAGCTAAGGTCGCAGGACAGAATACTTTGGATCTTACAGGAGGTCACGGAGGGAACGGAGTGCAGGTCATTAACCACGGATTACACGGATCGAACCACCCGATCGCAGGATTCCGGATCCGTGATATCCGTGGAGGGTTCCACAATACTGCATTGGCGACTGGCGGAGAATGAATCTTTGGCCAGTATTGGGGCGTCCCAGAGACGATTCCACCCATGAAACCCTCGCTTCGTTCCCTTGTTCTCGCAGCCGCACTGACGGCTACGCTTGTCTGCTCTTCACATGCGGCGGTCGCCATCGGGCAGCCGGCGCCGGACTTCACCCTCACGGACATCGCCGGCCGGGTCCACAAGCTGTCGGACTACCACGGCAGGACCGTGGTGCTGGAATGGACGAATCCCGAGTGCCCGTTCGTGCAGAAGCACTATGGCAGTGGCAACATCCCGAACCTGCAGAAGGCGGCGACGGCGGACGGCGTGATCTGGCTTTCGATCAATTCGGGCCGGCCAGGGGCGGAGGGTGACTTTAACCCGGCGCAAGTCGCCGCGTGGACGAAGAAAATGGGGGCGGCGCCGACGGCCTATTTCCGCGATCAGGACGGCAAGGTCGGGCGCCTGTACAGCGCGAAGACCACCCCGCACCTGTTCATCATCACCGCGAATGGTACGCTGGCTTATGATGGCGCGATTGACAGCATCCGCTCGGCGAAGGTGGAGGATATCGCCAAGGCTACGAACTATGTGACGGCGGCGCTGGCAGCCGTGAAAGCGGGGAAGCCGGTGGGGAAGGCGGCGACACAGCCGTATGGATGCTCGGTGAAGTACTAGCCGCGGTGGCTGCTCGTGCGGGAGAATGGGGCACGGAGAAGGGAGAAGGATGTGATCCAAGTCCAGTGGCCCTGGGCTCGGGACAATTTCTGCGGTAATGGTCTGCCGCCGGATCCTTGAACCCTGCGCCGTTCTCCCTTCTTCTCGGCCTGTTTCCCGTGCCGATTTTCTCCGTTGTCATTCCTGCCTATAACGAGGCCCGGCTGCTGTCGCGGCTGCTGGACAGCCTCGAGGTGGCCCGGGCGCGGTATGGGGATGATCCGCAGGCGATCGAGGTGATTGTGGGCAATAACGGCTCGACGGATGCGACGGCCGAAATCGCGCGGGCGCGGGGCTGCGTGGTAATCGACGTGGCGAAGCGGGCGATTGCCGCGGCGCGCAACGGCGCGGCGGGGGCGGCGCGCGGGGAGATTTTGTGCTTCATCGACGCCGATTCGATCGTGCACCCCGAGACCTTCAACGAGATCGAACAGGTCATGGAGGCGGGCCGTTGCGCGGTGGGCGCGTCGGGCGTCTGGATGGAGCGGATGTCGGCGGGGATCGCGGCCACCTGGCTGGTCATGGTGCCGGCGACGCGGGTGCTGGGCATCGACACGGGCGTGGTCTTTTGCCGGCGGGAGGATTTTGCGGCGGTCGGTGGCTACCGGGAGCACATGATGGTCGCGGAAGACGTGGATTTCATGTGGCGGCTGAAACGGCATGGCCGGAAACACGGGGCGCGGTTCCGGCGGCTGCCGACCGCGCGGGCAATCACGTCCACGCGGAAGTTCGACCGCCACGGTGACTGGCATTATTTCCGGATCATGCTCGGCGTACCGTTCACGCTGTTCTTCGCCCGCGGCGCCGCGCGGAAGATGGTCTGGTCCTATTGGTATGCCGACCGGTGACCCGCGCTGCTGGCGTGGGAGAACGGAGAAGGGGACAAGGAGAAGGGAAGGCGCGGACCAAAAAGCACGACCTACACTTTCACCAGGAAGAGCTCGGGATGCATCGTGCCTTCGGCGACCTTGTTCACGGTGCCGGTCATCAGAATCGAGAAATTGTCGCCGATCTCGATGCCGATTTTCCCGCCGGGCATGTGGACGGTGACGCTGCGGTCCACGAGACCGAGTTTGTGGGCGACGGCCGCGGATGCGCTGGAGCTGCTGCCGGAGGCGAGGGTGTAGCCGGCGCCGCGCTCCCAGATTTCGATCTGGACATTGTTTCGGTCGATCACCTTCAGGAACTGGACGTTGGTCTTGCGGGGGAAATTGGGATGAACCTCGAGGTCGGGGCCGTAGCGGCGGGCGAGGGCCTCGGAGATTTCCGGGAGCACGATCACGCAGTGCGGATTGCCAATGGTCGCGGCATTGAAGGTGAAGTCGCGGTCCTGGATCTTGATCCTCTCGTTGAGGACTTCGCGCGGCGCGCCGGTGACGGGAATGTTGGCGCTGTCGAAGCTCACTTTGCCCATCTCGATGGTGAGCAGTTTGCCGCCGTCCTTGATGACGGTCTTCACGTTTCCGCCGGGCGTTTCGACGGTGAATGTCGTTCGCTTGACGAGGCCCTGGTCCCACAGAAACCGGGAGAAAATCCGGAGCCCGTTGCCGGATTTCTCGGCTTCGGAGCCGTCGGGGTTGAAGATCCGCAGGCCGAACTCGCTCGACCGGGATGGCAGGGGGCCCCAGAGGATGCCGTCGGAGCCGACGCCGAAATTGCGGTGGCAGATGACGCGGATCTGCTCGACGGTGGGGGCGTCCTTCCTATCCGGAAAATCCGCGGGATTCAGGACGATGTAGTCGTTGCCGAGGGCGTGGTACTTGTAAAAGCGCATGGGGTTGGACGAGAAAACCAAGGAAGCGGCGGAGGGACCAGAATTTTCAACTGGAACCCAGGAAGTCTGAAATAATCTCCTGCGTCCCGGATATCCCCGGTCCGGCCCCAGGCGGATTACTTCGCGGCTTCCGCGGGCGTATAGCCGAACAGGACGCGCTTCTTGATCGCGACGGCGACGGAGTCGGGGACCATCTGCTCCCAGGTGGGATCGTTTTCCTTGATGCGGCGGAGGACGTCGCGGGAGAAAATGTGGAGGATGGTGGGATCGAAGCCGACGATGCAGTCAATGTAATGGTTCTCGAGCAGGTGATTATAGAGGTTCCGCAGGTGGTCGACGACCTGGACGTTCTTGGCGTTGATGAGGACGCCCGCGGCGAAGGACCGGGCCTGGGCATTGGCGCCCGGCGGCACGTTGGTCTGTCCGGTGGAAAGGTAATGGTCGTAGGCCTCCTGGCGCATCGGGTAGATGTAGAGGCGCACGGAATTCCGGAAGAGGCGCCCGAAAGACTCAAGGATGCCGCCCTCGAGGTTTTCGTAATATTTCTCGTTGAAGATCTCGAGGAGGTTGTTGATGCCCATGGCCACGCCGATCATCTCCTTCGTGTAGCGGCGGAAATAGGAGGTAAGGCGGAAATACTCGGAGTAATTGGAGATCAGGACGGTGAAACCGATGTCCCCGAGCAGGTCGACGCGCGAGAGGAAGTCCTGCGGGTCGAGTTCGCCGGCGGCGAGGAGGTTGTTCATGGTGATCTCCATGAGAACGACCACGGACTTGCCCTTGACGAGCGGCTCCTGAACGAACTGCGCGGTGGCGCAGTTGAGCATGTCGACGTTGACATGGGTGACGGGCCGGAAGCTGCCGCGCTCGACGAGGATGGCCTTGTGGTGGAGGACCTCGGACGGCTGGAGCACCTCGCCGTTCTCACCGAACATGACGGCGTTGGTGAGCCCGAACTGCACGAGGTGCAGCGACATCAGGCGGTTGTCCACGTTCTTGAACGCGGGTCCGCTGAAGCGGAGCATGTCGACCTCGATGCGGTCGGAGCTGAGGTTGTCGAGCAGTGACTCGGTGAACTTCTTCGGGTCGTCGCGGTAGTAGAACGCGCCGTAGATGAGGTTGGTGCCGACGATGCCGAGGGCCTCCTGCTGGAGGACGTTCTCCTTGTCCCACATGCGCACGTGCAGGACGATCTCACTGGGCGGGCCACCGGGCTCGAGCTGGAAACGGATGCCCATCCAGCCGTGGGCCTCGTTGGTGCCGAGGAAATTCCGGGCGGCCACGGTGTCGGCGAAGACAAAGAACGTGGTGCGGTCGCCGCGGGTGGCGGCCAGCCGCTCGAGCAGGAGCTGGTACTCATGGTCGAGCATGAGGCCGAGGCGTTCGCGCGAGACGTAGCGCGGGGCCTTGCCGTAGATGGCGTCGCTGAACGCCATGTCGTACGCGGAGATGGTCTTGGCCACGGTGCCCGAGGCGCCGCCGGCCTGGAAAAAGACCCGGGCGACCTCCTGGCCGGCGCCGATCTCGGCAAAGGTTCCGTACTTGGGCTCGTCCAGGTTGATCGTGAGCGCCTTCCGGTTCGTCGTAAGCAGGTTCTTTTGTTCGCCCATGGGGATAAGGTAGTGGAGGTAGGAGCGTGACGGCAACCCGTTCCTGCATTCCTCAGGTGACGAATCAGTCATTTATCGGTCACCGCCGGACCCGCTTTAGGACCGTTCGACGCGTTTCGACTGGAGGAACGGGTGAAAGCCGCTAGCTTCCGCGGACATATGAAGAATTTCCTCACCTCGATGCTGGGTGCGCTGGTGGCGTTGATTGTGTTTACGGTGGGCGGGGGGCTCCTGATGATCGGCTTCATCGGCGCGATCGCGGCCATGAGTGGCAAGCAGAAGATCGAGACCGTGGAGCAGGGTTCATACCTGGTTTTTGACCTGGACGCCAACATCACGGACAGCCCGCCGCTGGTGGACCTCAGCCTGTTCACCGGCGGGCGCGTGGAGACGCTGCAGCTGCGGAATGTCACGCGGGCCCTGCGCGCCGCCGCCAAGGACAAGCGCATCTCCGGTGTGCTGCTGAAGGGCGCGCTTTCCCCGTCCGGGTACGGCACGGGCTTCGCCGCGCTGCGGGAAGTCCGCACCGCGCTCGCCGATTTCAAGGCTTCCGGAAAACCGGTGCTGGCGTACCTGACCTTTGCGCAGCCCAAGGACTATTATCTCGCATCGGTGGCCGACGAGGTGTCGATCGATCCGTATGGGATGATCCTGCTGCCGGGCTTGGCGAGCGAGCCGGTGTTTTTCGCGGGGGCCTTTGAGAAGTACGGCATCGGCGTGCAGGTCACGCGCGTGGGCAAATACAAGTCCTACGTCGAGCCCTACGTCCGCAAGGAGATGAGCCCGGAGAACCGTGAGGAAGTCCAGAAGCTGCTCAACGACATCTGGGGGAGCCTGGTGGGCGACATCGCGAAAAGCCGCGGACTCACGCCTGCCGCCGTGCAGGCGACGGTGGATGCCGAGGGGCTGATTCGTCCCGGCGCGGCCAAGGCGGGCAAACTGGTCGACCGCATCGCCTATCGCGATGAGATCCTCGACGACCTGAAGGCCCGGACCGGCCGCCGCGGGTCAAAGGAGACCTTCAAGCAGATCACGCTGGCCAGCTATGCGCGGACGACCCTTGACCGGCCGGCGTCGGCGCTGAGCGGGCTCACCCTGGCCCAGGGCGGGAAAGTGGCGCTGGTCTATGCCGAGGGCAGCATTGTGGATGGCGACGGACAGCCGGGGGAAATCGGCGGGGACACCTTTTCGCGGGAACTGCGCAACCTCCGCCAGGACGACAGCATCAAGGCGATCGTGCTGCGGGTGAACAGCCCGGGCGGCAGCGCGTCCGCCTCGGAAG
>Ga0316226_1000644_pt1 | contig 44594 bp, 26 predicted proteins | sample TBH18017metaG_FD_206009 | JGI IMG/M metagenome (GOLD analysis project Ga0316226, IMG submission 206009) | Freshwater microbial communities from Trout Bog Lake, Wisconsin, USA - TBH18017 | ecosystem: Environmental > Aquatic > Freshwater > Lake > Hypolimnion/Profundal zone | place: USA: Wisconsin...
ATTCTGTTTGTAAAGGTCGATTCCTCGGCGCTCCGGCAGGAATTACAATACAGGAAGGAAAAACTGATAGACCTGCTGAATAAAAATGCCGGCAAGGTCCTGATCAGGGAAATCATATTCAGGTAAATGCCAGGGATCAGCGGATCTCGCACTTCAGCATTTTTTCACCTTCGAGATAAGCTTCAAGTATGTCCCCGATCTTAACAGGGCCAACTCCAGCAGGGGTTCCTGTGAATACCAGGTCCCCGGTGCGAAGGGTCATGTATTTCGACATATGGGTAATGATATCGGTGAAAGAATAGATCATAAGCCCCGAATTGCCTTTCTGAACTGTTTGTCCGTTCAGGTCAAGGTGAAAGCTGATGTTCCCGGTATCGGCGAAACTGCTCACGGGAACAAACCTGCTGATGGGGGCTGAGTTGTCAAAACCCTTGGCAACAGCCCAGGGGAGTGATTTCTTTTTAGCATTTTCCTGAAGGTCGCGGGCGGTCATATCGAGCCCAAGGCCTATCTCATCAAAATAAGTATGGGCGAACTGTTTTTCAATATGCTTTCCCACCTTGTTGATCTTCAGCACAAGTTCCAGCTCATATTGGATGTCGGATGAAAACGACGGGTAGTAAAACGGGCGGTTCCTGATGAGCAGTGCTGTATCGGGTTTCAGGAAAAATACGGGTTTGGTCGGGATCGCATTATTGAGTTCCCTGATATGCTCAACATAATTGCGCCCGATGCAGATGATCTTCATAAAATATCAGAATAATTCCGTTCTAACGCTTTCTTTGTTAAAGCCCCTGAGTTTGATGGCCGTTACGACTTTCTTTGTGGATAAGGGAAATTCGCTTTTCATGATCCAGTCGTAATAGGATGGCTCGTTGCGGAACACATCGCTTACGGCTTTGCCTTTATGCTTACCGAAGTTAAACACCTCCACGTTCTTTTCGTCATAGATCACATGACCAATGAGGTCGGCAGCCCTGTTGGTGAAGCTGAAATCGCTCAGAGCCTTAACGTCGTTCACCACGGGTTTTGTGACCACTCCTTTCTTATCCTTGAACTCCGTTTCATTGTAACGGTCAAGCTGGGCCTCGAGTATCTCGAATGTAGCTACCGTATCAGCCTCGGCCGAATGGGCATTTTGAAGCTCTTTGTTACAGTAAAATTTATAGGCCGCCGACAGGTTGCGGGGTTCCATTTTATGGAAAATATTCTGTATGTCGACAAACCTCCGTCCTTTAAGGTCAAAATCAACCCCGGCCCTGAGGAACTCCTCCACGATCAGTGGTATGTCGAAGTGGTTTGAGTTGTATCCTGCCATATCGCAGTTATCCATGAACGCAGCAAGTTCATGCGCCACCTCCGAAAAGGCAGGGCAGTCTTTTACATCTTCATCAGTAATGCCATGGATGGCGGTTGCTTCAGCAGGGATAGGTATTCCGGGTTTTATCCTGAGGGTTTTTATCTTCCTGCTTCCGTCGGCATTCACCCTTAAAAGGCAAAGTTCCACGATACGGTCAGTTGCCACTTTGATCCCTGTTGTTTCAAGGTCGAGAAATACCAGCGGGCGGTTAAGGTTTAATTCCATATTCAGATAGTCTGGTTGTTGTCAAATTGTTCAAGATATTGTGCGAACCTGCTAAGGAATTGTCCTCCAAGTGCGCCGTCTATGACCCTGTGGTCAAAAGTGATCGAGCAGATCATGACTGGCCGTATGGCAATCATATCTCCTTGTTCTGTTTCAATGACTACAGGCCGTTTTTTTATTGCCCCAACTGCAATTATCGCAGTCTGCGGCTGGTTTATGATAGGTGTGCCCATGAGGGTCCCGAAAGACCCGAGGTTTGTCAGTGAAATAGTCCCGCCGGAGATCTCGTCGGGAACAAGTTTGTTGTTCCTCGCCCTGTTGGCGAGATCGTTCACGGCTTTGGTTATCCCAAGGAGGTTCCTGCTTCCTGCATCCCCAACAACAGGAACTATCAGGTTGCCGCTGGGAAGGGCAACGGCCATACCGACGTTCACTTTTGAATGAACGATGATCTTAGTGCCATCTACAGAGACATTGACCATGGGATAATCCCTTACTGCTTTGGCAATGGCTTCGATGAAAATAGGGGTGAAGGTCAGTTTCTCCCCGTACTTTTTCTGGAAGGGGTCCTTGTTCTTCTCTCTCCATCCGGTGATCCGGCTCATATCCACCTCGATGAACGAAGTAACGTGCGGGGAGGTCTGCAACGATCTGACCATATGGTTTGCAATGAGCTGCCTTACCCTGTCCATCTCAACGATGCGGTCATCGCCCTTCGTGAAGACAGGGGTAACGGGTTCAGCTTTGGTCGCCAGGGGTGCAGTGGGTTGTGCCGGGCTTGCACCTGATTGTCTCTTTGCAATATAATCCAGGATATCCTGCTTGGTAAGCCGGCTGTCCTTTCCGCTGCCCGGGATGGAATCCAGTTCTTTGAACGACAGGCCTTCCTGCTGGGCTATGCTGCGCACGAGTGGTGAATAATAACGGGTTGAAGGTGGAGCCTCATCATGTTTATCATCCGATTCAGCAACGGCCTTAGGGGTGTCAATTACAGGCTCTGCTGCCATAACTTTTTCAGGGGCAGGCTTTGAGGCGGGAACAGCCTTTACAGCAGCGGAAACCGCATCTTCCCCTTCGGTTTCAACCAGGGCAAAAACTTTGCCAACAGCCACCACATCCCCGTCATTGAACAGTTTTTTCGAGAGTTTGCCGCTTGCAGTTGACACGATTTCGGAATCAACTTTATCGGTAGCGATCTCAACCAGGGCCTCTTCAGCTTCAACATGCTCGCCTTCATTCTTCAGCCACCTGATTATCGTTGCTTCGATCACGCTTTCGCCTAACCTTGGAACAACCACTTCTACAGTACTCATAATCCTGATTTATTATGCTGCAAAGGTATGCAATTTTTCTTATTTAAAATCATTCAAAATAAAAAGATCAGTTCCTTCCCAGGTCCCTCAACCCTTTGAACATGATGTTGATATCGTTTGACAGGTGATAATCCCGGGCGTAAAGGATGTTGATCCTGTTTTTATCCTCTTCGCTGATCTGTTTTGACTTCAGTGCATCCAGCGGATTCAGAACTCCTTTTTTGATAAGGGGAACATGCTGTGCCTGGGTTCCGCTTGCCGGTGTATACCCGACCCAGGATTTTCTTGAAAATAACACAAGAATAATATTTCTTGCAAGTCCGAGCGGGTTTTTAACAAGGAATATGAAAAGAGGGTAGAGCAGAAGTGTGATAAGCCCTGCTACCAGGTCAAAGACCCTTTTGTTCCTGCGGTTTGATTTTTTAGTGATCGCGTTGATATCAACCACATAAAGGTCGCCGGATGTATTGATTGAGTTACTGCCAATGATGGAGAGACTTTCAGGCGGTGCAATTTTATAATCTACCTGGGCATCTTTGAGTTCCGACATTTTATCAATGATGACCTGGGCGGGGATATCTTTTGCGCAAAAGATCACTTCATCGATCTTATGAATGTTGATGATATCCTTGATCTGATCAAGGCTGCCTATAAAACCATTCGGGTTGCCTTTAAGCGGGCGATAACTCACAAGGCCCACAAAAGCGGGATTCATCCCGGTTTTCTGGAGCAGGTCGGAAACCCTTTCCGATTCTTCTTTTTCGCCTATTATGACAAATTTTTTATTTTTAATGGTAAGGAGCTGGAAGCCGCTTAACTTCGAAAAATGAAGGAGTACCCTTACCGCGAGCATGACCAGCAGGCCCCACATAGCGCCGAAAAGGATCAGGGCTCTTGAAAACCTGTAGTTTTCGCTCAGGAGGCTGTAAAGCAGCAATATCAATACGGTGCCGACAAGCATGCCCTGGAACACTTTCTTCAGCCTGATGGGCCGGTCATACCCCCCGCTAACGTACACACTGATCAGCCAGATCAGAATGTACAAAGGGACCGCAATCAGCATGAACTCCGGTGGGTAATGCCCCCCGTACTGAAAAATGAAGTTCTTCTCCCAGTATGAAGTGATAAAGAACATTCCCGCAAAAATAGTCATTACATCGAGTAAGGGCAGCAAGATTCGGTTCGCAAACCTTGTAAGGATGGAAACAAAGGCACGCAGGTATATCGCCGAATGGATCATGATTGAGAAGGATCTTGCATTTTCTTTTGAAAAGTGTTTCCTCGCAAAAATGATCATGGCATTATAGAACATGAACACGTAATTGATGCTGCTCTTTTTTGTACTCTCTCCCTTGTAATGGATTATCCTTGTTTCGGGGTAATAATAGTTTTTATAACCTGCCTGGGTAATCCTGTAGCTCAGGTCAATGTCTTCTCCATACATGAAAAAGGATTCATCCAGCAGGCCGATCCTGTCCAGTACTGTCTTCCTGAGAAGCATGAAAGCTCCTGCAAGCACGTCGATAGTATGGATTTTATCTTTGTCAAGGTATCCCAGGTGATACTGGCTGAATATCCTTGACCTCGGGAACAGGGAAGAAAGTCCGAAGATCTTGTAGAAAGCCACGACAGGTGTCGGCAAGGCGCGTTTGGACTCAGGCAGGAACTTGCCCTTCCCGTCTATCATCTTAACACCCAATCCGCCTGCATCGGGATGTTCATCCATAAAACCAACTACTTTTCTGAGGGTGTCATCCTCGACCAGGGTATCAGGATTCAGTAAAAGGATATAATCCCCGCCGGCCCTCGACATAGCCTGGTTGTTTGCCGTGGAAAAACCCAGGTTATCCTTGTTCTCTATCAGGATGACTTCCGGGAATTTTTCCCTCACCATTTTCACTGAACCGTCAACCGAGCTGTTATCAACGACAAATACCTCAGCCTCTATGCCTTTGCAGGCATTTTGTACTGAATGCAGGCATTGTTCCAGGAAATACCTTACATTGTAATTGACGATAACGATGGATAACTTCATAACTAAACAAGGCCTGTAAATTTACTGCTTATTTTCATATCGCTCCTGCATCTATCATCTGTATAACCCTTTCAATACCCTGGTCATCCCCCTGGGGATCGTAAACGGCTTTAAGGTCATACCCGAAAAGCCTTGCAAATGTCTGCCAGAAAAAGGCGCTGAATCCTCCCTTGAGCTCCCTGACAATGGAAAAGGTTGAGGCTCCTGTTTCCCTGTAGACCAGTTTGATAAGGATCTTCCCCTGGGAATAGGTCATGTCACGGACCTGGTCGCCGAATTGGGCATCGAGCTCCTTTTCCGATTTTTTCAGGAACAGTTTCCTCTGCTTGTCGTTTTTAATGGTGTCAAGCACTGCCTTGATCTGTTTAAGCTTAACCCCTGCCAGTTTAGCATAAGGATAAACGAATTTGATGTTATATACCAGCCTGTCGTAACGAGCTGCTTCCTTTCGGGTATCGAATTTAGCCGATGGGAAAATCACCACACTGTTCAGGTCAATTGCAGGCAGGGTATCACCGTGCACTATTTTTACGGGCAGGGCAATCTTTGTCGTATCCTGGGAAAAAAGCGACAGGTTTAATGAAAACACAAAAATGAAGGATAGTAACAATATTCTCATCGGCATCCCCGGTGCTAAAGCCCTAAAATAAACGGTGAGAGTGGGCTGTTTAGTATCAGGCAACCCTAAGCTTGGATAAACTTGTTTTGTTGAATTTTTCCTCGACAAAGGCAAGGTTGACTTTCAGGTTTTTTATATTGGCTTTAGAAGGAAGTTCAAACATAGCATCATTCATAACACCCTCAAGAATTGCCCTGAGTCCCCTGGCGCCAAGTTTAAATTCCACCGATTTTTCCACAATGAAATCCAGGGCTTCGTCATCAAAACTCAATTTCACATTGTCCATCTCGAAAAGCTTGGTATACTGCTTAACCAGTGAATTTTTTGGTTCGGTGAGGATACGTTTGAGCGTAGGCCTGTCAAGTGCATGCATAAAAGTGACAATAGGCATTCTGCCAACCAGCTCGGGGATCAGTCCATATGACTTCAGGTCAACGGGGGAGATGTATTGAAGGATATTGTCCTTGTCGACTTCTTCCCTCTTTCTGTCGATTTTATAACCGATACGGTTGGTTTGCAACCGGCTTGCGATCTTTTTATCAATACCATCAAACGCCCCTCCTGTAATAAACAGGATGTTCTGGGTGTTGATCTGTATCATGCGCTGCTCTGGGTGTTTTCTTCCTCCCTGCGGAGGAACATTCACCACAGAACCCTCCAGCATCTTAAGCAGGGCCTGCTGCACTCCTTCACCCGAAACATCCCTGGTGATCGAGGGATTGTCGCTTTTACGGGCGATCTTGTCGATCTCGTCAACAAACACAATTCCTCTTTCGGCAGCCTCGATGTTATAATCGGCAACCTGCAACAGTCTGGCCAGGATGCTTTCAACATCTTCACCCACATAACCTGCTTCGGTGAGAGCCGTCGCATCGGCAATGCAGAAAGGAACATTAAGCATTTTCGCGATGGTCTTTGCCAGCAGGGTCTTTCCTGTGCCTGTTTCACCAACTACGATGATGTTGGATTTTTCAAGTTCAACTTCATCATCCTTGGCCTCTTTCGCATGCTTTATACGTTTATAATGGTTGTATACAGCTACGGAGATGACCCTTTTGGCTTCATCCTGCCCGATCACGTATTGATCGAGATAGCGCTTGATCTCGTTAGGTTTGAGCAGGGTGTATTCCTGGAAACTCTTGGGCTTCTTTGCCGCAAGTTCCTCTTCCAGGATGGTCTGGGCCTGCAAAACGCAGTTGTCGCAGATATGGCCGTTGAGCCCTGCAATCAGGACTCTCGCCTCATGTTTCTCCCTTCCGCAAAATGAACAGCGTTCCTCGGTTTTGGCCATTACTGGGTTTCTTTTTTCGATTTAATAAGAACCTCGTCGATCATGCCATATTCCTTGGCTTCATCAGCGGTCATCCAGTAATCCCTGTCGCCATCCTTGAGTATCCTTTTATATGGCTGGCCTGAATGAACGGATATTATTTCGTACAACTCTTTTTTAAGTTTCTGGATCTCCCGGGTGGTGATCTCAATGTCGGAAGCCTGGCCTTCGGCACTTCCCATGGGCTGGTGGATCAGTATCCTGGAATGCTTCAGGGCAGTCCTTTTACCGGCTTCACCTGCGCAAAGGAGTATAGCGCCCATCGAAGCAGCCATCCCTGTACAGATGGTTGCCACATGGGGATTGATGTATTGCATGGTGTCATAAATGCCGAGCCCGGCATATACTGAACCTCCGGGAGTGTTCAGGTAGATCTGAATATCCTTGTGGGAATCCACCGATTCAAGAAATAAAAGCTGGGCCTGGATGATATTGGCAACGTAATCATCAATGGGAACCCCGAGGAAAATAATACGGTCCATCATCAGACGGCTGAAAACATCCATCGTGGCTACATTCAGCTGCCTTTCCTCGATAATGGTGGGGGAAATGTAGTTCGCCGAAATACTCTTGTACTTCTCAAGCGTAAGGCTGTTGATACCCATGTGCCTGCTGGCATATTTCGAAAAATCATCCATAATCTTATGTATAAGGTTATCTATTTTTTATTTCACTTCTCGCTTCTCGCTACCTCGCTACCTCGCTACCTGATTTCGCTACCTCGCTTCTCGCTACTTTAATTTTTTATTTCGCTACCTCGCTTCTCGCTACCTCGCTACCTGATTTCGCTACCTCGCTTCTCGCTACCTCGCTACCTGATTTCGCTACCTCGCTACCTGGTTAATGCTCATGCTCATGTTCGTGAGTGTGTTCATGCTCATGCTCGTGTTCATGGGTATGCTCATGCTCATGTGACTCTGCAGCGATTTTAATAAACTCATCGTACGACACTTCCTTTTTGACTATATTAAGCTGGGTTTTGAACAGTCCGAGCAGGCGGGCGTTATATAACTGGTCATTGATCCGCTGCACCTGTTCCTTGTTCTTCATAAAAGCATCCACGATGGATTCATATTTCTTTTCCATCTCAGGATCCACAAATTCCGTGCCGACTCTGCGGAGCATGACAGTGCGGATGTAACTCTTTATATCATCGTCACTTACCCTGATGTCATGTTCCCTGATGATCCTGTTTTCGATAAGCTGCCATTTCATAGATTCCCTGAACCCGGAGTAATCCTTTTCTATCTGTTCCGGGGTATATTTTCCATCATTATATTCGAGGAGCCAGCGTTTCAGGAACTCATCCGGCAGGTCAAATTCAGTACTTTTAACCAGGGTGTCGGTCGCTTTATTAAAGAATATCTTGTCGGTTTCCTGCGCAAAACTCGCCGAAGCATCCTTTCTTATCCTTTCCCTGAATTGTTCTTCCGTCTCTATTTTCTCGCCCGGGTATACTTTTTCAAAGAATTCGGCATTCATTTCCGCAGGTATCATTTCAGGAGCCTTTGGAGCTTCCTTTTCTTTTAATTCGGTGCCCGGATCAGTTGTTTCGGGTTCCACGGCGGGCTGCACGCTTTCTTCAGCCTGGACAGGAGTGCCGTGTTGCCTGCGTGTATCCTCCACGTATTTGTCGATCATGCTGTCATCAACCCTTATCTCTACATCTTCCACTTCAGTTTCAGGTCCCAGGGGGATTTTGAATTCTGGGGCAAACCCTATGTCAAAAAAGAATTCAAAGCTGGTCTGGGTATCAAAGTTGACTTCTGAATTTTTCTCCTGGCTGGGGATTGGGTTTCCAAGCAGGTCGAGGTTCTGTTCCTTGATATAATTGGTCAGCGAATCGGAGATCAGTTTGTTGACTTCTTCGGCCAGGACTGCTTTCCCGTACATTTTGCGGATCATTCCCGACGGCACATGCCCCGGGCGGAATCCAGGGATGTTGGCTTTTTTCTGGTAATCCCTGATCACTTTGTTTACCTGTTCGGTATAGTCTTCCGGGGAGATCTCCAGCCGGATCGTGGCGGTTAATTCACCTGTGCTTTCTCTCGATAAATTCATGAATTCCTCTTCGGTTTAATTTGATCTTTATAATACCTGGTTTTCTAACTCCAGGCTTTGTGTTGTGATTTTGTGCGGATGAAGGGACTCGAACCCCCACGCCCTGAGGCACAAGATCCTAAGTCTTGCGCGGCTACCAATTACGCCACATCCGCAGCTGGCTTTTTTTTTAAGTCTGCAAAGATACTAAAAAATCGTGAATCGTGAACCGTGAATCGCGACTCGTGATTCGGTTCACGGTTCACGGATCACCGTTCACGGGCCAGGAATATTTGCTTTTCCGGGCAACCCTGGCTGCCCAATTCCGGTCCTTAATGCAAATAACAGCCCGAAGGTTTAATGCCCTGAAGATATTAATAAATCCGCGATAGGGATAATATTTACAAGCTGATTTCTGTTATATTTCATTATAGCCTATTGATATATGTGGTTGTGTCGATGTGTTTTGTCTTTGCTGCTTCTGGTCACCTTCCCGGCGTTAACTCGCGGGCAATCGATGTATGGGCTGACCCTGGGCAATTATGCAGGGGTCAACAATATCGGCATCAACCCCAGCGGGATCCAGAACTCCAAGACCTGGCTCGATATCCAGTTTTTCGGCATGGAGCAGTTCGTCCAGAACAACTTCCTTTACGAAAAAAAATCAGATTACAGTTTTTCTCACTTTTTCCAGGGAGGTTATCAATGGCCGACACATTCGGAAGGTTATGGTACAGAAGTCCGCAACTTTTACCATTACGAAAACCTGAAGCCCAAAAGCGCGTACATCAGCAATCAGTTGCTCGGTCCTTCGGCCATGCTTATCTATGGCAAGCATGCCTTTGCCATTACCACGGCTTTCAGGAATCTGGTGTCGGCACATAACCTGCCATACGAGCTGGCTAATTTTCTTTACCTCGGTTTGAATTACAAGCCGCAGCAGATGATTAATTACAATGACGTAAGGCCTTTCAGCTTTGCCCAGATGGCCTGGGCCGAAATAGGGCTTACTTATTCTTATGAAGTATACGGACGTGCATTCAACCGCATCAATGCAGGCATCACGGTCAAGCGTCTTTTCGGCTATGCGGGAACATACGTTAATGTCTCTAATCTCAATTATACTGTAATAAACGACTCCACAGTCCATGTAGCAAACTTAAAAGCTGAAATGGGAATGTCGATCCCGGTTGATTACCAGACTGACATGCCGGCAGGTACAACAGCATTCAGGGGCGGAGGTTTCGGTGTTGACCTTGGTGTAACCTATACCCGTCTTTTAAGGTCCCACCAGGAACAGTATTTTACAAAACTTTGTGCCCAGCGTTACGAAGACTATGTTTACCGGATAGGGTTAGCCCTGGTGGATGTCGGGGGTATAAGGTTCAATTCAAATGCCCAGAAACTGGTGATCGACAACCGTTCATCATACTGGGACCAGGTCACCAGGATAAAGTTTAAAAGTATCAACCAGATGATCGATACGATCTCTATAAAATTCTATGGCGACAAGACTTCGGCAAAGGTTGCAGAAAAATTCACCCTCTGGCTTCCCTCGGCCCTGAGCGTCCAGTTCGATTACCATCTAACCATGTTCACCTATATCAATGCCAGCCTGATCTACCCGGTCACCTTCGCCAAAGCCTCGGTAACAAGGCCTGCAGAGCTTACAATAACTCCCCGTTATGAGAGACGCTGGCTTGAAGTGAGCCTTCCTGTTTCGCTTTACGACTGGTACTTGCCGAGAGTAGGCCTGGCCATGCGGGTTTATGGGTTTACCATCGGCTGTGATAAGATGGGGGGATTTTTTAATTTCAGCGACTTTACAGGACTTGATTTTTACTTCTCAATTAAGTTCTTCCTCGACAAAGGATCCTGCAGGCTGAGAAATAATAAACACTGCGGCAATCTTGAATTCGGACCGGGATGATCATTACCTGGTTTTCACGTCCAGCGCATCTCTTAGGGAATTCCCCATGAGCATGAATGCCAGTACCAGCAACATGATGGCAATGCCCGGAAGTATGGCGAGGTAAGCGTAATCCAGGATGATATAGCCATAGTTTTCCTTTATCATGGAACCCCAGGATGGAACCGGGGGCTGAACCCCAAGCCCGAGAAAGCTGAGCCCGGCCTCAAGCAGAATTGCTGAAGCGAAATTCGCGGCAGAGATAACAATAACGGCAGCCATCACATTGGGAAGGATATGTCTTATGATGATCCTTGAATCTGAAAAACCAAGTGCGCGACCCGCCTCCACAAACTCTTTCTCACGCAGGCTCATGACCTGCCCCCTCACCATCCTTGCGACATCCACCCACATGGTAAGCCCCACAGCCACAAACACCTGCCAGAACCCTTTTCCAAGGGCAAAAGTGATAGCGATCACCAGCAACAGGGTGGGAATAGACCATACCACGTTGATGAACCACATGATGAGGTTGTCGGCCCAGCCCCTGAAATACCCCGCGATAGCGCCTAATGAAATGCCAATCAGCAGTGATATAAAAACACTGATAAACCCCACAGCCAGGCTTACCCTGGCCCCTATGATCATCTGGCTGAGGTAATCCCTTCCGAAACGATCAGTTCCCAGCCAGAATGTTTTTTTTACCGGAAGCCTGGCCTGTTTTAAATTTATTTTGTTCACTGCGGATATTCCCGTCCCGGGATCAGACCAGGGCTTGTAGTACAAGGTGTCCCTGCTGATCCTGTAACTGCTCACCGGGACTGATGTCCACGCGCTGCGTTCACCCATCAGCATGGTGTGAAACCAGCTTGATTCCCCGGTGTCATCCGCCTTCCTGATAAATAACATATCAACACTGAAACCCGGTTTTTTCAGTCCAAGTTCAAGGTATTGCTGGTTCGCGAAAGGGCTTTTATCAGGTGTTATAAGATAGCCAAGCATGGCTGTAAGGCATACCAGGCCAATGAAAACAAGGGATACCATCCCCAAAGGTTCACTACGGAACCTGGCCCAGGCCAGCCGTGAAAGGGAGACCGATATTACTTCATTATGCTTTTTGAAAAGGTTCAAGGAACCGGGAATTTTTGCAAATTTATTATTTTTATGTACTTTTGCAGCATAAATGGTGGTCGTAGCTCAGCTGGTTAGAGCGTCAGAATGTGGCTCTGAAGGTCGTGGGTTCGAAACCCATCTTCCACCCAACAAATTCCCAAATTCTTGATAATAAGATGTTTGGGAATTTTTTTTAGTAAAAAATCCAATTCTGCGTCAGTTTGCGTCACTTTTAATCTCAAGCGGTTAAATATGGGAGCAAGTGGAAGAAACGCCAGCTTTGACTAACCTTCGCTGGAACGGCTTGATTATCTCATTCAATTGATTGTTAATAGGAAAAGTGGTCAATAAAAATCGGCAGAAGGTGGTCACTGATGCCGGCCTGTCCATATTATTTCATTATCATGAACTTTTTGGAATAGACTCCTTTTTCGGTTTGCAATTGCAGGAAATAAATTCCTTCAGGAAGATTATCAACCTTTACCCTGAAAGTCTTATCCCCGTTAGGATTTACCGTCACAACCTGCTTTCCCTGTGTGTTCATGATCCGGACCTGGTTGAAATCGCCGGTAAATGCAGTAAGGTCGACTGTAAGAACGTCCTTCGCCGGATTGGGACAGATATTTATTGCATCCGAAGTCAGGTCATTTAATCCAAGGGGATTCCTGGTGACAGTAAGGGACAGGTCATAGGTTCCTGCCTCCCCTGTGAATTTTGGCGATACAAGAAAATAAATTGTTCCGCCTGATTGAGAAACAACATTATTAGCCATAAGGCCATCAAATGTATTGGTAAAAGTAGTTCCCATATCCGTGGAAACGGAGCAAATCGCATCCACAGTATAGGTCTGGGCCGGGCCACCGGGGTTTACTAAATCGTACAACATGGCTCCAACCGTGTAACTGTAACCTTGCGGTAAAACCAATTTATAATAATCATAATCAGTTGTTTGAGAATTTGCGATATTGGCATTAATGGTATTAATGGAGGCGGCGTTCCCTGTGAACGTGAAGGACAGGTCTGATCCTGTTTGTACGGTATTATTGGGTTCCCAGGGATCAGCCCCATAAGGAACCTGCTGAACGGTGACTTCCACAGGATTGAGATAATTGGTTGAACCGGTTAATTCCCATGACTGACCTGTGCCATCCGGCAGATATTGCATGGCCAGAAGGTATGTTCCGGGATCGCAATTCAGATTTGTTGTGCTAAAGTTCAGACCGTTGGTATGGCTCCCTGCAGCGAGATTCTGACCCGTCAGCTCGCCAATGGTAGCGACTGCATATCCATCAAGATCATACAGGGAGACATCGTATGTTCCGGTAAAGTCAGTTGTGCCTGTATTCGTAACATCAAGATGAACCGATGCAGCCTCCCCCTGGACCATAGTGGAACCCGGAGTTAATACCATGCTTGAATACAGCTCCAGGGTATTGGCAAGATGCACCGTCATTGATGCCAGGTTCGTATAGCCATTTGTATCAGATACCTGTATCCAGAGGTTGTCGTTGGTACTGGCATAAAAAATCCCAATGGAATAACTCCCGGGAAGCATAGTCAGTAATCCGTTGTTGGAAAATGTAACACCACCAGTAAAATGATCGCCTGCAGGAAGTGAGACCCCTGAAAGAACCTGAACATAATCAACAAAGGTATTGTTTGCATCAAATATTGCGGCACACAAATTACCGCTGAAATCCGTAGAGGTATAGTTAGCAATATTGGTATGTACAGTGAAAGCCTGACCATATTCTATATCTGAGGGTGAGGGTGTAACAAAATCATACAGATCCAGTGTGGAAGACTGACCTCTGCCACCATTTGGGCCCTGAATTCCTATCACACACTGCTGACCGCTATTGAAATCTCCGGTTCCGCCACCGGTACCAGTGCCTCCGGGGTTTAATGCATCGACATTAAAAAACCCGTCAAATTGTCCTGACCAGCCCCAGTTAAAATGGAAAAAATCATTTGCATCATACCCGTCACAATTAAAACAGTGACCACCACCACTTCCAAAACCTGCATAAAGAATAGGACGTCCTGCATCAAGTTCCGTTTTTAATAAATTTTGCCAATCCGATTTATTGGGATAGTCTGCCCGGACTTTCCCAACAACATTCGGGTACCCGAAATAAGTTTTCAGTGCAAATTCGGCGCAGGCCTGCACAGGACTTTGGGAGGAGACGACATAGGCTGAACTTCCACCTGTCTCTGCAATGCCATAGGTCATCTCGACACTCACGCCGCAATGATACATCAGGGTTGCTACTGCAGTATTTGCCCCAGTAACTGACAGAGGCATATTCGCCCAATCATAGGTTGTATTGCCGAAATCTGCCGACTGGGTTCCATATTTGGGATCACTGTAAGAATGGAAGCCTGCTCCATTGGCGGGCGCACTCCAGAATCTCAGGATCTGGGCCATACCTGTTGCAACACATCCGGTTACGGTAAATTCATTTGCTGTCATATCATAAGGACACATGGCATTGTAATTCGGCAACTGATCCCAGGTGGTTTGTTCGAGAGGATTCACGGTTTTTACAGATCCGTATGACATGTAAGAACCTGTACCTGTTTTCAGTGATTCCCAGTGGGTTTTTATTTCTTCTGTTGCATGCATCTTTTTAGCTCTCGTTTCCTCAATCTGTTCCTTGTATCCATTTAACCACCAGGAAACATCAGGAGCTAGATTGTTAATATTAAATCCTGATTCATCTGAGTAGGCCAGCACCGGAGCCACATCATCTTCAGCCGATACGACAATAAAACCATGGGAAGAATCAACATTAAAAACATAGAAGCATGCTCCTCCTGCCCCTGAACCGGAGTTATCCTTGTTAATTGATTGGGCGGTATAAGCCAGCTCAAGGCTGGAAACATTTTTTAGCGTCTTCGAATTAATCCGTTTTGCTAAAAAGTTCTGCCCGACAATCCTTGCTGTCCTCTCATCAATTTGTTTCCCATAAGTTAGGTTAAAAAAAACAAAAGATAGGATAATTAATGTAAAAAACCGTTTCATATACGTTGATTTTTAGATATCGGTTTAGATTATTTTTTCAGCAATCCAGTGATTCATGCGAATATCTGCAATGCAACCAATCTAATATAGTTACAGTATTTCGGATTTAATAACAAAAATACAAGTGATATTGCGGATTGGTGCCGGAGAAAGCAAAAATTAGTTGTTTATTAATGAATTTTAACATTATACCTGGTGAAAAGGGGTACAAAACTGTAAACGGTAAATAACGATCCCTGCTTTTTCGTATCTAACCAAAATTTTGATTTGAGTGATTTTTTTATTACCTATCAGAAAACATTGTTATAAAGTAACCAGAAGGTAAAATCCTAATAAAACCAGTGAACCCCCTCCAAGGTATTTAACCACGGTGCCTAAAACATTCAGTGTTTTTGCAGCTTTCCCGAAGCCCAGGCTGAGCCCGATCATCATTGCCGCCAGTGGGATGCAATAACCCAGTGCAAAAGTGGACAGCATCATGAATCCCCAGAATGCACTTCCTTTTACGAAGGTGGCAGCCAGAACAATAGGAAACAAAGGATTGCAACAGGAGTTCAGCGCGCTGAACAGGCCGCCAACGGCCAGTCCGAATAAAACAGCAGCAAAAGTACCCGTTTCCCGGCTTCCGGGTTTAATATTCAAACCGGGAAGTTTGAATGGAAGGAGATCCATGGAATATATCCCGAAAAATATGGAGATAAGAGCGGCGGTTATCTTACCGTACATTCCCATTGAAGAGGAGATCCATTGTCCGGCATAACCAAAAATAAGTCCTATAACAGCCATGGAAATGACTCCTCCAAGCAGGAAAGCTAATCCCCTCAATATTGTTGTTTTTGTTTTGACTGCGGATGAACTTGCCCCGGAATAGCCTGCCACAACCCCGATCACCGCAAAATTGCAACCGCAGGTCACTACGCTGATCATACCCATCAGGAAGACAGCCGAAAGAATGGTAAGGGAGGCGTGTTCACCGCTCAGTGCCTGGTTGATCCATGTATTCATGATTACGCGTTTTTATTTTTTAGGGCAACAGGATGAATTTTTAGTGGTATCGCAACCGGCTTTCTTTGATGTATCGCAGCAGGCTGAGGAACCTGACGGACAGCATTCCTTCTTCGCTGTTTCCGGAGGAGGTTTATGAATTAGTTTAAACGCTACGATCCCGAGAGCAGCCAGTATAATGACAGCAAACAGTATCGTTTTCAAAGGGTTCTTTTTTTTCGGCGGACAGCAATTTCCATCACAGCCACAATCGCTCACTTTTTCGGTGTTCTGAGAGCCGGTCCCGTTTTTTTCCACTTCTTCCATATGAGGTATTAGTTATATCTTTTTAGTATTCAATCTGACAAACCAAAGGAGTCAGCCATCAAAGCCATCCTTAAATCGTCAAATGATCAGATTGTGAGTTAACCAGGAAAATGCTTTTGAATTATTGCTTTTAGGTCTTCAATAATAATAGGTTTTGCGATATAATCGCTGCATCCTGCTTGTGTAGCCTTTTCCCTGTCCCCCGAAAGACCATAGGCTGTTTGGGCAATAATAACCATGTCTTTATTAATTTTTCTGATTTTACGAGTGGCAGTGTATCCATCCATCCCGGGCATCCTTACGTCCATTAGAATTAAATTAATATCAGGGTTGTTATTACAAATTTCAACAGCTTCGATCCCGGTTTGTGCGACTAAAAATTCTTTTCCGAATTTTTCAAGTACAATTTTAATCAGGTTTTGAGACTCTTCATCATCTTCAACGATTAATATTTTAAGGTTTTTAGTTTGGCTGTCTGTAATAATTTCAGACGATGAGTCCTTTATTTCAGGATCAACAACGATTCCCTGTTTAAAGGGGATAGTGAAAATAAATATTGATCCCTCACCCGTTTTGCTTTCAATCCGGATTTTTCCACCAAGCATTTCAACATATGCTTTTGAGATTGCAAGTCCCAGGCCCGCCCCCTCATTATAACGGCTGCGCAAATCGTTGGCTTGCCTGAATCGCTGAAAAATAATTTCTTTCTGCTGATCAGGCACACCTATCCCCGAATCTTTAACAAAGAATTCGAGAACATTACCCTTTCTCTCAACCCCAATCTCAATCTCCCCTTTTTGAGTAAATTTCAAAGCATTAATTAAAAGGTTTATTAATATTGCGTTGAGCTTTTCACCGTCTGTAACAACGATTGATTCCTTAACCAAAAGGCTGACTTTTGTTGACAACCTTAGTCCTTTTTTTGCTGCCTCAGGAGTAAAAAAGTTTTGAATGTATGCAATTTGCTCACAGATATTTATTTCAGAAAGTGAAAGCTCAACAATTCCTGATTCAATTTTCGAGATGTCAACAATTTCATTAATAATGTTGACCATTCGTTTGCCGCTTTTCTCAATCATGTAAATATACTCCTGCTGTTCCTGTCCGGTTAGCTTTGGCGCTTTCAGCAACTGGGCGAACCCCAGAATGCCATTCATGGGTGTTCTTATTTCGTGGCTCATATTAGCAAGGAAGGCTGATTTTAAACGGTCACTTTCTTCGGCTTTTTCCTTGGCAATGATTAATTCTGTTTCAATTATTTTCCGCTCCGAAATATCCCTGTCGATACCAAGAATGTTTGTCGGTTTTCCATTTTCATCTCTGATCACACTCAGCCTTGTCTCGAGCGTATGTATTTTGCCATCCTTTCCCGAAAACTCCAGTTCCATTGTCTGGACTGGTGAAAATGATGGGTCAGCCAATATCTTCGGTATAACTTCTGGAATAGCCTCCATTACCAATTTGTATGAAGCCGGCGTAAGTATCCGGTCAAGTGACAATTGCTGTAATTCGGTGAGAGTGTATCCTCTGACTTTCACCACTGATGGACTTATATATACAAATTTCAGGCTCATATCCATCAGCCAGACGGTATCAGTCATGTTATCGGCCAGCAAATGGTAATTCAATTCTTTCTCCCTCAATGCAAGGTCAGCCAGTTTGCGATCGGTTATATCACGGATATTTATAACAAGTCCCTGTAATTCATTATCATGAAGGTAATTCCGACCGATAGCTTCAAAATACCTGAACCCTCCGTTTTTATGAAGATGCCTGTATTCACCTTTAAGAATACTGTCGGGATTTCTTATCAATTCTTCAAAAGCCCTTTTAACCCTATCCACATCATCTGGGTGGACAACATTTATAAAGGATGTCTGAAGTTCTGAAATTGGAAAACCTGTAATTGCGGCAGCTGATGGGCTTATATACCGCTGATTTCCTTCTCTATCGAGAAATACAAGAATGTCTGAAGAATAATCCAGTAAAAGATGAAAACGTTTTTCATGCTGATGATATTCCTCTTCAACCCGTTTACAGTCAGCCTGTACAAGTTCAAATGATTCTTTTAAGGAATGATAGGATTTTTGTAATTCTTCGAGTTGCCTGTTGAGTTCGGCGCAATAATCTTCCTGCTGAATCATGAGTTTGCAATTTTTTCGGATTTTTTTATAGGAATTTGGCCGAAATTAATATTAGATCATGCGAATATCGGAATTATTACTTGAGCCTCAGTTTTATTATCGAGGTTGAATATCCGGGAAAAGGTTATTTACAATTGCAAACAAAGGTTCCTTACGATACATCTTTTAGTCAACAATTGCATAACATGATGATTTTTAATATTTATTTTTTTGGTCCTTGTAATTTAACCTAATTTTACTATCGGATAATGATGCACAAATGAACTATAAACCCTTTACGAAAGAAGAACTCATTAATGAGCTGCAGTTGTTGCAAAAAGAACATAGTGATCTGAAGGCATCATATGAAAAAGACATTCTGGATTTGCAAAACACAGAAGTTTTGTATCAGACTATTCTCAATTCATCGCCCGATGATGTTACGATAACCGACTTACAGGGACAAATCCAGATGGTTTCGGATGCTGCATTGCGATTGTTCAATATAGCTCAGAGGGGAGATGTGATAGGGCATTCGATGATAGAATATCTTACCCCCGGGGATCGTGAACGTGCCATGTTGAATTTTCAAAACATGTTTCAGGGTAAAGGGGCGGAACCAACAGAATACAAAGGATTGAGAACGGATGGAAGCACATTTAATATTGAAGTAAATGGTGAATTTGTAAGAGATGCCGAAGGGCGCCCTGTTAATGCAGTATTTGTCGTAAGGGACATCACTGCAAGAAAAAAAGTTGATTTTGCATTGATCGAAAGTGAGAAAAAGTTCAAAGCATTGTTTGAGAATATGGAGGAGGGATTTTCTTTGCATGAGATCATCACTGACGAGAATAATCACCCGGTGGATTTCCGCTTCCTCGATGCAAATGCATCATATGAGCGGCATACTGGTTTGAAAGCGGTTGATTGCATCGGCAGGACCATTCGTGAGATTATGCCCCATGTTGACATCAGCCAGATCGAAGCTTATGGTAAAGTCGCTCTTACAGGCGAACCCATTGTATTCGAATACCGCTCAACTACTTTTAATCGTCACGTTCGTGTCCGCGCGTACTGCCCTCAGCCAGGACAATTTGCAACAATTTTTGAAGATATTGCCGATAGGAAAAGAACGGAAACATTATTGCAGCAAACCCGTGATAACTACGAAACCTTTTTTAATACAATTGATGATTTCCTTTTTGTTCTTGATGAGCAGGGAAATATTATTCATGCGAATTCCACGGTATATGACAGGCTTGGTTTCACAAAGGAAGAGCTGACCGGGCAGTCAGTCCTGATGGTTCATCCACCTCATCGCCGTGATGAAGCCTTAAAAATTGTCACCGCGATGCTAATGGGCACCGCTGAATACTGCCCCGTGCCGATAATCACCAAATCCGGGGTGCAGATTCCCGTTGAAACACGGGTTTCGCATGGATTCTGGGATGGAAAGCCTGCTATTTTCGGCGTCACCAAAGATATTTCTGCTGTAAGATTATCGGAAGAGAAATTTTCAAAGTTGTTCCATATAAATCCATCTGCATGCGGTTTAAGTGATCTGGTCACCCAACAATATGTTGAGGTTAACGAGGTATTCTTTACATTATTTGGATTTACTAAGGATGAAGTCATCGGAAAAACTGCAACAGAGCTAAGAATCTTGCCTGAAAAGACCAGGGAAATCATATTATTAAAAGCCGATAGTAACGGAAAAATTTCCAATGCGGAAGCTGATTTAATAGCTAAAAATGGGGACATTAAACATGTGATTCTCTCTGCGGAAAACATCTTTGTTCAGGACAAGACCTACCGTTTTACAGTAGTGCATGATGTCACAGAGTTGAAACGGGTTGAAAACGTATTAAGAGAAAGTGAATCTTCATTACGCGATGCCCAGGAGATTGCCAGCATGGGAAGCTGGTACTGGGATTTAATTACACAGAAAGCATATTGGTCGGATAATTTTTATGCGATTCTTGGGTTAACGGCAAATAATGATCAACCCAACCGTGATATTTTTAGAAACAGGCTACATCCTGATGACATTCGTACTTTTGATGAAATAAATGACTATATAATAAAAGAAATGCTGCCAACTACCTGCGAGTTGAGGATTGTTCAAGATGGCGGCACCTTTAAAACTCTTCAGGTCAGTTTAATTCCAATTGTTGAAAATGACATCCTTGTTAAGCTGAAAGGTGTGATAATTGATATCACAAAACAAAAGCTTGTAGAAGCGGAAATAAAGCGTAATAATGAGGAACTAATGCAGCTCAATGCACAGAAAGACAAATTTTTTTCAATCATCGCACATGATCTGAGAAGCCCGTTCAATATTTTTCTTCAATATACCCGGATGATGGTGGAAGAATTGCCATCCTTAAGGCTTGATGAAATTCAAAAGATGGGTCTGAGTATGAGAAAATCAGCCACGAATCTTTTCAATTTACTCGAAAACCTGTTGGAATGGGCAAGAATACAACAAGGGTTAATTCCTTTCAAACAGGAGGTGTTCAACTTGTTTCCAATTATAGATGAAGGAATTGCTTCGGTGCTTGAACAGGCAACCATAAAGGGAATTGAAATTACGAACAATGTCGCGGAGAATACCGATGTTTTTGCCGACAGGAATATACTTCATACAATAATCCGGAACCTGTTATCAAATTCGGTTAAGTTTACCCCCAAAGGCGGGAAAATCCATCTTGCTGCTAAACAGACAGCTGAGCCGTTTGTTGAAATATCAATCAAAGACACAGGTATCGGAATGAACCCTGAGATAAAGGAAAAATTATTTCAGCTGGATGGACAAGTCAACAGAAAAGGGACCGAAGGTGAACCCAGCACCGGGTTGGGCCTGATCATCTGCAAGGATTTTATCGAGAAACTGGGAGGGAAGTTATGGGTTGAAAGTGAGGCAGGGTATGGAAGTACATTTTATTTTACAATTCCCTGCAAAATCGGAAACACAAAAGGAATTGTAAATTCTGATCCTGTTTCTGAGGGGAATACGGAAGTTGTAAACAAACCCTTAAGAGTATTAATCACAGAAGATGATGTAACATCCATGATGTTTCTTTCCATTTTCTTAAAAAAGCTTGGTTTTGAAATAATTGAGGCAAAATCAGGCCTTGAAGCAGTCGAAATTTGCAGGACCAATCCTGATATAGGTTTGGTGCTGATGGATATAAACCTTCCTGAATTAAATGGATATGAGGCCACCCGGTTCATCCGCGGATTTAATTCTAAAGTTGTAATCATTGCACAAACAGCGTATGGACATTTCAATGAAGAAAAAACAGCAAAAGCGGCGGGATGTAATGAGTATATTTCAAAGCCAATCAACATTACAATATTGATAAAATTGATACGAAGATATTTTCCGGAATAAGCGATCAGGAAACTTCTTAAAGCAGACAAAAATTGAAGATTATGAAAAATATTTCTTTTTTACTGGTGTTCATGCTTTTTTCAAGCATGTTGTTCTCGCAGCCCTGGCTGAAGAATTTACCTCCGAACAAATCAAAAGCAGAATTAAACTTTTATGATTACAGGAATGCCTTTAATGAATACTGGGCACCGTATAATGTTGATAAAGGCGCCTATTTTGAAAACGGGGTTAAGAAAAAAGCTGTTGGCTGGAAGCAATTCAAACGCTGGGAATATGAGATGGAAACCCAGGTAAACCCGGCAACGGGTGCATTCCCTCAGAAACAGGCCCTGGAAATCTCTGATGAATACAGGAATACATCGCCCATGCAGGGCACTTCAACTTCTGCAAACTGGACCTGCCTCGGAACCAACACTACTCCCGGTGGTTATGCAGGGATAGGCCGGATCAATTGCGTTGCTTTTCACCCTTCAGATGTTAACACCTATTGGATTGGAGCAGCCGCAGGGGGGATATGGGTTACAACGAACAATGGTTCCAGCTGGACCTGCCTCACCAGCAGCATCAATGCACTTGCAGTAAGCGATATTATTATCCCGACGGATTATGCAACATCAAACACGATTTATATTGCTACCGGGGATAAGGATCATTGGGATAACCGCAGCATAGGTGTAATGAAGTCAACAGATGGAGGTTCTACCTGGAACACAACCGGGCTGACCTACCTCTTATCTGACAATAAAATGGTAAACCGTTTATTATTGGATCCGGCTAATAACCAGGTAATTATTGCAGCTACAACAAACGGTGTTTATAAGACCACGAATGGTGGTACGACATGGAACACCCAGCTCACTTCGACCAATTTCATTGATATGGAGTATATGCCGGGGAATTTCAGTACCTTATATGGTTGCACTACCAGCGGAACAATATATGTATCTTCAAACAGCGGGACTTCATGGACCCAGGCTTTCAGCAATTCAAGCGCATACAGGATAGAATTGGCGATTTCGGCAAACCAGCCAGCCTGGGTTTATGCGATTGCAGTAAATTCGGCAAACGGGCTTTATGGTGTTTATAAATCAACTAACAGCGGAGTTTCCTATACACAGGTTTTTTCCGGGACAACTTTGAATCTTTTGGGATGGGATTCCAGCGGGGGCGATTCGGGTGGACAGGGCTGGTACGATCTGTGTCTTGCGGCTTCTCCATCGAATGCAAATACCATCCTTGCCGGTGGTGTTAATACATGGCGCTCAACCAATGGAGGTACTTCCTGGTCCATTGTCAATCATTGGTGGGGGGATGGGGTCCCGGCTGTTCACGCTGATAAACACAAACTGGCATTCAGAAGTAACGGGGATCTGTTTGAAACCAACGACGGGGGTGTTTATTTTTCAGGCAATAACGGAACAAACTGGACTGACAAAACTGACGGAATTACAATCAGCGAGATGTATAAACTCGGAGTTTCACAAACGGTTTCAAATGAAACAATTACCGGGTTGCAGGATAACGGTACCAAGCTGTTTTCGGGTGGTAACTGGGATGACGTAAAGGGTGGTGACGGCATGGAATGCCTGATAGATTATTCCAACGTTAATATCCAGTATGGCACTTATGTTTACGGGCAGATCGACCGGACTATGGATCACTGGAACACTGCTACAGCCATTGAGCCTTCAGCCGCCGGCGATGGGGCATGGGTGACTCCGTATATCATCGACCCCGGCAATCCACAGACATTATATGCAGGATATGCCGATATATGGAAGACTACTAACAGAGGCAACAGCTGGACCAAGATCTCAACGATGAATAATTCCGATAAGATCAGGTCCATGGCCATAGCCCCTTCAAATACCCAGGTTTTATATGTCGCCTCCCCGTATATATTATGGGTTACCGCGAACGGAGGATCTTCATGGTCCAATATCACAGGAACGCTGCCCGTAACAGCCGGCAGCATCACGTATATCGCTGTAAAAAATGATGATGCAAACACGCTTTGGGTTACATTGAGCGGGTATAATGCAACTAAAGTTTTCCAGTCTGTAAACGGAGGAACTTCATGGACTGATATTTCGGCCGGCTTACCCCAGATCCCGGCTTATACCATAGTTCAAAACAAACAATCAACTTCTGAAGTCCAGTTATACGCCGGCACTGAACTTGGTGTTTATTTTAAAAAAGGCAGTGATAACTGGATCGCATTTAATACCGGATTGCCGAATGTAAAACTGGGCGAGCTGGAAATTTACTATGCCTCAAGTCCGCAAAACAGCATCCTGAGAGCTGCAACTTTTGGCCGGGGTTTGTGGGAAACCCCGGTTTACTATGATTGCCCGCTTCCCGCCCAGCCCAGTTCCATTTCGGGTAATACAACACCCTGCCAGGGCTCATCCCAGACCTATAGTGTAACAAACGTCAGCGGAATAATATATACCTGGGCCTTTCCTGCAGGCTGGACACAGACAGGAGGAGGAACGACAAATTCTGTGACCGTTACGATTGGGCCATCGTCCGGAAATATTCAGGTAACGCCTTCCAATACCTGCGGAAGCGGACCGGCAGGTACCTTGGCAGTCACCGTCACAATGCTCCCTGCACAGCCAGGAGCAATTACGGGCAGTACATCACCATGCCAGGGTACATCTCAGACTTATAGTGTGACAAATGTCAGTGGGCTTACCTATACCTGGACTTTCCCGTCGGACTGGGCGCAAACAGGAGGAGGGACAAGCAATTCTGTAACAGTCACGGTCGGATCAATTTCGGGAAATATCCAGGTGGTCCCTACCAATGCCTGCGGAAGCGGGCCGGCTGCTGTATTAGCGGTTACAGTGGCAACTTTACCTCTGCAGCCAGGATCAATTTCTGGAAATACAACACCCTGCCAGGGGTCATCACAAACATACAGTGTCACAAATGTCAGCGGTGTAACCTATAACTGGGCCTTTCCTTCAGACTGGGCCCAGACAGGTGGAGGAACGACAAACTCGGTAACTGTAGCTGTCGGTTCTATGCCGGGAAATATCGAAGTAACACCGTCAAATATATGCGGTAACGGTCTGCCTAACGATGTATATGCTACGGTGTTGTTTCTGCCTGACCAGGCTGTAATTACCGGTAACACAAGCGTTCATTCAGGTTCTCTCCAGAATTATTTAGCCACATCCGGCAATGCGGCAAATTTTCAATGGCTGACTCCGGCCGACTGGATTATTAATTCAGGGCAGGGAACTTCATCCATCATTGTCCTTGTGGGATCAACGTCGGGAACCCTGTATGTTACGCCTTCAAACGTTTGCGGACAAGGGGCGGAGGGTCAGCTGGTGGTTGATGTCATTACCGGCATGCAGGATATTGATAACTCCGAACCTTTTCAGGTGTATCCTTCACCAACAAGGGATCTTCTTTATATTAAACCGGTCAATAATTTGATTGGATCAATTGCTTTAATCGATTACCTGGGCCGTGATGTGAAAAAGTTTGTTAACCCGGGAATGGTTATCAATATTTCGGAGCTGGGGCAGGGGCTTTATTATATCATTGCTAAAGATAAAACCGGCAAACTGGTCGGTGTAGCTAAGGTGCTAAAAAAAGACTAGAAGAAATGAATCGGAGATGATCGATCCGGCAATCCAGGTTGATAATTAATTGACTAATCCGCTTTTTTTATTTCATGGTCGATCAACGTTAATGCTCTGCAAACAATCGGCTCATCCAGGGATTTATTCGTCCGGATGGCTTTCATGATTATTGAATTCAATTCGGAAGTGTCTTTTTCGATCCTTGCAAATTTGTTGATAATCTTTATTTATAATTTATCTAAATAACGGATAAGCATCCTTTTAATAAAGTATTTTTGCAACCAGAACGGTTTATCCATTTTCAAAAAGATTCAAAGAGAAATGATATATAAATTACTCATCTGCCTGCAGGTTCTAATTATTTGCCTGATAACGTCGTGTTTTACAGGCCATGTGCAGGGGCAGCCGGGAATAACTTTACTAAAAGGCCATATTGCTGATCAACATCATGACAGTGTTTATCACCCTACGCTGGTAAGACAGGCTGTATATTTTGACCTGACACCTCCCTTGCGTGAGGTGACGCAATTGAAACCAATCAAAGGTGAAGTTGAAAGTGAAATCAAGAACAATCACAATCCAAGGTATAGTATTTTCGGCCATCACCCTTTTTTGCTTCCCGAAGACCCTGTCTGGCAGAAAAAAGACGGAACTTATATGCCCCAGACCAATGCGCCAGTTCAGAATTTTGATGGCATTACAAATCTCAGCGGGGTTTACCCACCGGATACGCAGGGAGACATCAGCGGAGGAAATTATTTACAGATTGTAAATTCCAACTTTGCAGTTTATTCAAAAACCGGCGCACTCTTGCTTGGACCTTTTTCGTTAAGTACAATCTGGAACGGCATCCCGGCTCCCTGGAACGGGACTAACAGCGGAGACCCTATTGTTTTGTGGGACCAGGCAGCACAGCGATGGATTATCTCACAATTTTCGCTGATCAGCGGAAATTATGCCGAACTGGTAGCGGTGAGCCAGACATCTGATCCTACAGGATCATGGTACAGGTATATCTTCCAGTTCGGAGTTTACATGCCCGATTACCCCAAGTTCGGTGTGTGGCCCGACGGATACTATATGTCGGTAAACCAGTTCCTGCCAATTATTGCCTATCCTTATTATACATGGGAGGGAGTGGGGACCGCTGTCCTTGACCGTGCAAAAATGCTAACCGGGGATCCAACGGCTTCTATGCAATATATCAACCTGGGAAGTTCTTCCAACCCTTGGGCCATGCTGCCTTCCGATTGGGATGGGACCAATACGCCCCTTAGCGGTGAACCAGACTATTTCACATTTTACGACGACTGGTCGTCTTCAACGATACAATACCTGAGGATATGGTCCTTCACAACGAACTGGAACAATCCCGCAAATACAACATTTACAGAAACAAATGTCCTTACTCCCCAGGCTTTTAATGAATATATCTGTGCTGACGGTAACGGGCAATGTATACCCCAACCTGGTACCGCCCCAAAGCTTGATGACCTCTCCGACAGGTTGATGTACAGGCTGCAATACAGGAATTTCGGCTCTTATCAGGTGATGCTGACCAACCATACTGTCAATGTGGATGGCAACGGGCATGCCGGAATACGTTGGTATGAATTACGGAATTCAGGAAGCGGTTGGGGGATTTACCAGCAGGGCACTTATGCCCCGGATGCCAGCCATCGATGGATGGGAAGTGTCGCCATGAACGGGCAGGGTGATATCGCCCTGGGATATTCTGTAAGCGATGGAACCTCAATCTATCCTTCTATCAGATATACAGGCCGCAGGGCAACGGACCCCCTTGGCCAGATGACTGTAACCGAGCAAAGTATCATTGCAGGGACAGGATCCCAGACAGGCCCTTTGGGCCGCTGGGGTGACTATTCCATGATGTCGGTAGATGTCACGGATGACCTTACTTTCTGGTTCACAACCGAATATATACAGACCACGGGATACGCTCCCTGGAAGACCAGGATCGCTTCCTTTAAATTCAGCAATGTCCCGGCTGTCATAACAACATCGGCTTCCTCCATTACAACAGTTGCCGGAACACTAAACGGTACCATCAATCCGAACGGACTCTCATCCACTTACCATTTTGAATGGGGAACCACAACAGCCTATGGCAACAGCACAACAGCCTCTTCGGCAGGATCGGGCAGCACAATTCTGAATGTGAATGCAAGTATAAGCGGGCTCACCGCCGGCACGACGTATCATTACAGGCTGGTGGGCGTTAACAGTGATGGCACTACCAATGGCAATGATATGAACTTTACACCGGGGGCTGCAATTCTTACAACAACTGCAGCATCTGCGATCACCATGACTACTGCCAGTTCAGGAGGCATTATCACTGCGGATGGCGGAGCATGGGTAACTTCACGCGGTGTTTGCTGGAGCACTGCCGTCAGTCCGACGATAACCGACAGTCATACTTCTGACGGACCAGGTACGGGGACATTCACCAGCAGCCTCACCAGCCTTAGCGGTGGAACTTCATACCATCTAAGGGCATATGCAAGCAATTCAACAGGCACATTCTACGGCGACGACATGCCGTTCAGCACTTCCTGCGGTACTTATGGCCTGCCGTTCACCGAAAGTTTTTCTGGATTTTCAATCCCCATTTGCTGGTCCCAGGCCGATCATGCAGGAAACGCGCAGATATGGCAGTGCGGATCTATTCCGAACGGAAGCCCGAATCCGATCCTTACCGGGAATTACGCCTTTCTTAACAGCCATGGATTCGGGACTGGTAACAGCCAGAATGCTGACCTTATTACTCCCACCCTGGATCTTTCTATGTATTCCGGCGTTTACCTCTCGTTTAATCATTACTTCCTTTCTTCAACGGGATCATCAGGAACACTCTCTTTCAGCATTGACAACGGATCAAGCTGGACCCAAATCCAGCAATGGACAACTACTACTACAAACCCATCGGCATTCAACGAGGTTATATCGGGAGCAGGTGGCCACAGCCAGGTAAAATTCAAATGGAATTATACCGGGAGTTATGGATATTACTGGGCGATTGACGATATCCGGGTTTCTGTTTCCGGTCTATGGCTGGGTGGAACTTCAGGATTCCCAACCGACTGGAATACTGCCGCCAACTGGGATGCTTCAACGATTCCGATCTCATCAACAAACGTATTTATCCCACTGCGGACTTCGCTTCCAGTGGTCAATATTAACGGAGCTGTATGCAACAACATCGTTTTCGGCAGCGGCGGAACCCTGACAATAAACCCCGCCAGGGATTTAACAGTAAACGGCAGTATAACCCTGAATGGTTCCAACATAATGATTCTTAGTAATAATACAGGCACCGGTTCTCTTATTGAAAACGGAATATCCGGTACAGGAACCTCAACCGTTCAGCGGTACATGACTGGCAACTGGACCGGTGGGAACCCGGTTGCTACGACAACCTGGCATGCAGTTTCGGCCCCGGTAGCTGATCCTTCAAACAGCCTGTTCAATGGTTCATTAATGAATAAATGGAATGAGATAACTCAAAATTGGGACCCGCTTACATTACCTTATGAGAATATGACTGTTGGCAAGGGCTATATTGTCGCACCCCTTTCTGGAGGAATTACTGCTGCTTTTACAGGAAATCTCAATACAGGTAATACAACCATAGGCAACCTGTCTAATACTGGGCTTACTGCCTGGTCGGGGTTTAACCTGATCGGAAATCCATTTGCAAGTGCGATCAATTGGAATTCAAATATTTCTGTTACCAATGTGGCAAATTATGCATGGTTATGGAATGGAGGTAATTACATTCCCCTGGATCGTACCAGCGGGAGTCCTGTCATACCATCGGAACAGGGCTTCTTTGTCCAGGTGACGAGCGGTACAGGTTCCGTTACCATACCGAACTCAAACCGTGTGCATTCCTCTCAGGCTTATTATAAGTCAAACGTAACAGATCAGATCACTCTCAGGATCGACGGGAATGGTTACTGGGACCAGGCCCAGGTGCGTATACGGCCGGGAGCTTCAGAAATATTTGATATTAATTATGACGCTCTCAAGTTTCCGGGCAGCGATGCTGCCCCTCAACTTTATTCCTTCAAACAGGATGTGGATCTGTCTATCATTTCGGTGCCTTCCTTAAGCGTTTATCCCATCGTGATGATGGGGTTCAAACCCGGTGAGGCAGGTAATTTTACAATTACTGCTTCTGACCTGGAATCATTTGCCCCCGGATCAAATGTATACCTTGAAGACCTTCTTTTTAGCAATACCCAGGATTTGAATGCAAACCCGGTGTATGCATTTGATGCTGATGCCGGGCAACCTGAACACAGGTTCAATCTCCATTTTGCAGCTCTTGGAGTCGGAGACAAGGAAACGAATGGGAATATCGTGATTTATTCTTACGAACATGTTGTCTGTGTTAATATCCCTGTTCCGATGTCGGGCGATATCATCATATACAACCTTCTTGGAAATGAAGTTACCAGGAGATCCATTACAGGGAGCTCCATCAATAAGATAACTCTTGATGTTCCCCAGGGCTGTTACCTGGTTAAAGTGAACGGAAATCAGATGACCACGGCAGGAAAAGTCCTGATCAGGTAAACTTTCACCTGATGATGAGTTTTTTTACAATCCTGCCTGCCCCGCTTGTTATTTGTATAAAATAAATTCCCGGTGTAAGCGACGAGATGTCCATTTCAACAGGGTTCCTGTTAAGGAAGGCAGATGAATTAATTATTTGCCCCTGAATGCTGAAAATACTGACGACGATCTCCCCGTGAACTTTCATATCACAGGAAATGTAAATATTACTACTTGCAGGATTTGGGTAAATAGTATAGGACTCTGAGGTGGATCCTATTTCCCCGATGAAGGTGTTATAGCCTCCGTTTGTAGTGTTAAGGATAGTTCCGGCACTGCCTGCGGACCATCCATTACTTACGTTGTTAAAATAAACAGTGTATAATGGATTCATTGTCCCGCTGTTTTGAAATGTCCAGTGGCTGCCGCCATCAATTGTCTTCAGGATGATCCCTGTATCGCCCACAGCATAACCGGTGTCGGCATGCGGGAAATAAACGAACTCAATACTGTTAGTTGTCCCGGTTGCCTGCAGGGTCCAGTTTGCCCCACCGTCGGTGGTCTTTAACATAGTTCCCTGGTCGCCCGAAATAAAGCCTGTTGTAGGACTGGTGAAGCAGACCGACCAAAGATCGTTCGTGACAGGGCTTGATTGTGCCACCCAGCTTGTCCCTGCATCGGTTGTTTTAATGATAGTTCCGGCCGACCCTACTACATACCCAACAGAGGAAGAAGGGAAGAAAACAGAATACAGGTCAGTGCCTGTCCCGCTGTTCATTGCTGTCCATGCGGTTCCGGCATCGGTGGTTTTAAGAACCGTACCTCCCAATCCCACTGCATAACCTGTATTGGCATCGGTAAACGTACTGCACCAAAGGTCAACGGTGGTGCCGCTCTGTTGGCTGGTCCATGCCGTTCCCCCGTTCACCGTTTTTAAAATCGCCCCTGATCCGCCCATCGTATAACCTGTATTTACACTGGTAAAATATACCGTATACAGGGGGTCGGTGATCCCGCTCTGCAAAGCAGCCCATGCCGCACCCCCGTTGGTTGTTTTTAAGATAGTTCCGGAATCGCCCACTACAAATCCCGTGTTAACAGCAGGAAAGTTTGCCGACCAGAGATCATTTACCGTCCCTTTATTCATTAAGCTCCAGTTAGCTCCACTATCGGTGGATTTCATAAAAGTCCCCATGTCACCAACGGCATAACCTGTATTGCCGGTGAAAAACACCGCGATCAGGAAATTATCGGTCACTGCCGGATCGACAACCCAGCTTGTACCACCGTCAATGGTTTTCATTACCAGGCCGGCATCCCCGACTGCATATCCGCTATTTGCATCTGAGAAAAACACTCCGTATAACGATGTGCTGGCAACACTTGCCAATACATTCCATGTGGATCCACCATCAGTGGTTTTCACTATGGTACCTGCTTCCCCTACAGCATAACCGACATTCACATCGGCAAAATAAACTGAATACAATGCATGAGTGGTTCCGCTTGGCAATACTGACCAGCTTGTTCCGATATTTACGGTTTTTAAAATTGTCCCTGAATCACCCACTGCAAAGCCGGTGTTGGTATTAACAAAAAATACCGACCAGAGATCATGTGCAGTTGCACCCGACTGATCATTCCAGTTTACACCCCCGTCTTTTGTTTTAAGGATAGTTCCTCCCGCGCCTACTGCATAACCCCTGCTGGAGTTGGTAAAATAAACAGAATACAGGTCGGTTGTACCTGCTGGCGAAATGTCATTCCAACTGGTACCGGCATCATTTGTTTGTAATACAGTTCCATAAGCCCCTGCAACAAAACCAGTATCTGCGGAGGGAAAATTAACGGACCACAGATCGGCGCCCGAAGCCAGTGAAACAGTTTTCCAGGTCGTGCCTCCATCGGTGGTCTTGACAATATCACCGTATCCGCCAACAGAATAACCGGTACTGGCAGAAGTAAAATAAACCGACAACAGGGTGTTTCCCGTGGGGAGGGGATTTTGCCAGTTCCACTGGGAATAAGCAAATGCTGAGATCAGCAGAAAGGCAGCAAGAACGGAAAGTTTTTTCATTTTCTTTTTTTTTGATATTAAATTTTTTACCGGTGCAGAAAGGATCAAGGGTTTCTTCCCGGGAAATGATGTTAAACCAGACCTATAAAGATATATAAAAATAGATGCTGATTGGAAAAGGCTTATAATCTTTTTCCATTGAAAAGGCAAAATTTTATAATACCAAAAGTTAAATTCACTGCCCTCTCCTTGATGGAACATGGGTCAATAGCCCTGCCCGGGATTTATTATAGCTTATCGATGAATAAAATGCATAATAATCTGAAACCTCCAATCATATAACTTCTTAAATTGTGAAGCTTTTACAGTATAAACCGGATCGTATGAGAATATTTACAATTCTTGCAGCATTGTGTGTCATCTTTGGAATCCATGAAGCAAGATCTCAAACAAGGACCATTACCGGGCAGGTCATCTCGGCTGAAGATAAAGGGCCCGTTCCCGGGGTAACGATTATTATAAAAGGAACCACTGCAGGCACGACCACGAATGCCGATGGGAAATATTCCCTTACCGTTTCGGGTAAAAATATTATCCTGCAGTTTTCATATATCGGCATGAAAACCGAAGAGATGATACCTGGAGCATCCAATTTCGTTGATGTAATGCTGAAGTCTGCTGTAACAGATATGAAAGAAGTTGTGGTGACAGCTTTAGGGATCCCAAGGGAGAAAAAATCCCTGGGATATTCCACACAGGAGGTGAATGGAGATGTGGTCCAGAAAATAAAAACCGATAATTTTATGAATCTTTTATCGGGAGAAGTTGCCGGTATACAGATCCGTTCAACTACCAATATCGGGGGGTCGACCAATGTTCTACTGAGAGGAATCAAATCGCTGGAAGGCAATAACCAGGCATTGTTTGTTATTGACGGCGTACCAGTGAGTAATGAGAATACCAATACGCTTGACCAGGAAACAGCGGGCGACGGTTATGATTACGGGAATGCTGCATCCGATATAAATCCCGACGATATTGAGTCGATCAACGTTCTTAAAGGTGCGGCTGCAACGGCCCTTTATGGATCAAGGGCTGCCAACGGTGTGATCATGATCACCACCAAAAAAGGAGCCAAAAGGGGAGAGGGCGATACTAAGAAAAACCTTCATATCACCCTGAACTCGGGTATTAAAATCGGCTTTGTCGATCAGAGCACTTTCCCAACTTATCAAAAGGAATATGGCGCCGGTTACGGGCATTATTATGACGGGCCGGGGAATTACTGGTATATGCGTGATCTGTTCGGGAACGGTCAGCTTGAACAATGCGTTGTGACCTCCGAAGACGCTTCCTACGGAGCTCCGTTTGATCCGAACCTCAAGGTTTATCAATGGGACGCATTCAGTCCGTTATCGCCGAATTATCATAAAGCCACGGCCTGGGTCGCAGCGCAGAACGGACCTCTTACCTATTTCAAGAACCCGACCACTTACATGAACTCGGTTTCAATTGAAAACGCATTCAGGGAGGGCAACATACGATTGTCATATACAAATTACAAACAGGATGGTTTGCTGCCCAACAGCCAGATGATCAAAAATAATGTGCTGCTGAACGGTTCCTGGAATATAACCGACCGCATAACAGTTACTGGCAGCGCTAATTACGTTGTAACCCAGAACCAGGGCCGTAATGAAACAGGATATGGGACTGGCAGCGTTCTCTCCCTCAGGCAGTGGTATCAAACAAATGTGGATCTGAAGGAGCAGAAAGACGCCTATTTTCAGACCAAACAGAATATGACATGGAACTGGGCAGACCCAACCGATCTCACACCTATTTTCTGGGACAATTATTATTGGACACGATACGAAAACTATGAAACCGATGCCAGGAACAGGTTCATAGGATATGCGTCACTGGATTATAAAATTACTACCTGGCTTGACATCTACGGCAGGATGTCGGTAGACATGTACAATGAATTGCAGGAAGAGAGAAAAGCTGTCGGCAGCGTTCCCGGGCAGTTTGGCGTCGGTTACGGCATAGACGGCAGCCTGGGACGAAGCTACCAGCCATCGGGTTACCTCAGGAGGGATATTAACTTCAGTGAGTATAATTACGATGTCATGGCCAATTTCAACAAGGAATTTCTCAAAGTCTTCAGCATTAAAGGTGTGCTTGGTATGAATATCCGCAGGACAAACCAGAACCGGCTTGTACAGTCAACCAACGGTGGGTTGATTGTGCCGGGTATTTATTCCCTCCAGAACAGCGACGGTCCGCTGCCGCTTCCCAATGAACTGGCATCCAAAGTCGGGGTCAACGGGTTTTATGCCAGCGCCTCCCTGGGATGGAACAGCCTTGTATACCTCGATCTGACGCTGCGCAGGGACCAGTCATCCACATTACCTGTAAATCACAGTGTATATTATTACCCCTCAGTTGCTGGCAGCTTTGTTTTTTCAAACCTTCTCAAAGACGCTAAATGGCTTTCGTTTGGTAAATTCAGGCTTAATTATGCCGTAGTTGGTAATGGAGCGCCCTTCGACCAGCTGGTAGATACATACAGCCTTTCCATGCCTTTCGGGACTCCGGTAACTTTCGTCCCTGAAGTCAAAAAGAACCCGGATCTGAGGCCTGAAATGACCCATAGTCTCGAAGGTGGCCTTGAGATGAATTTCTTCAAGAAAAGACTTGGATTCAGCTTCGATTTGTACAGAACAAATTCGATTGACCAGATCGTTCCCCTCAAGGTGACTGCGGCAACAGGTTATTTTTACAAGGTAGTCAACGCCGGGAACATCCAGAATACAGGTGTGGAACTCTCCCTGAACGCTATCCCGGTACAATCCCGCTCTTTCAGATGGGGAATAACAGTCAACTGGGCCAGGAACAGGAACAAGGTGGTCTCACTGTCGGAAGGTGTAGATGATATGCAGCTAGGTTATTACCAGGGCGGGGTCTCTATCAATGCCAGGGTTGGACAGCCTTACGGAGTAATTGAAGGCACGGATTATGTTTACCTGAACGGGCAGAAGGTTGTTGATCCTGCAACCGGGTATTACGAGGTCACGAAGAAATCCGATAATGTTATCGGCAATGTTAACCCCGACTGGACAGGAGGCATGAGAAACACATTCACTTATAAGAACTGGGCTTTAAGCTTTATGGTGGACGTCTCCAAGGGCGGGGATATTTTCTCCCTCGACATGGCGTATGGACTGGCAACCGGGCTGTACAAGGAAACGGCTTATACGAACGATCTCGGCAACCCGGTGAGGAATCCCATCGTTTACAACACTCCCGGCGACCCTTCAAGCGGCTATGCACCGGGCAGCGGGGGATTTATTAACCCGGGTGTCAAACCCGACGGGACCCCAAACAATGTCAGGGCCAGCGCCGAAAATTACGGGGCATTCGGCTACCTGTATAACCCAAACAAAGCTTTTATTTATGATGCCACATTTGTAAAGCTCAGGGAGATTTCCCTTTCTTACAGCTTCCCTGCAGCCCTGCTCAAAAAAACATTCATTTCGGGCATAACTCTAAGCGCTGTGGCTTCCAATGTGTGGATCATTTTCAAGAACCTTCCCTATGCCGACCCTGAATCAGGCCTTGGCTCCGGCAATCTCCAGGGATATTCAACAAGCTCCCTGCCATCCACAAGGGATTTCGGTTTTAATTTAAAATTTGCTTTTTAACCTGGTCGTTATGAAAAAGATATTCGCTTTATTGATCATCTTCCTGGCTTTTTCTTCCTGTAAAAAACTCCAGGATCTGAATACAAACACTAAGAATCCCCTTACGGTATCAGGGGAATCATTATTTACAGGGGCTGAAGTCAATCTGTTCCAGGAAATGGTTACTCCGAATGCCAATTATAATATCTGGCGACTGATCTCTCAGCAATGGGCCGAAACCACCTATACCGACGAAAGTAATTACGATCTTGTCGACAAGATCATCCCCGACAATCACTGGAACTGGATGTATCAGTACGTTATCAAGGACCTCGACCAGGCTTCAAAGAACATCACTTCAACAAACTATATCAACGATGAAAGCCCCGCTGTGAAAAAGAACCGCCTTGCCATAGTTGAGATCCTGACGGTTTTTGCATGGAGCAACCTGGTTGAAACTTTCGGCAATATTCCGTATTCCCAGGCCCTGAATATCGACAATCTCCTGCCGAAATATGATGACGGGATGACTGTTTATAAAAATCTCATCTATCGCCTCGATACTGCCATCATGCATCTTGATCCTGCTTACCCCAGCCTTGAATCAGCTGACCCGATGTACCAGGGAAATGTTGCAGCCTGGGCAAAATTTGCAAATTCTTTAAGACTGCGGATGGGTATGCTCCTTTCCGATGCCGATCCTGGTTTTGCGAAAGCTGTGGTTGAACGGTCTGTAACCGACGAGAGTGGACTCATTGCTTCAAATGATGATAATGCCCGCCTTGTATACATGAGCCAGCCACCAAATACTAACCCGATCTATGATGAGCTCGTCGCCAGCGGGAGGCATGACTACGTCCCTGCAAATACACTGGTCGATACTATGAACAGGATGAATGACCCCAGGCTTCCTTTGTATTTTACCCAGGTTGACACTTCCTCATCAGGAGACCCCAAACTGGTATACCTGGGCGGGATTTATGGTGAATCCAATGATTTTACCTCGTATTCACATGTGGCTGATCAATTGCAGGTGCCGACTTTTGAAGGACTTATTTTTGATTACGCAGAGATGGAATTCCTGATGGCCGAGGGCGTTGAGCGCGGATATAACATGGGAGGAAGCACGGCAAAAGACCATTACGATAAAGCGGTCACAGCCTCGATACTATACTGGGGCGGGACTGATGCAGATGCCAAAACCTACCTTTCTGACCGAAGGGTCGCTTATACCACGGCTCCCGGGGACTACAAACGCAAGATAGGTTTCCAGAAATGGCTTGCTTTATACAACCGGGGATTTGAAGCCTGGACTGAATGGAGAAAGTTTGACTATCCCGTGCTGGTTGCTCCTCCGAGAGCTTTGTCACCGGTGCCAGTAAGATATACATACCCGATCTCGGAACAAACCCTGAACGGGGCAAACTATGCCGCAGCCTCCTCTGCGATAGGCGGGGACCTCGTTACAACAAAACTGTTCTGGGATAAACACTAAGCCGGCCGGAGAAACCGGCCCGGGAAGATGATTTGCAGTTTATTTGTCAGCTTTACTTCTGTCCTTCAGGTTTCTTTTCACCCGTTTTTTTAAGGCTGGCCTGGTATTCTTCCCACTTTGTATTCAGGTAAACATCATCGCCGAAATAGTGAATGAAAGGGGCAAAATCAGCAACTGAATAATAACCGGGGATCGTTGTGAGATAACGGCTCTTTTCGTCCAGGAATACATAAGAAGGATATGACATCTTGCCTTTCAGCAGTTGTACCGCAAGCTGGTTGTTTCCCCTCCCGCCGGGATTCGTATTTACAAATTTTACGGTGTCGTCGATCACGATGGTGTCCTTGGTCTCGGCATTCAGCTTCACGCAATAGAAATGTTTCTGCATGTACTTAGCGGTCTCAGGGTCCTGGAAAGTCTCACGATCCATCTTCTTGCACCATCCGCACCAGTCGGTGTAAACATCGATAAAAATTTTCTTTGGCTTCTTCTTGTTCATCTTATAGGCTTCAGCAAAGCTGTGCCATTCAATGATGCTGCTTTTTTCGGCCGTGGCCTGGGCAAATATCATCCCCGGAAGGGTGATGATGATTAAAAGTAAAGTATAATGCCTGATTAGGTTCCTCATAAGCTCAAATTTATTCACGGGCTCTGTCTATCTCCCGCTTCATGTCTTTTTGTTTCAGTGTTTCACGTTTGTCATAAGAATGTTTCCCTTTTGCCAGGGCAATATTCAGCTTGGCAAGTCCCTTGTCATTGATGAACAGCAGGGTGGGGATGATGGTAAGGCCTCTCTCCTTGACCTTCACAAGAAGCTTGTGCAGTTCCCGTTTGTTCAACAGCAGCTTGCGTTCCCTCTTGGGTTCATGGTTGTAAATGTTGCCAAGGCTGTACTCTGCAATATGCATGTTGATCACAAACAGTTCGGTCCCCTTGAAAGTGCAGTAGGCATCGGCAATGGAAGCTTTCCCGTCGCGTATCGATTTGATCTCAGTCCCGGTAAGCATTATCCCTGCCGAATATTCCTGCAGAAGGAAAAATTCGAAGGATGCCCTTTTATTGCGTATGTTGATGGCCTTTTCCATGGATAAGGCTACAAAGGTACGAAAGGAAGGACGAATTATAATTTACGATTTAAAGATTTACGATTCCCGATTGAATTGATTGATTTACGATCTATCTTAAGCTACGATTAAACGATTTACAATTTCAGATTGAAGTTAATGATTTAAGATTTTCGATTTTTAATAATCTTCAACCGACAATCATAAAATTCAATCGTAACTCTAAACTCGTCTAATCGTAAATGATCGTCAGATCTTCAGACTGATTCCCACCAGGTAATTCGCCGGCGCCTGCGGGAAATACCCGTTGCTTTCATAATACGATCCTCCCTGGAGGTAAGGATACACCCAGGCATTGGACTCATATTTTGAACTGAAAATATTGCTGACTATAAATGAAAATGCGATTTCCTTCATCCAGCGCGGGTGTATGGCATATGCAGCCCCGAGCCCGTTCACGAAATAAGCGTTCAATGCACGCCCGCTGTTTGAAGTATTGTCGATATACTGCCGGCTTATATATCTTGAATTCCATGAAACCGAAAGATTTTTTATGGGTTTATACGTAAGTATCCCAGACAGAACGACATTGGGCGAAAATGAAAGGTCTGTCTTTCCAAGGTAGGTCGACTGCTGTCCCTTGAAATTCCAGGCTGAATCGAATTCATCAATATACTGGGTGAAATCCCTGATCTTATTTTGGCTGAAAGTAGCCGCCATATCGAAACGCAGTTGTTTAATAATATCGATGCCTGCCGATATCTCGATGCCAAGGCGGTAGGAGTGAGGCACGTTGACCATGATGGCTTCCCCCACCGAATTGATCTCACCGGTAAGGACCAGTTGGTTGCTGTAATTCATGTAAAACAGGTTGGCATTGGCCGTGAACCATTTATATTTCGCAGTATACCCGAGTTCCCAGTCATACAGTCTTTCGGGAGAAGGCATGCGGTTGGTGTCGGCATCCTTGTAATTATCCCGGCTTGGTTCCCTGTTCCCCACGGCAAAGGAAAAATAAGCCTGGTGGTGGTCGCTGAAGGCAAAGGACAAGCCGAGCTTGGGATTGAAGAAATTAAACACATGATCCTGGTCAAGCCTTCTGAGGTTTTCAATCGTCCCGCTCAGCGTATAATTCACATAACGATACTGAAGGTCGGCGAAAAGGGAAAGCTTTTTCCAAAAAGTATAATTTATTTTACCGAAGATGTCGAAATCGGTCTTTATACCTCTCCCGTCATACCAGTTCCAGCTGTTGCTGCTTGACGATGCATATTGCGCCCAGATTATTTTCCCGTACGAATCGCCCGAATACCGGCTCCATGCTCCGCCAAGGATCAGGTTGAACCTGTCACCCGGCTTGTAATTACTCGAGAATGTAAGTCCGTATAGATCGTTATCAAGCCATTTACGGTTGACCAGGTTCGTAGAGGAAACAGTGTCACTGCCGAGGATGACATCTGGAAGGCCATAAGAAGAAAAAGAAGCATTCTGCTCATAATTCTCATAATACCCGCTTCCTTTGGTGTAGTATGCTGCCAGGTTTAGGTCCCAGCCCTTCATGAGCTGCTGTGAGAAGATCGCCTGGAAGTGGGTCTGCACATAGTTGTCAGTCTGGTTGTTGTAATACTGTATCTGACCGTTCTGGTCGTAGTACATTCCCATGGGATTGAACCTGCGGTTTGTCGCGAGGGAATCCTTTGGAACACCTCCCCAGGCCTGGTAAGTTTTTTCTTTACCTGAGAAAAGGATAAGCCTGAAAGTGGTTTTGGAACCGTAATAACCTCCCGAAAGGTACCAGGAGCCAAGGTTTGAGAAGGCCCTGTCGATGTATCCGTCGGAATGTATATAAGAAAAACGCCCGTCGAAACTGAGATGGTTTGAAAGCAGCCCGGTCCCGAACCTCAGGGTTGATTTGAGTGTATGGTATGAGCCTCCCGAAACATCCAGCTCTCCATAAGGATCGGGATTTAATTTTGTTGTCAGTATGTTGATGGAGGCGCCGAAAGCACCCGCCCCGTTCGTCGAAGTCCCAACACCTCTCTGGATCTGTATATTGTCGGATGATGATGCCATGTCGGGAAGATCTACGAACCAAACGCCCTGGGATTCCGGATCATTCTGAGGGATCCCGTTGATCGTTACGTTGATCCTGGTGAGGTCGGTGCCACGTATGTTTATGCCGGTATAACCGATACCGGTCCCCGCATCCGAAGTCACAACCGTTGAAGGAGTGTTTTGGATAAGGTAGGGCATGTCCTTACCCATGTTAATTGATTTGATCTGGCCTGAGGTGATATCGGTATATGCAACCGGATATTTCGCTTGGGCCCGGGTGGCGGTCACGTTCACTTCTTCGCCGAGGATTGCCGCCTGCTCCATCCTGATCGCAATGTTCGTGTCCCGCTGCAAGATCAGCACCTGCTTTATTGTGGCATATCCTATGAAGGACACACGAAGGGTGTAGGTCCCGGGACGAATGCCGGAAATGAGAAACCTTCCGTTTTCATCACTCACCGCATTTTTCCCGCTTTTTTCGAGGATCATGTTTGCTCCCGGAAGCTGTTTGCTGTCCTGGCTGTCACTTACAGTCCCGCCCAGCCTCACCTGGGCCTGGGTTGTTAAACCTATGAAACAGATTGCAAGGAATATGGCTGAAAGCCTCCCTGCAGTTCCTCTTTTGTTTATTTGCGTCATCATAAGTTATATGTTTAAGATTAAACCGATAACCTACAATAGAGGCAGCTGTAAAGTGATACTCTTGTTCCTACGCCGGCATTATCCGGATCAGGTTCAGAGGGTATGATCTCAGCCTGTATTTTAAGGCACCCCTATTGGAAAGTTGAAGCAAAGATAGGGAAATTAGAATACTCGAATAATCGAACAACGAATTTTGAATTTTGAATTTTCTGAAAAACAATTTCATTCGTATCTCTTAATTCGTTATTCGAGTATTCGAGTATTCGAGTATTGAATCTTTCGTGTACTTTTGTTCCCATGAAAAAGATCCTCATTATCAACGGGCCAAACCTCAACCTTCTTGGGAAAAGGGAAAAATCGGTATACGGAGAACAGAAGTTCGAAGATTACCTGGAAGCCCTGAAAAAGCTGTTCCCCGAAACCAACATCAGCTATTTCCAGAGCAATATAGAGGGAGAGCTTATCGACGCCCTTCAGAATGCCGACGGTCAATACCATGGAGTGGTTCTTAATGCAGGCGGTTACACCCACACTTCGGTTTCAATAGGGGATGCGGTGAGGGCGATCTCAGTGCCAGTGATCGAAGTTCATATTTCAAACGTATATTCGAGGGAAGCGTTCAGGCATATTTCCTATATAACACCGGCGGCCAGCGGGCTTATCGCAGGCTTCGGGCTTGACTCATACAGGCTGGCGATAGAAAGCCTGATGATTAGTTAAGGTTTGAATTTCGAAAGTTTGAGCTGGGAGAATTTCCGCTTCCTGAGAATGAAATAATCAAACACCAGGCTCCCTTTATAAATATTCCTCACGGATCCCTGTTTAATGGACTGGCGCTTTTGCCTGGTCTTTGAAAGTGATCTGTAAAAACTGAAATGGGCTCTGGCAACTGCCCAGAAATCCTTGAAGCCTGCCTGGATGAGGAATTTCATTGCCGCGATACCATCGAGCAGCAGCCTAACGGCAAACACCCTGACCAGCCAGGAATCGGGAAGGTTCTTATAAAGGAGGATGAAATTATTCCTGAAATTCAGGTAGGTTTTTCTCCAGGATACCTTTGGCAGGGTGCCTCCCCCGATATGAAATACGGTTGATTCGGGGCAATACATGATCTTGTATCCTGCATTGTTCATCCTCCAGCAAAAGTCTATCTCTTCCATATGGGCGAAGAAATCCTCGTCAAAACCTCCCAATTCATGGTACAGTTTTGATTTTACAAACAAACAGGCTCCCGAAGCCCAAAAGATCTCGAAGGTATCGTCATACTGCCCGTGGTCTTCCTCGATATGCAGGAACATTCTCCCGCGGCAGAAAGGATAGCCGTATTTATCAATGAAGCCGCCTGCGGCGCCTGCATATTCAAATTTCTTGGGTTCAAAATAGGAACGGATCTTGGGCTGGCATGCTCCGATCAATGGATCCTTTTCCATCAGTTCGATCACTGGTCTTACCCAGTTCTCGGTAACTTCAATATCGGAATTCAGCAATACGTAATATTCAGCTTCAACCTGTTGCAGCGCGAGATTATACCCTCTCGCAAATCCACCGTTTTCAGGATTCAGAATTATGCGGATCTGGGGGAAATTGGTTTTAAGGAAGTCAACGGAATCGTCGGTGGAGGCATTGTCGGCAACGATGACACCGGTATCGTTGTCAATATGTTGCATTAATGCAGGAAGGAATTTCTGAAGAAAATTTTTCCCGTTCCAGTTAAGTATTACTACAGCTATCCGCACTTGTTTGTTGAAAAATCAGGCCAATTCAATGGCTCAAAAATAAGAATAAATCCTCAGAGAAGTAAAGAAAAGACCGGCTTAAACGATTCCTGTTAAAGGTTGGTTGTCGGCAATTCCCATGAATCTTCTGAATAATCGCCCCATACATTTACAACCTGGGTTTCACTGATATCGACAGGCATGGTCAGCTTATTCCTGAGGAACACTTTCCATTGTGGATCATACTGTTCGCCAATAGCATCTGAGTGCAGGAGGATGAAGTCCGCAGTCACCATATCAGGAGAATAGAACACGAATTTCCTGTTTCTCTGGCTGTTGTTCAGGGTGTAATACTGCCAGATTTCATATGGGTAGGTGTTGGGTTCGGTATAATGCCCTTCCCTGGCATTGGGAGGCCCGTATTGGAGGAATACCCGCCCGCGGTCAGTTTCATATCCTTTCTTGATCGTGGTGGCGAAATGTTCCTGGGCGATCTTGACCTGTATATTGTAAGCAAGCCATGTTTTTTCGGGTTCTGCTGAGCTTCTTTGTGACCAGAAGCTGTAAAAAAACTTTTGCTTGGTCTGGAGATCGGTCTGTGTAAGCTGGTGGCGGATAAAGTCCCTTTCATAACCGGTTGCGATAGGGTAGAGGCTCTTGATGAATTCAGAAAGAGTATCCACATTCATGATCTTTTCAGAAAAAGTTCCCTTGATATCGGTTGAAGCGATCTGAGTGATTGAATAGGTAGCATTCGGGTTTGTCCTCTGGAAGAATACTTTCTTCGACAGGATCACTTCATTACTGGCATTTCTTGCTTCAATCACCAGGTTATAATTGCCTGTTGCAAGGTCCTTTATATTGACATCGGCCAGGACAACATTTATGGCTTTTGGGGTTTCCTTACGGGCTTTTGCGAATTCGTTCAGCTTTATATTATTTTCAAAGTACTCGATATGGTAAGTCAGAAGAAACATTTGCCCCTGGGGAATAACTTTGTCAAGACCGTACAATTCAGCGTAAAACCCTAGTTTCGCATCATCTTCATTGAAAAAATTATACATGTTTGGAACGAGGTTGTACCCGCTTTTAGTCAGAGTCGTGGGAGTTTCGGTCTTGGAATAACTCTTGATCATCTCAACACCCGACATGGAAGGTTTGTCGGCGGGAAAATCCACGCTAATCATCTGTGAGTAAGGCATTGGCTCTGTTTTTTTGTTTTTATCCGATAACTGGATCTCAAACTTGTAAGTGCCATTTGGTAAAGGGAACCTCTGCTGGTCGGTGAACTGGAAGTTCAGCTTGGTTGTATCGGGGATCTCGTTGCTGTTGAGTTCATATTTCTGATAGGCTTTGATCTGATCCTTGTCTTTAAAGGTCATTAATACATTTACCGAAGCTTTGAATTTACCATTGTCCTGCTTCACCCATTTGACGGTGTTTGCTGCAACGCTCAGGTAGGTTTCGATATACGGACCTTCAGGTGAATTAAATGTTGCATAAGTAAGATAAGCCCACAGATTTTTTGCTGAAACTGAGGCGGAAGCCCCTCCGAAAATCAGGGAGGCAAAGATCAGAAAGCATAAAGACTTTTTCATAATATATGGTTTATGAATTGTATTAACGTCCGAAAAGGATTTTTGTGATATTTCCTGGTCATTTATATATGCAAATATATTAAAACATGGCTGAATTTGCAAGTAAATTCGCTGAATACGTTGAATTGAAAGCCAAGCCGCCGGATGCAGGACGTGAGTCATGTTCTTGCCCATTCGGAAAAATGTATTAATTTTGTCCCCGGAGAGATGGCAGAGTGGTCGATTGCGGCGGTCTTGAAAACCGTTGAGGTGCAAGCCTCCGGGGGTTCGAATCCCTCTCTCTCCGCCAAAGCTCAGAAAAACGCCGCGAATAGCGGCGTTTTTTATTACCCGGCAAAATCCGCA
>Ga0316226_1000645_pt1 | contig 44567 bp, 30 predicted proteins | sample TBH18017metaG_FD_206009 | JGI IMG/M metagenome (GOLD analysis project Ga0316226, IMG submission 206009) | Freshwater microbial communities from Trout Bog Lake, Wisconsin, USA - TBH18017 | ecosystem: Environmental > Aquatic > Freshwater > Lake > Hypolimnion/Profundal zone | place: USA: Wisconsin...
GCCGCGTTCTTCACGAATGGTCTGGAAGAGCCGGGAACTCATGCCGCCGCCGAGCACCGTGTTCAAGATGGCGACCGCAAAGCGGGTGTTGTCTGCAATCGGCGGTGCCGGGAGGCCGAGGCATATCTGCACCTGTTCCAGAGATTTCTTATTGCGCATAACGATGCGGGCAGCGGGTTCTGGCGCAGGCAGTTCATGGAGAGTGGCGCCGCCGGCAAGTCCGGAGAACTTGCCCGCCACCGCTTCGGCAAAGCGGTCGTGGTCAAGGTTTCCGGCTGCTGAGAATACGATGTTGCCGCCATGAAACCGATCGACGTGGTAGTCAAAAAGCTGCTGCTGGCTCAGTTTGGCCACGGTTTCGGTAGTGCCAAGGATAGGCCAGCCCAGCGGGTGGCCCTTCCAGAAACTCTGGATAAACAACTCGTGGACCAGCACGTCCGGATTGTCTTCATCGATCTTGATCTCTTCAAGAATCACGCCGCGCTCGCGCTCAATGTCGGGCGGCGCAAATACCGGGTTCAAAACCAGGTCGGTGAGCACGTCCAGCGCAATCGGCACATGGTCAGAGAGCGACTTGACGTTGAAGCAAATCGTTTCCTTGCCAGTAAATGCGTCCAGGTTGCCGCCGATCGAGTCCATTTCGCGTGCAATCTGCTGGGAAGTGCGGGAGCGCGTGCCCTTAAAGAGCATGTGTTCCACAAAGTGGGAAATGCCGTTTGTCTCAGCAGGCTCGCAACGGGAGCCGGACTTGACCCACACGCCCATGGCTACAGAACGCAGGTGATCCATGCGCTCGGTTAGGACAATCAAGCCATTCGGCAGTACGGTGCGGCGGAGGTTCCGTTCAGTGGATATCGTCATTAGGTCGAATTCGATTGTAGGCCAACTGGGGCAAAAGGACACGCATCGCGAAGGTGGGTGAGGCTGTTTTCAGATAGGTGCCTACCACCGGGGCTGTATGCAGGCGATGAAATGCACTATGCTTGGCCAAGCTGTGCCCGAGAATTCAAGCCAACTCGTTTGTCTAGCCCCCTTCGATGCCGTCCCTGGCAGCCGGAAGCAGCTTTTCGGCCTCGGGCGCGAGGCTTTGGCAGCCCTGATGGCGCAATTTGGCGAGCCCGCCTGGCGCGGTCGTCAAATCTCGAAAGCTATATATGTTCAACGAGTTACATGCTTAAGTGGAATTACTACTTTGTCGAAATCCTTGCGCGAGCGGCTTGAGGTGGAAGGCTGGGAGGTTGGCCGCCCGGCGATTGCCCAGGTCTTTCAGTCCGCCGATGGCACGGAGCGCTACCTCGTCCAAGGTCAAAGCCAAGACTCCCAAACCGTGGAATCCGTATGGATGCCCGAGGGCGATGACGGCGATACCGACGATAGCACCGAGACAGACGAGAGAGAAGAGACAGGCAAGCGCTGGAATCGCGCCACGATCTGCGTCTCCAGCCAGGTGGGCTGCGCGGTCAACTGCCAGTTTTGCCTCACCGCCAAACTCGGTCTGCAGCGCAACCTGAGCGCAGGTGAGATTGCAGGGCAGGTCATCTCCATCTTCGAGCGCCAGGGTGTAGAGGTGGGCCGCAACCGCGTCAACCTGGTGTTCATGGGCATGGGGGAACCGTTCCTTAACTACGACAGTTTCATGGCCGCTGTTCGCCTGCTTGTGCAAGAAGCAGGACTCAGCCCGCAGCGTATGACCGTCTCCACCTCGGGCATCGTGCCGGGGATCGAGCGGTTTGCGCAGGAACCGCCGGAACTGCGTCCCAAACTGGCCATCAGCCTCAACGCTCCCAACAACCAAATTCGCACTGAAGTGATGCCCATCAACAGTAAGTGGCCGATCGAGGCAGTCATGGAAGCGGTTCGCACAGTCCAACTGCGCACTCGCGAGCGAATCACCTTCGAGTATGTCCTGCTTGGTGGTGTCACCGACCAACCCAAGCATGCGATTAAGGTTGGCCGCCTTGTGCGCAGAAGCGGCTTGCCCGCCAAGGTCAATCTGATCGCATGGAATCCCGGGCCCGGCATCGAGTACGCCATGCCCCAGCCAGAAGCTGTTGAGACTTTCCGGGCTACCCTCGCCGCCGAAGGAATCCCCACCTACATCCGCCGCCCGCGCGGCCGTGATATCTTTGCCGCCTGCGGGCAGCTAAAGCGGACGGTTGAAGGGTGAAGGCAGGGAATTGGAAAAGTGATTCCTCAATACTCACGAAACCCCCATCCTTTTCGTTATGACTCCGTGAAAAGGATGGGGCAGCAGGTAATTGGCTTTTAGAGTCCAGCGAGCAGTCCCTAATTTGGCATGGGCGGCGGCTTCACGCTGCCGCAATCGGGGCCCTTATAGGAAGACGTTGAGACGACTGTCCATTCCACCGGCATGGAGTTTGGTCCCATCTGCATGGTTCCGGCAAAGTGTACCTTGCCCTTTGCCTGTCCGGGATTTGACCAGTCGGATTCCACGGTTCCAGAACCGGCAGTCTTTCCGGTGCAGACCATGTTGGCAGTCATGCTGCTTGACTTCATCACTACGTTGGTGAGTTGGCAGCCGTTACCTGTTTGGGGCATTGGGGCGCCATACTTGTCAATCAACGCCTGGGTCAAGCAAACCTGGGAGGTCTGCGGGCCGCCGCCGAACGGGTTCCTGACGCCCGGGGGCATCACCATTCCTGGGGGCATGGGCGATTTCTGCCAAGTCATGTTCGAAGTCATCTCCCAGAGGCCGGGTTTTCTGACGGATTGTGCCAAAGAAACGATCGCCACAGCCAGACAACAGCTCAGCGCGATCCATACATGGGTCTTGCGCATGTCTTCTCCTTACAGTGAGATCGCACTGGCTTGCGCCCGCGCGCCCATACTGTACTTGACTTAGGGAGAGGGATGGAAGGGAAATCTATCAGCCTTGCACAAAAGGAGCTCTATTTCCCAGCGCCAGCAGGGCATCCGTTACGCGGTCCGAGGCGTGGCGTACCACAGCCTCTTCACTGGCAAAGTTGCCTGCAATGCATCGCACACCAAGCGCTTCGATCTGCTCAATATCCGCAATGATCGGCGAAGCGCCTTCCTCCGCATAGCGATCCCGCGTCTCCTGCGAAAAGGGCGCCGTGTTTACCAGCGCATAGTCAAAAATCGGCGCGTGCGTGTGCTCATAAATACGCTCAATATGCTCTGCGGCCGTCAGTCCAAGGCTTTCGTTGGCCTGCGTCATGAGGTTGCAGACATACACTTTCATGGCGCGAGCGTTAGCTAGCGCTGAAGGGATGCCCTCAACCATCAGATTTGTAATGAGCGAAGTGTAAAGCGATCCTGGACCAACGGTGATGAGGTCGGCCTTCTCAATTGCGTCCAGTGTCTCTGGCAGGGAAGGCGGATTGGGCGGGTCCAGCATCAGTTCCACAATTCGCAGGTGGCTCGCGGTAATGTTGGTTTCGCCGCGTACCAGGGAGCCATCGTCCATTCTCGCGACCAGCGTAGTGTTGGCAGTCGTAGCTGGGTAGATGCGACCGCGCGTGGCCAAAATCTTTGATGAGAGTTGGATAGCCTGGGCAAAGTCGCCGGTAATCTCAGTGAGCGCGGCTACAAACAGGTTGCCAAAATTATGGCCCCGCAGGGCGTCTCCACCCTTGAAGCGATGGTTGAAGAGCCTGGCTAGCAATGCCTCTTCCTCGCTGAGGGCGACCATGCAGTTGCGCAGATCGCCTGGAGGCAGCATGTTGAAGCCCTTGCGCAGTCTGCCGGAAGAACCGCCGTCGTCTGTCACGGTTACAACAGCGGCCAGGTCGGCGATCTGTGCCGGTGTAGTGCTGGATTGACCAGAAGTACCCACGTGACGCCTGAGGCCACGCAGAAGCGTAGACAATCCGGTGCCACCACCTATGGCAACAACACGCAGCGAACGGGTACTGGCTGCGTCGCCAAGGCCGGTGGGGGGTGTCTGCAGCATTACTCCGTTGACAAGCGAATCAGGCGTCAAAGTTGGACCTTACGGAACCTCAGGATACAGCAACTCAGTAAAGCGAGGATCGTCAGCCATGCTTTGGAAGTCATTATCCACGCGAGCCTGCAGCCGGTTACGCGGATTCATTTCGATGGCCCGGGCCAGGTTAGCCAGGCAATCCTGGGGTTGGCCGGTGATGGCATCCAGCACTGCAAGGCCATAGAGCGCATAGTCCGCCGCAGGATGCATGGAGAGAATGCTGTTGAACTGACCGCGGGCTTCCTCGTAATAGCCGGTATTCAACTGCGAGACGGCGTAGTCGTAGTGCTCCTCAGGCGTGTCGAAGGCAAGGACCGGCTTGTCGAGTTGCCGCTGACAGGTGCTGATATACATTTGGCAGCGTTCCCTGATCTCGGCCGCAGCAGTGGGCAAGAGTTTCTCAAAAGCGGCCAGCGCTTTTTCGTACTTGCCTTGTTGCAGGAGAACCACCGCAGCCTGGTAGTGCTGGAAGGACGAGCCTGTACCAGTAGTGGAGTGGACGTCTGGCTTGGCAGCCACGGGCGGAGTTTTTTTGCGGCTGGGTGCCGCGGATCGAGCCTCTTGCGTCATGTTTTTTGCCAGGAGTGCGTCTTCCTGAACCACAGATCTCTTTCGGATAGCTTCCGGCAGAAAACCTGTCTGCATGGTGAACGCTACTCAGGCCCTCTTTATACGCATTACCCCGGAATACGTCAATGGGCCCCCCCCCGGACAGGCAGTTATCGGCGTTGTTCGGAGGAAAGTTCGCGATAGATCGCAGGGTTCAAAGACGGGTCGTTGTACATCTTTAACTGGCGATAGAGCTTGAATCGCCGTGCCCCTGCAAGGGTCTGCTGCCATAGCGCATCCAGGCATCCAGCCAGATCCGCGCGCTGTAGTTCCAAGGTGGCAAGCCGGTCGCGATTGCGCTCCGAATGGCCGGCCGGGGCATCCGTCCTCCCAGCCTCTTCGCGCGTGTGGTAGATCTTCAGTGAGAGGATGGAGAGCCGGTCGATCATCAGCCCCGGCGACTCGGAGTTGAGCGGGGCCTGTGGATTGGGCAAATCCTTGCCAGCAAGCCAGCCCAGCAGCAGGCGGTCCAGTTCTTCTGCCAAGTCGTTACGGCGCTGGTTGGTCCGGTCAATGCGGCGCTTCACTTCAGCCAGTTTGGTGTCTGTGGCACCGGGAGCGCGCGCCTCGTCCTCAATGTGCCACAGACTAAAATTGGCACTATGCTGCAGGGCAACAGCGAATAGCCAGTCATCCACGGTAACCAACTTGCTTGCAGGGTGGGAGTTTTCAACAGTCGAAACGCCGGTTTGATCCAGGTGCCAGAGGCTTGCCCGCTGGTCATGCAGTTCGACGATGGCATCTGCCAAAATCATTTTGAATCAGTCCCTCGCAATTGCTTCAGCTTGAAGTTGCAGCGTCTATGGTAGAACTATCCTCACGCAGGGGCCAAACTCATTTCACTTCTTCGTGAGCTGAAACCGGAGATCTTGCGCTTGTCTTCATAGTTCTGGATTCAAACGGGGGACCGATGAGTGACTTACCTGAGCGATTTCTGTGCATAGCCAGTTATGAGAAGGGGCATGACTTTCTGCGCCAATGCGCGGAGATGGGTATCAAGGCCACGCTGCTGACGCAAGAAAAGTTGCGCGACGCCGCATGGCCCCGCGAGGCGCTTGAAGATATTGTCACCATGCCTCCCGGCCTCAGCCGTGAACAGATAATCAATACGGTTTCATGGATGGCCAGGGGCAGGCGATTTGATCGCGTTGTAGCCCTGGACGAATTCGATCTAGAGACGGCAGCGCAGATTCGCGAGCACATGCGGATTCCCGGCATGGGAGTGACCACCGCAGGCTTCTACCGTGACAAGCTGGCCATGCGCGTGAGCGCACGCGAGTCCGGCTTCCTGGTCCCGGAGTTCTGCCGGGTGCTGAACTATGACGAACTCCGCGAATATATGGAGCAGGTGCCCGCGCCCTGGCTGCTCAAGCCCCGCTCCGAGGCCTCAGCGCTGGGAATTCGCAAAATTGAAGAGCCGGAGCAGCTATGGCGCGCCCTTGACGACCTTGGCGACCGCCAGAGCCACTTTTTGCTTGAGCAGTTTGTGCCCGGCGATATTTTCCACGTGGATTCGATCGTCAGCGAGTGCGAGGTGCTGTTCTCAGTGGTCCATCAGTACGGGCGGCCCCCGATGCAGGTGATGCACGAAGGCGGTGTATTTACCACCCGCACCGTGGACCGAGGGAGTCGCGACTGGCGGGAACTGTCCGCTCTGAACAGCGTCCTTACTCCATCCCTGGGAATGGTGCGCGGCGTAACCCATGCGGAGTACATTCGCGCCCATGCTGACGGGCGTTATTACTTCCTTGAGATTGCGGCACGCGTGGGTGGGGCGTTCATTGCCGACCTGGTCGAGGTTTCCAGCGGCATTAACCTCTGGCGGGAGTGGGCACGACTGGAAGTTGGTCAACTTCGAGGTCAGCCCTACGTGCTCCCCGAGTACTTTGAGAGCTATGCGGGCAGCGTTCTCTGTCTTGCCCAGACCGCGGAACCGGATACGGAAGGCTTCGACGCCCCAGAGATTGTGGTCAGAATGAAGAAGCACCACCATGCCGGATTGATCGTCAGATCAGGGAAGCCGGAACTCGTTCAGCAGCTGGTTGAGGAATACAGCCAGGAGTTTGCAAGGCGCTTCCTGGCGACAATGCCACCCCTAGAAGGGCTGACTCCCGCATAACCGCCTGCGAAGAGTCTTGATTTGGCTCTGGTGTAAACAAGGTCCTGTAACCGGGCGCAGCATTATTTGCGACATAAGCGTAATAGGATCAGAGCATTACTTCGGATCTTGCTCCCAATTTCCGGCGCAATTTCTCCAGCGCATCGGAGCGGCACCGCCAAAAGGCGGTGTCTGGGACACAATTTGTACAGTATTCCGCGACCGGTGGGTGGTGAGCTCGCTGGGACTCGAACCCAGGACCCACGCCTTAAAAGGGCGTTGCTCTACCAACTGAGCTACGAGCTCGTCAAAGGCCGCTCAATCCAAATTACCACAGTGACGATTTTGTTGCTCGGCCCGAGGCGGAGGATCCTCCCTCTCAGCAGCTTGCCACACAGTCACGGACACGAAAAGCACGGGTTCGGTGGGTGTGCGGCGGCAGCCAATGGAAGGTCCATCTACCTACCGCAAGGGTCAGCAGCGGCAAGCTACGTGCTTTATTGAGGTTACAGGACCTCAAGTGGATGTGAATCAGGCGTTTTGAGGGTGGGAATGGCAAGAAAGTGTTAGCAAGACAACCTTGCAAGTGTTATTGTTCTGTCAACAGCGTTGCGACTACGATTCGGCATGAGGATACCTTCCGTTTAGGTGTACCCGCCGATGCTTGCCGCAGCGCTGTAGCCAAATGACGGCATAGACAGCGTGGCAGATCGGGGAACGGCGGAAGGTTTAGAGGTGAATAATGACTGATCGCAAAGCGCTGCTTGACCAGAATGAGACGCCGGAAGATGTGGCGACACTCTACTCCTGGGCCAACTTACATGGCGCAAAATATAGGGATTTTTCAGCGTCAAGGGCGCAGACGCGAGAGAAGGCGCGTTTGCGTGTACAGCAGGCTATTGAAGAAGAGCAGGAGCGCTCGCAACATGAGGCCCAAGCATTGCTGACAGCAGAGTCCCAGCGCGTGGCAGATGCCGTGCATGCTGAAGAGCAGGCGCGTCTGGCCGACCAGTCCACTCGGTTTGCCGCCCAACAGGCTGCGCAACAGGCCGCATTGCAAGCTCAGGCAGCCCAGCAAGCTGCCCAACAGGCTCAGGCCGCCCAGCAGGCCGCACAGCAAGCTCAGGTAGCGCAGCAGGCCGCTTTGCAGGCTCAGGCGGCGCAGCAGGCCGCCCAACAGGCTCAGATCGCCCAGCAGCAGGCCCAGGCCGCGCAACAGGCGGCGTGGCAGCAGCCTCGGCTCGATCGTTTCTCCGCGCTTCCAGCCTCAAATCCAGTACCGCCAACGACTCCGTACTATCAGCCCCAACAGGCAAAGCCCGATTTCCCGTCCTTTACTGTTCCTCAGCCCTACCGGCCGGCCGCGCCGCAGCCGCAATACCAGCCCGTGCGCGAAGAGAGCTATGCTCAGGCGCGCAATCAATGGGCTCCTGCAGAGCCGAGAGAGGCCCTTGGCCGTCCAGCATGGTTGATGGCAGATCGCGCAGATGTCCCCAGCCAACCCGTCGCCCCTGCGGCTCCCGTCCCTGTGGATACCCTTCAGGGATCGCGGGATCGGCTTACATCACGTTGGTTCGCCCTCAAGGGCGTATTTGATGGATCTAGCGCACCTGTGGAGGCGGCACCCGCCCCCGTTGCAGCGCGCGCCCCGGTAATGGCCGTGTTCTCGCTGGCCGGCGGCGTAGGCAAAACCAGCTTGGTAGCCACCCTTGGCCGTGCTCTTTCGGCACGCGGTGAGCGGGTGCTACTTGTTGATACCGCAGCTTACGGATTGCTTCCTTTTTTCTTTGGCGCCCGTGATCAGCGCCCCGGCACCTTGAGGACTTTCAGCCCCCCGGGAGCCAGCGGCGACGCCCCAATACAGATGGTGACTTTGGACCCGGAGTCTCTGGGACCGGATACCCCCGGCCAGGAAGCTCTTACCACTGAGATTTCCAAATACTCCCGCGGCGTAAGTCGCATCATCGTAGATTTGGCTACCGCCTCTGGGGCAACCACGCGGCGAGTGATGCGGATGTCGCCCATCGTGCTGGTGCCAGTGATTCCCGATATGAACTCGGTTGTCAGCGTAAGCTCGATTGACAGTTTTTTTCAGAACAACGCCAGTATTGCTGGCAAGTTGTCTCTGCCATTTTATGTACTGAACCAGTTCGATCCCTCTCTGCCCCTGCATCTGGATGTCCGTGAGGTGCTTCGCGAGCGGCTGGGTGATCGCTTGCTGCCGTTTGCCCTCCGCCGCGCTCCCGCAGTGAGCGAAGCGCTGGCCGAGGGAATGACAGTGATGGACTACGCTCCCAACTCAACCGTGGCCGAGGACTTTGGAAGCCTTGCTGGTTGGGTGAAGAGCCTTTCCGCGCCCGCGAGCAGCGGTTATCGCGGTGTACGTTGGAGTGAACGATGACAGTAACTAGCCTATGGCAGGATATCGGGGCAGGGGAGAACATACTTACAAAATTTCTCCGCCTAGTCTTCCTGCTGGCGGCGGCAACTGTTTTTTATTTTCTGGCCGTCCTGCCCCTGACCTGGCCTCAACAGGCGGTGCTGGGCCTGCTGAGCCTTTTGATGGCTCTTGCCATGGCGCGCAGTTCTGACTCCTATCTGATTACGCTCACCCTGATGATGATGTCGATGTTCTGCACCTTCCGCTATGGCTACTGGCGCATTATGCAGACAGTTCGCTTCTTTCAGGACCCGGCGAATCACTGGGGCGCACTTGACGCGTTTTTCATCATGAGCCTTGTTTTAGCTGAGACCTACGCGTTTTTCATTCTGTTTCTCGGCTACTTTCAAACCATCTGGCCACTGCGGCGTGCACCGGTTGCGCTGCCGGAGAACACGGACGAATGGCCCCACGTCGATGTTCTCATTCCTACCTATAACGAGCCGCTTGACGTGGTGCGCTATACAGCTTTGGGCGCACTCAACATTGACTGGCCTGCGGACAGGATGCACATTTACATCCTTGACGATGGACGGCGCAAGGAATTCGAGCAGTTCGCTTTCGAAGCCGGGATCGGCTACCGTATTCGATCAGACAACCACCATGCCAAGGCCGGCAATATCAACACCGCACTTAAGGCCATGACCTCGCCCTACGTCGCGATCTTCGATTGCGACCACGTTCCGACCCGCAGTTTTCTGCAGATGACGGTAGGCTGGTTCCTACGCGACCCGAAGCTGGCCATGCTGCAGACGCCACACCACTTTTATTCGCCTGATCCGTTTGAGCGCAACCTGGGCCAGTTCCGCGTCATCCCCAATGAGGGCGAGCTTTTTTACGGCATTGTGCAGGACGGTAACGACTTTTGGAATGCGTCGTTCTTCTGCGGCTCCTGCGCAGTTCTGCGCCGCACCGCACTCGACGAAATTGGCGGCATCGCGGTGGAAACAGTGACCGAGGATGCGCACACATCTTTGAGAATGCAGATGAACGGCTGGGGAACGGCCTACATCAACATTCCCCAGGCGGCCGGACTGGCCACGGAGCGCCTCTCTGCCCACGTTGGGCAACGTATTCGCTGGGCGCGTGGCATGATCCAAATCCTGCGCACGGATAATCCGCTCTTCGCTCCCGGACTCAAGTTTGCACAGCGTCTCTGCTACTTCAATGCCATGTGCCACTTTCTCTACGCGGTTCCGCGCCTTATCTTCCTAACCGCTCCGCTGATCTACCTGCTGCTCAACCACACCAATGTCCCCGGGTATTGGGCGGCTATTCTTGCATACGCTCTGCCTCACCTTACGCTCTCAAACGTTACCAACTCCAGAATTCAGGGCGAGCACCGACACTCCTTCTGGAACGAGATTTACGAGACAGTCTTATCGCCCTACATTCTGCTGCCCACAATGATGGCGCTTATCAACCCGAAGCTGGGCAAGTTCAATGTGACTGCCAAGGGCGGCGTGGTCAAGCGAACATTCTTTGACACTAGGATTGCGCAACCATTCCTCATCATGCTGGTCTTCAACCTAGCCGGGCTGCTGATCGCCATCCCCCGCTTTCTGATATGGGATCGCGACAGACCGGGCACCGTGGTGATGAACTGCATATGGTGTTTCTTTAACATTGTGATTCTTGGCGTTTGCACGGCAGTCGCGCGTGAGATGAGGCAACTGCGCACCACCGTCCGCATTAGTATTGTCACGCCGGTAATGGCCAAAATGCCCGACGGGCGGCTCATCGCCGGCGAAACAATTGACATGTCCAGCGGCGGCACCAGCATACGGTTTGGCGAATCAGTGGATGCTATGCCGCAATCGGAGGTGCGTCTTGCATTTCCAACGCCTGCCGTAACCAACGATCTGCCCGCAACCGTGGTTTCGTCGGAAGGGTCCGTGATGCGGGTGCGTTTTGAGGATCTATCGATTGCCGAACAGGAAGTGTTGACCATGGTGCTATATTCACGAGCGGACTCCTGGCTGGGCTGGGGCGAGTCCCGCGAAAGCGACAATGTTATGCGCAGCCTGGGTCGCATCTTCCAGATTTCCATGCGGGGTCTGGTATCGACTTTCCAGAGCCTGTTTACCGACAAAGATAACAAAGCCAGAAAGGCGGCATCTCTCTCCATTGCCCGCTCGGCGGTTATCTTTGTTCTTGCCGCGTTCCTTATGGGGGGCGCGCAGAGCGTCATCGGGCAGCCGCAGGGCTTTGCAGGGCCAGCAACCACCCCAGCCACGGACAAGAACCCTCCGGTTCCTCCGGGGCAATACCGCGATTCGTTTTCCCTCAACGACGCAGGCTCGCCGCAGATTGAACTGCATGGCATCGACAGCATGCACAACATCTACTTCACGCTGCCTGAGACCCATGTAGTTCGCTCTGCCAAGATTCACATCTACTACGCTTTTTCGCCCAGCCTTCTGCCCCAGCTCAGCCATCTCAAGCTCATCATGAACGGAACGCTGTTCGCCACCGTTCAGCCCACGCCTGGCGCGGTTGGCGGCTCGGATAGTCGCGATGCAGAAGGTGAATTCACCATTCCGCCGGAGCTCCTGGTTCACAACAACACTTTGACCATCGAGTTCATCGGCCACTACACAATGGTCTGCGAGGATCCGGCCAACACAACGCTTTGGGCTCGCGTCCACCGCAACACGTTCCTTGATATCCGTGGCGATCTGCTGCCTCTGGCCGACGATCTCAAGCAGTTGCCCATGCCGTTTCTTGATCCGGCAGTTATTCAGCCGCTCAGCATTCCCATCGTCTTCGCTGCCCCGCCATCTTATAAGGCAATCCAGGCCGCTGGCGTAGTTTCCAGCTACTTCGGGCTCATTTCAGAGAGCCGTCCAGTGCGCTTCCCCGTTCATATTGGGGCCATCCCGCCTGGGAATGCCATCGTCATCTCGGATAATCCAGCAAATTTGCCCGCTGGCCTCAATCTGCCCGGAATAAGTGCGCCCACTGTGGCCATGCGCACTAACCCTAACGATCCGTACAGCAAGATACTCGTGGTGGCCGGCGCCGATGCAGAACAGGCCTTGGTGGCGGCTCAGGCTGTAGCCCTGCACAGCGACATGCTATCTGGAGGGCAGGCCACGATTGCAAGTCTCAAATTGCCCGGGAAGCAGCAGCCCGATGGCGCACCACGGTGGGCGCGCACTGACCAGACAATTGCCCTGTGGGATTATGCGACAGCTGACCAGTTGCAAGGCGACGGATCGGCTCCGCTCAACGTCTATTTCAGAATCGCGCCAGACATCTTCTACTCCGAGCGGCCCAATGCCGTGCTCAGGTTGGCCTATCGTTACAACTCGGTGCCCATCGGGCCTATTTCGAGCATGCAGGTGCGCATCAACAATGCGTTTCTGGGGTCAGTTCCGCTCATTCCGGGGCAGGAAGTTTCTCGCAGAATGCAGACCGACGTACCCGTGCCGGTTGTTAATCTGCGCCCGTTTTCCAACTCTCTTTCATTTGACTTCACCTTTCAGTTGCTAAAGAAAGGCGGTTGCCAGGATACAACGCCCATCAACATGCAGGCAGCTATTCTGCGCGACACCTTCCTCGATTTGCGTGGTTATCCGCACTATGCGCCGCTGCCTAATCTTGAGACTTTTGCCAATGCAGGTTTCCCGTTCACCCGTCTTGCCGACCTTAGCGAGAGCACGGTAGTGCTGCCGCCCACGCCCACCGAGCAGGAGATTGAGGCCTTTGTTACCTTGATGGGACACTTTGGTCGCCAGACCGGGTTCCCGGTTCTGCGCGTTACCGTGGCGGGTCCTGAGGCTCTGCGGAATGGAGCAAACACTGACTTCCTGGTTATAGGTACGGGCGACGACCAACCAGGGTTTGACAAAATGTCCAATAACCTCCCCGTTGCCTTGCGTAGCGGCCAGATCCAGATTCATGATACGCAGGGCTTTTTCTCACCTCTCCATCACGCCTGGTGGAAGTTACGCTCCAATGAGCACAGTGAGTCTGGCGACCTGACTGCTGCGGGCACGCCTGATGCGGTCATTGAGGGCATTGAGTCCCCGTTTGACCCCGGCGGCAACCGTACTGTCGTTGCGATTCATTTGAAAGATGCAACAACCTTTGAGCCTTTCATGGATACCTTCATGAATATCCAGCAGTCCAGCGATATATCAGGCTCTGTTTCGGTTTTGCATGGAACACAGTATCAGTCCTTCCGGATTGGCTCGGAGGTCTATCATGTTGGGGTCTTGCCGTGGTGGACTCGGTTGACGCTGTGGTTTATGCAGGTGCCGTGGCTGGCTGCGGTTGTGATTATCATTCTGGCGTTCCTGATCGCAATTTGGACTAGGCAATGGCTCCGGAGCAGGGCAAGGGCTCGCTTGAAGATGATCGAAGACTAGGAAAGAACCACCAAATGTGCACAGAGTCGCGGAGGATTGCGTCAGTCAGCTGCTCTTCAACGCAGCGCCACGTAATCCTCGGCGACTTTTGCATATTTCAGAAGATGCTGGGTAACGGCGCCGCGCCTGCCTGGTCAATCATCCAGTGAACGAAACCTGATGTTGGAGAACAGTGGTTATGGGCCTTCGTACATCCCGGCTAGGGAAGCGTCTATTGCTAGTCGTAATTGTCTCAATGCTCTGCGCCACAGGTGGCTGTAAAGAAAATTCCTGGCCGCTGTGGAATGCCTACTCCGCGCGCTTTATTGACCCTCAGGGCCGCGTTTTCGATCCCAACGGAGACGCGCATACAACATCCGAGGGCCAGGCATACGCCATGTTTTTTGCCTTAGCAGACAATGATCGTGCGACCTTCGACCGCGTGCTTACCTGGACCCAGGCGAATATGGCCAATGGCGACCTGCAGACTCGTCTGCCTGCATGGAATTGGGGGAAGAGCAAAGATGGTGAATGGAAGGCTCTGGATGCCAATCCCGCTTCGGATGCCGATGTGTGGATGGCCTATACCCTGATCGAAGCGGGCCGTCTGTGGAAATACCCTGTCTATGGAAACATCGGTCAAAAGATGCTGGCGCAGATCGCCAAGACCGAAGTCGTTAGCCTACCCAGCTTTGGAGCGATGCTCCTGCCGGGGCCAACCGGGTTCCAGCATGAGCGCACCTGGACGTTGAATCCCAGCTACGTTCCGCTTTTCCTCTTTGAGAGGCTGGCAGTCGTGGATCCGGCAGGACCCTGGCAGCAGATCGCCCTCAATATCCCGCGCTTCCTGCAAATGAGTTCCCGCCATGGTTTTGCCATGGACTGGGTGGACTATGTGCCCGGAGATGGTTTTTATCCGTCCGCCAACCAGCGGACTGGCACCAAGGATGCTGACGCACCTGGCGGCAGCTACGACGCTATCCGTGTTTATCTATGGGCTGGCATGCACGATTCGGCAGGCAGAACCCGTTCTGGCCTGCTTGATGCCATCCCTGCCATGAGTGCATACCTTGCCAATCATGATGCCCCCCCCGAAAAGGTGAGTGACCAAGGGGTACCTTTGGCGCAAGATGGACCTGTAGGGTTTTCAGCCGCCGTGCTTCCTTATCTGAGGGCGTTTCCTGGCCTCTCAAGGGCAAGCGCTCAGCAGACAATTCGCTTGGCTGCCCAAAGGGATGCATCTTCGGGATTGTATGGGAAGGACTTAACATATTACGATCAGAATCTTGCCCTGTTCTCTACCGGTTATTTGGATGGCAGATTCCGGTTTGGGCCTGGGGGCGAATTGAAAGTAGAATGGAAACGCCGATGAGGGTTGGCTGGGGCGCTTGGAGTAAGAGTTCGATCATAGCGGGCTGCCTGTTGCTGGCACTCCCGGTGGGTTTTGCCCAAAAGAAGCCTGTCGGAAACGGGGCCGATGCTACGCGCGTGATCCTCATACAAAAGGCTCATGCACTCGATTCTCGCGGGCGGCCTGACATGGCCATCCAATTGTGGCAGCAGATACTTCTCTCAGACCCCAATAACGTAGAAGCACTCGCTGGTCTGGCAAAGGACTTCAAGCTCATCGGATCTGCCGACAAGGCGAGCGATGCGCTTAACCGCCTGCGCAAGGTTAGTCCCAATGACCCCAACATAGCCCGGATTCAGGCTCTCAGCAGTACGCGCGCGGAGAGCGATCAGCTTCGCCAGGCAGGCGAACTAGCGCGGCAGGGCAAACTCGATGATGCAATGCGCATTTATCGACAGTTGTATGAAGATCATCCGCCGGATGGAGATATCGCCCTCGCGTATTATCAGACGTTGTACGGCACAGCCACTGGCAAGGCTGCTGCGGTAGCGGGCATACGCGCTCTTGCAGACCGTAACCCCGGGGACCCGCGCTTTGGCGTCGAGTTGGGCATCATGCTGACCTATGAAGCCAGAACCCGCGCCGAGGGTATTCGCATCCTTCAGGCGCATCCCAAAGACCCCAATGCCCAGACTGCCTTGCGTCAGGCGCTGATTTGGGACTCCGCCAATCCGGCCTCAGCCGCGGAGTTGCGCACGTATTTGAAAGAGCATCCTCAAGACTCGGAGCTAGCCGGTCACCTGAAAGAAGCTGAATCCAAGCTTGCGCAGATGAACTCCGGCATTGCCCGTACGCCAGCCGAGCGCGCGGCATTCGCTGCTCTCAACGCACACCATCTTGAAGATGCGCAGCAGCGATTTAACGAGTTGCTAGAACAGGATCGAGGCAACGGCAGGGCAGCAGCGGGCATGGGCTTCCTGCGCATGCAGGAGAAGAACTTCGGTGGCGCCATCAGTTACCTTACGCAGGCCGAACAGAACGGGTTCAAGGACAGGTCAGTCGAGATAGCGCTGGCAACCTCGCGCTTTTGGTACACAATGGGCGAGGCATCTCAGGCATTTGACGACAACCAATTCGAGTTGGCAGCCACCAAGTACCGCGCCGCTCTGGTCATGAATCCCCGCAGCCCTGAAGCTCTCATGGGACTGGCCGGGCTATTGACCAAGGAACAGCAATATAAAGCGGCCGCAGGGGTCTATGAACAGTTGATCAAGGTTCAGCCGGGCAACTCTCAAGCCTGGCGGGGCCTGTTTCTGGCTTACGCACGCGATAACCAGAACCCCAAGGCGATTGCCACATCGGCGCGCTTTCCGGGGAATGTTAAGGGTGCTCTGGGCAAGGACCCGGAATATCTCCGTACTCTTGCCACCATCTACCAAGCCCAGAACCGGAATGCGGATGCGCAGAGAGTGCTCGCGATGGCTCTGGCATTGCCCTTCCCAGACAATGGAACCAGCCTCAAGGCCGATACCAAACTCCAGTACGCGGGTATCCTCATGGGTGCCAAGCGTTACGAGCAGGCCGCCGCGCTCTATGCGCAGGTACTCGTAAGCGACCCCAACAACACTTCAGCATGGATGGGGCTTGTCAGCGCCCACCATATGCTCGCAGAGGATACGCAGGCCATCGCTGATGTGGAGAAGATGCCAGCTCCGTCCTACGAAGCATCGCTGGCAGACCCGGGGTTCCTCTCCATGCTTGGTGCAATCTATCAGCAGGCCAACCAATATGAGGTTGCACAGGGGCTGCTCGAACGATCTGCCAAGACGCAGATGGCGAACGGCGGCGAGCCGAGCCTGGCTCTTCGCTTGCAATTGGCGGCAATATACATGCTGCGCAACAATACCGCTCAGGCGTACGCCATATATCACCAGGTACTGCTCGACAATCCAGAAAACGTGGATGCTTGGAAGGGACTGATCTCGACTCTCCTTTCAACCAATCGCAACACCGAGGCACTGCAGGAGATTGCGCTAATTCCGCCTGCGGTGCGCAAGCAACTCGAAACTGACATTGGCTTCGTGCAGACTGAAGCCAGCCTCTATGCTGCCAGCGGAGACATCCGCCATGCGACTGAATATATGAATCGGGTGGAGGCGCATTACTCCAAGCTGAAGATCCAGCCTCCAGCCAGCATCGATATCCAGAATGCCTGGTTACTTTACAACACCGGGAACGACCGAAACCTTTATCCAGCGCTGATGCGCATCGGTGGCCGAACTGATCTTACAGTTGCTCAGCGCGAAACAGTGCAGGATATCTGGGCCAGTTGGAGCGTCCGTCGCGCTGGCGTAGCCATGGATAACGGCAATGTGCAGCGTGCCGTGGATATTCTAGACGCCGCCTACCAGGCATTCCCCAATAACCTCAACGTCCGCAAGGCCGTTGCTGGCGGATATGTAAGGGTTGGACGCGCCAAGGAGTCCCTGGCGCTGTTCAAGACCGTTCCCATGCAGGACGCCACCGCAGGCGACTTCCAGGGAGCGATTGGTGCCGCACTCACGGCTAACGACAAGTCGCAGGCCGAGATATGGCTTCGTCAAGCTCTTGATCGCTATCCTCACGACCCCGCTATCCTCTCCCTCGGAGCCCGCTATGAGCAGGCCCGCGGAGACAATCAGCGTGCAGCCGACTATTACCGAGCTTCATTGGCGGCCATGCCCACCACTTCTCCCGTTGACAGGCTGGCGCACACTCTCGTCTATCCCGAGCAGAACACCAAGGCTCACCGCGCTGTAACTGCGGCAGACCTTCAGCATTTGCTTGACCCCAACTACGAACCCTTCGCAAAGACAGCCAAACTGCCACCTTTGCCTGCCTATGGTTCGGATCCCTATAGCGGCTCGGCTCCGGTTGTTCTTACCCGGCCCAGCCAGCAGTCAACGGCAACCACTCCACGCTCGAATGGCCCATCCTCTGCGGAAGACGAGTCGCCGTACGATCCAACTTCAAATCCTGCAGTCAACGTCATCCCCGCGGCCCAGACACCGAATCCGCAAATGTTCCGCCAGCAGAGCGCCACGCAGTTGGAGACCGTCAACTCCGAATCGACCCAGTTAGACAGCAATGGCCTGCGGTTGCGGTATGCATTTGGCTACACCAACACCATCGGCAGCATGCACCCGGTCCCACAGCGGCCAAGAATCATCACCCTGGTACCGGTGGATGACGAAGCGGCCACAGCGCACTCTCCGACGGTATCGGGTCAAATGCACCAGGCCAGCATGGGACAGGCACAGGCTTCTGACCAGCCCATACCGATTCAGGCGAACGCGCCTCACTCCCTCGCTTCCGACGCATGGAAGGGCCTGATTTTCTCACTTACGGCCAGCAACCGCAATAATGAAGCGCTCGAGGAAATGGCGAAAATCCCCCTCGACGTGCGTAGGCAGTTGGAGGGTGACATTGAGTTTGTGCAGGGAATAGCTAGCCTGTATGTCTCGGTAGGCGACATCCCTCACGCAGTGGAATATTTGAACAAGGTTGAGAACTTCTACCTTGTCCACCGCTCTGCCGCGCCTGCCGGTCTCGAGGTTCAGCACGCCTGGCTGCTCTACAACATGCTGGATGACTCAGGGCTCTATCCAGTTCTCTCCCGACTCGATGCCCGCCAGGACCTGACTACCGCACAGCGGACGGAAGTTGAGAATCTTTGGGCTAACTGGGCAGTCCGTCGCGCTGGTACAGCGATGACTAATGGCAACCTGCTCCGAGGAGTGCAAATCCTTCAGGCCGCATCTCAGGACTACCCGGACAACATGAACGTCCGCAGGGCGGTGGCAGGTGCCTATGCCAGGGTTGGCCGTTCAGCCGATGCGCTCACCCTCTTCAAGACTCTCTCAATGGATGATGCCGGTTCGGGTGACTACCAGGGTGCAATATCCGCGGCGCTCTCTGCCACAGACATGGCTCAGGCTGAAAGTTGGCTGCGCATTGCGCTCGGGCGTTTCCCGAGCGACCCGGGAATTTTAGCTCTTGCCGCACGTTTCGAGCAGGCGCGCGGAAATAATGAGCGAGCAACCGATTTCTGGCGAGCCGCTTTGGCGGCCATGCCTCCAGGCTCCACGGTACGCAGTCTTGACAGTGGCCTCACCTATCCTCCGGGCTCTTACCGTGCCCCAACGCCGGGCGACACCAAGCGCCTGCTTGATCCACGCATAGACCCCGTGCCAACCAAGCTACCACCGCTACCGTCCTATAAACCGCAGAAGACCACTCAGACGCCTGGCAGTGGCTCGGTCAGTCAGGCGCCTCCCGCGGTCGCTGCTCCGGCACAGCATCAGTGGATTGATGCTCCATCCAACAATCCACTCCCCATGCCGCCGCCTTCGGGATCCTATTCCGTACCCAGCACCAATACTCAGGGGCCAGCCTCCGGCAACTCGCCTAACTACATACAGCAGAGCAACCGTCAGGGCTACTCGCAGGGCGGCCCCATTCTAATTCAACAGAGCGCAAGCCAGGATGCAGCCATCAGGCCCGCCTATGACAATGTGCAACCTGCGAGGCAGCGCACCCAGAGCGGAACCAGAAATAGGGGCGCATCGAGATCGCCCAACTACTCGGGCAGAATGAATCTACCTCCCTCTGAACAAAACATCATTTCCACCGAGCCTGAATCGCCGGTATCCCCGGGGGCCGGACTTCGCATAACTTCACAGCCGATGGGCGTAGTTGCCGCCCAAGCGCTGGCGCTCTTCGCTGAAGAGACTGACGGGCAGCTCACACAGGGTTCCGCAACAGTTCTTCGAGCCGTGCCGGTTGTGCCGCAAAGGGCGCTGGCCGGGCAGGGCACTGGTGCTAATCCGGCGGTGCAAACCGGTCAATATGCGGTCGTGCAATACACGCCTTCTGCCCAGGAGGCTGCTACGGGCGCCTATTCTGCACCCAAGCAGCAACAATCCATGCCGCAGCAGGTTGCGCAGCCAGAGAAGGCAACTCCGACGCCATCAACCCAAGCTGCCGCAGTTCCTTCGACAGGCCGTGTGAAGGGCCGGCGAGCCCGCAAGCAAGCTGCTTCCACACTTGGCAGCACCGATGCGCTCAGTAACACACAGGCCTTGGACAATAACACCCAACTCCAAAGCACACTGCCCGCTGAGAGCCCCCAACAGCAGGCCGAGCTTCCTGGCGACGTGCAGTCGCAGCGTGTTCCTTCGTCGGGAAGCGGCCTGACGGATGAGGAACTTCAACAGCGCAACCTGCCGCCGCTGCGCGGACCGTGGGTCCGTGTCCAGCGTGAAGCGCGCCCTATTGGGCCTCGTGAAGAGGCTGAGATGCAGTTGCGCTCAATCGAGAGTGGCTATAGCGCCTGGCTCGGCGGCGCAGGCCTCCTGAACTATCGCACCGGCAGTCTCGGCTTTGATCATTTGGTTGCGCTCGAGGCTCCTTTTGAAGCCTCCATGTCGCTGGGCTATCATGGCCGGCTCACCTTTATTGCTAAGCCCGTGTTCCTTGACTCAGGGCAGGCTGATGGCACGAGCGTCATTAGCGTCCTTCAATCCACTACAGGTGGCACGAAGCTCGTCACTCTTCCGCAACCCATTGGGACCCTCACTGCTACGGACACTAAGCCTCCCGCGCAGCAGAATGCGGTGGGACTTGGCGGCGAAGTGCAGTTGGCTTTTCCGCACTTGGCGGTAGCAGGTGGTTATACCCCTGCAGGATTCCTGGTTGCCACCTTTCTGGCTCGCGCTCAGTGGCGGCCGGGCAATGGTCCTTTCACATTTGTATTTAGCCGCGACTCAGTCAAAGACACTCAGCTCTCCTACTCAGGCCTCCGCGATCCGGCCGGCAATTCGCTGGGCACGCTTGGGCAAATTTGGGGCGGGGTAGTATCCAACCAGGGCAATGTGCAGTTTGCGCGAGGCGATGCGCAGTCCGGGTTCTACTTTGGTGGCGGCTACCAATACCTGACCGGGTATAACGTTGAGACCAATACCCGCATCGATGGTTCAGGCGGAGCTTATTGGCGCCTTCTAACCTCGCCTGAGTATGGCAACTTGAGCATCGGCGCAAACTTCTTCGCAATGCACTACGCCCATAATGAAGATGTGTTTACGCATGGGATGGGCGGATATTTCAGTCCGCAAGGCTACTTTCTGGCTAACATTCCGTTCACGTGGGTTGGCCACTACCTCACCAACTGGCACTACACCATCATGGGCGGTCTAGGTGTGCAGGCTTTCCAGGAGAATCAGACTCCACTGTGGCCACTGGCCTCAGACAAGTCGCTCGAGACTAGCCAGAACAACCCTCTGCTGCCTGATATGACCAGCGTGGGCCCCAACTACGACTTGCGTGGCCAAGTGTCCTACCAGGTCAGCCCGCACTGGTTTGTCGGTGGGTATTTTGGAGCCAATAACACCCGAAACTACACATCCGGTGCAGCGGGCTTCTCAGTCCACTACATGTTCCGTTCGCAGCCATCCACTGCTACTGGCCCTACAGGGATATTCCCTACCGACGGTATACGCCCGTTCACCGTGCCATAGGCAAGAATCCAAAAAGAAAGAGGAGGAGATGCAGACATCTCCTCCTCTTTCTTTTTGCAACCCGAATCCTGATCTGCCAACAGCCCCAACATCATCCACGGCGCAATGGCTTGTTCATCGGAACCACCTGCACAGTTACATCGCGAACCTCTGAGAGGAAGCGATTCAGGACAGATCCTCGCCAGAGGATATCCCAGCGCGAGCGGGCTGACTGTCCAAAAACTACGTGGGAGATATTTTCCTGCTGCGCAAACCGGATCAGGCAATCAGAGACGTTGCGGTCTGTGAAAGAGACGACCTTGGCGCCCAAGTCGCGCGCCATGATCTTGTATTCCTCCAACCGATGAAATGCTTCCGGGTCTCCGTGGCCCTTGTCGTCTTCAGGACGTGTGACGTAAACGGCGTACCAGTTGGTTGCGAGTCTGCCCGCAACGCGAGCACCCACGCGCAGCAGTCGCTCAGTGCCTGGCCGGGTGCTGAGACACACCATTACCTTCTCTGGAATCGGCGCCTGCTCCAATCCCTGGGTGCGCCGGTACTCTGATGCTCGGCTACTTACCTGCTCAGCAGTTGTGCGCAGGGCAAGCTCGCGCAACATGTTCAGGTTGCCCTTGCGGAAGAAGTTGGCCAGCGACTGCTCCACCTTTTCAGCAGCGTAGATCTTCCCCTGGCGCAAGCGCGAGCGCAATTCGTCCACTGTCAGGTCGACATTGACCACCTCATCTGCGCGCTTGAAAAAGTTGTCAGGAACAGTCTCGCGAATAATTGTATTGGCAGAGCGATTTACGGCATCGTTCAGGGTTTCCAGGTGTTGGATGTTCACGGCCGTCATTACATTGATTCCGGCTTCTAGCAACTCCAGCACGTCCTCGTAACGCTTGCGATTCTTGCTGCCGGGGACGTTGGTGTGCGCCAGTTCGTCCACGATTACGGTATGTGGATGGCGGGCAATGACGGCGTCAACGTCCATCTCCTTCAAGCTGACGCCGCGATATGGAATCACACGCAAAGGTACAACTTCCAGGTCGCGAACCCGCGCCTCTGTCTCCTTGCGGCCATGCGACTCCACCAAGCCAATCACCACATCCACGCCAAGCTGGTGATGCATCACGTATGCATCGTTGAGCATGTGGTAGGTCTTACCCACACCCGGCGCAGCGCCTATATAAATGCGCAGTTTGGCTTGCTCGGGCTTCTTTTCAAGGATGATCTCGGCCATGGCTTAGCCCACCTCAACAGGATGCCGGCTGTCATCCACGACCGCTACCGGAAGTGTGAATCGGAATGTGGTTCCGTGACCCAGGCGGCTCTCAACGGCAATCTGGCCGCCAAGCGACTCAACCAGGCGGCGCACCAGCGCCAGTCCCAGTCCCGAGCCTTGCTCTGAAAATGAATTGAAGCGGTCAAAGATTGTGCTCAGCCGCTCGGCCTCAATACCCCGGCCTGTGTCGCGCACTGAGAACTGGACAAAGTTCTTGATCTCCTCGGCGGCCAGAAGGACATCGCCTTCTTCAGGCGTGTAACGGAGAGCGTTTGACAGCAGGTTGTCCAGGATAGAACGCAATGCGCGCCGGTCGGCGAGCACGACCGATAGGTCAGTATAGGCATTGATCTCAACTCGGATGTGTTTCCTGGCAGTCTCATCGCAATATCTATCGCGAGCCTCGCCCAATGCCTGTGCCGGGCGCAACCTTTCCAGCTTCAATTCGCGCTTGCCAGTATCCAGTTCGGCTACTTCAATGAGGTCGCTCATCAGATCGTCCAGCTTCTCTGACTCTTTGCTGGCGGTAGACACCAACTCAGCTTGCAACGGCAGTAACTCACCGCCAAAGCCCTGACCCAGCGCATATAGTCCGCGGCGCAATTGCAGCAATGGATCGCGCAGCTTTCGGCTGGCCACAGCAATAAACTGCGTTTTAAAGCGGTCAGTATCCTGCAGGCTGGTAACGTCCTCAAGCGTTGTCACCGTGCCCAGCAGGCGTCCTTCAGAGTCCCGCATGGGGGTTGTACGCAGGCGATAGCTACACTCCCGCTTGCCGATACGCATTGGCAGCATCGAAGCTTCATCCTCGGTCGCGACAGCCTTCTGCAGGGATACGGCATCGCGGATGGCGCTCAGAATCTTGTCGCCGCCCGGGGTGTTGGCTAGCGCCATTCGGTCTGTAGCGGCTTCACCCAAAAGTTCAGCCGCTGCTTGGTTCACCTTAAGCACATGTCCCTTGCCGTCAGTAACAATAATCGGTTCAAAGATGGATTGAAGCACCGCATCGGAAAGTTGAAACTCCATCTGCCGTCGCCCGGCTTCGGAGTCGCGCAACTCGCGCAGCCTTACAGCAATACGGCCCAGCTCGCTGGCAATCACGCCAAAATCGTCGCGGCTGCTCCACTCCACATGGTGGTCCAGGTTCCCTTGCGCTATCCGGTGGGCATCGCGGGCAAGCTTGTGGATGGGCCGTAGTACAAAGTAAATGGTTCCCAACTCCACCAGCATCGCCGCAAGAATAAAGGTGTATGCGATTGAAGATTGCCCCGCCGCCAGAAGGGCATTGTGGGTAATTGCCACCAGCCCCAGGGTCAGGCAGGCCAGCAGTACACAGCCGAGATAGAGTCGCTGAGAAAGATTTAGCATTGCCCGGTCTCCATGCCGGTAAAAGTGGAAAAGCAGACCGAAGAAGAGGTCAGGGAACTAAAAGCTACATCCGGGCAGAAGGCTGAAACGCAACCTTCCAGCTTCTCAAAACTAACACCAAGCGCCTCCTTAATTGTACTGACAGTCTCCAAGCTTAACGCCAAGCCCACTGCCCAATCAGCTGCGCGCAACCATCAAGGGATCTGGCATACCGATAGCGAATCACTGTGCCACCGGCAGGCGAGTCCAGTAGGCGCAGGATTGGCAACGAGTACCCAACCCACGCCAAAATCCTGTTTCAATCTCTCAAAGTCGGCGAGCTTGAAGCTCTTCCAGCCTTCCTGTGCCCGCAGTTGCCGGTCCCATACAGGACCCAATTCAGGAACCTGCGTCACGACCGCCGTATCCTTGATGGCGTCGGCTAACTGGCTGCGCTCCGCTAGCGCCCTAAAGCTGTGAAAGTCTTCGCCGGGGGCCTCAAGATAGCGCGGGTCAAGGGCAAAGTAAGCGTCAGTTGGCGTGTTGCAGCGCACCCATGCAAAGGCTTGCAGCCATTGGTTTCCAGTCAGCCGTCCTGGCAACTCCAGGTGCTCGCTGCTGCTGAACTCAGCCCGCTGCGCCCCAAACATGCTCCCGTTCACAATCACCAGGAACAGCGCCCAGCGCCATAAACTCGCCTTCAGTGCGTATTTCCCCAGGAGGCAGCCAGCAATCAGCACCAGGAAGAAATACACAAGGTGCAGGTAGCGCATTGGCTGCAGCGGTGTGAGGCGAATCAGAGATGGAAAGCCAAGCATCAGCATGGCTAAGGCCTGCTGAAACACTCCATAAGCAAATACCGCCAGCGCAAACCGGGCCAGAGGCGTGTCTCCTTGTTTTCGTGCCCATCGCCACAACAGCCAGAAGAGGAACAGCGGAGCCAGGGCGCCCAGCCACTCATACCACTCCCATTTGTACAAGTAGTAATAGGTTCGCGTATCCAGAGCCCTCTTCCACACTGGATTTGGCGGCTCAAAAACCCATCCCAGAGGCACAAAAAGCATCGCTGCCGCTCCTTGCCCCGATTGCAGCCAAGCATGTACAGAGTCCGTGAGGGTCAGAGTCAGAAAAATGCAGAACGAGATGCCCATTGCTCCCATAATCGGATGCGTCACAAACGCCAGCCCCAGCAACGGAATCGCCTGCCAACGCTTACCTGACAGGATTCGGGAGGCAGCCAGCAGCACGATGGCCGTGGCTACATTGCGTGGGTGCAGATGCTGGTCAGCCAAGTACAGAGCGGTGCCAGCAACCGGAAGCGTAAACATGGCCACCACAAACGCCACGCCAGCCCATTGCGCGCGCTCATCGGCAAACAGCCTGCGTGCTATGCACCAAAGGGCAAATACGGTCAGCAGCAACGATCCAAATTGCCATAGGAACTCAGTTGCCGCAACGCTCATTCCCGTGTAGTGCGACGACCCCGCAACCCACTTGTCAAAGAAGGATGCCTGCAGTTGAAGGCGGAAAAAATCTGCATCGTGCGGATAGAGGGCGGGATGCAGGTTGCTCTTGACAGCGGATAAATAGACGCCATCATCCTCAGCACCCGGATGATAGCCCATCACGGCCAGTCCGAGCGTTGTAAACAGCAGTGTCAACATAAAGTTGACCAGGAAGTTGCGCGTCAACCCCATAGGCCTCGTATACTTTAGCTCAGCATGCCGTTAGCAGTGATAGATACATCCTACAGCCCGGGAGGCAGTGCAGCAACGCTTTCTCAGCCGCTCGCGGAATCCGAAAAGCCTGTCCGGGTGAAACTTGCCCTCGCAATTCCGACCTTGCGCGAGGCTGAGAATATACGTGGCCTCATTGACCGCGTGTGCATGGTTCTCAATCCCCTCAATATTCCCTTTGAAATTATTGTTGTCGATGATGACAGCAATGACGGCACCGAGGAGATTGTCACTTCCATAGCGCAACAGGATCCGCGCGTGCGCATTCTTATCCGCAAAGGGCAAAGAGGCCTCTCCGGCGCGATTCTTTATGGCTGGGAAAACACCGACGCATCCATTCTTGGCGTTATGGACGGCGACCTGCAGCATCCGCCGGAACTTCTGCCAGCATTGATATCCGCGATACAAGCAGGCTGTGATCTAGCAATTGGTAGCCGCTATACCCCGGGTGGGGAACTGGGCGAATGGAACTGGTTCCGCAAACTGCTTTCGACGGCGGCCGTCTGGGCCACATGGCCCATTCAAAGGCACGGTCTCCGCGCCCATGACCCCATGACGGGATTCTTCCTTGTGCGCCGCTCCAGCGTAGAAGGAATCGCCTTTCAGCGCAGCGGCTTTAAGCTTCTGCTTGAAGTGCTGGTGCGCGCCCGCCTCCGCTCCGTGCAGGAGATCCCCTTCGCATTCGGATTGCGCAGCCGTGGCGCCAGCAAGGCCAACTTCAAGGTGGCAATCGATTATGCCCGCCTGCTGGCAAGGCTTTATGCGAGCCGCTTGGGTCTGCTGCAAAGCTGATTTTGGCTAGTGAGTGTTCTTGGATGAAGGCGCAATTGAGTCAATGCGAACCTACATTGCTGGCAACAGAACTCTAAGAAGCAGAAACCCAGCTACACCAGCAAAAAACACAAGTGCCATGCGGATCCCTGGCTCGCGGTTGACCTCAGGCACCAGGTCCGTTGCCGATACATAGAGGGCCACACCGGCCGAGACCGGCAGCCCGTACAGTACCAGGCCGGGAGCCATTCCAATTACCAGTACGCCCACCAGCGTAGCCGCCGCCAGCGCCACGGCCGAGTAAAGTGCCATCGACCGGCTGCGGCCGCTGGCTAGCATCACTGATGCCATTGTGAAGCCCTCTGGTGCCTTGTGCAGCAGAATCGCTAGAAAAATCAGCCAACCCAGCCACGCATGAAGCGCAAACCCTGAGCCAATCGCCACGCCGTCGAATAGCGCGTGAACGCTTAGCCCCACCATCACTGAGTTGCCCGTATGCCGGGATATGAACTCGCCTTGGTGCGTCTCTTCGCCATAGTGAAAGTGTGCGTTGATCGTGTGTTCCAGCAGGTGTACAACGCAATATCCGGCCATGATCAGTACGGGGCCCAGGCGCGGACTGAGCCTCAGGCCCTCGGGCATCATCTCCAGCACGGCGGTCGCAATCAGGAACCCAGCGCCCAGCGCCACAAAATAGCGCAGGTAACGTTCGACCCCTTTCGCGCGCACCAGAACAAAACCGCCGACCACATCGGCTAGCGCGGCAATCGCACCCACAATGAGGGAGATTTTCAACATCGGCCTTAACCGCTATGCCTGATGTGCATAACGTCGCCATCTTGCACAACGTATTCCTTGCCTTCCAGGCGCAGCGTGCCCTTGGCCCGTGCTGCCGCCTCGGAACCCGCAGCCAGAAGGCTATCCCAGCGGATAGTCTCGGCACGAATAAAGTGGTGTTCCAGATCAGAGTGAATAGCTCCCGCGCCCTGCGGAGCCTTTGAGCCCACAGGAATAGTCCAGGCGCGGCACTCGTCTTCGCCTGCGGTGAAAAAGCTGATCAACCCTTGCAGTTGGTAGCTCTTGCGGATCAGCCGGACCAGACCGCTCTCGTGCAGCCCGTAGCTCGACAGAAATTCCGTTGCTTCCTCGTCGTCCATCTCCGCCAGCTCGGCCTCAACCTTGCCGCATATGGCGGTTGCGCCGGCATTCGGCCTTTGCGCAACTTCGTCCAACTTGAACAGGCTTACTGCCGCATCCAGATCGTTGCCCAGGGTCATGCTCTCGCCGATGTTAAGCGAGTAGAGAATGGGCTTTTGCGACAAGAACATAAAGCCCTTGATGAGCTTCCTCTCCTCGTTAGTCATCTCCAACTCGCGTAAGGGGATTTCCTTTTCCAGCGATTCCCGGGAGCGAATCAGCAGGTCTTTTTCGTGTTCCAGCTCAGTGGTTCGCCCCTTCTTCAAATCCTTTTCAAGCCGTTCCAGGCGCTTTTCAATCTGCGTCAAGTCGCTGATCATCAGGTCGAATTCGACATTCTTGATGTCGCGGAGCGGATCGATGGGGCCGACATGCGGAATCGAGTCGTCTTCGAAGGCGCGCAGTACGTGAATCAACGCGTCCACATTGCGCAGGCTGGTCAGGAAGGCGGTCTCTTTCAGCGCCTCCTGCCCAATTGCTGCCACGTCTACAAACTCAACTTGCGCGTAGGTGGTCTTTTTCGGCGAGTAGAGGGCAGACAGTTTGTCCAAGCGCTCGTCTGGAACACGGGCTACGCCAATGTGCTCTTCTCGTGGATTCGAGTAACCACGGTCCTCTAGCTTTGCCTTGGTCAGAATCTTGAACAGCGACGTCTTGCCTACCTGAGGCAGGCCAATAATACCAGTTTTCATGGATTTCCCATTGCGGCCCTGTCAGGATGGATTGCGCATACGAGAGCCTATACGATGATACAGCAGCGGGGAATCGGCGGCAGGCAACAATCGGAAACCGCTTGCGTCAGTTTCAGCGGAATTCTCCCTTGGCCTCTCTCGTCGTCTATCTTTCTACTGGCCAGCCGAATACTACTCCGACTCCGCCCTCGCAACCAGTACCACTGTTGCCAATCCAAGCAGCAGGATCAGCACTTCGACGTGCTCGCTGCGGCGGTGCAGCTTGTTGAAGTGAACCGTAGAGGGGTCGGTCGTGTTGAGAGTGTTGATTGCTCCGCCGGCGTCGATGCGATCGCGCTCCATGGCCGGGATGATGGAGTTCTGTGAGAGGACCGTAAAGGCGATCATCAGCACCACCAGGATCATCGGCGCGAGCACAGCGCGCGGCTTGTAAATACCCCACACGGGAAGCAAGGCCAGCAGCGCCAGCGCAATCATCCCTGAGACGAGTCCCATGCCGTGCAGAATGCGCAGCAAACCGCCTACAATCGTCCCGGCCGAATGGGTGTCAGGTGCCAGCGTGGCAAAGGTGGTTGCCGCTACGATGGGAAAGAATATCTCGGCGCCCAACCACACAATAAGCGCGAAATAAAGAAGTGTGCGAAGAAGAGTCTTCATGGGCCAAGGATACTATTGATCCACCCTGTTGGTAACCACGCTCCTTGCCTATCCTCGCGACCGTATTCCAGCCAAAGGGGAGTTGTCATTACCCTCCTTACGTGCTGTCGCCTCCAGCCACACGTTTAGCCCGCTGGCATGTTGGCTGCCATCTTGGACAGAGAGCAGCGAATAGGTCTCCGATGTACCATTCGACCTTATATGCACACTAACCCTATCGGCTGATTTATGGGCTCTAACGAGTCCAAGAAGCGTTTTCCTCGAGTGCCGCCGGTGCACTCCCGATATCCGGTTGGGAGCCGGGTCACCTTTCTCTGCTGGTAAGCCGGATGTGATTGCTGCGGCCATTTTTGCCGTAGTAGACCGTCATCGTGGTCCCATCTTCCCACTCCATCAGAATCGGGGTACTCCCGTCCTGTTCAGGGTATTGTGCCGAGTAGTGGTCTCCATAAATGGCCTTCTGTTGATCAAGCGTGCAGCCCAGCGCGAACCCGCGTCCTGTGGTCCCAATCGCGCCCCTTGGTGCGTCGCCCCACATGTCCACGTATGCCGGGTGTGACTCCTTCATGGTCTTCTTCTCAGGCGTGCCGCGATAGAAGAAGTAGGTAGCGACGCTCATCCGCAACCCTGGCCACTCCCACTTGTAAAACCGCGTTCCGCCTGCACCGTCAGGCACAACTGCATCTTCACGGGAAGCGGCAGGACCATACATCCTCATTATCTTTGATATGGACGTGCCGTTAGGAAGGTGTGTCCCCTTGGGACGAATTCCAACTTCAATCCCCGACAAGCTCCGCTCTGGCTTGCTTGTGGCGATTTGATTCTTGTCATCAAGCACTGCGGCAGATGAGCCTGCCAACATTAGCACAGTGGCGACAACCAATGCGATCGGAGAGAGTCTCCTCATCATTGTGCACATTCGTTGGTGCTCGCAGGATGGGTTCATGTTCTTGCTTCGATCCCGTTTACCTGGTCTTGCTCACTCCCGAATACTTCTATTGACGGGCAGTCTGCCGATTTGTTGCACTATCGGCAGGCCGCCCGTCCTTGGAGTTAGGAGGTTCTCTTCAATGCTCGCTTGAGCACAATCTCCAGTGCCGCCTTGACCTCAGCGTACTCAGCGGGTGCCAACGTGCCAGATACCCGTTCGCTTTCCAGCGCGAACAGTTCTTCCTTCAACGCATTCAGCAGTGCCGCGTGTTTTGCCGGCACGGAGGTAAGGGCAGGCAAAGCTGTAACGCTCGCATCGGTCGTGGTTCCGGGTGCTCCTACAGGCTTGCGAAGAAGGAAGGCCGCGGCTGCTGCCAGCAGCAGTGCGAGCGCGCCAAGAATCCACCACTTGTACTTCGATAGGGGGTCAGGCGTGTTGATGGGGTTGCCGATACCGCCGCCTGGCGTTGAGCCGGGCGCTGCGCTATCCTGCCCCATTCCGCCAGATGGTTGGCCACCTTGAGCACTTTGCTCCTGGTGAGGGATTGAGCCCGTACCGGAGACCGTGAACTCAATCGCCTTGCCTGCAACCGCGCTCTTGATCACGTAAGTTTGAATGCCGGGGTCCTCTTGTACTGGCTTAAACGCCTCTCCTGCTCCCGCGGTAAAGGTCATGCTCTTGGGCAGCAGCACCGCTACGTTGTCGGCGGGCAGTGAGACGAGTGCCTTGAAGGCATACTTGCCGCTGCTGTATGGCAGCGTATAGCCCACCTGAAACAGGGTGTCCTTGTCGCCATCGTCGGGCTGGATGGGGAAGTTGAAGGAGTAGTGGCCCTTGGGGCCGCTTTCGTCCAACTTGACGGATGTGGGAAGTCCGTTCGGCCTCTGTGCGCCAGTATCGGTGATTACCGCTTCGGCAGGCAGGGTAACTTCAAAGGAGTGCTTGCTCCACTGTGTCGTTGGAGGGGTACCGGTGTTGTGCACGAAATACCGCTCATTTACCTTGAGCTGTCCGTTCTCGGTCTCAATCTCGATGACGTCTGCTTCAATGAATACGCCCTGTACTTTGGCGGCCACATCGTAAACAGAGATATCGCCCTGCGCGCCACCCTGCGGAGCGGCAATAAAGTAGCCGGCGCCCTGGTGGGTAACGCGCACCAGGTAGGGACTGGCGCCGGGCTCGACCAGCGTATAGCGTCCGTGGGCATCGGTGGTGGTGTGGGCTACTTCACCCATGCCGGCCTGTACGTCTACCAGCACTACAGTGTCGCCGCCGGCGGGCTTGCCGGTGGTCTTGTCGGTCACCGTGCCGGTGACGGATGCGGCTTGCGCCAGTGTGCCCGCAGCAAGCAGGCTCAGGGCAACGGTGCGAAGTACAAACTGAATCGATTTCATAGTCGTAAGAGCGTCCTAATGGGTCTGAGGTGGTTTGGATGGCGAGGAGAAGGTGCTGAAGAACTTGAGTTACCTCAACTCCCCTTCAATCCGCGCAGCATGAATGCATTGGAGGAAGTTTTTGGTGTTCGAGGTCTCAAAACTGGGGCCTCAAACACCACGAAATGGTTCAGGCTTGTTGCAGGTGATCGATTTCGGCAAGTAGTACCGCTGTTTCGCCTTCAAGCAGCGAGCGCTGCACACGGAAGTCCTCTTCAGGGTACTTGCCGGCCTTGTATTCAAAGTTCAGATCGCGCAGGTTCTCATACAGCTGTTCCTTGCGCTCAATGAGGTAGTCCAATCGCGTCTTTTCGCGCTGGCTGGCAGAGCTGTTCTCCGGCCAAAAGGTGTAAACCACAAGCGCGAACAGTAGAAGCAGTCCGGCAATCAGGCCCTGAGTTTCTGTCATGGCTTAAAAACCTCCATCAATGCCAGTCTCCCGGCGAATCGTTTCCCTGCGCTCGCGGTCCGCCGGGTCCTCATTTGCGAGGTCAACGGCAGGCGCCTGCAATTTGGCACCTGACAAGCCGCCCCAGCGCCGTACCAAGAGAATGGTGCCTAGCAGCGCAGCTGCAAACACTGCAAAAGGCGCAATCCAAGCCACCAGGTCAAAGCCATGGCCGGTTGGCGCAGCAAGCATGGTTGCGCCGTACTTGGCAGAGAACCATTCCAGAATCTCCTTGTCGCTTTTGCCTGTTCCAATCAGCGTAGTCAGTTCCTTGCGTTCTCGCCCAGACTCCGGGCAGCCCACATGGTTACATTCCCCAAGCAATTGTGCACATCCACAAGTACACATTAACCTGTGCCCGAGATCGTTGAAGCGCGAACCAGCGTCTGTAGCGCCCAGCGAGAAGCAGACAGCCAGGGCCAGTGCCAAAGCTTGCACGGATTTGAAGCAGAAATTCAAGCGCATTATTGATCTCCCTTCAGTGCCTGCTCTGCGGGAGCAACGGCTGGCGTTGGCGCGCGCAGCGCGGCCGCAGCCGGGCTGAGACTGGGAACCAGCGCTACGAGTGTGCCGAAGACCAGGATCATCAGACCAGCCCATATCCAGCCCACCAGGGGATTGAGGAAGGCCTTGATGATGGGTTGGCCGGTGTCAGGATTTGTGCCCTCGTAGACCACGTAAAGGTCCCAACTGGGAACCGAGTGAATGGCCACCATGGTTTGTGGTTGGTCGCTGGCAAGATAGACGCGCTTCTCTGGGGTCATTTGGAACTGCTTCTTGCCGTTCCTGTAGACATCAAGCATCGCGTACTCAGAGTTGTAGTTGAGGTTGGAATCCTGCGTGAAGCCGATGCACTCCAGCGTATAGGGGCCGATGGTCAGCTTGTCGTGCATAGCCAGTTCGCGTTCCGTGTTGGTGTTGAATGCCGCGCCAGCCAATCCCACCACGACAACCACGACGCCGATGTGGATGATATAGCCGCCGTAACGGCGGGTATTGCGCCGGGTCAGCATCCAGGTTGCAACAAACAGGTTGCGTCCTGTTTGGCGAGATATGACTCCAGCCCCACGAAGGAACTCAGAGAAAATGGCAGTGAGCACGGCTACAGAAACAGCGAAAGCTACGAGCGCGTAGAAGTCGCCAGTCGAGAAGGCACCGTCTTTCCAGGGTCGTACGCCTGCAACGAGGCATACGATTACAGTGGTCCAGAGAGAGATTACCGGCAGCACAAAATTGCGCCGAATGCTCTTGAAAGAAGTCGCCCGCCAGGGAAGGAGTGGACCTACACCGGTGAGGACGAGCAAGAACAGACCGATTGGAACTGCGACTCGGTTATAAAAGGGCGCCCCTACTGTGACCTTGTTTCCCACTACATACTCACTCAGAATGGGAAAGAGCGTTCCCCAAAGAATGACAAAGCAGGCGGTGAGCAGGACGAGATTGTTAAACAGGAAGCTTGATTCGCGACTGACCAGCGACTCAAGGTGATGTTCACTCTTCAGGTGGCTGCGCTGTAAGACATAGGTGAAGATGCAGACCGCGAGCACAATTCCCATGAAGACAACGAACCATGTGCCTATGGATGACTGCGCGAAGGCGTGCACGGAACTGACGAGTCCGGCACGCGTGAGCAGGGTGCCAAGCAAGGTGAGCAGGAAGGTGGAGAAGATGAGCCAGACATTCCAGCTCTTCATCATTCCTTTCTTCTCTTGCATCATCACTGAGTGGAGAAAAGCAGTACCTGTAAGCCAGGGCATGAAGCTGGCGTTTTCAACCGGGTCCCACCCCCAATAGCCTCCCCAGCCGAGAACAGCGTAAGCCCAATGCATGCCGAGGAAGATTCCTGCAGTGAGGAACAGCCAGGTAACTAAGGTCCAAAGGCGGGTGACCTTGATCCATTTTTCGCCGGGGTAGCGCATCATCAGCGCTGCAAGGGCAAAGGCGAAGGGAACAGAGAAGCCCACGTAACCCAAATAAAGCAAAGGGGGGTGGATCACCATCTCTGGATACTGGAGCAGGGGATTCAATCCATTGCCGTCATCTGGAATCGCTCCTTTGAGCAAGGCGAAGGGTGGGGCGGCAAAGTTGAGAATGGCAAGGAAGAAGACCTGAATCCCGGCTAGAATTGTGCCGGCGTAGGCAAACAGTTTTACGTCGGTCTTGTGGGTAAGGCGCAGAACAAATCCGTAGATTGCCAGCAACCATGCCCAAAGGAGTAGGGAACCCTCCTGGCCGCTCCAGAGCGCCGAGAACTTGTAGGCCCCCGGCAGAGCGCGATTGGAGTGTTCCATGATGTAAGTTATGGAGAAATCGTTGGTGAAGACCGACCAGATGAGTGCGAAGGCGGTGGCTGAAATCGCCAAAAAACCGGCAATTCCGGCGCGGCGGGCAGTATCTGCCAGCCGTTCAGGCGAGATGCGTGCCGACTGGCCGGTGGCCAGCAGGCGCAGGGCCAACGCTCCAGCCAACAAATTGTAGGCGGCCAGCGCCAAGGCGATGAGAAGGGTAAAGCTACCGAAAGCTGCCATTATGACTCCACGATGATTCTCGCATGCAGACGGGGAGCCATATAGCCTCCCAACCAGCTAATTCTCAATCCATCATAGGCTTCTTGGGTGTGATTTGGCTCACACTGTGGTTCGAGGACATCCCAGGAGCCGAGTGGAGAGCGGCGGGAGGCGACTCAGGCAATCTTTTTGCAGTACTGTGCCAGCATTTGAGCAGCCAGGGCCAGCATTTCTTCATCCTTGATGGGGCGGGGAAGAAAGCGTACGCCCGAACCAAAGTAATCGCCAGGGACTTCGCTGGCGTCGCCCAGCACGAGGATTGGGAGGGCGGGCATTCTGGAGTGCATTTCGGCGACAAATGCCGGTCCGCCGATGCCGGGAAGGTGGTGCCCGGAGATCACCAGACCCAGTTCCCCAGCAAAGAGTGGCTGCTCGACAAGGCACAAGGCCTCAACTGCGTCGGAGACCCGGTGCACGTTGGAGAAGCGCTTTTCCAGGATGGACTTGCGTAGGGACGCCTGGAGAGGGTCGTCATCTACGAGCAAGATAGTAGACATGAAAACCCCTAATAGACCGTTGGGGGATGCGGCCGTATCTATTTACCAACTTAGCAACTAGGATGGCGCGGAGAGGTTTACGGTTGCCTGAACCGGGAAGAGACTTAGCCGAAGAGAAATTCTTTTTCGCGGAGTTCCTTGATGGAATCGCGGAGGCGGGCGGCTTTCTCAAACTCGAACTTTTTTGCTGCGTCCCGCATGGCAGTTTCGAGGTTGGCAATATAGGCATCCAACTCGGCCTGCGTGTTGAACTCCGGCATCCCGGCCGCCTCTTCTTCGGCAATGTCGCCATACTCGGCCTTGAGTATCTGGGCGAGGCCCATATCGACCTGGCTGATGATGGATTGAGGGGAGATGCCGTGCTCCTCGTTGTAGGCCCTTTGGACGGTGCGGCGGCGATCAGTTTCATCCATGGCGCGGCGCATGGAGTCAGTGATGCGGTCAGCGTAGAGGATGGCGCGGCCTTCAAGGTGACGCGCGGCGCGCCCCATGGTCTGGATGAGAGAACCGGCAGAGCGAAGGAACCCTTCCTTGTCGGCATCGAGGATTGCAACAAGGGATACTTCAGGCAGATCAAGACCTTCACGGAGCAGGTTAATGCCGATGAGGGCATCGTACTCCCCACGACGCAGACCGGCGAGCAGTTTGACGCGCTCAAGCGTTTCAATCTCGGAGTGCATGTAGCGGCAGCGGACGCCCACCTCAGTGTAATAACCGGCCAAATCCTCTGACATGCGCTTGGTAAGCGTGGTGACTAGGACGCGCTCATTCTTGATTGCGCGGTCGCGGATCTCTGCCAGCAGATCGTCGATCTGGCCCTTCACTGGCCGTATCTCAACTTCAGGATCAACGAGGCCGGTTGGGCGGATGACCTGCTCGACGACAACGCCGGCGGAGCGGGTGAGTTCGTAGGGGCCTGGAGTGGCGGAGACGTAGATGGTCTGATGGATGCGGTTCTCAAACTCCTCAAATTTGAGGGGGCGATTATCCATGGCAGATGGCAGGCGGAAGCCGTAGTCAACCAGATTCTGTTTGCGGCTGCGGTCGCCGAACCACATGCCGTGGACCTGGGGAATGGTCGCGTGGCTTTCGTCGATGAAGAGGAGGAAGTCGCGCGGGAAGTAGTCAAGGAGCGTGGGCGGAGCTTCGCCGGGGAGACGGCCGGAGAAGTGTCGCGAGTAGTTCTCAATGCCGTGGCAGTAGCCCATGGACTTGATCATTTCGAGATCGAAGCGGGTGCGCTGGTGGATGCGCTGCGCCTCAACCATGCGGCCCTGGGACTCAAGCTCGGCGACCCGTTCGTTCAACTCGGCGAGGATGGTCTGGATGGCCTCAGCCTTGCGCTCGGGTTGCACGACGTAGTGGCTCTTTGGGTAGATGGGCAAGCGCGCGTACTTCTGCTTGACGGTGCCGAAGAGGGGATCAATCTGCGAGAGGGATTCAATCTCGTCGCCGAAGAGCTCGATGCGATAGGCGGTTTCGTCGTAGGTAGGGAAGACCTCAATGACGTCGCCGCGAACGCGGAAGGTGCCGCGCCGGAAGTCGTTGTCGTTGCGCTCGTAGAGGATTTCAACGAGGCGGCGAGTAATGTCTTTGCGGGAGATGTGCTGGCCCTTCTCAAGGAGCGAGCCGAGGCCATAGATGCAACTGACGGAACTGACGATGATGGAGTCGCGGCGCTCAAAGAGGGAACGCGTGGCGGAGAGGCGGAGCTTGTCTAGCTCCTCGTTAATGGTGGCTTCCTTCTCAATGTAGAGATCGCCGGCGGGAATGTATGCTTCCGGCTGATAGTAGTCGTAATAGGAGACGAAGTACTCGACGGCATTGTCAGGGAAGAACTGCTTGAACTCGTGATAGAGCTGTGCGGCGAGGGTTTTGTTATGGGCAAGGATGAGCGCGGGGCGATTGGACTGCTCGATGACCTTGGCCATGGTGAAGGTTTTGCCGGAGCCGGTGACGCCGAGCAGAACCTGATGCCTTTCGCCAGCGGAGAGGCCGTCCATGAGTTCGTTGATGGCGCGGGGCTGGTCGCCCTTTGGGGTATAGCTGGTGACCAGTTGAAAGTCCATGGATTGATTATACGCCAATGGCGAATATTCGGCGAAGGCCCCTCGCATAGTGTTGAAACTTTCGAGCCTATCTCCTGGGTGAGCGCAATCATGTACAAAAACAGGTAAAAGTAGCCGATAAATGGGGCAAAAGGGGCCAAATTTACGCCTAAAAATGACGTTTTTGTATAGTGAGGTGTTACTTATTAGATAATAGGCGTATCTAGCATCATGTTTATTATGAATCACTTATTGGATTCGCGGGTCCAGAAAAACCGGATTTTTGGGGGCAGGGGTGGGGGAGTCTCCTGGTATAAACCGGGCGGATCTCCGACACTGCGCGAGACCCGGAGCGCTTTATTACAACGTCGAGGATGTGGATTGAGGGGCACATGAATCAATTGTGCGCTTTTGGCTGGTAATAATCGGCAAATGGTTGGAGTTGCCGATGGAGGGATGCTATCGCGCTCTCGTGTGCTGGCTCTGAGGCACTTTGCAAGGTGCGTGAAAGGACAGACGCAGATTCTTCACTCACCACCCCGAGCTCCACCCCAAAGAGCAAAAGCGCTCTTTGGGGACCTCGGATAGCGCTCGGGGCCCCGTTCGTTCAGAATGACAGGTGCATTTACTCAACGGAATTCAGACTCGGGAGACTCGTGCCCTATCTCTGAAGCTCTTTGCATAGGGCAGGTGTTCTGCGTTGATTACCAGGGGAGGGGCTGGCCGAGGTGGAAGTAGCCGCCGGTGGGGCCGTCGTCGGGTAGGGTGGCGAGGGCAACGCTGGTTTTGGCTCCATCAGCGATCTCCATTGGAGCTTGACGGCCGCCCATGTCTGTCTTGACCCAGCCGGGGTGGGCGGAGTTGACCTTGATTTTTGTGTCGCGAAGCTCGTAGGCGAGGTGGATGGTAAAGGCGTTGAGAGCCGTCTTGGAGGCGTCGTAGGCGAAGGACTTGGCGTTGTAGATGGGGGAGTTGGGGTCAGCGTTGAGAGTGAGCGAGGCCAGGATGCTGGAGAGGTTGACGATGCGTCCAGCGGGGCTGTTTTTGATGAGAGGCAGCAGGGCTTTGGTGAGTGCCACCTGGGCGAAGAAGTTGGTCTCGAAGACTTTGTGGAGCAGGTCGAGAGGGACGTCGGCGGCGCGGTGCTCGGGGCCGGTTCCGGGGAATGAGCCCCCGGCGATGCCAGCGTTGTTGACGAGAATATCGAGGCGGCCGCAGGTGGAGTTGAAGTAGCCGTAGGCGGCCTGATGGCTGGCGGGCGCGGTGACGTCAAACTGGAGGACGTGGGCGTCAATGTTCTCAGCGCGGAGCTTGGCTACGGCCTGCTCGCCCTGGGCGAGGTCGCGCGCACCAATGACAACCTTGATGCCGAGGCGGCCAAGTTCAAGCGCGGTTTGAAAGCCGAGGCCGCGGTTGCCACCGGTGATGAATGCAATTTTCTGGGACATGGGACAAGTATCTCCTGTGCTGGGTTGGATTCAGCGGGCGTGGACCGGGGTGCAGGAATTGTGGAAAGACGGGAAACGGAAGACTGCACGGCTGGCGCTCTTGTTATCCCAGCGCCCACGTTCCCCCTATAAGGAGAAGGTATAGGCGGGGAGGATGCCACACTCGGCGGCCATGCGGAAGAAGCCGCGCATGCCTTCAATGCACTCTTCGTCGAGGACGTAGTGGATGTTGGTGGAGAGGTAGGTGCGGATGGTTTGCTCGGGGATGGGGAGGCGGCGGTACCACTCGGTTACGAGGGCATCAATGTTCTGGAGGCCGTGGATTCGGGATTGAATGAAGTCGTTGGCGACGGAGGGGTTGGCAGCAACGGCGGGCGTAGCGGCCCAGATGGCGGAGACGAAGGCGAGGCCGGTGAGGGATTGCCACTCATAAGCAAGGTCGTGGTAGACGAGTTCTTCACCGGAGCGCTCGATGCGGTTTTCGCGCTCCTGAAGGGCCATGAGAGCGGGGTCGCCGATGACGATGGCGGCGTCAGCGGTTTCAAGCATGACGTCAAGGTTTGCCGCCATGGGCAGGAAGGGGACGCTGGGGTTGCCCCACTTGTGAAAAAGGATGCGGGCGTAGGTGACGGTGGTGCGGCTGGCGGTGTCTGCCGCGACGGAGCGAATGGCGCTGAGAGGCTGGGAGGCGCGGCGGACGAGGAGCAGGGAACGAACACGTCCCTTGGCAGCGATGGTGCAGCCGGGCAGGATGCGGAGGCCGGGATTTGCGGCGAGGGCGGCGATGGGGATGAGTCCAATGTCTGCCTGGCCGGAGGCCAACTGGGCAGCGCACTCGGAGGGCATCATTCGGCTGATCTGGTAGCGCAGGGCGAGCGGGGCGTCGAGCGGAGGGTGTTCAAAGTCCCACATGAGGGGCGCGGGATTGAGAAAGCTGATGGCGGCTACGCGCATAGGTGCATCTTGCTGGTGGTTCACGCTCATTAGAGTAGCAAGAGTGGGAGAAGGATTCGGGCGGGGTACCGAGGACGGCAACATGGGCGGCTTGACATGAGGTTCAGACCCCGGTAGTGTGGCCGCAATTACCTTTTAGTTTGCATTTGATTTCCTGAGAGGAAGCAGAAGTGTGCAAATTTGAGACAGATTGGCTGCCGGCATGACGGCAGCGGCGGAGAATACTGCTTTTCCGCAGGCGGGAGCGCTGGACGAAGACCGGCTGGCGTGGCTGGCGCTGGCGCTTTCTCCGGGGCTGGGTCCAAAGCGGATTCTGGATGCGATGCGGGAACTGGATGCGCCGGGGCAGGTATTTGCATTGGCGCTGACGGCGCTGGAGGGATTGCGGTTTCCGGCGGCTGCGGCGCAGTTCATCTTTGACGGGAAGGCGCGGCAGGCCGCGGAGGCGGAGTGGGCGCGGGTGGCGGCGCAAGGGGCGACGATTGTGAGCTTTGGCTGCAGGGAGTATCCGGAGCGGCTGAAAGAGATTTACGATCCGCCGCCGGTGCTGTGGGTGCGCGGAGATGTGAAGTTGCTGTCGCGGGCGGCGATTGCGGTGGTGGGCACGCGGCATCCGAGCCCTTACGGGTCAGGAATTGCGGAGATGCTGTCACGGGATCTGGCGGCGCGGCGGCTGCTGATTGTGAGCGGGATGGCGCGGGGGATCGACTCGTGTGCGCACCGGGGGGCATTGGCGGCGCGGATGCCGACGGTGGCGGTGTGGGGGACGGGGATCGACGTTGTGTATCCCAAAGAAAACAAGAAGCTTGCCGAGGAGATTCTGGCGACGGGCGGGGCAATTGTGAGCGAGGTTCCGATGGGGACGTTTCCGGCTCCGCAGAATTTTCCGCGGCGGAACCGGATACTGAGCGGGCTGAGCGTGGCGGTGCTGGTGGTGGAGGCGAGCGAGAACTCCGGGACGCGGGTAACGGCGCGGTGCGCGGCTGAACAGAACCGTGATCTTTATGCGGTTCCGGGAAATGTGACGAGCAAGAACTCGTGGACGCCAAACACGCTGATCAAGCAGGGCGCGAAGCTGACGGCGACTTGGGAGGATGTGTGGGAGGATCTGCCCTCGCAGGTGCGTCAGGAACTGGAGACGCTGGGTCCGGCTGAATCCAAGTCTGAGACAAGCGCATCCTTATTGCCTGACCCGGCTCTGAGGCCGCAGGAGGCGATGGTTCTGGAGGTTCTGCGGACGGACGAGAGCCTGCAGATTGACGAGATTCTTGAACGGTTAGAGACGCAACTGACTTCTTCTGAGGTGTTTACGGCGATTTTTGAGCTGGAGATGGCGGGCAGGATCAGGGCGCTGCCGGGGAAGAACTATGTGCGGACGATGTAGCTGAGCAGTTGGGTGGGTTTGATGCCGCCAGGAAGCTGCTCCAGAAAGAAAAGTGCGCGGCTGGGATGCCACGGCTTAAGCGGGTTGGGTAAAGTGCCGGTCTTTCTGTTGGGAATGAGTGATTTACAGCGACAAACGTAGTTTTTTGCGGGAAAGGTTTCAACCGCAAAAGAGGCTTGATGTTGCTGAGGAAATGAGACAAATGCAAGAGGAATGAGCTTGGTTAGGTGGAAATGGAGTGGTGTTCCGTGGTAGGGTGCAACCTTTGTGGGCGTTTTTCCTGAAGCGGGGCGGGCAGTTTGGGACGCGGACCGGATTCGGGCCAGATGAGGAATGAATCAAAAGCATCAAAACAGAGTCCAACAGGGCTGACAGGGTAGAGTGGGTACTGTATTAAGGATGGCAATGAGCAAATCACTGGTAATCGTCGAATCCCCGGCCAAGGCGAAGACGATTGAGAAGTATCTTGGCAAGGGTTTCGAGGTGCGGGCGTCCATTGGGCACATCATGGACCTGCCGAAGAACGATATTGGCGTGGAACTTGAGAACCGGACCTTTGTGCCGAAGCTGATTGTTTCTCCGGGCAAGGAGAAGGTTGTAGACCAGCTGAAGAAGCTGGCTGCGAAGGCCGACGAGATCTTTCTGGCGCCCGATCCTGACCGCGAGGGCGAGGCGATTGCGTATCACCTGGCATTGCAACTGGGGACAACGGCGAAGGAGCGGAAGAAAATTCGCCGGGTGACCTTCAACGAGATTACGAAGAAGGCCGTGCAGGAGGCATTTCTGCATGCGCGGGACGTGGATCAGAACCTGGTGGACGCGCAGCAGACGCGGCGGGTGCTGGACCGGCTGGTGGGCTACCAGATTTCACCACTGCTTTGGGACAAAGTGCGTCGTGGACTCTCCGCGGGGCGCGTGCAGACGGTGGCGGTGCGGCTGATTGTGGAACGGGAGCGGGAGATTGGCGCGTTTGGTCCGGTGGAGTACTGGACGCTGGACGCGATGCTGCACCCAGAGAAGCAAGCGGACAAGAGCTTCAAGGCCCGCTTTGTAGGCATCAACGGCGAGCCGGTTCGCGTAGCCAACGGCACGGATAAAGATGGGAAGCCGCAGTTTATCGCCAACGCGCTGGCCGGCAAGGCCGCGATGGACGAGACGAAGGCGGCGCTGGAGAAGGCGAAGTGGACGCTTGCCTCCGTGCAGGCTACGGAGAAGCAGCGCAGACCGCTGCCGCCTTTCATCACCAGCCAACTGCAGCGGGATGCCTCAAACAAGCTGGGCTTTAACGTGCGCCGGACGATGGGCGTGGCGCAGCGGCTCTATGAGGGCGTGGATGTGGGCGCCGAGGGCACAGTGGGCCTGATTACCTACATGCGAACGGATTCTCCGCGCGTTGCGCCGGAGGCGATTGCCGGGGCGCGGGAGTGGATTGGCAAGCAGTTGGGTTCGAAGTACATGCCGGCGACGCCGAACACGTACAAGGGCAAGAAGGCGGCTCAGGACGCGCACGAAGCGATTCGCCCGACGGATGCATCGCGGACGCCGGAGTCAATTGCACGCTATTTGAGCGACGAGCAATTGAAGCTTTACCGGCTTATCTGGCAGCGGTTTGTGGCTTCGCAGATGGTTCCGGCGGTGTATGACGTGACGACGGCGAATATTGCCGCAGTTTCCGCAACGACGAACAAGACGTATGACTTCAGGGTGAGCGGATCCATTCTGCGATTCGACGGATTCCTGAAGGTGTACGAGGTAGCTGAAGAGAAGAAGGACGAGGACGACGAGTCCGCGAACAAGCTGCCTATTCTGGACGGCGTGAAGGCGCTGGAACTGGAGAAGCTGGATAACGAGCAGCACTTTACACAGCCGCCTCCGCGCTATAACGAGGCCTCGCTGGTAAAGGAGCTGGAAGAGCGGGGAATCGGGCGTCCTTCAACGTACGCGTCGATTATCAGCACTATTCAGGATCGCGAGTATGTGACCAAGCATGGGGGATCGCGGGGACGGTTCTATCCGACCGAGATCGGCGTGGTGGTGTGCGATTTGCTGGTGAAGAACTTTCCTTACATCTTCGACACCAAATATACGGCCAAGCTGGAAGAGGAACTGGACGATATTGAAGAGGGCAAGGAGAAGTGGACCGACCTGCTGAATGGGTTCTATGGGTACTTTGAGGAAGAGCTCAAGGTTGCGGGAACGAACATGGAAAACATCAAGCGGATGGAGGTAGAGACGGGGGAGAAGTGCGAACTGTGCGGGTCTCCGTTGCTGCTGAAGTGGGGCAAGTTTGGAACATTCTTTGCCTGCTCCGCCTATAACAAGAAGGACCCGTCGAGCTGCACGTTTACCAAGGAGAACATTGCCGCCAAGCCGGACCTGAACACTCCGGAGGCGCAGGAGGCAGGCGAGACCGAGGAGTACTGCGAGAACTGCGGCCGGGTGATGGTGCTGCGGCGCGGGCTGTTCGGGCCGTTCATGTCGTGCCCTGGGTACAACGAAGATCCGCCGTGCAAGACGTTCAGGAAGCTGAGCCAGAAGCAGCAGCAGAAGCCGCCGGAGCCAACGGGCGAAGACTGCCCGCTCTGCTCGAGGCCGCTGGTTTTGCGGCAGGGCGCATACGGGGAATTTGTTTCGTGTTCGGGCTATCCCAAGTGCAAGTACATCAAGCAGAACCTGATTGAGGGCATGAAGTGCCCGAAGTGCGGGACTGGGGACCTTGCCGAACGGAAGGCGCGGCGCGGGAACGTGTTCTGGGGCTGCACGAATTATCCCAAGTGCGATTTCACGTCGAATTTGAAGCCGGTGGCAAAGAAGTGCCCTGAGTGCAAGAGCCCTTACCTGGTGGAGAAGACGCTGAAGTCCGGCATCTTTCTGGAGTGCCCGAACAAGAAGCGGGCTACCGAGGAAGAGGTTGCCGCTCCCAAGAAGCGGGCAAAGAAGGGTGCCGCGGTGGTTGAGGAAGGCGCGAAGGTGGTTTGCAGCTACTCGAAGCGCATTGGAGACGCCCCGCCTCCGCCGACCGTGGAGACGCATGGCCCGGTGGTGGAGAAGAAGGGCGGGAAGAAGGAGTTGGTGCCGGCTTAAGGGCCAGCTTTCAGCGACTTCCCCTGATCCGATTTGGAGCAGATAGCATGTAGTACCCAGGCTGCCAAGAGCGGGGCCTGGGGTAGCCTCATTCTGGCGAGTGATTCGACTAGAAATTGAGCCTTGTGTTGCACAGGTTCGCGGAAGCGAGACCTGGGGCACACGTTTGTAAGCTCGGTGTTCGGCAGGTTGCTGCAGAATCCGATAGTATGGGCAGCGGAGAACCATCCTAAATGGAAAGAATGCTTGCTACACCCGCGGATGCGGAAATTGTTCTGAAACTGTATGAGTTGCGCACCGAAAAGGTGTTGCGTGAGGCTCGTGCGTGGATAACGGGCGAGTTTTGGCCGAAGACGGCAGAGGAGTTTTTTGCGGTGGCGGAGAACCCGGCCGATCCACACAACGCGTGGTTCCGGCAGGTGATCACCTACTGGGAGATGGCAGCGGCGATGGTGCTGCACGGCGCTGTATCCGCAGAGCTGTTTGTGGATTGCAATGGCGAGGGGTTCTTTTTGCTGGCCAAGTTTGCGCCGATTCTGGAGGCGATTCGGGAGCGAAATCCGACATTCATGGTGAAGACCAGCGAACTGATCAATCGTTTTTCGGCGGCTTCGCAGCGCTATGAAGCGGTGGTGAAGCGTCTGGAAGCTACGCGCAGCGGTGGTCCGGCCCGGTAGGAACAGGACGCGGGAATTGTTGGTGTTGCGAAACCCCGGCCTCATTTTCCTTGTGGAAAATGAG
>Ga0316226_1000648_pt1 | contig 44471 bp, 40 predicted proteins | sample TBH18017metaG_FD_206009 | JGI IMG/M metagenome (GOLD analysis project Ga0316226, IMG submission 206009) | Freshwater microbial communities from Trout Bog Lake, Wisconsin, USA - TBH18017 | ecosystem: Environmental > Aquatic > Freshwater > Lake > Hypolimnion/Profundal zone | place: USA: Wisconsin...
ATCTTTATGCACATCGAGACCACAGACCTTTTTCATGTCTTTATAGATTATGTAAAACATTGAGCTTCGAGCTCGTTATCACTATAAAGGTAAGGCTGTGGTCTCTGATTTTTATGCCGTGCGTGTATGAATCGCTATTATTATGTAAGTTTGTTTTGCTATGGGAGCTTTATACGAAAAACTAAGGCAGGATATCCGTTTTGTTGAGGGACTCACTGCCTGCCTTAATTGCGGGACCTGTACTGCCATCTGCCCGGCTGCTGAATTTTACAATTACCAGCCCAGGAAACTGGTAGATGTCCTCCAGACCAGGGACGACGAAAAGATTGAAGAACTGTTGAAAAGCGATACCATCTGGTATTGCGGGGAATGCATGTCGTGTGTGACAAGATGCCCGAGAAATAATGCACCGGGCCTTCTCATCACCGCCCTCCGCTCCCTTTCACAGGAGATGGGCTATTTCGTCGAATCTGAAAAGGGCAGGCAGCAGCTTGCCATTAAAAGGACCGTTGGCCACTGGATCCTTGAATACGGGTATTGCCTCTATCCTTCCCAGATCACTCCTGAAAATCATCCTGAACAGGGCCCGATCTGGGAATGGGAATTCCAGAACCTGGAAAAAGTCATGGACAGGCTGGGCGCCAATTACAAAAAAGCCGGGCCGGGCGTTCTCAGGGCTATTCCGCAGGAAGACCTTGATGAAATTAAAAAGATATTCGATGAAACAGGAGGAACTGCGAGGTTTGAAAAAATTGAGTCCTTCTCAAAGCTGAAAGCGGAAGAGATGGGAATCCGGCTCGACGACAGCCTTCAGAATGACTACATCAACCATATATACACTGCCGTAAACAAAGATCATACCACCGAAACATGAAAATTGAAGGCAAACGAAAGATCTGGGATGAATACCAGAAGGAAATTGCCGACGACAATTACTTTTACGTAAGGAGTTGCGTAAGGCAGAATTTCTTCCCCGGAGCCGAAAAAACCTTCCTCAGGTATATGAAGGAGATGGGAAAGGATGTCTTCGAAAATCCTTCCCATACCACTTGTTCCGGGATCGGATACCATTCCGACATCGTCCCGTTCGAAACTGCAATGACCATGGTGGCCCGGCAGTTTGCATTGATGACCGAAGCCGGTTACAGGAATTTCGTCACCTCCTGCATTACCAGCTTCGGCCTTTACAGCGAGGTCCTCGAGACATGGCATCATGCTCCTGAAGTTGAAGAAAAGGTAAGGGTTCATCTGAAAAACGCCACGGGACGGGAATTTGTCAAACCCGATAACCTCGCCCATGCAAGCGATGTAACCTTTAAACTCAGGAAAGAAATAAGCAAGGCGGGGAAGTACCGACTCGTTAACCAGCTTACCGGGGCTCCCATCAGGGTTGTGGAACATATCGGCTGCCATTATTCCAGGATGTTCCCGAGCAAAGGCATTGGCGGAGCTGAATATCCCTATGTCCTGGTAGGGATGATAGAAGAATGGGGAGGAGAAGTCATCGATTATCCTGAACGCAGGCATTGCTGCGGGTTCGGCTTCAGGCAATACCTCATCAAGGCAAACCGGGGCTATTCAATATCAGCCTCGAAAAAGAAATTCGATTCGATGAAACCCTACAAACCCGAACTCATCCTCACCAACTGCCCGGGCTGCCCCATGTTCCTCGATCGCTGGCAATATGCAATATCTGAAATGGAAGGAACCACCTATGGTGAGAATGGCCAGGGCATCCCCGTTATGACCTATGAGGAACTGGCCGGGCTGATTCTGGGTTATGACCCATGGGATCTCGGGCTGCAGGTCCACCAGGTCCCTGTTGAACCACTTCTTGACAAAATAGGCATACCCTACGACCCTGAGAAGAAATTCCTCGACAAGGAAGGAAACTCTATGGGCCAGCCTAAATCCCCCACTCACCTTAAATTTTACTGATATGGGAAATTCCGTGATCGTTATAGGCGGTGGAATTGCCGGAATGACTGCAGCAGGAATGCTTTCCCGACAGGGTTTTGAAGTCACACTCCTCGAAAAAGACAAAGAAACAGGGGGCCATGTCGCCCGCTGGGACAGGCTGTTCCCCGACCGCAGGAAGGCATCGGAGGTGATTGAATTCTTAGATGAAGGGATGAAGGGTGTTAATATCAACACAGGAGTTTCGGTGAGCAGGATCATCAGGCATGAAAACATATTCACAGTGACAGTGACTGATCTCTCAAAAGGACATCAGGCTGAGTTCAAAGCAAACGCTTTGGTTGTTGCCACGGGATTCGACATCTTCGAAGCCCGCCGGAAAGAGGAATACGGGTATGGTATCTATAACAACGTGATCACATCAGCAGACCTTGAAGAAAAATTCAAATCAGGGAAAAGGATACTTACCGCCGAAGGGGAAGTGCCGAAACGTATCGGCATGATTCATTGCGTGGGATCCAGGGACGAGAAGGTCGGCAACCTGTATTGCTCAAAAGTTTGCTGTGTAACCGGGGTAAAGCAGGCCATTGAACTCAAGGAAATGCATCCCGGCTCAGCCGTGTTTAATTTTTACATGGACCTGCGGATGTACGATCGGAATTTTGAAGAACTTTATTATGAGGCCCAGCAAAAATGGGGCATTAGTTTTATCCGCGGGCGGCTGTCGGAATGTGCCGAAAATCCTGACGGGTCCATCGTGATCAGGACCGAAGACACCCTTACCGGGAAACCTTTAAAGATGACAGTCAACCTGCTCGTACTTCTTACCGGGTTTATACCTGCTGCGGGCACAGCATCCCTGGTGGGAATCCTCGGACTTAAGACAGGCACCGACGGGTTCGTCAATCCGGCCGACCCCCATATTAAAAATAATCTCAGCGGCATCCCCGGGGTTTATCTTACCGGCGCTGTCAAAGGGCCTGTCTCGATCAGTGAAGCTATCGCCGATGCCAGGGCAACTGCAGCATTGACATCGGAATATTTAAAAACAAGCTGAGAACCATATGCCCGACTTCGGATACACCATCACAAAGGACCGGCAGCTGGACTATGACCGGGGGGATTTCAGGTTTATCGGCCTGGTCAGGTCGATCGAGCCCTCCCTGGATCTGTGCATGGGATGCGGCAGTTGCAGCTCAAGCTGTTCGGCGGCAGGGTTTACCGATTTCAATATCCGCAAACTGCATACCATTATCCGAAGAGGCGAGGTCGAATCTGTCAAAACCGAACTTAAAAAGTGTATGTTCTGCGGTAAATGCCAGCTGGTTTGCCCACGTGGCGTTAACCTAAGGAACCTGATCCTGGCGATGAACAGGGCTATTGAACTATTGGGATGATAAAATTCAATTTATTCGTTCTTCCGTTCAGCCTCGGGCTTATTTATATAGTCTGGAGTATTTTCATGCATTATTCCCGCTGGATCAAGGCGCTTCCTGCAGTAGACAAGGTCAAGCTTTCGGCCGGGATCCGGAATCCTTCGAAGATACTATCAATACTCAAGGAGATCTTCCTCGAATCACTCATCCACAGGAAATTATGGAAGCGTAATCCTCTGCTTGGATACATGCACATGAGCTTTGCCCTTGGCTGGTTCCTGCTCATCGTAATCGGGAACCTGGAATCCAGGATCTACCATGGTTCGCATATCAATGCCCCGTATTATCCCATTTTTCTGAAGTTTTTCATACACGACCGCCTGGTCCTGTTTTTCGAGGTCTTCACGGTTCCCGCGTTTTTCAGGTTCATCATGGACTTTATACTTCTGTTCATCCTGAGCGGGCTGGCCCTGGCCATAATCAAACGGAAGCAGTCGAAATGGTTCGGGATGAAACAAACCACGAATCACAGCCTGTTTGACAAAATTGCCCTTACATGCCTCTGGCTGATCTTCCCTATGCGCCTGCTTGCCGAAAGTTATACTGCAGGCTTTTTCGGGGGAGGAGGGGGCTTTCTCACCCAGAACCTCGGTAAACTTCTTGTCGCTGTGACCCCCGGCCCTTCCGAAATGATCGCCTATTGTTTCTGGTGGTCTTATTCTCTTGTACTTGGACTGTTCTTCATCATGATGCCCAATTCAAGGTATATGCATATCCCCTCGGAACTCCTTCTGATCGTGTTCAGGCATTGCAATATACAGCCGAGGAAATGGGGATCCAGTTTTTCAAGCCTGGAAGTCCATTCCTGTTCACGCTGCGGGGTATGCATTGATGCCTGCCAGCTGAACTTTGCAGCGGGGATCAGCGGGATACAGGCAGTGTACCTGATCCGCGGACAAAGGGAACAGTATATTCCCGAGAACGTCGCCATGACCTGCATGGTCTGCGGCCGCTGCCAGGAAGCCTGCCCTGTAGGAATAAAAGTGGATTCCCTGAGGCTGATAAAACGAAGGGAGATAGGTTCAGGGCAGGTTTCTTCATTTTCTTATCTCAGTAGCAGCCATCCCGGCTTTGCCGACGTGGTTTATTTTGCAGGCTGCATGTCGCATCTTACTCCTTCAATAACAAGGGCCATGGAAGGCATCTTCAGCGAAGCCGGGGTGAATTACCTCTTCCTCGACCGTGACGGAAGTATCTGCTGCGGAAGGCCGCTTATGCTGGCAGGCAAGGACAAGCAGGCCAACGAACTGATTGAATTCAACAAAACACTGATACGCCAGACCAGGGCCAGACTGCTGGTGACCTCCTGCCCTATCTGCTATAAGGTTTTTCGTGAAGAATACAACCTCCCGATAAGGATAGAACATCATTCCAAGTATATTCTTGACCTGGTCAAGGATGGCAGGATTGCACTAAAGAGCCATCACCGTAAAGTGGTCTACCACGATCCTTGCGACCTTGGCAGGGGCGGCAATATCTTTGAAGCCCCCAGGGAACTCCTGAGTAAGATCTCCGACCTGGTCCCTTCAGAAAATGAACGCGCAGATGCATTATGCTGCGGCGGAAGCCTTGGCCTTCTTAATACCCCGGTCAGCAAAAAGGATGAGGTTACAAAGAATGCCCTTGAAACCCTCCTTAAGAAAAATCCTGATTTTTTAGTGACCGCCTGTCCCCTTTGCAAAAAGACATTTTCCAAACATTCCCTCACGGAAGTAAGGGATATCGCCGAACTGGTGCATGATGCGATACCGGGCAGGCAGGCCAGGAAAAACCGTAATGTAAATGAACCGGAAGCCGTTACTTCTTAAAGGAGTTTAACTGCCCCTGGAGGACTTGTATCCTTGCCTCGGTATCCGCCTTTTTCTGTTTCTCGGCTTCCACAACCTTTGGCGGGGCATTATTCACAAAACCGGCATTGTCAAGCTTCTTCATCACCGATACCAGGAACCCCTGCTCGTAACTGAGCTCTTCCTCCAGCCTTTTTATCTCTGTTTCGGGGTCTATGATGCTGACCAGGGGGATAAAACACTCGGTTGTTCCTACAATAAACGATACCGAATCGGCAGGCTGATCCTGTGAATACTGCAGTTCTTTCAGGTTGCAGAGTTTCACCACAACATCATCAAAATGGCTGGAAACTCCTTTATCTTTTTCACTGCGGATGAAGACCGATATTTGTTCCTTCAAAGGGATGTTTTTCTCAGACCGGACCCCTCTTACCGACATGACAAGTTCCCTGATGAAGTCGCATTCCTTCACAAGGGCCTCATCAACGCTTCCGGGCTGAGGAAGGCTTTGCTGCATGATCGATTCCTCACCTGAATTATGCAGCACATGATATATCTCTTCGGTGAGGAAAGGCATGAACGGATGCATCAGCCTGATCAGTTTTTCAAAAAATTCAAGAGTGGCCTCATAGGTCGGGCTGTCGATGGATGCCTGGAAAGCAGGCTTGATCATCTCGAGGTACCAGGCGCAAAAGTCATCCCACACCAGTTTATACACATCTTTCAAGGCTTCTGAAAGCCTGTATTTGTTGAACTGATCGTTGATATCCCTCAGTGCAGCATTCAGAACCGAATCAAACCACTGTACTGATATCCGGTTCGATGCCGGCTGAAATGCTTCAGCATCGACCGACCATCCTTTTACCAGCCTCATGGCATTCCATACCTTGTTGCAGAAGTTCCTTCCCTGTTCAACCAGGCTGTCGTCATACAGAACGTCATTCCCTGCGGGTGAACAAAGCAGCATCCCCATACGCATTGCATCGGCCCCGTAACGTCCGATCAGCTCAATGGGTTCGGGGCTGTTGCCAAGCGATTTGGACATCTTGCGGCCCTGCTTGTCACGAACAATCCCTGTAAAATACACATTACTGAAAGGTACCTGTTTCCTGTATTCAAGTCCCGCCATGATCATCCTGGCAACCCAGAAAAATATGATCTCCGGAGCGGTAACGAGATCCACTGTAGGATAATAATAATTTATATCAGGATTCCCGGGTTCCCTGATCCCGTCGAAAACCGAAATCGGCCAGAGCCACGACGAAAACCAGGTATCCAAAACATCCTCATCCTGCCTAAGATCTTCAATCTTTAGTTGCAGACTGCCGACTGCCGACTGCCGACTGCCGACTGCCTTTCCAAACGCCTCTTCCCTGGTCTTTGCTACCACAAAACTGCCATCTGGCAAATACCACGCCGGTATCCTGTGCCCCCAGAGAAGCTGCCGCGAAATACACCAGTCGTTCACATTCTCAAGCCAGTGCCTGTACATATTCTTATACTTGGCAGGGTGAAAGCGCACTATATCGTTTTCAACAACATCCAGGGCGGGCTTTGCCAGCTCCGTCATCTTCATGAACCACTGAACGGAGATCCTGGGCTCTATCACCTCGTCAGTCCTTTCGGAATAGCCGACTTTATTGGTATAATCTTCTATCTTTACTATATGACCGGCGGCATCGAGGTCCTTCACGATCTTTTTCCTCACCTTGAAGCGGTCCTCACCGATATACAGCCCGGCGGCTTCACTGAGTGTCCCGTCGGGATTGAATGTATCAACTACCTCCAGCTTGTATTTCAATCCCAGGTTGTAGTCATTGATATCATGTGCAGGAGTCACTTTGAGCGCTCCCGTACCGAATTCCCTGTCGACATATTCATCAAATATCACTGGAACCGGCCGGCCGATCAGCGGGACAAGGATCTTCTTTCCCTTTAGCCCGCTGTAGCGCGCATCTTCAGGGTGAACGCAGATGGCGGTGTCGCCCAGGATGGTTTCAGGCCTGGTTGTTGCAATAGTAATCCATTCATCCCCGCTTCCTTCAACCCTGTATCTTACGTAATACAGCTTTGAATGAACTTCCTTGTATATTACCTCCTCGTCCGAAACGGCCGTCAGGGCTTTGGGATCCCAGTTGATCATGCGGGCTCCCCTGTATATTAATCCTTTATTGTAAAGATCGATGAACACATCGATCACCGATTCATAGCGCGCCTCATCCATGGTGAAGCAGGTACGTTCCCAGTCGCAGGAAGCTCCAAGTTTTTTCAGCTGTTCAAGGATGATCCCACCGTGCTTTTCTTTCCATTCCCAGGCATGTTGCAGGAATTGTTCCCGGCTCAGGCTGGATTTGTCAATACCCTGTTCCCTCAGTTTGGCAACCACTTTGGCTTCGGTGGCTATAGAGGCATGGTCGGTACCCGGCACCCAGCATGCGTTCTTTCCCAACATTCGTGCACGGCGGACCAGGATATCCTGGATGGTGTTGTTCAGCATATGACCCATATGCAGAACCCCAGTCACATTGGGAGGTGGGATAACAATACAGTATGCTTCCCTCTCATCGGGAATGGAGCGGAACATCCCTTTATTCATCCAGAAACTATACCATTTCTCTTCAACGCTTGACGGGTCGTATTTCGAAGCAATTTCCATGTGGTGCTTTTTGAAAACAGGGGGCAAAGGTAGAAAAAATAGGGAAGCGGAGGAATCAGAATAACCTGCTTCTCTTTACAAGGTAGGGCAAAAGAACCTGCTGGAATGAACCGTTGATGTCGGCTTCAACAAGGTCGATTTTATATTGCCCGCAGCGGAGAATAAGATCTTTCCTGAATTTTTCAATGCTCCTGAGATACTGTTCTTTTACCTCCCTTGGAAACAGCTTGATCTCCTGCCCCGATTCAAGGTCGATGAACTTGTACGGACGGTTTTCATAATCAAAATCCATCTCCTTCTTTTTATCCACTACATGAAACAGAACAACCTCGTGCTTGTTATGCTTCAGGTGCTGCAGGGCCGAGAACATCTCTTCAGTCCCATCCTGGTTTTCAAACATGTCGCTGAAGATCAGCACCAGTGAACGCTGATGGATCCTTTCGGCCAGCTCATGGATCACCTGGGCAAGGGCCGTGCGTTTCCTGGTTTCGGGGGATACCGGGTGAAGCAGGTCCTCGAGTTCCCTGTACAGATATTTATAATGAACTGAATTTGACTTGCATTGCGTATGCAGTTCAACATTGTCGGAGAAAAAACTTAAACCCGCTGCATCCCTTTGTTTTCGAAGAAGAAAAAGAAGGGCGGCAGTCAGGTATATCGAAAACGTGATCTTATTGGGATGTTCGATATCGGGTCTGGCGATCACGGGATAATACATCGAAGAAGAAGTATCGATAAATACCTGGCATCGGAGATTGGTCTCTTCCTCAAATCGCTTCACATACAGGCGGTCGCTGCGCCCGAAAAGCTTCCAGTCTATATTCCTGATCGATTCCCCTGAATTATACAGCCGGTGTTCGGCAAACTCAACAGAGAAACCGTGAAACGGGCTTTTGTGAAGGCCTGTAATAAATCCTTCAACCACCTGTTTGGCAAGAAATTCCAGGGAAGAATAACGGTCAAATTGACTTTGGTCGAGGACAGGCATGGAAGGTAGCGAGAAGCGAGAAGCGAAATAATTTCGCTACCTCGCTACCTCGCTTTTATTATATGTGTTTTTCAACCAGGTTCTTATAATTTGCCTTGGGAACAGCACCTACCTGTTTATCCACGACTTCCCCGTTTTTAATGAACAGGACAGTAGGTATATTGCGAACCTTGTATTTGGCAGTAGTTGCAGGATTTTCGTCAACATTAAGTTCTCCGGCTACGATCCTTCCTTCATATTCTGCGGCGAGTTCGTGAATGATGGGCCCGACCATACGGCAGGGGCCGCACCATTCGGCAGAGAGGTCTACGACGACCAGCTTATCAGCCTTTTCAACCTTTTCAACAAAATTGGCATCAGTGAAAGTTTCAAACATAAATCAAAATTTTATGCAAAATTAATAAATCATTTCTATTTTATTCAGAAAGCCGGAAACTGATCCCCGGAATATCACTTACAGCCTGGATCATCTCTTTAGCATTTACCCTGAACTTTTTCGACGGAAGTTCAACATTAATCGATTCAAGGGGATCAACAACCCTGATCCTTAACTGGCATTTCCCCTTGTTCTTCCGTACGATGTTATGGATCCGCACAACCACTTCATCATTAAGTTCATCAACAGGAAAAGTAAGCTCAAGCACCCTGGCATGTTTATCAATGACTTCGGCAAGAAGTGAAACGTTCTGCACTCTCAGCGACAACTGGTCGGGGTTGTCAAAACGGGGCTCTATCCTCACTTTGATGAATACATGCTGGCCTTCTTCCATGAAGTGTTTGTAACGCAGATACTCTTCGGAGAACAGGGGAACGGAGATGAAATCAACATAATCTTCCACGACGAAGGAACCGAAGGGTTTACCGGTTTTACCAATTTTATGTGCAGCGCTGACGACAGTCCCGGCAAAACTGACTTCTTTGCCTTTATACTTTGACATCTCGGCTTTCAGTTGCTCGGTGCTCACATCACAGAACTGTTCGATCTCAAGTCTGAAATCATCCAGTGGATGCCCGCTCATGTAAAAACCTGTTATTTCCTTCTCATACCTGAGCTGTTCTATCCTTGACCATGGTGGACAATCCGGCAATTTGAGATCATCCATCTCAACCTGTTCAGCTTCACCAAAAAGTGATTGCTGGGAACTGTTCTGCCTCACATGATAATCGGTTGCATGCTTTAAAACACTTTCGAGGAAAGTGGATTCTTCCCCGTTCTGCTTGTAAAAAAGCTGTGCCCTGTGCATGCCTTCAAAACAATCAAAGGCCCCCGCCCTGGCAAGAGCTTCCATGCAACGTTTGTTGATATGGTGAGATGATATCCGCCTTGTAAAATCAAATATACTGGTATACGGTCCGTTTTTCTTTCTTTCTGCTGCAATTGCCATGACCGCTGCTTCGCCTACATTTTTTATCGCTCCCATTCCGAAACGGATCTCCCCTTTACGGTTTACGGTAAACCTCAGTTCACTCTCGTTGACATCCGGCCCCAGTACCGGGATCCCCATCCTCTTGCATTCATCGAGAAACAGGGTGATCTCTTTCAAATCGGTAAGGTTGCGGCTGAGAACAGCTGCCATGAATTCAGCAGGAAAATGCGATTTAAGGTAGGCCTGGCGGTAGGCCACGTAAGCGTAACACGTAGAATGCGACTTATTGAAGGCATAATTCGCAAATGCTTCCCAGTCCTTCCAGATCTTGGTGATAGTTTCCTCTTTGATCCCGTTTTTCTTGCAGCCTTCGAAGAACTTGGGTTTCACCTCGTTCATCAGCTTCTCGATCTTTTTCCCTACTGCCTTCCTCAGGGTGTCTGCTTCGCCTTTTGTAAAACCTGCAAGCTCCTGCGAAAGCAACATGACCTGCTCCTGGTACACCGTAATACCGTAAGTGTCCTTCAGGTATTTTTCCATGACAGGGATATCGTATTCGATTTTTTCCCTGCCGTGTTTACGGTTTATAAATCTTGGGATGTATTCCATCGGGCCCGGCCTGTATAAGGCGTTCATGGCTATCAGGTCCTCGATCACATTGGGCTTCAGTTCCCGGAGGTATTTTTTCATACCATCCGATTCAAACTGGAAAATACCTGTAGTCTTACCCTGGCTGAACAGCTCGTATGTTTGAGCATCTTCGAAGTCAACGGTTTCAATATCCAGGTCAATGCCTTTCGACAGCTTGATGTTGTCAACGGCTTCCTTGATGATGGCAAGGGTTTTCAACCCGAGGAAGTCCATCTTCAGCATGCCCACCTTCTCGATGAATTCACCGTCGAACTGCGTCACAAGAAGCGTGGACTCCTTGCTTGTTGCTACGGGTATATATTTGGTGAGATCTTCCCTGCCGATGATTATTCCGCAGGCATGAAGGCCGGTCTGCCTGATCGATCCTTCAAGTTCCTCAGCATATTTTAAGGTATCTGACAACAATTTGTTTGATGAAAGCTTGGCGGCTTTTAATTCCGGGACTTCTTCTATAGCGGCTTTCAGTGTGATACCAAGCCTTGCCGGGATGAGCTTGGTAAGCGCATTGACCTGTTCGATGGGCATGCGGTGAACCCGTCCGACATCCCTAAGGGCTCCTTTCGCTGCCATGGTACCGAAAGTGATCACCTGGGCCACCTTATCATGGCCGTATTTATTTTCAACCCATTTGAGGACGCTGTCCCTGCCGTCTTCATCGAAATCTATATCGATATCAGGTAAAGAAACGCGGTCGGGGTTTAGGAACCTCTCGAAAAGGAGGTTATACCGTAATGGGTCAACATCGGTTATCCTTGTACAAAAAGCAACTACCGAACCGGCGGCGGAGCCTCGTCCCGGGCCTACGGCAACTCCCATGTCCCTTGCGGCATTAAGAAAATCCTGGACAATGAGGAAATACCCCGGATATCCCATTTTCTTTATGGTGGCAAGCTCAAAGTCGATTCTTTCGCGTATTTCGGAAGTGATCTCCGGATACCTCTTTTCTGCTCCCTGGTAGGTCAGGTGCCTCAGGTATTCATCGGCATCGGTGAAGTTATCCGGGATTGAGAAATCGGGCATGATGGGTTTCCTGTTCAGGTCGTAAACCTCTATTTTATCCAGGACCTCCATGGTATTTTCAAGGGCTTCGGGAATATCGCTGAAGAGCGCCTGCATTTCCTCCTGGCTTTTAAGCCATTCCTGCCCGGTATACCTCAGGCGGTCAGGATCATCAATGAACTTGCCTGTATTTACGCATAACAGGCGGTCATGCATTTCAGAATCAGCCTCATTCAGGAAATGGACATCATTGGTTGCGATCAGCTTTATGTTTAATTTTCTGGAAATTTCGATGATCGCCTTGTTAACCTCAACCTGCCTTTCGTAAACACTGGCGTCGCGGGTAAGGTCGGTGATTTTATGCCTCATCAGCTCGAGATAAAAGTCATCCCCGAAAATTTCTTTGTATTCAGCCGCTACCGATTCGGCCTTGTTTCTGTTCCCGGCCTGGATCGCCCGGGATATCTCGCCTGCCAGACAGGCTGATGATGCGATCAGCCCTTCATGGTATTCCCCGAGCAGCTGCTTGTCGATCCTGGGTTTGTAATAGAATCCCTGGGTCCACGAAAAGGAGATCAGTTTTACAAGGTTCTCATAGCCCTTCATGTTTTTTGCAAGCAGTATCAGGTGTTCACCCTTGCGGTCTGCATTGTCGACCTTGTTGTGCCGCGACCTTCTTGCCACATATGTTTCACAGCCTATTACAGGTTTGAAATCAGGGATGCCTGATGCAGCTTCAACAAAGGCTTTGGCCCCGAACAGGTTGCCGTGATCGGTTACAGCCACTCCTTTCATGCCCAGTGAAGAGGCTTTCTGTACCAGGGCCTTCAGGTCACAGGCCCCATCCAGGATGGAGTATTGAGAATGAACATGTAAATGAGTGAAATTCTGCATTTTAATTAAAAAGGCATGGGAGGTTTAACGGAATCCAAAAGTACCTGATTAATGATTTCCCAAAATGATTGTTGAAAACTAAAAATAAATGGCAGATTGTCCCCGGGTCTTGAAATCTTTACAAAGATTTAATATTTTTGCTGTAAAGAAAAATGTTATGATACCCTTATCACATTTTCATCCACTCTCAGTGCATTTTCCGATTGCACTCATAGTTGTGGCATTCATGTTTGACCTGGTCTCGATGATCTGTAAAAAGGAGCCCTGTCTTTCTAAAGCGGGGTATTACCTGCAGATACTGGGAATGCTGGCAGCTATCGCAGCCTGGGGGACAGGTCATTTTATAGCCGGAACTACGTCTATGGAAGGCGAAGCGATGCAGGTGAAGGAACAGCACGAGCTGTTTGCAACCATGGCCCTGGTTTCAGTCGTAGTGGCGACCATCGCAAGGCTCATCCTGGTGTATCAGAAAACAGAAAACACTTTGTATAAGTACATCCCGTTCGGTTTATCTCTTTTATCGGTGATCTTTATTACAATAACCGGTTACCTTGGCGGAAAGCTTGTTATTGATTTCATGATAGGAATATAAAGAACCAATATATAAACCATAAAAAATAATTTATGAAAGTCAGGCGTACCATTTCATTGATCTTAATGCTTTTAACAGGGATCACGGTATATGCGGGTTCCGAAAAGACCATGGAAAATCTTAAAGCTGCGTTCAAAGGCGAATCCACTGCCTTAGCCAAATATGCTGCCTTTGCTGAACAGGCAAGAAAAGAAGGTTTTGTACCGATCGCTATTCTGTTCAATGCAACATCAAGGGCCGAAGCTATCCATGCCATGAACCATAAAGCAGTAATAGAAAAAATGGGGGGCAAAACAGACCCGGTGACTCCCGAGTTCACTGTTAAAACCACCCGGGAGAATTTAGAGGATGCCATGAAGGGAGAGAACTACGAAATGATGACAATGTATCCTGAATTCACTAAAGTGGCTAAGGATGAAAATGCAAGCGATGCATTAAAGTCATTCCGCTGGGCTATGGAGACAGAAAAGAAGCACTATCTCATGTACACCAACGCACTGAACGGACTGAATAAGAATGATGTTAAATCCCTTCCCAGGGTTTACTGGGTTTGCCCCAAATGCGGCAACACTTATGACCAGGTCAAACCCGAAGATAAGTGTGCATTCTGCTACACTTCCAGGGACAAGTTCATCAAGTTTGATAAATAGTTGACCTACCTTTTGGCAAATTGATTTTATTTCACGACCTTTGCACCCCTGTTTAATTTACAGGTAGTGTTAAGATCAATTAATCAATTAATCAATTAATTAGGTATGCCAACCAAAATCAGGTTACAGAGAAGAGGTAAGAGAGGTCAGCCTTTCTACCACATTGTCATTGCGGATGGTCGTGCACCACGGGATGGGAAGTTTATCGAAAAAATTGGCACTTACAACCCTTTATCAAGGCCGGCCGATATTGACATCGATTTCAACAAAGCCATTATATGGCTTGAAAAAGGCGCCCAGCCCACCGACACGGTGAGGGCTATTTTAGCTTACACGGGAGTCCTTTACAAAAATCATCTCCAGAAAGGTGTTCAGAAAGGCGCCATGACCGAAGAACAGGCCGAGATTAAATTCCAGGCCTGGATGCAGGAAAAACAGGCTAAGATTTCAAGCAAAAAGAAAGAGTACGAGCTCAACCTTAAAGATGCCGGCAAGAAACTGCATGAAAATGAAATTAAACTGAATGAAGCTAAGGCACAGGCCGTTGCGAAGAAACGTTCCGAGATTGCAGCTGCAGAACAGGCTGCTCGTGCCCCCGCTGTAGTTCCTGTTGAAGAAACCCCGGCTGCAGTTTCAGAACCTGCCGTGACGGAACAAGCCCCGGCTGAAGAACCAAAACAGGAATAAGCTTTATCTAAGCTTTTCCCATGGAAAAGAAGGACTTTTATTACCTCGGTAAAATTCTTAAAACATTTGGCAATAAAGGTCAGCTGATGGTTCATCTCGAAGTTGATGAACCCGAGAGATATCTGAATCTGGAGTCCGTTTACCTTGATATTTATGGTGAACGGATTCCTTTTTTTATTACAGGGGTTGAACTGAAGTCAAAGAATTCTGCAGTTTTCTCTTTTGCGGATGTGGATTCTGCCGATGTTGCAGAAGAATATACCGGGAAGGAGATGTTCCTCCCTGTTTCCGGCCTTCCCGAACTTAAAGGCAAACAGTTTTATTTTCATGAGGTGGAAGGCTTTACTGTAGTGGATACACATTTCGGGGAACTGGGAACCGTAATGAATATCCTTGACCTGCACCACCAGGCCTTATTCCGGATTATATACGGTGAAAAAGAGATTCTTGTCCCTGTGGTTGATGAAGTGATCATCGACATAGACAGGGAAAAGAAGGTCCTTACCATTGAAGCGCCTGAGGGGCTTATCGACATATATCTTTAGTATGAGTTTCCGTTTTCGTCAGTTCCTGGTCGAAGACTCCCGGTCAACCATGAAGGTCGGAACAGATGCCATGCTCCTGGGCTCCTGGGTTAAGGCGGGTTCTGCTATATCAATCCTGGATATAGGAACAGGATGCGGTGTGATCGCTCTGATGATGGCCCAGCAGTCCGGTGCAGAGATCGATGCTATCGACATTCATAAACCCTCTGCTGACCAGGCAGCCCTGAATGCATCAAAATGCCCCTGGACCGAACGGATCAGGGTCTTTTGCCGTTCTGTTGAAGAGCATTCCCGGCTGGCAGACCGTAAATATGATCTCATAGTATCAAATCCTCCCTTCTTCATCAATTCCCTAAAACCGGCCTCAGCCGAAAAGCTTATTGCAAAACATGAGCATGCACTTTCGCCTTCTGAATTACTCAGGTATTCGCTAATGCTGATGCATGCCGGATCCTCTCTCTGCCTTATCCTGCCTGTGGAGGAAGGGAAAAAATTAACTTTACTGGCTTTGGAACAAGGATTATTTCCTGTAAGGGTGTTAACTGTAAGACCGCTGCCTTCAAAAAAACCACACCGGATCCTGATCGAGTTCAGGTTTATGAATGTATCCCCGCAGGAGGCCGATGAGCTTATGATCCATGGTCCCGATGGGTTGTTCAGCGAAAAATACCTTTCACTGACTCAAAATTTTCATCTTTTTAAACAGAAGAAGAGCTGATGTTTTATATTTTTGACAAAATTCTTTCATGATGTCAGGAATTTTGAGGTATTTAAAAGGAGCATTATCATTTTTACTTGTCCTGCTGATTGTAATTTCATGTGGAACAAAGGATTACAAACTAAGGATTGCGGTATCCAAGGCTTCGCCCAATTATATTCAATGGCTTAAAAAAGCCAGCCCGGATGTCCAGATCGTCAACCTGTATATTCTTAAGAAGAATGTGGCTCTGGAAGTCCTTGGCAATTGTGACGGTTTGCTTCTGACAGGGGGTGAAGACATATACCCTGGCTGGTATGGCAAAGAAACAGAATCAGGAAGATGTACCTGGTCCAACCTCAGGCGCGACAGCCTTGAAATAACAGTATTGACCAAAGCGATGGAGATGAAAATGCCCGTGTTCGGCATCTGTCGCGGCCATCAGTTGTTAAATGTATATCTTGGAGGCAAACTTATTATTGATATTCCCACGGACTATGGGCAGGGCGTTACGCATATGTGCAGGGATTACCTCCATTGTACCCATGAGGTTTATGTGCAGAGGAATTCTTCTTTATATGAGCTTACAGGGATTGATTCAGCAGCAGTCACAACCAATCATCATCAGGCAGTTGATATCCTCTCCCCTCTTCTGATCGTCAACGCCAGGTCTTCCGATGGCCTTATCGAAGGAATGGAATGGCTGAACCCTGAAGGAAAGAACTTTTTAATGGGAGTGCAGTGGCATCCGGAACGCATGGATTACAATAATCCCTTGTCGGGCAAACTTGCCGTAAGGTTTGTGAGTGAATGTGAAGCGTATTCCAAAAAAAGAAAGAGTTTATGAAACTCAATAATGAAGTCCTTCATTACTTTACGGTTTTCATCGGTTTCCTCGCCATGCTGAACCCACTTGGCATTTTACCAATCTTCATAGGAATGGTCGAAGACCTGGACGATAAAACGGCCAGGCGGATGGCGCGCAGAGCTTCATTTGCGGCATTCCTCATCATTGCCTCGTTTTGCGTATTCGGGCATTTGATCTTCAAGGTTTTTGGCATTACCATACCTGCATTCCAGATCGCCGGTGGAATCATTGTTTTCTTTATCGGCTACCATATGCTTAACGGAGAAGAATCCCAGATCAGGTTCCAGAAAGAAATGAGTCCTGAAGAGTTGAAGCAGGCTGTGTCGAACATAGCCGTAACCCCCCTGGGCATGCCTCTTCTGGCAGGCCCAGGCACTATTGCAACCGCAATGAACTTCGTTGGATCCAATAAATCGCTGACCAACGTAATCGTCGTGATAATTCTGTTCGCCATTATTTGTTTTCTTACCTACCTTCTTTTTCTTTCTGCAAAGAAAATCGCCGCCCTGATGGGAACCGGCCTGATTAAAATCATTACCCGCGTGATGGGGCTGATTCTTACCGTGATCGCAATACAGATGCTTATTATGGGAATTATCGGAGCCATAAAATTATATACTTCAATCGATCTCTGATGAATAGAAATGATCCTTTTACCAAGATGAAAACGTCATACTGCCTGCTGCTTGTTTGTATTGTTTTCTCTCTAATCACTTCCTGCACAAATACAAAAAAAGAGTTTTATCCTTCGGGAGCAATCAGATCGGAGATAAATACAAAAAGCGGAAATTATCAGGGACAGGCAATGTATTATTATGAAACAGGAGCCCCGATGATGTCCTGCAATTATAAAGATAATAAACTTGATGGCTCCCTGATGCGCTACTACCAGTCGGGATACCGGAAAGAGTTGCAGACATACAAGGGTGGTATAATGAACGGGGTGGCGAAGACCTGGGACCGCTATGGACATCCACTCCAGGAAATGTATTACCTGAACGGAAAACCCGAAGGGCCGTTCCAGGAATGGTATCCTAACAGGATATTGAAGGTGGACGGTCATTTTAAAGATGGCATGCATGATGGGGTATGGTTGTACTATGATGAATTCGGAAAAGTGACAGGGCAGGGAGAATTTACTTCAGGCAATGGCACTCAAAAGGTTTACTATGCATCTGGACAAACCAAACAACTCACTCATTACAGGAACAATGTCAAGGACGGGGATGAGATTTTCTACTCGGAAGACGGTAAGATAACGCGTTGTAAGACATACCGCGCGGGCACTGCCGTAACCACTATCGCGCCCGGTGACCCGAAAAAGTAGGCCTGCCTGAAAATTATGGTTTTGTTTTGTTGTTCATGAAAAACACCGTAATTTTGCCGTTGTTATTTAATTAACAAATTTGATCTGGTAAGACTCTTAAACTTATTTATAATTTAAAACTGAATCAAATGAACTTAGAAAAAATCATGAGCGACCTGGAAAAGAAAAATCCGGGCGAAGTTGAGTTCCTGCAAGCTGTTCGTGAGGTGCTCGAAAGCATTCAGGAAGTGTATAATGAAAATCCTCATTTTGAATCTGCAAACATCATTGAGAGGATCATAGAACCTGACCGTGTTTTGATGTTTAAAGTCAGTTGGGTGGACGACAGCGGAAAGGTTCAGGTCAACCGCGGTTACCGCATTCAGTTTAACAATGCAATCGGCCCGTATAAAGGGGGACTGCGTTTCCACCCCAGCGTGAACCTGAGTATTCTCAAGTTCCTGGGTTTTGAGCAGATATTCAAGAACAGTCTTACGACCCTGCCAATGGGCGGAGCCAAGGGTGGTTCCGATTTTGACCCCAAGGGTAAATCCAATGCCGAAATTATGAGATTCTGCCAGGCTTTCATGCTGGAACTCTGGAAAGTTATAGGTCCCGAAACTGATGTACCTGCAGGTGACATCGGTGTTGGTGGTCGCGAAATAGGATTTCTTTATGGAATGTATAAGAAACTTGCCCGCGAAAATACAGGGGTCCTCACAGGAAAAGGACTTAACTGGGGAGGCAGCCTGATCCGCCCGGAAGCAACCGGGTTCGGGGCAGTTTATTTTGCAAAGGAAATGCTTGCCACCAAAAATGAAACGTTTAAAGGCAAAACCGTTTGTATTTCAGGATTCGGAAACGTTGCATGGGGCGCAACCCTTAAAGCAACTGAGCTTGGCGCAAAAGTTGTAACAATATCAGGACCCGACGGATACATCTATGACCCGGAAGGGATTTCAGGTGAAAAGATCGATTACCTGCTCGAGCTCCGCGCGTCGAACCAGGATATTGTAAAGCCTTATTCATATGAATTCCCGGGTGCACAGTTCCACCAGGGCAAACGTCCGTGGGAAGTAAAATGCGATATCGCACTCCCCTGCGCCACACAGAACGAGTTGGGCAAAGAAGATGCATTAACCCTTGTTAAAAATGGAGTTCAATGTGTTGCCGAAGGCGCCAATATGCCATCCACTCCAGAAGCAATTGAGGTATTCCTTGAGAAGAAGATCCTGTTTGCCCCCGGCAAAGCAGTCAATGCAGGCGGTGTTGCCACCTCAGGCCTCGAGATGTCACAGAATGCAATGAAATTCAGCTGGCCTCTTAAAGAAGTTGACGAAAGACTTCACCATATCATGTGCAGCATTCATGAACAATGCGTTAAGCACGGGAAAGATAAGGACGGATTTGTTAACTACGTTAAAGGCGCTAATGTAGCTGGCTTCCTTAAAGTTGCAAATGCGATGCTTGACCAGGGAGTTATCTAACAATCAATCTCTTATAGCAAAAAGGCTGTCATTTCCCAATATGGCAGCCTTTTTTATTGACCTCGTCTTTTTAGTACATTTGCCGATACAAATTATTATGATGGAGTTTCTGAACCCCTATTTCCTGTTTGCCTTCGGTGCGCTCGCAATACCTGTGCTAATCCATTTATTCAACCTCCGCCGGTATCGGAAGGAGTATTTTACCAATGTAAGGTTCCTTTCCAATATCCAGCTGGAAACACGTAAAAGTTCAAGGCTTAAACAGCTTTTAATCCTGGTTGCCAGGCTTCTTGCGGTTTCCTGCCTCGTACTGGCTTTTTCCCAGCCGTTTATCCCTTCGCATCTGCAAAACAACAGGAAATCGGGTTACCGGGCTGTAAGCATATACATTGACAACTCCTACTCAATGGATGCTACCGGAACTGAAGGGAAACTGCTTGATCTTGCCAGGAAAAGAGCTTCTGAGATTGTTTCTGCATATAAGTCTTCCGATATCTTCCAGCTAGTGACGAACGACTTTGAAGGGAAACATCTCCCCTTCTTAAGCCGTGAAGAATTCCTGGGGCTTCTGAGAGAAGTTAAAATCACCCATAATTCAGTCAACCTGCATGAAATCATCCGCAGGCAGAATGACATCTTTGCTAGGCAAAATGAGAGCAACCGTATCCAATACCTTATATCAGATTTTCAAAAAAGCACTGCCGATTTCGAGAACTTAAGGCCGGATTCCTTAACAAATTATATCCTTGTGCCGGTTGTATCCATCAAACAGAACAACCTCTTTGTTGATTCAGTCTGGTTTGCCACACCCGCCCACAGGCTCGGACAAGCTGTCAATCTCAAGGTAAGAATAAAGAACTGTGGAAGCGATAAACTTGAAAAGATCCCTCTTCGCCTGACAGTAAACAATGTACAGAAATCGGTAACGAGTTTCACCACCGATCCGGGCCAATCCACTGAGATCTCGCTGCCTTATACCGAAGACAAAAACGGGTTTCAGCTTGGAAGGCTGGATATCACTGATTACCCGGTTGTGTATGATGATATGTTTTATTTTACATACAACATTGCCGGATCGCTGAATATACTCAGTATTTACGGCAAATCAGCAAATCCCTGCCTGCAGTCGTTATATGCTTCAGATTCCGTCTTTTCTTTCAGTTCCTCGCAGTCTGACAATGTTAAATACACCTCATTAAGTAATCAGAACCTGATCCTGATCTCTGGTATGGATGAGCTTGCCTCAGGACTTGCCAGTGAGCTGACCAGATTTCTTGAAAAAGGAGGATCGGTATGTGTTTTCCCGCCCGAAAATCCTTCAAAACAGTCATTTAACGCATTCTTGACTTCCGTAGGCGCTCCCGTGCTTGGCAATCAGGATACAGTAAAACAAAGAGTTGCCTCTCTTGACATTGAGAATGAGCTATTTATGGATGTGTTTGAAAAGAATGCCTCGGGAAAGATAAGCCTGCCCGATAACGTTGACCTCCCTGTTGCTCAAAAATATTACCTGTTAAGCGGGGGTTCTTCAAATCAGCCTTCAGTGCTCATGAGGCTTCAAAACGGAAGCCCTTTCCTGATCAGTTCAAATGTGGGCAAAGGGAAACTGTACATTTGCGCCTCACCTCTTGACCGCTCATTTACAAATTTCCAGCAGCATCTGCTTTTCGTACCTGTAATGTTCAGGATGGCCTTTTTGAGCGAAAACCAGTCTTCATTGTATTATATCATAGGCAGGAATGAATCCATCGATCTGCCGTCGGATACGGTCAGTGAAAAGAACATGGTTAAGATCAAGGAGTTGAACAATACCTTTGAATTCATTCCCGAGGTAAGGACTTCCGGACAGCAGATGCAGGTCTTCGTACATTCACAGGTCAATGAAGCAGGTTGGTATAATGTGTTCAGGGGGAGCAAACCTCTAACATCACTTGCATTCAATTATGATCGAAAAGAATCCGACATCAACTGCCTGACATTTAAAGAGATTGAATCAAACATCAAAAAATACAACCTGAGGAACCTGATTGTTCTCAAACCTTCAGGCCTCCCTTTTGCGAGTCAGGTCGAAAGGATTAATATGGGATTCCCGTTGTGGAAATGGTTCATTATCCTGGCCCTGGTATTTTTCGGAGCCGAAATCATTATTATCAGGATATTCAGAACCTGAGATTTCCTTCAGGGAATTTTTCAGGGCAGAAATACCGTTTTACTGTCATAAATCAATTTTCAGCGCATGTTAAGTGTAAAAAATTTTGACACTTGTGTAAAATATTTTTACAGTAGTGTAAAATATTTTTACACTTTTTTTTAAATGATAATTGTTATAGTATTGATTTATAGCTTATTACATACATGGCACGATATTTGCAGTATTATACCCAGGGAAACATGTAAAAAAACACAAAAACCAGCAATATGAAAACCTTCAACCTCATCAGCCTTTACAACTCAGAAATCAGGAAGTCGAACCTTTCAAACGTTCGCGGTGGCGCCGATATTAAATGTGCATGCGGTACCGGCTCACCTTCAGTGACAGTATATCAGCAAGCTCCAGGAGAAACTCTGTGCTTATGTCCTGATGGCCCCAACAATAATTCAACAAAGAATAAGACCGGGAATCTTTAAAATCAGCCCACCCTCTTTTTCAAGGCCTGTAATAAAGTATATTTGCAGGGTTAAAGAAGTATTACCCCTGTTAAATTGATCATGAAAGCGGCTATCCCTTTTGCAACAAGATCAGGTCAACATTATTTCTACAGCTCACATAACAGGCAATTCCTTCTTTCCCATCCACTTATAACATATTTTATAGCGTCTTCAACAGGGCAAAAGCCTCTGAGGACCTTGATCAAACAAGCCAAACTGGGCCAAAGCATCTGCCTTCCAGGACAGGAACCTTTTGAAGCATCCGAGTTCCTTTATTACCTTAAAAAATTCCATTTTCTTAAAAAACACGGGTTCTTTAAACCCGGTTTCCGGAAAAACCGCGACGGCGTCATTCCGTCTGATAAGATTGAACAAAACCTGGCCCAGACCAAGCAGATCATTTTTGAAACGACTGAGGACTGCAACCTCGATTGCGTTTATTGTACATACAGCAAGTTCTATTTCAATAAAAACAGGGAACGCAGCAGGATTGATACGGCTGACGCCCTCAAACTGCTTGATATCGTCCTTGAAAAACACCGTTTAAATCCCGACCAGGAACTCGCCATCAGCTTTTACGGAGGGGAACCACTTAAAAACTTCAGTTTTATTGAAAGCATTGTGAATTATGTGTCGGCACATAAAAACAACCACTTGAAGATCAAATACTCCCTCACTTCCAATGGTTTGCTGCTAAGGAAGTATATTGGATTCATGGTTAAAAACAACTTTGAACTGGCGATAAGCCTTGATGGAGATGAATTCGCCAATTCCTTCCGTGTACTCAAGACGAACCGCAAACCTTCTTTTCAGCTTGTAAGCAGGAATATTGATATGGTCAGGGAAAAATATCCCGAATACTTCGATAAACGGATGATCTTTCTTACCGTGCGGCATAACAGGAACACACTCAAGAGCATCTATGAATATTTTTCATTGAAATACGGCAAAACCCCCATTCTTTCCAGCATAACAACTACAGGCATCATTGATGAATATAAAGAAGAGTTCCAGGATACCTTTCTGAAAAGCCGCTTTCCTGCCTCCCATAATAATTGTTATGTTCATGAACTGTTTACCAGTCATCCGGTAGTGTCTGAAATGGCTGAGACCTTTGAACGATTCGGGAATTTTGTCTATCGAAGACCAAAACAACTGCTTAACCCCTTAAAAAAACAGAGGGATTCGCGAAAATACCTGCCCACCGCAACTTGTTCTCCATTCGACCTCAGGCTATACATGAGCGCCGACGGAGGCATTTACCCCTGCGAGCATATAAGCAGGATCTTCGAACTCGGGTCTGTAAGAGCAAACAAAGTTGACATCGACAGCCGGAAGATTACGTCTACCTATAATGATTACTTCAGGAAAATTAAAAAGCTCTGCAATCAATGTTATCTATCAGATAATTGCAAGGAATGCATCTTTAATACAGGGATTGAAAAAGGAGCTCCTAACTGCGAATTTTTTATGAATAAACGCAAGTTTACAACTCACCTGGCCGGAATATTTGATAACTTAGAACAGGATAATTTACTTTTTTCACGAATAAGGGATGAAGCTTTCCAGGCAAAATAAGCAAACACTCAACCTTTACCTCGAACCCTACACTTTCTCAGTAACTGCCGGGGATGATGTGCTGATCTATAATTCCCTTAATCGTAAAATCCTGGAATACAGGGATTCACCTTCCATTGCGAAAATCATTAGGAAAGCTGAAGATTCAGGAGAAGGATTCCTTGCCGAAATTGACATTGCCTCAGCGGGCAATGATCTGACAGCATTTGTTAACGATCTCAGAGATAGCTTCAGTGGGGATATCATCAAGATAAAGCCCGGTAAAAAACCAGCTGTTGTGCGACCTAAACCGGTTATTAAAAGCTATCCGCCTGCAAAAGATTTTCCTTCTTTTTCTGCGGATGACTACCTCCGTAACATATACTTCTTCCTTAACCAGGATAATGACAAGCTTTGCAAAGATTACCGTTTTGCCATAAACCAGTTCTTTTGTCCTGTTTACAATGCAGATGGTTACCGGGAGATGAAAGCTGAAACGGTCACAGACAGTTGTTCCCTTTACTCAGGGATCACCGGGCTGGGACTTGACCTCAGTGGTTCAGACATTACAAAATATTCGGGCATTAAAGAATTACTCCCCGGGCTTCGGAAGCTGTCCCTGCCTGTGACCTTCCATATTCCGCTTCCTTGTAATGATCCTGAATCTATATGGAGGTTCCTTCGATTACCCGCAAGCCGTATCTCATTATATATAACCTTCCCTGACGGGCTGCAGACCCTTAGGGAGATTAGCAGTCATACCGACTTCATTAAAAGATCAAACAAGATACAGCTCAATTTCCTGATCCGGTCAATGGAAGAGTATCAGTCGATCTCTGAAATATCCGGACCTGTTTCCAGGGAAAAGATCTTCATCCTTCCCTATTATAACGGGGAAAATTCCGCATTCTTTAAAGAGAACGTGTTTCTTGTAAAGCAGGACATACTTGGGCTTAAGCCCAACCAGCAGCAAATTTACTCGAGAAGCCTGATCAATGAACAACTATACGGCAGACTCTTTATCAAAACAGGTGGTGAAGCCTTCGCAAACCTGAACCACGACTCAATTGGCAATATCGGTGAAACCAGTATTTCAGAACTGGTTAAGAATGAATTATACAACGGAAAAAGCTGGAACCTTACCCGGATGAAGGTAAAACCCTGCGGGGATTGTCTTTACAGATTGTTTTGCCCGCCGGTAGGGAACTATGAAATCTTCATGAACAGGTATAACTTTTGTGACGTTTTATAATTAAAAGCATGATCCGCAACGCCCTGGTCACCTCTTACCGCACTATCATCAATAATAAAACCTATACTATTATAAACATCACAGGCCTGGTCCTTGGCCTTACTGCAGCATTCGTTCTGCTTGTATTTTCCATAAATGAAACCAGTTATAATAGTTGTTTCACTAAACAGGATCAGCTTTACAGGGTTGTTTTTACGGATTCCAAGGGAATATCGACCCCATGCGGTTCAAAACTCATAAAACCATTGTTTTCAGTTAATGTTCATGAATGTAATAGAATTGCCAGGATTATACATACAATGCCATCGGTAATCAAACTGGAGAACAAGTTTCAGCTATTTGCCTGCAAAAATTTCATCTGTGCTGATAATGACATCTTCAACATTCTCGGAATGAACTTTATAAGGGGGGGGGTACAAGTTGCAGCACAGAGATCTAACAGTTTGTTCATCTCGGCAAGCGCTGCGAAAAAGTACTTTAATGGTAATATCCGACTTCTTCAACCTGTAAAACTAAAAGTCGGGCGATGCAATTACGAGATGAAACTTGCAGGAATTTACGATGACCTTCCCTGGAATTCAACAATTAAAGCCGATTTTATTGCAGGAATTCCGTTTTATGAGTCCATGTTGAATGATTTAATGCCGGATTTGCTGCCCATGTTTAATTCATGGGATGATTTTTCTGTGGAATCCCTCTGTGAATTCGCACCCGGTACAGACATCAGGTCAGAGACACCCGGGATTCAGAAAGTTCTGAATGACGGTGCAATCAAAGGGCTAAATCTTAAAATTTCATTTCAGCCATTCAGGGAAATTTACCTCGGATCTGCCGACCTTGTCAGTAATTCTCATCTTACAGGAAACAGATTATCAGTTTACACTTATTCCTGGCTTGCCTTGTTCATCCTCTTGCTGGCAGGAATAAATTATGCCATTCTGAGTACTGCGAGATCAGCACTGAGGTTCAAGGAAATAGGAGTCAGGAAGGTACTAGGGGCAACAAAAAGGGAACTCCGGATACAGATACTGATCGAATCTGTTCTGCTGACCCTGATGGCCCTGCCCCTGGCCCTGTTCCTGTTGGGAATGGTGGATCCCAGGATAACCGGAATGCCTGATTACACCATTACAATGTATTCCAGCAATATGCTGAAATATATTTTATATTTCACAGGAATCACACTTTCGATCGGCATTCTTTCAGGATTATATGTTGCAATATACCTTGCCGGGCTTAACCCGATCAATGCACTGAAAGCCAAGTATTTCAGCCCTGGAAAATTCAACCTTAGCAAAGTTTTTATCGGCTTCCAACTGTTTATTACATTATCGCTGTTGATATGCATGATTACCATTTACCATCAGATCAGGTTGTGTTATATCAGCAACCTATCGATATCAAGACAGAACATTCTGTTGGTGCCATTAAAAAGTTCTGATTTTCAGAAATACACATCCCTGAAGTCTAAACTGGCAGGGATCTCCGATATCACATCTTATTCAGGTACCGGGTTGATCAATTTACCATCCGTCGACATGAATTCTGTTCCTTTAAACCTTCCGAATTCAAAAAAACCGATTCAGATCGAATACGTGCGAATAGACAGGGATTTCTTTAAAACCATTGGGATACAGATAATAAGAGGCAGGGATTTCGATCCCTATAGTATCACTAGAAAAAGAATCGAATATATAATCAATGAAGAAGGGGAAAAGGGATTCGGCGTTGAAAACCCTGTGGGAATGAACATGAATCAGGCAAGGATCGTCGGTGTGGTCAGGGATTTCAACATTCACACCTTGCATAAAAAAATTCTTCCGACATTATTCATTTATGACCCCTACTCTGTCAACACCCTGATATTTCATTACAAACAGGGAAGTGAGAATACGGTTGTCACTGATATAAAAAAAGTATGGGCACAGGTTTATCCCGGCATCCCGTTAAATTATTCTTTTTTCCAGCAGGAATTGAAAGGCGTTTATTCCAGGGAAAATAACTTTGTTATCGCGGTTGCTGTTTTTACTGTCCTGGCTTTCGTTATTACCGGCATGGGCCTGTTCGGCCTTGCATTGTTGATCTCTGAACGAAAGACCAAGGAAACAGCGGTCAGGAAAGTGTTCGGGGCTTCCAATATGCAGATCATTTTCAGGATGCAGAGAGAGTTTCTTCTATATACGGGTATTGCTACCATTGTTTCCATCCCTGTTTCATGGCTGCTCATGGATCTCTGGCTGAAGGAATTTTACTACCGGGTGAATGTCAGCATCTGGGTGATGCTTCTTTGTATTCTCACGGTTACGGCTTTTGTTTCGGCAATCCTTCTAATGAGAACCCTCAAGGTGCTGAGATCCAACCCGGTAAATGCATTAAAATACGAATAGATAATGAAATTCCCGTTCTATAAACAGCATGACTCTATGGATTGCGGTCCGGCCTGCCTCAAAATGGTATGCTTATGGCATGGGAAGAATTTTTCTGTTTCAAGGCTGCGTGCCGCCTCCCACATTACCAGGGAAGGAGTATCGATGCTCGGAATAAGCGATGCAGCTGAATCGGTCGGTATGCAAACCATGGGAGTCAGCGTTACATTTGAAGAACTGGTTTCATCTTCCCCTTTTCCCTGCATCACCCACTGGCAGCAAAATCATTTTGTCGTCATCTATAAAATAATAAAGAAAAGCAGCGGATATTTTATCAAGGTTGCCGACCCTGCACATGGGCTGATCACATACAGGCAGAATGAGTTCCTGAAAGCATGGCAGTCGGAGCAGGACCAGGAGGGAAAAGGGATCTGCCTGTTGCTTGAACCTGGTGATGAATTCGCAGCCATGCCTGAGGATGCAAGAAACAAGCGCATCCCCGCTTTTATAAGACAATACCTGAAGCCTTACCGCTCCAGGATGGCCTGGCTGATCATCCTGATGCTGATTGCAAGCGGGCTTCAGTTTGCCTTTCCCTGGCTTACCCAAAGGATTGTCGACAAAGGGATAGTAAACAAGGATATCGGTTATATAACACTGATCCTCCTCGGGCAGCTTGCCTTGTTCTTTGGCATGATCAGTATGGAATTTTTCAGAAGCAGGGCCCTTGTCTTTATCTCAAACAGGATCAACATCAGTATGGTATCCGATTTTCTGAAAAAACTGCTGAGGCTTCCGATGTCGTTCTTCTCCAGTAAACTGCCCGGTGACCTGATCCAAAGGATCTCAGACCATCAGAGGATACAATCCTTTATTACTACCGGCATGCTGAACATCCTGTTTTCCATGCTCACCATGACTGTTTTCGGAATTGTCCTGGCAATATACAGCCCCCTGGTGCTTGCCGTGTTTGTTATCAGCAGCCTCCTGTACTCGGGATGGGTCTGGTTCTTCATGAACAAGAGAAAAGAACTTGATTATATAAGGTTTTCAAAGCTTTCCGATAACCAGGACACCCTGATGCAGATCATCCATGGCATGCCTGAGATCAAGCTCACAAATTCAGAGGACATTAAAAGGAAGGAATGGGAGAAGATCCAGGAAACCTTGTTCGATATCCAGATAAAAAGCCTTAAAATAAGCCAGTACCAGGATCTGGGCTCTTTCTTTTTCCTGAGGACAAAGGACATCGTGATCACATTCATTACAGCCTGGCTGGTCATCAAGGGAGGGCTCACCCTGGGTATGATGGTCGCCATTCAGTTTATCCTGGGGCAGTTGAACGCCCCTGTGGAGCAGTTGGTCAGCTTCTTCCGTGATATGCAGGATGCATCAATCAGTATGGACCGCATCGATGAAATTAATTCGGTTGATGATGAGGAAAAAGAGGGGGATAACCTTCTGCACTCTATAGAGAATTTTAACGGCATCACCCTTGAAAATCTCTGTTTCCAGTACGAGGGCCCTCATTCACCCATGGTCCTTGACAATCTTAATCTGACCATCCCGGCCAATAAGGTCACCGCGATCGTCGGGATGAGCGGGAGCGGTAAAACAACCCTGGTGAAACTTCTTTTGAGTTTCTATCTTCCGGTAAGGGGGCGAATCCTGGTAAATGATACACCGCTCACGGATATTTCGAACCGCTACTGGAGAAGCAACTGTGGTTCGGTGATGCAGGACGGCTACATTTTCTCCGACACTATAGAAGCGAATATCACCCTTGGAGATAAAGCGCCGGATAAGGACAAACTCACAAAAGCAATCAACCTGGCAAACCTGGAGGATTTTCTCAATGCTTTTCCAAGAGGGCTGCAGACTAAAGTCGGCCAGGACGGGGCCGGGCTGAGCCAGGGTCAGAAACAACGTATACTGATCGCCCGAGCGGTATACAGGGACCCAAGAGTCCTTTTCTTTGATGAAGCAACCAATGCACTCGATGCTTCAAACGAGAGGATTATCATGGAAAGACTTGACAATTTTTATAAGGGCCGCACAGTGATCATCGTAGCACACCGCCTTAGCACAGTGAAAAATGCCGACCAGATCGTTGTTCTTTCAAAAGGAATGGTGAGGGAACTGGGAACTCATAAGGAACTGATCGGTAAAAAAGGCGTATACTTTGATCTTGTGAGCGACCAGCTCGAAATCGGTAAATAAATGATGTACTTATGATCAAGACCGTTAATCTGACAAAAACTTTCAGTGCAATGGATGTTGACACCCATGCCCTGAACGGTGTGGATTTCAGCGTGGAAGACGGGGAATTTGTTGCCATAATGGGCCCCTCCGGTTGCGGGAAATCAACGCTTCTGAATATTTTAGGGATGCTCGACAGCCCGTCGGGAGGGGAATATTTTTTTGCAGGTGAAAACGTCGCCATGTACAAGGAAAAAAAGCGCAGCCATCTGCGAAAACAGAAAATTGGATTTATATTTCAGAATTTCAACCTCATAGATGAGCTGACAGTTTTTGAGAATGTCGAACTTCCTCTTCTTTACCTGAAGCAGCCCCAGAAAGAACGTAAGGAAAAGGTAATGCAGGTGCTTGAGCAGCTCGAGATGGTTCACCGCAGGAATCATTTTCCACTTCAACTGTCAGGAGGTCAGCAGCAAAGGGTTGCCATTTCAAGAGCCGTCGTTGCCAATCCTTCTTTGATCCTGGCTGATGAGCCTACGGGGAACCTGGATTCCTCCAAAGGGGAGGATGTTATGAACCTTCTCACTGCATTAAACGACAAAGGGACTACCATTATCATGGTCACTCATTCCCAGCGGGATGCTGAATTCAGCAACCGTATCATCAACCTGTTCGACGGAAAAATAGTGAACGAAAGATTCTGATCAGATTTTAATTGTAAAAACCGTTTTACCCGGAGAAGACTGCACACCGATCGATCCCCCGTGCATCCTGATGATCTGCTTTGAGAGGCTCAGGCCTATACCCGACCCTCCTTCCTTGGTCGTAAAAAACGGGACGAACATATTCTGCATGGCGTAGTCGCTGATACCTGCACCATTATCCTCCACTTCAATGACAACCTGGTTTTCAATATTCTGCGCTCTCATCCTGATCTTTCCCACAGCTATCCCGTTCAAAGCTTCAATGGCATTTTTGAACAGATTGATCAGGACCTGTTCTATCATCCTTCCATCGGCCTGAAGATGAAGCGAATGCGGGCATTCAATACTAACGCTTATATTTCGCTCCCTGAGGACCTCCTCATGCAGCTCGTGGATACGGCTTAGCATATCCTTCAGGTTAAGTATCTGAAATTCAGGCTTTGGAACTATTGCGACGCTGCGGTAATTCCTTACAAAGTGTACAAGCCCGTTTCCCCTGTTCTCGATGATATCAAGGCCCCTCATTGTTTTTTCAAGGTTCTGATCGGTAAGTTCACTCAGCGATTTGATCTGTCCTGATTCTTTATGCCTGAATATCCTTGTAAGTGTGGCGACTAAGGTTATTATAGGGGTGATGGAATTCATAATCTCATGGGTCAGTACCCTGATGAGTTTCTGCCAGGACTCGATTTCCTGTTGTTCCAGTTCACTCTTGATGTTCTGAAATGAAACCAGGTGAAGGTCGATGTTGCCGGTCCTGAAGATGGCTTTGCGTGTGGACAACTGAACAAGATCATCATCAATGATCAGGTTGATGAGCTGTTTTTCACCGGGCTTAAGTGTTTTGAGGATGCCGCTGAAGCCTTCCTTAAACCTGTCAAGCTTATCAATCGTTCTCAGAACATTGATCCTGAATATCTTCCTGGCCGCATCATTAAAAAGCTCCACACGGCCTTCCATCGTAAAGGAAATTAGTCCGGTTGAGGTATGGTCAACAATGGTTTTAAAGTAATTATTCCTAATCTCGCTTTCAACCCTTGAGGATTCAAGTTTCTCATTGACCCTCCTGAAATAGCTGTATAATTCTTCAAATTCATCCTCTTTGCCTGAAGCAGAGAATGAAGTGGTGACGTCACCGCTGAGGTGCATGATAAAAAAATGTTCTAGCTTATGGTTGACTGAATTGATATACCTGATGAGGAAATATGCCTCTACGGGTATGAGTAACCCAAGCAAAGCCAGGATGGACGGATTGGGGAGTCTGAAAACAGCCAGGGCAAACAGCAGGCAGGTAATCATCATCGTGACAATCCGGGCGGAAATATTAAGGTAAAACCGCCTAGAGACCATATCTCTTTATTTTATTGTAGATGGTTTGACGTGTAACACCAAGTTCCCGGGCTGTGGTTACCATATTACCGTTATTTCTTAATAATGCCCTGCGGATGATATCCCGTTCTATTTCATTGAATGAAGGGTTAACCTCTTTCTTCTGTTGTATCCTGGCAGCCGTACGTTTCAGGAACAGATCGTCGGGAGTTATGATATCACCTTCGGCAAGGATTACTGCTTTTTCAATGGAATGCTCCAATTCCCTGATATTTCCGGGCCATAGGTATTCCTGCATGGAACTTACCGTCTCGGCCGAGAAATGCATTTTCCCTCTTTCATATTTGGTGGCAAATTTATCAAGAAAGTACCCGGCCATCAGGTTGATGTCATTCCCCCTTTCCCTCAGGGGCGGGAGATCTACCTGGATAGTATTGATTCTGAACAGCAGGTCCTGCCTGAAAAGCCCTTCCATGACCATTTTCTCAAGGTTCTTATTGGTTGCGCAGATAAGCCGGATATCGATCGGGACTATTTTATTCGTGCCCAGCGGTATGATATATTTCTCCTGGAGCACATTCAGAATCTTTGTCTGCATGTTAAGTGAAAGATTTCCAATCTCATCCAGGAAGAGTGATCCCCCTGAAGCAGTTTCAAACCTGCCGATCCGGTCATGACGTGCGTCAGTGAAGGCGCCTTTGACATGACCAAACATTTCACTTTCAAATAAGGATAAGGGTATGGATCCCATATCCACAGTGATCATAGCTTCCTTTGACCGTATTGATTTTTTATGAATTTCCCTGGCGATCAAACCTTTACCTGTTCCATTCTCACCGGTAAGTAAGATATTGGCATCGGTGTTCGATACTTTTTCAACGATCTCCATTACCCTTTTCATGGAAGGACATTCCCCAATGATCTCGGGAAACTTCTGGTTCAGTTCTTCGCTGAGATGGCTCTGTCTTCCCCTTAGTTTCTGGATTTCCATATTTGACCTGCGAAGCTTGAGCCCGGCCATAAGGGTTGCGAGCAGCTTGTCATTGTCCCATGGCTTCAGAACAAAATCCGAAGCTCCGTTCCTCATGGCTTTTACTGCGAGTTCAACATCCCCATATGCAGTCATCATGATCACACCCAGTGTGGGATCTATCTTCAGGATCTCTTTCAACCATAACAAACCCTCGTTTCCTGTATTCAATCCGACAGTGAAGTTCATGTCGAGGAGGACCAGGTCAAAAGGGCTGCTCTGAAGGGTGGAGGGGATCAATTCGGGATTTTTAAGGCCAACAACGACACTGAACTCATCTTCAAGGAATAATGTAAGGGAATCCAGTATTTCGGTATTGTCTTCTACAATCAGTAAATTGCCTTTAACAGACATATGTCTAAAAATTTGACACTAAATTAGTAAAAAGTGTAAAATATTTTTACACTACTGTAAAATATTTTTACACCTATGTAAAAAAATTTTACACATAAAAATTACTAAAAATATACATGTATCTGTATTTTAATTACTTACGTTTATGGTACGATTATTGATATAAATTAGTACATTTACCTGGAGACCCTTACAAATTAAATATAACCTATCATGATTTCCGTTGATTTCGTTTTGCTGCTTGTCGTTTCCATCTCCATTTTACTTAATATCGGCCAGATCTACCTTATTTACAGCCAAAGCAGGAAGTATGCCGATAAGTCTGATATCAGGCTTCTCACCGACATTCTCGGCCAGATCCATGACAGGAATATAGAGGAGAATGAGTTGCTGAAATCGAACCTGAGCATTCATACGGGGCAGAACAATCATATTTTTAACGAAAGAAAGAATGCCATACTTGACTATTTTTCAAGTCTTAATACATGGATGTGGGACGGGCTCAATTTAACGGTGCAGGATTACAATCATGTCAACTTCGAAGAGATCACGAAAAGGATAACGAATATCAAGGATTACTATAATAAAACGAATATAAGTTTTGCTGTTATGCAACTGACCATAGATTCAGATCAGTTGGTCAAGATAGGCTATGAGGCCATGATGGACACTCTCAAGCTCCATCATTTCGTGGAAAACACCATGAAAAATTACCAGAAAACCCTTTCCTGGGAGAAAACCCTCCTTGACAAGATCACGTCAAAGGATTATGATTTCTTCAAGTTGTCACCCGACATGAAGAGTTTTTATGAGCGGCAGGCCAGGGAAAACGAAGATGAAAAGCGCAGGGTACTTGATGGTTATAATGACCGTCACTGGGAATTGTTCAAACAAGCGATTGCCGACAGGAACCTATTCAGGGATGTTGCAAAAGAAGAGCTGTCGGAACTTGAGCAATTTGTTTACAGCCGGAATGAAGAAAAAACCGATGAGCTGACAAACATTTTGAAGTCAGGCACTTCATATGTAAAAGACATCCGGGACCTTTCGGCCCGGCGCGAATATGTTTATAACCGGGAAACCGAGAACAAATTTTGATTTTGCCCTGATCTTCATTAATTTTACTGCATGATGACGATATTAAAAGCATTCAGTGCTCTCGTATTATGCGGTACGATCACCATGGGAGTCTCAGCTCAGAATCCCAAAAATAATCCAACAGCACATCCTGTAACCGGCAATACAGGGACAAAGGACACCATAAAACAGGCAGACTCCACATCCTGTGGCACATTTGAATACGGAGGCCAGGTCTATCATACCGTGATCATTGGCAGCCAATGCTGGATGAAGGAAAATCTCAACCTTGGAAAATGGCTGGACCAAAGCCAGAACCAGACCCAGGTGAAAAATGAAACTGTTGAAAAATATTGCTATGGCAATGATTTTGTAAACTGTGATCTCTGGGGAGGCTTGTACATGTGGTCCGAAATGATGCATTATGAAACCACAGCCGGTGCACAGGGGATCTGTCCTGCAGGCTGGCATGTTCCCGACAGTAAAGACTGGAAGCAGCTCATCCGCTTTCTGGGAGGAAATGAACTTGCCGGAGGCAAATTAAAATCGACCGGCAACCGGGACTGGTGGGTCCCTAATGTCGGCGCTTCAAATTCAAGCCAGTTCACGGCTTTCCCTGGAGGATATTTTGATTATGTAACCCAGATCTGGGTGGATGTGCATAACGGAGGCTACTTCTGGTCATCGGAAACCATCTCAAACACAACCTCTGTTGCCCTTCAGCTTATCAGAAAAGGAGGGGAAGCCGAACTGTACGAGGAAAATAATCCAAGCGCTCTTTCGGTAAGATGCATCAGGGACTGATCTTTTCCTGAACCAACATCCCTATCTGCAAGAATGTCAGATTCTGAACTGGCATGGTATTTGTATGTTATAGAGAAATAATTATTGTTAATTAATTTAATTAAAAATTCAAGAACATGAAAAGTATCACCAAGTTTCTTGCCCTGGCGGGTTTGATCCTCTTAAGTAGCCAGGTGTCTTATGCCCAAACAAAATGGAATCCCGATTATGCTCATTCCAGCATTAAATTTACTGCCACCCATCTTGTAATCTCGGAAGTGGAAGGCAATTTTAAAACATTTAACGGCATCATGGAAGCATCCAAACCTGACTTCACCGATGCAAAGATCAACTTCACCGCCGATGTTGCCAGTATCAATACAGATAATGAAAAACGTGACGGCCACCTGAAGTCTGATGACTTCTTCAATGCTGAGAAGTATCCTAAGATAACTTTTAAAGGCATATCTTTAAAAAAGATCAAGGACAACAAATACCAGCTTAAAGGCGAACTCACTATGCGTGATGTGACCAAACCGGTTACATTCGATGTGACTTACACTGGAACAGCAAAGGATCCCTGGGGAAACACCCATGCAGCTTTTAAGGCTACAACCACCATCAACAGGTTTGACTATAACCTGAAGTGGAATACCCTGATGGAAACCGGCGGCGCCGTTGTAAGCAAGGATATCGAAATTAAAGTTAACATGGAATTTATTCCGGAGCAGGCTAAAAAATAACCTGATCATTTTTTTGCCGCCAGGCATGTAAAAGTTCAAAGAAAACATCACGGTCTGAAATATTTTTCAAATAGTGATGTTTTCTTTTTAATAAGACACGAAACAAGAACCCTTTAATTATCAGACCATGAAAAATCAATCAAGCTCCTTATCCCGCCTGATCCGCGCCATAAGTGTATGTTCCTTATGGGTACTTCTGTTGAATTCGACTGTATTTGCACAGCAACCCGGTGGAGGAGGCATGAGCGCTGAAGACCGCGCCAAACGTCAGACAGACATGATGAAAGATGAGCTTATATTAAACCAGGACCAGGAAAAGAAAGTTTATGCGATCAACCTTAAGTACTCCGACAAGATGAAGGATGTAAGGCAGATTGCCGACACTTCAGCCAGAAGAAAATCCTTTGAATCACTCAACAAACAAAAAGATGATGAATTAAAGAAGGTGCTTACCGCCGATCAGTTCAAATCCTATCAGAAATTAGTTGCCGACATGAGGGCAAAACGTCAACAGGGAGGACCACCCCAGGGAGGCCCACCCCAGCATTGATCCTCTTTCGACCTGCAGTATCCTTGCCTATTCAGTATTCTCCCCCAAACAATTTTTTGGGGGATTTTTTATGCCTGAACAATAACCACTCCCCTGCATTTTGTCTCACCACCTATGTTTTAATGATCAGGTCCCATCCTTTTTTTACGTAGGTGGTCAGCAATTTGAATCAATACTTGTGATGTATTAGGCAACAAGTATAATCCATTCTATTGAATTCTTTAAAAATAAAAGCCACCTTTTTGGGGCAGCTTCGTATAGTCGGGAGAAGATATATCGGGTTTATTCAAAGTTGGCTTCGGCGGGAACAGCTGGTGCCAGAGATGCAAAATCAATCATATCAATGGCATCCTCAAAGGTGGCTTCCACCGGAATGTTCGGCGCAAGCGATGTCAGGATTAAGGTGTTGCTTGCATTTGCCACTGGGGTTACATTGATGTCATTGCCAGCAAAAAGAACATTTACCTGAAGTGCGAGGGCTGCTGCGATGATGATTGTTGTTGCTTTCATTTTACTTTATTGTTTGAGGTTGATGAAGCAAATGTATGGCGGATTGGAAGGATAGAACAGCGGTTTTCGGTTGATGTGGGGTATCGCCCGACAAAGGGGGGCTGGGGGCCGGTGAATTATTATTTAGGGTCAAGACCCTTCGCGGTTTGTAATGAAATCTTCCGAATCATAAAAATTATCCGTATCTTGTAGAAATACTAAAGAATTTTGAGTTGCCAACAAAAACGAAAAATGAAAAAAGACACGCTGGAATACCGAATGATGCAGGAACATAACCGACATAAAGTCCCCGATTCAAAACTATTATCGGGGTCCCTGGCAGGTTTATTCCCGATAATCCTTGATGGTGGCAAAACGACAATATTTATTGCAGATTTAAGCAAAGAGGGCGAAACAAGAGAAAGGTATCAATTGCAAAGGGATAGCAGGCTGAATGTCCTGGTAAAAAAACCTAAAGTACAAACTGTTGTTATTCTTAAACAGCCTATTCCTGCTCCCCCGGTAACCCGCATTGACCCCCAAGTTTAAGAAAGGAATACACCAATAGCCAAAAATACTTTTCTATTGATAAGGATGAAATTTGGAGCAGGAAGACTACATAAAAAGGCAAATTGATCAGCTTGGGCGTACGCTTGGGAAAATACTTGCTGGTTTGATAGGGTTAAAAGCTAGCAGGCGGTCAGGCCCTGGAATTGAATCAGTCAGCCAGGAATTAAAAACAGAATTGGGCCTGAATATTCAAGACCTGACATTAATCCCGACTGACTTGTTTCTTACAACACTACTGGAAACTCAGAAATTTAGCGACAACAACTTTGAGCAGCTGGCCGAAATAATGTTCCTTATGGCAGAGGAACTCAACGCCAAGAATTCCGACCTCAGCAAAATGAAAAAATTATACGAAAGGGCATTGGTGATTTTTGAGATTCTCGACCAGACCAGCACGACCTACTCGTATGACAGGCATAGCAAGATTGAGAAAATCAAGAAAGTGCTATGACCGCTTATCCACTTGGTATTCTGCCATCGCACTTTTTAATATAGTACAGCTTTTTCATAATGCTTCCGCTTTATATGGATGTACGATTTTAGTGCTTGATAAACTTGCTCACTTCTACCGTACTATCGTTTGTCATCCGTATAACATAGACCCCGTTGGGAAGACTGGATATATCCAGAATTTTGCTGGACTCATTGATCTGGCGGGTAATGAACTGCATACCGCTAAGGTTTGAAATGGATAATTGACCTGAGGTTTGTGTTGAAGATGTTTCGACGGTGATCTGGTTAGACGCCGGGTTAGGGTATAATGAGAAAGCGGACTTTTTTGTAATGTTTTCAATACCTATAGCTGCGCAAGCCGCTTCAACTTCCTGCTGGTTATTGCAACCCGTTGCGTTATTGTGAATTTCAATTGTGCCGCTGGGATTTGCTAAATAAGCGCAAACACTTTGCACCTCACACTCGGTTAAACTTGCGTTTACGATTATAACTAATGAGTCAATTGAAGAAGCCGCAATATTGTTCAGCCCCGATAAACTGGTCAGGCTGTCGTTGCATTGAATAGTTAGCCGTCCTCCGATGGAAATCAAGCCTGACAGATCAGCTAAACTAGCCAAGATGTAGTTGCCTGTAATATACAGTTCTCCCCCAATGGAAGTCAGTGCATTCAGTCCTGTTAAACTTTGCAAGGAGTAATTGGATGTAATATTCACAAACCCTCCGATCGAAGTAAGCGAGCCGATCCCTGTTAGGTTTGTCAGCGAATTACTATGCGTTATTGCAAAATTTCCACCAATAGAAGTTAAGGCATCCAGTCCGGTAAGGTTTGTCAGGTATGTAGAATTTATCCATAAGTCCCCCCCAATCGAAGTTAAGGAGTTCAGACCTGTTAATTGTGTAAGGCTGGGGAACCAGTCAAGAATTTGTAAATATCCACCGATAGAAGTTAGTACACTTAAACCGTTTAAATTATTAATGCTGTCAGTGCCATAAATTTTAACATTTCCCTCTATATGTGTACAGTTGGGATAGTTTATATGAAAACTGTCGATTTGAGCTTGGGTTGAAAAGGTAATACCTTGGGGAAGACAACCTTGGGACGAACCTGTAGATGCAAGGAACAATCCGGCAAATAATAGAAATAAGTTTTTCATACCTTCAGATATTAGTATTTCCTTACGAATTTACATCGGGAATATGGGGAACCCTAATTGATTTTCAGGACTGGGAAATACCTTTTTGCGGAAAATCCAAAATCAAAGCCGGGGATGAGGACGAATAAGTAAAAATTACAAAATCAAACTGGTAAATCCCGTCTTTTTGCAGTAAATAAGAAATTTAACGTTCAGCGGCGGCCGAGCAGGTCACACAATGGGTTTTCAGGAAAAAGTGATGGCAATGGTCGTCCTGGAGGGAAATGGCGGCAAACAGGGTTATATAAAGTCCCATACATCAACCCGTAAAACGGATGAATGTATAATCAAAATGACCGGATGGCACGCACAAAATACTGAACATCCTTCGTTGTCCACGACTGTAAGCCATCTCCGAAGAACTGATAATACGCTGCGTAGAGACCATCCTCGGTTGAGCTCCAATAGATGTCGTGCCGCATATTCCCAATTACTGCTTTTTGCAGGTACATCTGGTTCAGTTCGTCCTGCGATGGCAAATACCAATCGGTGTAACCATTTAATGTAAGGGTATCACACAGTCGGGCTGCTATGCCCGCTTCACTGCATTTGTTTACAATAGCAGTTGTATTGGATTGTCCCGTGCCAATGCCCGCAGAGGTTGTTTCAATAAGGGTCCCTGAACAGCCCCAGGTTGCCCATCCATCACTCTGGTCTTTGGGAGCTGCAATCAACCCATGCTGACCAGTGCCATTAATATAGAAGATAATGCCACCACCATAATTCTGACCGATGGTGAAGGTATTCGTTGCATTAGTTATAGTCAGATTCGCATAAGCTCCCGACGACTTGCCATTTCCATAAGCAGTCAGGGTTGCCTTGTAGGTTCCGTTCTGAAGATATTGATGGTCGAAGCTCAACGTTGTTTCAGTAGAGGTATTCCCATCACCGAAATCCCACAGATAGGACGTCGCATTGGTGGAGGTATTGGTAAACGAAACTATTCCGTTTGTCTTAATGGTATACTGAAACATTCCGTAGGGATCGGTATTCGTTGGGGTTGTGTCTGTTGACTCTTTTTTCAAGCAACTGGTTGTAACGATTAAAAACACTGCCATTACAGCGATGAGCCAAACCAGGGTTTTTGTTTTGGTTTTCATAATGAAGGAGTTTTTCAGTGTAAAGATATTTTCTTTTGTTGAAATAGCAAACGGGTCCAGGTGTTTTGCCTTTAATCAAAGGACGTATCTTTGCATCTTCCAAGCGAATTGAAGATTACGTTAAGGAGCAACTCACGGATATAATTGCAAAAGACGTGTTGCATTTCTACAACCAGCAGTTTTGTGTAAAATTCCGTTTTGAGAACTGTTAATCCGTTTGACCATGACCTATTGTAAGAAAGCCGTGGTCAGAACAATCGAATGATAAAAACCTATGCTTTTTTAAGTCCGGGATGAATGTTCCGTCTTGTGACTGACTTTGGCTGTGGCTGAAAGTTAAATTTCTTATATCCTGCAAAAAGACGGGATTTACCAGTTTGATTTTGTAATTTTTACTTATTCGTCCCCGTCCACAACTTTGATTTTGGATTTCCCGCAAAAAGGTATTTCCCAGTCCTGAAAATCAATTAGTGTTCCCCTTATTCCCGATGTAAATTCGTATCAACAAGCTAAAATCGCAGGTTATGAAAAAGTTTTACATCTTTTTAATTGCGTTGTTCGCAGTTAATGGGGCAATGGCACAGTGGACTGCTTTATCTAGCGGAACGACTTATGGTTTAAAATCAATTTGCTTTACTGACGCCTCTACAGGATATGTGGGGGGTATTGATTATGATAACCAAAAGGGGATCATTTTAAAAACGATCAATGGAGGTGCGACCTGGAATACTTTATCAAGCGGAACAAATAACACTTTAAATTTAGTTTGTTTTACCGATGCCAATAAAGGTTGCGCTGTGGGTTATAATGGAACCATTTTAACAACCGTTAACGGGGGCGATTCCTGGACGACACATCATATCGGAACATTAGAAATTTTAACATCTCTTTATTTTCCCGATGCCAGTACGGGATATATTTCAGGTGATCACGGATTAATTTTGAAAACCACTGATGGTGGATCATCCTGGAGTACCATATCAAGCGGGACATCCGCTTTTTTAACTTCAATCTACTTTACCGATGCCAATGCAGGCTATGTGGTGGGCGAAGATGGAATCGTTTTAACCACCCACGATGGAGGCACGACCTGGATCACTCAGGCAAGCGGAACGACTCAATGGCTAACTTCGGTTTACTTTACCGATCCCAATACAGAATAAGTAAGTCATTTTGATTATCAGCCATATACCACGGAAAGCCTTGTAAACAGTGATTAATCTTTATTAATCTTTACAACCGTTTACAGGCTGTTTATAACTTTTACTGACAAAGTTGTACAATAAGTTGACAGTTGTTATCTTTGCACTGACAATTTATTCCCACTAAAATATGGCTTCAATAATCTTCTATCCCGACAAGGAAAAGAATGAAAAATCTCTTTTGCTTCTTTCCTTTACATTTAATCATGAGCGTTTACGACTTTCGACCGGATTGCATGTTCCAAAAAGCAATTGGGATCAGGAAGCTCAGAAGGCAAAGCCTTCAAAGGATTTTACCGAAGAAAATAAACGTCTTCGGGAAACTGTCAACTTTTTCCTTGATAAATACGATGAGCTTTTTTCAAAAGGTATCAAGTATTCGAAAGATGAGGTAAAAGAGAAATCAGCAGAAATGGTTGATGCTTTTAAAGTATTTACCGGTAGAAAGGAAGCTTTGGCAGCTAACAGGATAACGCTCATTTCTTTTATTGCAGTCTTCAAGGAAAGATATAAAAACAAGGTAAGCCCTGGTCATCTAGCCCAATTTAATGCATTAAAGACCCATCTTGAAAACTTTCAGACTAAAAAAGAATTCAGAGTTGATTTTAACACAATCGGAAAAGACTTTTATCTAAGGTTCACGGACTATTTAAAGGAATCCGGCTTAAAGCCAAATTCAATTGGCTGTCATATCAGAAAAGTAAAACGCTTAATGAATGAAGCCAATGAGGATAAACTGACAACAAACCAGGATCACCACAAGCGGGACTTCAAAGTTATCACCGAACAGGTGGATACTATATACCTGACAGAAGATGAAATAAAGGCACTTTATGGAATGACAATCGATCATCCCGCAAAAAGAAAAATCCGTGACATTTTTGTACTCAACTGTTATACCGGACTCAGGCATTCTGACTGGCCGAAAGTTACTGTTGAACAAATACACGAAGGCAATTTGTATGTTCGAACGCAAAAAACGAACGAACCGGTTATCATACCTGTTAAACCCTTGGTAACAGAAATTCTTAAACGGTATGGGACGATTCAGATCCCGGATAATCATCAGACAAATGATGCGTTACGTTGGGTTGGCCAAAAAGCACATGATGATAAAATCAGCAAAGGGGATCTGAAAAAATATTTGAAGATCAGAACTCATACGGCAAGAAGATCTTTTGCAACAAATGCTTATCTGGCAGGCATTCCAATGCGTGATATTATGCAGATAACCGGCCACAGGACCACTGAATCATTTTTGAGATATATTAGGGTGACAAAATTGGAAACAGCTCAAAAACTAAAGGATCACCCCTTCTTTAGTTGAGAAATCCGGAGAAATAACGATCACCTGATAATACAGGTGATCGTTATTGTCAACAAGCCGAGTATTTCAGCATCAATCGTAGTCGCTGGCGGTTCGGTTTCTCCAGGAATAACTGCCGGATCACCTTCTTTAGGTACAATTTCTCCCCCGTCTTTCTGAACAATATCGAGATAAAGCCAGTTGTCCTTGGGCAGCGAGGAATTAGCAAAAGCCGTCGTTTCGGTTCCGGCGTAAACTGCCTCAATCTGACGATCAGTCAATGAAAATCCTCTTTCATTGACTGAACTTCTGCACTCAATAAGAAAATTTACAATTGATTCGGTGCTGAAATGAGAGTCGATCCTTACAACATCCTGGTTCTCATATAATCTTACAAAAGCCATAGACGACTTGGTTGACGGGTTTGGAATATTCAGCAAATATTGCTTGACCTGTTGGCCTTGGCCTCCTGAATATTCCCCCCAGGGCATCCACCAATTCCCATTATAAAGGTATGCGGTTTGCTTACCCTCATTATAATACAACTGCCCTGCTACGGGATTTTGAGGTAAATCCCGTAGAGTATGCAGGACAGCGTTCAGGAGTTGATTTTGCTGTATGTCCAGGTTGGACTTAAATGATGGCATAACAACTTTTTAAATTTCAGAGTTTATCCGACAATTACGATCTGACCGGTGATTGCGGTGGCCGAAGTCCAGGTTACATCACCGGCAGCATTCACGTTAATGTCAACTTCAACGGAATACCGGGTGGTGGAGATCGTTTCATAAACAGCAACAATCACATCCGTTCCGCAACCATGAGTAGCTGCGGCAATGGTCTGCGTGGCAACAGCAGTGATGGTTCCCACGTATTTCTTAGTGCGACCGGTGGTCTTGCCATCAACATAAGTTTTGGTGGCTTTCTGGGTTGCCAATTTTGCATCACTGTTGGCTGACAAAGTTCCATCTGTATCAATGACTCCCGTTTTGAAATTATCAATTTCAAGGTTACTGATCGTGTTTGAATCAGCATCGATGGTTTTTTGAGTGAGGGTCTGAGCGCCTGCCAACCTTACAAGGTCGGAGGATTCAGTATTATCAACACCGTCGAAGTCGGCGGCAGTAATACCAGAGCCTTTTGTGACATTTGCAATGACCATATCTCCAACACTCACACCTGCTCCTGAAGGAGTATTCACTCCTGAAACAGTACCGGCGACGGTGACTTTCCAGAACCAGCCTTTTTGAATGGTTGTGATCCCCTGGGCAACAATCGTCTGGCTGCCGTCAAACGTGCCTTTGTAAACCATTCCAGCTGTGATCTGCCCCTGGATTGCTGCAATCTGGCCGTCAACGTATGACTTGGTAGCTTTCTGGCTGGCAACTTTTGCATCGGAGTTGGCCGTTAAAGCTGCATCCGTATCCAGGTAAGCCAGCGGCATTTGTTTGATGTCATCAACATTTGACAGGCCTACCTGGGCTTTGGTAGTTGCATGAGGATTGGAAGTCGATGCAAGATGGGTGTCAATCGTGGCATGAGTATTAGTGCCCCGGTTGAGTAGGGAATTGTGGTCAATCGCTGTGGGATCGACCGATTTTACCCAGACTGTTCCATTCCAGTACTTCTCATAATTGTCAGTCGTGTCGAAATACTTCTGGCCTTTTATCGGGCTTCCCGGTGCCGATGCCAGATTTTGAATTACAGCATTCTGCAATTCGTTTTTATTGAAGTCCAACGGGACCAGTACTTTCTTTGCCATGTTTGTGATTTTAAGGTTTGTAAAAAGGTTAACTGTAAATTATCTTTCCGCTTGCAGCAGGATTGAGACGGATCACCATCTCATCTGTCGATTCATGGGTTATTTCAGAGATCAATTCCCGACCGGTGGTGTCAACAACAACTACTGTCGGGTACTTTTGAAGATTATGCTGTACCGTGATTTCGCTCTGGTTGACAAAAGACTGTACTACCTGAAGCGTTGAACCGCCGCCACCGGGGGTTCCTGAAGCTGCCGGGTCAATGATCCGGTACAGAA
>Ga0316226_1000652_pt1 | contig 44271 bp, 39 predicted proteins | sample TBH18017metaG_FD_206009 | JGI IMG/M metagenome (GOLD analysis project Ga0316226, IMG submission 206009) | Freshwater microbial communities from Trout Bog Lake, Wisconsin, USA - TBH18017 | ecosystem: Environmental > Aquatic > Freshwater > Lake > Hypolimnion/Profundal zone | place: USA: Wisconsin...
AAGCTGCTATTTAAACCCGAAGCTCAATGCATTATGAGCAGTTTCCCAGCATAAGTATGGCTTCCGGAAACAGCTTTGATCATGTACAGGCCGTTGGGAAGGGATCCCAGGTCGGCGTCGGTTGTACCTGGCCCGCTGAACTTCTGCTGATACACGACTTCCCCAAGCGAATTATACACCTCCAGGCTGCTGAACCTATCTTCAGGGTTAAGGCCGGTTTCAAGCCTGACCTTTCCGCCTGAAGGATTAGGGACAATCCTCAGGGGCTCCAAACCCCGTTTTTCAGCCACACCTCCCGTAACTGTTACGCAACCCGAATCGATAGCCATAACCACATCATTAAGCACGCAATGAGTCCATGACATGGTACCGGCGGTTGCTTCATTGAGGGTTGCTGTTAGCAGGCCTGGTGAAAACGGAACTGCCGCTGCGCTCTCGGCATAGGTACAACCGTAGGTGCCGCCCTGGGAATTCATCCTGATGGTCCCTATCTGGGGATTATCGGTGGATGACTCCGTTACTCCTATAATCGGCCCGTTACCGCAGACAAGGAAGCCGTCATTACTGGTGGGAGATGCATCGATGGACAGTAACAACAATTGGCTTGACCACATGACTTCAGCAGTCGAATCTGTTCTGATTATTTCACCAATAGGGCCAATATAACTTTCCGATCCATTCACAAAAACATAACCACCGCCGGGACACAGATGCAACTTCGGTCCTGGTTTCAATGAATGATAAAAACCATTGTAATCAAGTGATTTGCACCATAAAACATTCCCCATCATGTCGACCTTCATCAGGCACATCTTTTCTTTTTCATTAATAAAATAACAAACGGCATTTCCATTGTCGATGACAGCATCGTAGCCAACGCTGTTATCGTATGGGAAGTCGGGGTATTTCTCCGCCCACATAACAGCACCCGAAGAACTCAGTTTTGCCAGGAGAAGGCTTTCATAATAAGTTGTTGTCCCTGCCACGGATCCCGAAACCAGGTACCCCGCATCGGGAGTTTCTGTGGCTGTATAGGCATAGTTCCCAAAATTGCCGGAATAATAAGTCTTGCCCCATTGCAGGTTCCCGGCAGCATCAATTTTCGCCACGAAAGACCTGTAATAGGGGGAAGCCCCGTCATAGGAGAAGCCGCTCAGGATAAATCCACCGTCAGTGGTTGGTTTCAGCGAAAGCGGGGTTTCATCGTACCCCATATCCAGTTTTTTCGCCCAAAGGGTATCGCCTGAAGACGTCACCTTTATCAGCAGAACATCGTTGTGGTTACCTGCCTGCTGCACTCCGAGGGCGCCGGCAAGCAGTATGTTCCCGTCGGCAGTGTTAGCCGCGCAGTAGAGGTTGCCATACACCGTATCATAGGTTTTAGCCCAGATGATGCTCCCGGTCTCAGAGATCATCATAGCCATCGGCATTTGTTTCCTGTAACCTGTGAGGACATAATTGTTCGAAGGAGTCCTGAGCATTCCATACGTTTGTACCGACCCGGTTGACTGTACGAACACTTTTGTAAACATGTCCTGCTGTGCTGAAACAGATGGGACCAGGCATCCGCAGAGAAGAAAAATGAAAAGAAGCCTTGTAAGTTTCATATGAAGCATTTAAATGATTTGAATGTAAAAATACAATATTCATAAAACGAAAACAAATTATTTTTGTTAATTTTATCTGATCAACCAAACACGGAAGATGATAAATACTAATATGCAACTGCCCTCGTTATATCATCCTGAATCCATCATTGCATTTGACCTACCGTGAATATATACCACAGGCACCACTCAGCGATTTCATCGAGAGCATGTATTACGTGGAGGGAGACATGGGTTTCCCGGAAAAGCAGATACTTCCCGATTTCAAAACCGACCTGATCTTTTTGTTTGATACCCGGTTGTCGGGAGAAGGCGGTGTGAGCAGTACCAGAACCTGCTCAATCAGAAGCCCGATATAGGGTATGTGTACAATGAGTTCAACCACAGCATAGAAATTGTCAGGTCGATGGGTATAATACCCTTCCTTAGCTACAAGGTCGAATTTTAAGTGCCGGGCTGAAAATTGTAACACTTCAATAAAAACTGCGTCTCTTATCTGCAATTCCGGCAAACCGTGATTTTACGAGGTTAACCATGACCGGATTCTTAAATCCATTTAACTTTTGCAACATGAGATTTACTTTTGCTTTTCTCACCGCATTGATGTTAATTCCTTCTCTCTTCCTTCAATCCCAGACCCGGCTACCTTTAATAAAGGCAAAATCAGATACTGTCGATATAAAAGATGGCAATGAATTGAAAAAGAAAGCCTGGACCATAACTCCTAAAACCAGGCCTGATGTTTATACCACATCGCTTAAAAATCAAAAGGTCACCTTTTATACTGATACTGACTCAATCACATTCAGGGTAAAGCCTGGTCATTTGTACGATTTCATCATTTTACTTAATAAGGATTCAGCTTATACCCGTATCACGTATAAGCCATCGTACCTCGACATCCTGAAAGCTGCGGCTAAATATAACACCGCCAAAGAGCCTGGTCTCCCCGGATTCAGGTATGAGCCTATGAATGACGATAAGCTTGTTGCCCTGAGAACAGGCTTAAAGCTCGATTCAATTGCCGGAACAGGTAATGAGATCTCGAGGATGCTCAACCTTTTGCACTGGATCCATTATTTAATACCTCATGACGGGGAGCATGGCAATCCGGAAGTAAAGAATGCCATGAATATGATCAGTGTTTGCAAAACTGAACACAGGGGATTGAACTGCAGGGGACTTGCCACGGTATTGAACGAGTGTTACCTTGCCCTTGGTTTCAAATCACGTTTCATAACCTGCATGCCCAAAGACTCGGTATTTAATGATTGCCATGTGATCAACATGGTTTATTCCACAGCGTTTAAAAAATGGATATGGATTGATCCCACCAATGATGCCTACGTTATGAACGAGAAAGGTGAATTGCTCAGCATAGAGGAAGTGCGTGAACGCCTTATCAGCGGAAAACCCTTACTGCTGAACCCTGAGGCAAACTGGAACAGAAAATCAAGCGCAACAGCTGAAGATTATCTGTATAACTACATGGCAAAAAACCTTTACCGGCTTGAATGCCCCCTTGTGAGTGAGTTTGACACTGAAACTCCGGTGAAAGGCAAACAGATAACTTATATGGAACTGCTTCCGCTGGATGCATACAATCAGGAACCACGCAGGGCAGAAGAGACTCATGGTTCATCCGGACTTACCTTCACCACCTATAAAACCAATAACCCGGGTGTTTTCTGGGCCAGGCCGGATAATGCGAAATAAAAAAAATCCCTGCATGCAGTAGAGCTGATGGTATTTTAAATATAAGTAATTCCTATATTTGCATACCATAGTATCTGCGCTGCAGGAAATTGATTTATACCATGAATACTTCAAGACCCTTCTTTTTGATCTTAATCCTGGCTTTACTGCTTGCTACTTACAGCTGTAAAAAAAGTGATAGTTCAGGCCAGGATAATACGGATAATACCAGCCAGGGAAACAGGCTGTCCACTATAGCTATGGTCATGGGCAGTACCACCTATATTCTCCAGAAGTTCTATTATTCGGGAAATTCCCTGGATAGTGTGACCTACCAGGATAATCTGAATCATACGAATTATACCTGGAGGAATAAATATGTCAACGGGCTGCTTCAGGAGGTAACTGTTTATCAATTAATCAACCGGCAGTTCAAACCCCTCAGTCATTCCACCGTACTTCAGTATGAGAACGGAATTCCGGCCACAATAAAGTTTGAGAATTATAACCAGCAGGATACCGTTGTGGTGACTCTCCTTTATACTTATACCTACAATGCCCAGGGATTGATCACGGGATTCAGTGAGTCGTATCTGAACGGATCAACCCAAAGCCTATACGTGCAGGCCGATTTCACATACGATGGCAACCTGAGGAAGCAGGTCTATAAACATTATTATACTCATGCCAATGACGGCGATGTCAAAGACATATACACCTGGTCAGGAAACCAGTTGCTTAAGAATGAAAAAATGTATTTCCATGCTTCCGGTTGGATTAATTATCAAAAATACACCTATGAATATGCCTCCGGCCGTGTTTCAGCCTATACCTATTACCAGGGAGCTGATTCTACCTGGCAGAAGATGTATTCAGTTGCTGATTCCTATAATACCGACGGCAATATTTCCGATCAGGTCTATACACCTTATGTAAGTGGAGCGGGCTCCCATAATGTTTTCACCTATATCCAGGGTAATCCTTTGTACAAATCCTTCATCCTGGTTTCAAAACCTGAATGGCCCCTCGACAGCCCTGAAATTCCGACACCGCAGTAAATTTATTTCATAGGACAGTATCCAGGCTGTAATTTTTTTAACATTTTTGTTGCAGGAGAAAAATAAGCAGTATATTTGCATACCGATCGTTCAGTATTTTATATGAAAGACACAAGGGATTTTATCATTGACGAAGCATACAGGCTTTTCCTAAGCCACAGCTATGAAGCAGTTTCCATCAGCATGATCAGCGAGGCGATTGGTTTTACAAAGGGCGCCCTGTACCATCATTTTAAAAATAAAGAGGAACTTTTCCGTGCCGTGATTGACAAGCATTTCCCTGTCACAAGCATTACGGTGGATGAGGATAATATTACATTGAAGGAGTATACGAGCTTATGCATCGAGCACACGCATAAGATATTGAAGGCGATCTTCGGGAAAGGGGAGAAGGTCATCCTCGTAAATTATCTTTCGCTGATCGCAGATTGTTTCAGACATTATGAGGGATTTACAGAAAATAAATCCCGGGTTGTTGATGAGGCCGTAAAAAGTGTGGAAATCATTATTGCAAACGCTATAAAGCGCCGTGAAATCCGCAAGGATATCAATATAAGGGTTGTCGCCCTGCAGTATTTTTCACTTAGTATAGGACTGGCCGGCGACCTGGTCAGGACCAGTTCGGTGGAATCCGCTATAAAATCCATGAAAGACCAGCTTAACCAGTTATATTACCTGCTTAAAAAATAATTTTTTTATACGTGAACATACCATTCGTTCAGTATGTTACATACCAATCGTTCAGTATTTAAACAAAGTAAATAATACGTTAAACTCAGTCTTATGAAGAAGATGATCATCCCGGCGATGGCATTATGTATGCTCGTCGCCTGCAATCCGAAACAAATCGAAGACATTAAGCAGGAGACAAAACAGATCCCTGTTACAACTGTCGTGGTGAAACAGGAAAAGGTAATGGCAGCATTACGCTACAGCGGGACCGTCGAAGCTTTTCAAACCATACCCCTTACTTTCCAATCCACGGGTACTGTCGAAAAAGTGCTGGTCGAAGCCGGTGACGTGGTTCAGAAAGGACAACTTCTTGCAACCCTCGATGAGACCGATGCAAAGAGCATGTACGACATCACGCTTTCGAAGTATCGCCAGGCAACCGATGCCTATGAACGGCTAAAAAAGGTTCATGAGCAGGGCAGCCTCACCGAAATCAAATGGGTGGAGATGGAATCCAATCTCGAACAGGCCAAATCCTCGCTTGAGCTGGCAAAGAACAATCTGGATAAATGCAAGTTGTATGCACCGTTAAGCAGCATGGTTGGCCGCCGCAACATTGAGCCGGGAATGTCGGCAATTACCATTACCTCGGCTCCGCTTGAGCTTGTCGATATAAAGCAGGTGTACGTTAAGATCTCAGTTCCCGAAAACGAGGTTGCAAAGATCGTTAAGGGAATGAGAGCAAGCTTTACAGTCTCTGCCCTGAATGACAGGGCATTCAAAGGGGAGGTGGCGAATATCAGCCCGGTTGCAGACAGGATATCCCGCACCTACGAAGCGAAAATACTGGTTCAGAACTCCAACCTGGCAATCAAACCCGGCATGGTCTGTGACGTGAAAATGGAAACCAGCATGGAAAAGGAAGTGATCATGGTTCCAAACCAGAGCGTATCAAAGGACAGCGAGAACAAGTTATATGTTTTCGTGGTGGATACTTCAGCAAAACGGGCAAGGAAGCAGATCATCAAAACCGGGCAGTACCTTGATTCAGGGCTTGAAGTAGTATCGGGGCTGGCGGCAGGGCAGGTGATAGTGATCGAAGGGAAAGAAAAACTGAGTGACAATAGTTTAATTTCCTTCTGATATGGAACGCCAGAGATTCAACCTTATAGAAAAGGCAATGCGCAACAATAACATTGTTGTGATCATTGCCGCCGCCATCATCATTGTTGGCGTAATTGCCTTGTTTAAAATGCCGCGCAACGAATTCCCGGTCTTTACCATAAGGCAGGGAGTCATAGTTGGAGTTTACCCCGGGGCCACATCCGCAGAAGTGGAAAAACAGCTGACTACGGTAGTCGAGAATTATCTTTTCAGCTACCAGGAAGTAAAAAAGGCCAAGACTTATTCGTATTCCCGTGAAGGGATCATGTACATTTTCGTGGAACTGAACGATGACGTAAAGAATGCCGACCAGTTCTGGTCCAAACTGAAGCATGGGCTCACCGAGCTGAAAATGACACTCCCCGCCGGAGTGGCAGCCCTCATCGCCAATTCAGACTTTGGAGATACTTCGGCTTTGCTTATCACCTTATCCTCCGACACAAAAAGTTATAAAGAACTGGAGGAACAGCTGAAAAAGCTGGAATCGGAAGTCCGCAAGATACCGGCAACCTCCAAGATCAAGCATTTCGGGCTTCAAAAGGAAAAGATCTTTGTGAATGTAAAACCCGAACTGCTTAACGAATACAACATCAAATCGCTGACACTTCTGGGCTCTTACCAGGCCAACGGCATGGTGAGCTATGCGGGTAAGCTCGATGACGGCCGCAGCGTGATGCCGGTGCATTTTCCCCCGAATTTTGAATCGGAGAAAGACCTGGCCGAGCAGATCGTTTACTCAGACCCCGCCGGCAACGTGGTGAGGCTTAAGAACATCGCAACCATCGAGAGGAAGTATGACAAACCCGACAATTTCATCCGCCAGAACGGAAAAAAAACGATACTTCTTTCGCTGGAGATGCAGCCAGGCAATAATATAGTATTGTACGGCAAGGATGTAGACAAGGTGCTGGATCATTTTAAAAAGAACCTCCCTGCAGGCATTGAAACGGCCAAGATCTCTGAACTGCCTAAATACGTAAGCGATTCGGTGAATGATTTCCTTCGTGAATTCCTGATCGCCATAGTTGCTGTGATACTGGTGACCCTGATCCTGCTCCCGCTGCGCGTGGCTTCAGTTGCGGGGATCACTGTACCTATTTCGGTGATGATCACCCTTGCAATACTTTATTTCAAAGGCATAGAACTCCATACTGTTTCACTGGCTTCGCTGATACTGGTGCTCGGGATGATAGTCGACAATTCGATAGTCGTCATCGACAACCATGTTAGTAAAATAGACCAGGGATTTTCGCCCTGGCATGCAGCCATTAAAAGCGCGAGGGAGCTGGTGGCGCCTATCATTGTTGCGACTCTCGCCATTTTAGCGGCCTATATCCCGCTTGGGTTCATGGTGCCCGGTACAGCCGGAGAATTCATGCAGACCATACCCTGGGTGGTGAGTATAGCGCTCAGTGTTTCTATTTTGGTTGCATTGTTTTTGGTGCCTTACCTGAATTTTGTGTTCATAAAGAAAGGACTGAGGAACCCGAAAAAACCGGGAAGGAAGTCCTTCCTCGACATATTGCAGGCATGGTTTGATAAATCAATTGACCACGCCTTCAGGCATCCCAGGATTGTCATCGCGATAGGGATAGCTTCGGTACTGCTTTCGTTCGGGCTTTTCAAGCTTACCGACCAGCAGTTGTTCCCCGAAATGGAACGCAACCAGTTTGCAGTTGAAGTTTACTTGCCAACCGGATCATCCCTGAAAGTCACTGAGAAAGTGGTCGACAGCCTTGAATCCATACTGCTGAAAGATAAGCGGGTAACCAATGTCACAACATTCATAGGCACCAGTTCGCCCAGGTTCCATACCGTTTATGCGCCACAGATGCCGGCATCGAACTACGGGCAGTTGCTGATAAACACCAAATCTGACAAAGCTACCCGGGCTATCGTTAACGAATACAGTCCGAAGTATTCCGATAATTTCATCAACGCCCATGTAAAATGGAAGATACTCGCCATGCAGCTGAACAAGGCTTCCATCGAAGTGAGGATCTCTTCAGATTCGGTGAAAGACATCCGCAGTACCGAGAAAAAAGTAATGCAAATCCTTGCTAAGACCAAAGGCCTCGCCTGGATTCGCACTGACTGGGACCAGCCCCAGCAGAATATCAACGTGAACCTCGACCGTGACCAGGCCAATCGCATGGGGTATTATAAAAGCCTTGTGGCAACCTCGGTCATGATTGGGATTGACGGCATACCTCTGACCACCATATGGGAAGATGATTACCCGGTAGACGTTGTGCTAAAACAGGATCAGTCATCCACGCAAAATATAAAAACACTTGAAGACCAGTACATCACTTCACCCATGAGTTTTTCGGCCATTCCCCTGCGGTCCATGGCAAATTTCACTCCTTCATGGAGCGAAGGGACAATTGTCAGGCGCAACGGCGTGCCCACACTCACCATCATGGTTGATAATGCACCCAAGGCTGTCGCTGCCTCCATACTCGACATCATCAAGCCTCAGATCGACAAAATGCCCCTGCCCGAAGGGACCTATATCAACTGGGGAGGGGATTATGAAGCCATGCAGGAAGTGTTCATTCCCATGGGGATTGCCCTCGGTGTGAGCATACTTCTTATTTTCTTTATACTGCTCATACAGTTCAGGAAAGCCAAGCTCGCCCTCCTCATCATGAGCGGGATGCTGCTGACCCTGCCGGGCGCTGCTATAGGGATACTGATCATGCGTTATCCATTCAGCGTCACAGCATTCATCGGCATCACCAGTTTGTGTGGGATGGTGGTAAGGAACGGTATCATCCTCATAGATTACGCCCGCGAACTGCACGAAAACCAGGGAATGAGTATAAAGGAAGCCGCCATTGCAGCCGGCAAGCGAAGGATGCGGCCCATTTTCCTTACCTCTGCTGCGGCAGGAGTGGGGGTGGTACCCATGATCATCAGCCGTTCTCCGCTATGGGGACCAATGGGCACAGTGATCTGCTTTGGACTGCTGTTTTCTATGGTACTTACACTGTATATACTGCCTGTGCTTTATTCGGTTTCATATAGCGATAAAGAAAAGAAACTGGCATTCTGGAACCTGCCGGGAAGTGTTAAAGTGATCCTTATCGGTTTGCTGATGACAGTCCCAACACTGGCAATCACCAGCCAGGCCAAAGCCCAGTCGGCAGTCGGCAGTCAGCAGTCGGCAGTCGGCAGTCGGCAGCCCGCAGTCATCACCCTGGATTCATGCAAGCAGCTGGCCCTTCTCAACAACCATAAAATTAAAGAATCGGAATTGCAGGTACGTGCATCCCGGCAACAGAAACAGGAAGTCTTTACCAACTTTTTCCCGAAAGTGAGTGTTGCAGCCTTCGCCCTGCGCTCGGCCGATTACCTCCTGAAAATCCAGACGCCGGATATAAACCTGCCGGTCTGGGACGGTAAAAACCCCGGCCAGTTGGTTAACCCTACCCAGTTTGCCTTTTTCCCTTCGATGTCCATAGGCCTGCTCGATTATATGAATACCGCAGCCGTCACCGTGGCCGTGCCGGTTTATGCCGGGGGAAGGATCAGGAGGGGTTACAAGCTCGCAAGGCTCGGCGAGGACGTAAGCGGATATCAAAAAGAAATGACCCGCGATGAAGTCCTGTCCAGGACCGAAGAACTGTTCTGGAACCTGCAATCGTTGAGTGAAAAAGAAAAGACCATTCAGAGTTACCAGCATATGCTCGACTCCCTGTACCGCGATGTGAAAAATTTCAGCAATGCAGGCCTGGCGCAGAAAAACGATGTGCTGAAAGTCCAGCTGAAGCAGAACGAACTGAAAACAAACATGCTAAAGCTGAAAAACGGGGTCAATCTCACGAGGAGGACCCTATGCCAGCTTATCGGGCTGGCTTATGACAGTACGCTGGTATTCACCCCTCCTCCCGATCCTCAGTATGCCGCGGTCGCATTCCAGGACCCGGAGCAGCTGGTTAAGAACCGGAGCGAGTACCATCTCCTGAACAAAGCCGTTGAAGTAAAGAATGTACAAAAGAAACTTGCCGCCGGCGAATATATGCCCCAACTCGCCCTGGTTGGCGCAGGTTTCACCTACGACATCATGAACAAGACTACCAACAATGCCTTGGGAATGGTAAGCCTGAGCGTCCCCATCACCGACTGGTGGGCCGGCAGCCACAAGATCAAAAAGCAGCAGATCGAGCTCGAGCAGGCCGAAAGCTCCCTGCAGGATAATACTGAACTCCTGGTCCTGCAGATACGCCAGGCAGCAAACGAGGTGGATGAGACCCGTTACGAGATAGGTGTTTCTCAGGTTTCGGTGGAGCAGGCTGTCGAAAACCTGCGCATAAGCCAGGATAATTACAAGGCCGGGATCATTGGGATCTCCGATCTGCTTGAAGCCCAGGCAGTATTCCAACAGGCAAAAGACAACCTCACCGATGCGCAATGCCAGTTCAGGAGCAAGTTCGCAAAGTATAAGCTCATGACAGGGGGTTGATGCCGGTCATTTTTTTACTGACTTCGGATGGACGAGCGGTGGTTAATCCGTGTTTCCCGGCTGAAAAAGTATCTATTCGGGAATGTTGTAAAGTTTGCAGACCTCCTTGTAGGACATGTTCCTGAGTTCCTGTTCGCTCCTGGCCCCCTTCGTACCTGATTTTGCTGCAGGGATGGTGCCGGGGATGGCTATGAACCGGAATTTGTTACCCGTGGTGCCCGGTTGGGCAATCATGTCGGTGGTGAACTGAATGCTTCCATACTGGTGTATCAGGAAGCCCCAGTTTGCACCTACAGCATAGGCCGGCAAAGGACGCATAGAAGTACCTTCGTAGAAATCACCCGCCAGCCAGGCATAGGCCAGTATCACCCCGCCCTCGACAATATCCTGGGTCAAATCCGGAGCACTGGCGTCGAAATACCAGTCGCGTGAATTACCCGACCAGGCGGCGGGAGAGAACCATTCGGAATAATAGACCGTGGCATTGAGCCCGTTGATACCTGCGGGTCCCTGGGGTCCCTCTTTTTGACATCCTGCAAAAATAAGGGCCGAAATGGCTGCGAGAAGATAGATAGTGATGAATCTTGTTTTCATGGTATAGTTTTTTAGGGTTTTTACTGTCGGTTTGAAGGGTTATTTCTGTCACTATTTTCAAAAAAACAGGATTAACCCGGATATAAATATACTGATTATTCCGGAATGCAGCTTGAGGCTGTTTCTATCGAAGGGAATGGCAAAGTGTATTTCGGGAATGACCTGGCTCCCGACCTGAAACTCATCATTCCTGCAGTTTTCCATTACGGGTTCCGATGGCTCAACGACAAGCAAACGCGGAACCGTGGTACTGGTAAGATGACCCGTGCCTGTTATCCTTCCTTTATTGTATGCTGATGGGGGAGCGGGGGTAGCTTGCCTTGTTCAGAGATCAGATATATGGATCCGCCTTTTTCCCCTGCGGGAAAATGGATCCGCACTGCCGTAATTCAATTCCAGCCGAACATTCGGGGGCAGGTTTGCAGCCAGGGTGTTAAGATCGGGACGTTCGGATGAATCAATGGTCAAAGACAAAATAGGTATTTCGTGTTTGAATCTGAGGGAGGCATCAAAGCCACGCACCCGGGGCAATGCGAGGATCATCTCATCCAGCTGGTGTATGCTCAGGCTGTGGCCGCCCCCAACAGGGATATTGTTTTCGGTATGTCCTTCTATGGTTCCCAGGCGGGGGAGCAAACTGCCGCAATCGCAGGGTTCATGGATGAACCTGGAAATATGTCCTGTGCGATAACGGATCAGAGGCATGGCTTCGTTGGAAAGTGTGGTGATGACAAGCTCGCCTTTTTCGCCGGGTATTGCAGGCTTACCGTTTACAGTGTTGATGATCTCAAAGACCAGGTCTGCATCACGTAAATGGTAGCCATTATGCTGCCCGCAATCGACGGCACAGCCATAACCGAATTCGGTATGCCCGTAGTGGGAGAAGACTTCGCACTTCCAGGCAGCTTTAATGCTGTCGACAACAGATTGCGGAATGTAGTCTGCGGCCAGCAAAACGCTTTTGGGCCTCAGCTCCGGGGCAGTGCGGCACATATACAATAATTCGGCGGGCATTCCCACCAGGCAATCCGCAGATCTTGCTTTTTCAATCGCATGCTCAGCTGATTTCAGGACTCCTGGGATCTCAGCACTGACTCCGGTTCGCCTGAGGCTTTCCTGTAGAAGGCTTCCCAGGCTGTTCTCGGTCCTGTTCGATACCAGGATTTGTACATGATCTCCTTTGCTTACCATGCTGCTCATGCCTGCAGCAAAAAAGTCCACGGTTCTTTCGAGATCGGCTTTGGAAAAGAAAATGCGTTTTCTCAGCCTTGTGGTACCCGAATTAGCCAGGGTAGTCACTCTTGCAACCAGGTTCTGTGGAATCGCCAGGAATGCAAGTGGACCGGTGACAATGTCGGAGGGAGAAGTGAAAGGCAGGTCTTCCAGTGCGCAATCTTCATGCACTCTTTCACTGTAGAACCTGCTGTTTTTTTTTGCGTAGCGTAGCAGGGTTTTCAGTTTTTTACCCTGCCATTGTTTAAGGGTTCGTTCATTGAGATCCTTCCCCAGACCTGTGCGTTCGGCAATCCATGTATGTATGGGGAAGATCATGGCCGGGCTTCTTTTTTTACAGCGACTAAAAGATAGTAGCCGCATTGTATTTTTTTCAGTGTTTCAGTATCCGTACCAAGATCACCATAAAAGGACTTTGCGCCCTTCATAAAAATCATCTGCCCCCAGTATGTTTTCAGCTGAGTGGAGAAATCCTCAAAATGTTCCGGTGTGAAACCACCGGATTCAAGTGTTGAAATGATCGTCTCCTTTTTCTCGATACGTCCGGTGCAGTATTCAAGACGTGCAGGCTCTCCGCGGGCATACATATCTGATATGATCAGCTTTCCGTCCGGTTTCAGCAAGTTGTAACATTCTGCCAGGACCAACCGCTGATCATCCATCATAGAAAAACTGCATTCCATCAAGATCCCGTCCATTGAAGCCGTGGCAAACGGAATACCTTCAGCATGGGCCAGTATGAAGTTGTGTTGTTTGGGAAGTAATGCGGGGTTTGGGTCCATTCCAAACGCATCCAGGGAATATTTTGTAACGAGATGTTCAACCGTTGCGCCTGAGCCGCAGCCAAGATCCAGGATTTTCGATCCGGGCCGGAAAGCACATAATCCTATTGCCCTGTCGGTAATGGTAAAACCTCCGGGGCGGTTCATCATGGGAGCAGGCTTGTTTATTGTTTCCATCCCTTAAGATAATATGAACAGAACGGAATGAATTTTCCATCTTCAAATACATGAAAACTGCAATGACGGAGACGGGAGAAATCCATGTTCCCTGCATCCTGGAAGGCCATGGAAGTGAGGGTGAAGCCGTGAGATTTAACCAAGTCAAGGAAAATCTCCATATCGTGCAAATCTTCCCCGGCTGCGTCCCCGGTGGTTTCAGCCACTTCAGACCTCAGCCATCGCCTGGCGATGAACTCCCTGTTCTTTTCAGCCGCTGAAACACTGCAGCATTGGTTTTCGGTTGCATCACTTTTGGATGGGTTACTGCAACAGCTTTGTTTCCTTGTTTCACCCCGTTTGAGCAGGGGGACCAGCCTATCGCCTGATGCTATGAAATCCCCGTGAAATCCGCAAAGCGGGTGGTCGCAGGCGGAAGGGAGAAGGTCATCAGCCTTGATCAGCCCATTGCTTTGAAGGCAGATCTCCGATACCAGTTCATCGAGGGTGATCCTGTCCTTGAGGGAAGGTATTGCCGGCGCCCTGCCGGTAAACGTTACCGGCTGAAAATGTATCCCCCTTACTGCAGGGGCATGGGCGAGTGCAAAACGTAGTATCCCGCCTATATCGTGCATGTTCACTTCCCTCACAAGGGTGGGGGCGAGGGTAACTCCTATATTGACCGCGGCACAGTTCTCTATGGCTTGTGTTTTGACACTCAGCAGTGCTTTGCCCCTTAGTTTCGTGTAAATCTCATCATCGGTGCCGTCAAACTGCATGAAGACGAATGAAAGTCCGGCAGCTGCAAGTTCTTTTACATAGTTCTTGTCTTTTCCCAGTCGAATACCGTTGGTGTTGAGCTGTACATACTTTGCCCCGGCCTCTTTCGCAGCCGATATGATCGCGGGAAGGTCATCCCTCATAGTGGGTTCACCCCCGCTAAGTTGTAAGAGTGTTTTATCTTTTTCGACCAGGCTGAAGATGGTTTTCCTGATCTCATCCAGGGAAGGATCTGTGGTTTCGATTCCACTTGAGGCAAAGCAGAATCTGCAATCCAGGTCACAGCGGCTGGTAATATTCAGCAGGATACAGCATGTTTTCTGAAGATGGTCGCTGCATAATCCACAGGCATCGGGACAGGCTGTGAGCCCACTTTCTCCCTCATCCGCAGACCTTATCCATTCATTAAAATCATAATGCCCCCTCCAGATGATCGTACTGAACGGCCCGTGTTCTTCGCAAGTTTTCTGAAGAAAAATTTCATTCCCCTTCTGCACGCGTTCGGCAGGGAGCCGTTTCATGCATACCGGGCAAATGCTCCATGTCCTGGAGAGAATTCCGGAGCTATCCATGTTATTTATCCTCCAGCTGCATTTCCACTTCCGAAATACGTCCTTTTACCAGTTCTTCGGAGATATAAACCTGTCCGCATACCGGGCAGGCGGGGACTTCCGTGAAAAACGTATGCCCCAGGTAGGAAAAATCGGTCTTTTTCGGTTCCAGTTCTTTATTGCATTTACAGCAGAGAAGTTGTTTCCTATCAGCCATTTTTCATCTCCTCTATTTTCATCCTGTGGCAGTATGCGTTGACAAGTTCATACTGCCCGTTGTTCATCGGGCGGTATTCAACCCAGTAGGTCATATTGCCTACTGCCATATGCCCCGAGAAGGTTCCCGCATCACGATCGGACAGTTTTTTCCCGCTCTGTTCGCAGGTATCGATTACTGTAAGGATGTCCTGTTCAAGCATCCATTCTTTGTTCAGTTTCTCCTTTAGTTCTGCAGAAACAAGGAGTCTGTCAGTATGTTTTTCCATGGTCTGAAGTTCATTCCAGAATTCGTTCAGCAGCTGCTGTTTGAGTTTCATGCGGTTATTCCTTCTCTCCGAAATGCCCGGCTGGGGGCGTATTTCGCTTCCCAGGCCAAACAGTATGTCGAGTATATGCCAGGAAGGTTTACCCGCAGCTGCAAAGATATCCCTGCAATTCGAACAATAGGTAATATAGGGGTAATCGTTCTGGCTGATTTTTTGTTTTACAGAATGAGCTGCCAGGGGAGGATGGGTAATGGCGGTTTGCCCGCCGTAACTGCAGCAGCCTGCCAGTTTCCCTTCCAGGGGAAGAGGTTTGAGAGTAAACCCTGACTGCAATGCAAGTTCGCGAATGGATTGCTGCACCTCTGCTTCATGACGGCTGGCGCAGGGATCGAACACCGAAGCTGTCGTTTCACTGAAGTCGTTTGCCGCTTGCAGTCCTTTTTCGGCCATGGTCGTGTAAAGGAATTGTCCTTTGATTTCGGGCAGGTATTTTTGGAACATCAGTTTGCAGGTGGCACAGGCGAAGATGAATGAAGGTTTCCCTGATCCGGCCCAGTCTTTCCTGATCTTTTCAATGACCTTAGCATGAAGAGGTTCATCGCCCGCCCATTCTGCAGGGGCACCGCAGCAGTTCAGCATCAGGGCTGTACCGGGGAAGTGCGTCAGCAGGAAGCGGTAGCTCCGGGTCACATATTCCGGGTCCGATGCTCCAAGCTGGCAGCCGGGAAAAAACACATGGGAGACAGCGGCCTTTCCCGGAGGCGGTTTACACAGCGCCGCCTCGGTATTTGAAAAATCCATATCCCTCAGGAAGAATTCATGAAAAGCCCAGGGCATTGCTCCTTTCTCCCACATGGCCTTGTGGCTTTTGAGGAGGAATTCTCCTGTGTCAATGCTTTTCGGACAAACCTCCTTGCACAAACCGCAATGGTCGCAGGTGGAAATGAGCCTGGTCGCCAGGGTCGCATTGCCGTCGAGGGAGCTGGGAGTGAGTGTGACCTGCACCTCTTCGGTGATACGTTTCGGGAACTTCTGAAAATATCCCATCAGGGGTGAATATCGTACGCAGGCATCGCATGAGCACCTGAGGCAGCGTTTTGCTTCTTCAACCGCCTCGGCTTTGGCGTATGAAATGCTGTTGGCAGGAAGTACGACGGGCGAATCTCCGGGCCTTACTGCTTCGGGCATCAGCCTGGTTCCCCCGGCTGTTACGGGGTTGTTCATCCTGCCTATCTTCAGCCAGGTCTCGATCGCATACGAGGCATTGAGTCCGTCGGCGATGGCATGCATGGTATCGGAACCTATAAGCGAACCGCCCATGAAAACCCCGTCTTTTGTACTGGCAAAGGTTCCATCCGCCGAAGGCGAAAGCCCGAAATCATTCCCTGCTTTGCCCGTTGCAACGTAGACTGCATCGAAATCCAGGCCATCCAACGAAGTGATTTCGGTATCCGGGTTCAGTATATATTTCTCATGCATGAATTGCCTGCGGATATCATCCATGAAGATTTCTGGCGGCAGCAGCTCGTGCAAGTGACCGCCGATGTTACCCGACTTTTCAAAGACCGTGATCTGATATTTTTTTGCTACCAGCCTCAGGGCGCAGGCCAGCCCGCTGATCCCCGCACCTATTATAGCGATCCGTTTATCCTTGGCCGGCATATTATACTGGTCGGGAGCGGTATCACGCGCATATTCAAGTGAAGCTTTTTCAAGAAGTTTCAGTGAAACCGAACCCCCTTTATCCTTCAATATGCATACCCGGTTGCAGGGTTCCCCGCAGAGTGCAATCACTATGCCTGGAAATCCCACAACCTGGCGGTATGTTTTATAAGCTATGTTAAACCTGCCCTGCTGAAGTTTCCCGACAAAATCTCTTACATCAAGATTGAACGGGCACTCTGCCGTACAAAAGGCGGGTTCATTCTGAAGGCAGTCGGCAACCAGGTCATTATAGGCCATACAGGAAGCTTAGAAGAATCGTTCTCCCGCGCCGCCCATAGGCTCAAAGAAATCAATGCCTCCGTATGGCACAGGATTGGCTTTGATGTTTTCAAGTTCATCGTACAGGTCGGAACCAAGGAAATACTTTTTGGGAGGCTCTATTTTACCCCCTGAAGCAAGGATATCCAGCCCTGCCTTGACTTTTTCCTTGGTTGCCGGCATCTCAAAAACTCTCACACCACATGCATTATATATGGCATTCAGAACAGCCACATGGCCTGAAGCCTGGAATGCTTCCGAAGCGCCTGATGATCCGAACGGACCTGTTTTATCGTCGCTTTCATGGTAAAGCAGGATAATATCGTCGGGGATGTCCTTGATGTATGGAACGCCGCTGGTAGCTATGTTGGTGTGTTTTTTCACATCTTCATAGTCTTCAGAGAGCGCAAAACCTATGCTGTGTGAGATCCCGCCGTAAGCCTGTCCGTTGACTGCATCGATATTCCCGATCTTACCCACATCCGAAACGCAGACGAAGCGGGTGACGGTAGTTTTCCCGGTTTTGGTATCCACGGCAACCTCGGCCATATTCAGGGCGTATGTGAAAGCCGGTGTGGGATCGCCTATACCCGTATTGGGGTCGAGACGGCTGAGGCCCTCGGTGACTATGGTCATGTATTTGCCTTCGTATACGGTGGGGATACCTTCTTTCACCATCTCGTCGAAGGTTCTGTAGGTCCCGTCATCTTTCTGCATGGCCTTCAGCAACTTTTCGGCTGCTTTGATGGTAGCATGCCCGTTCATATAATGGGAACGGCTGCCGGCCGACATACCGCTGTCGGGACAGATCTTGGTATCGCTCTGTACCAGCCTGATCTGCTCAGGTGTGATGCCCAGGGGTTTCAGGGCTTCCAGGGTGACCATGATTGAACCAACATCACCTCCCTGCCCCAATTCCTGCCAGGTGTCGTATTTTGTGACTGTGTTATCGGGATTGAGTTCCAGGCGGATGGTGGCGCTGTCGGTGGCGCCTTCGGTAACGTTGAATCCGCCCCATGCGAGGCCCACACCCCGGCGGACTTCAGGAGTGTCAAGCTCCTTTGCCTCTTTCACAGCCTTTTCGTACAGGGGTTTGAGCATATCCATCATATTCTCCATGGGGTACAACCTGAACGGACGGCTGTTGATGTTCGTTTCTCCCGGGCGGGCTATATTGATATGGCGGAATTCGAAAGGGTCGATCCCGGCTTTCTCAGCCAGCATATCCATCAGGGCTTCACTCATGGTATAGGCCTGTGGAGAACCGTAGCTCCTGTATGCGGTGCCGAAATTATGGTTGGTGATCGCAATGCGTGAGAGCCCGGCTACGTTGGGAACGTTATAAGGGAAGAACGCAAAACGTACCTGTTTGGTGATGACGTCATCACCTCCGAAAGTATAAGCTCCCTGGTCCATCCCGAACTCGAATTCGGCGGCAGTGATCTTGCCTTTCTTGTCGCAGGCAACGCGTCCGTTAGAATGGCAGGGACGGCGTTTTCCCGAGAAATGCTGGTGCTCTTCATAGGTCATGGAGAGAGCTACCGGGTGTTTCATGACCATAGCCGCGGCAGCTATAAGGCAAATGTCACCTGCATTGGTTGACCAGCCGAAACTGGCGCCTGTCGGGTTCATGATGATCCTGATCTTATCCCTGGTGATGCCTACTGAACTTCCGATGCGGCCTATGGATGAGTAAACTCCCTGAGATTTGCACTGTATTGCAAGCATTCCGTCTTCATCGAAATAGGCCTGGAGCGGGTCTCCCTCGATTGACAGGTGAGGTTCGCGGGTGGCGAAGAAGCTGCCCGAGGCGCTGAACTCCGAATCATCAATTATTCCGGCGACTTTTGTGGCATCTTCTAGTCCGGCGCCTTTGAGAACAGGCTGCATGGAGAAAATATTCGTTGTGTCTTCGTGGATGCGCATGGCATCGGGCATCACCGCATCGAGGTAACTCAGGTATTCGGGCAGTTTCTCGATTTTCACTTTCACTTTCGCAGCAGCATCGCGGGCATGGTCTTTGGTATCGGCCACAACCAGCGCTACCACATCGCCGTAACGGAAGATCCTGTCGTCGCAAAGCACTTTACGGCTGGGAACCATAAGGGTCGTACGTTCGTGAAAATGTCCTTCGGCCATGATATTGGTACCCCCTGCAGCCAGGATATCCTTATGGGTGATCACTTTCACAACCCCGGGCATCTTTTCGGCATCCGAGAAATCAATATCAAGGATCTTCGCATGATGGGCAAGTTTTGGCTGCACCAAGACTACTTTCAGAGTTTCGGCAGGCATCTTGAGTTCCTGGTCGTCGCCGTAATCGGCAAGTCCGCAGACTTTGGCAAGTGCCGTAGGGCGTACGACCGCTTTGCCGTAATATTCGCCGTCTTCAGGATTTTTAAAGGAAATTTCTTCAATGGTTGCTTCGCCCCTCAGGACCTTTGCAGCAGCCATCACCGCATCCACGATCTGCTTGTAACCTGTGCAGCGGCAAACGTTACGGTGTTTCTGGAACCAGTCGCGCACATCCTCGCGGCCGGGATTCTTGTTTTCCAGCAGGAGGGCATAAGCCGAAACGATGAATCCCGGGACGCAGAAACCGCACTGGACTGCACCGTAGTTCATCCAGGCAACCTGGATAGGATGAAGGTTTGAGGGTGTTCCAATCCCTTCAATGGTCAATATTTTACTGTATTCATCAATCTTGGCGATTTTCTTTGTACAGGCACGAACCAGTTTCCCGTTCACGATAACGGTACATGAGCCGCAAACACCTTTGTCGCAGCCTATTTTTGTGCCGGTAAGACCCATCCTCCGAACCACGTCGGCCAGGGTATCCTTTTCAGGATTGCAGATAAACATGCGGTTGGCTCCGTTTATGTTGAGCCACATTTTTCTAAACTTCATAGGCATTCCTCCAAATAGTTGTTAATCAGTTTAAAATATAGTTAAAGTTCCTCTTCAAGGTATGTAATTACAGTTTCAAGAAATTTAGGACAAATGGTATAGAAATGCGGGAGTTTTTCCATTAGTTCCGCTCCCTTCATGTTGCTCCTGTCGAAGCCGACGAGTTCGTTGCACATACTGGATCCGTGAGTTTTTTCGAATTTTTCGATAAGCTCCCGGGTTTTTTCCCTGCACCGGACTGCATCCTCCCGATCGGTGGATTTTGCATTTCCATATTTCAGTCCGGCCACCATCATGGCCCCTGTAAGTGCGCCGCAAGTCCTCCCGAAACCGCCGATGCCACCGCCGAACCCACTGGCAATTTTATTCGCTGTCTCAGCATCCATCCCGTATTCTTCGGCAAAAACAGAGAGTACGGCCTGGGAGCAGCTGTAGCCTGATCTGAACAATTCCACAGCTTCCGCAACATGATCTTTTACCATAATAATGTATTTTCAGATATCTTCGCAGATCGTTAACAAAAGTAAAATTTTTAATTCATTTACCGCCAGGTTTAATTTCCGAAAAATGAAGTCAAAAATTGACAAACTCCGCCTGAATTATAAAATCTGGCTGGAAACTTCCGAACAAATCGGTGTGCTCGGTGATACAAAATGCGAATTGCTCAGAAATATAGATAAAACAAGTTCACTCATCAACGCGGTTGAAATGATGGGACTCACTTACAGGAAAACCTGGGGCAGTCTGAAAAAAATTGAAAAGGAACTTGGGTTCTCATTGATCAAACCGAGCAGGGGAGGGATGAACGGAGGCAACACAGTCCTCACGCGTGAGGGAAAGATCATCATAGCGGCATTTGAAAAGTTTCATCGCAAGTACGACGCGATCATTAACGACGGGTTCAATATCATCCTCTCCGAAATGAAACAAAAGATCAGGTAAATGTCAATGCCCGGGGGCTTGCAGTCATGTAAATTATTGATATTTTTGCCAGCGAAGTGCAACACCATGCAATTCGAACTTTCATCATCAATTCAGAATTTATGAACAACGCTATATTTAATTTCCCTCTGCCTCAGAACGAGACAGTGCTTGAATATAAAAAAGACAGCAGTGAACGGAAGCAGCTCGGGCTTGAATTGCAGAAACAGCTTGGAAACCCCATTGAAATTCCCCTGATCATAGGGGGGAAAGAGGTCAGGACCAGCCAGTCGGGAGAGGTTAGGATGCCCCATAATCATTCGCATGTGCTTGCGACCTACCACAAGGCTTCCGAAAAAGAAGTGGGGATGGCTATTGATGCCGCCCTTGAAGCCCACAACATCTGGTCAAATCTTTCATGGACCGTTCGCGCATCTATTTTGCTTAAGGCTGCAGAACTGATTGGAGGTAAGTACAGGGCTGTAATGAATGCAGCCACCATGCTTGGTCAAAGCAAGAATATCTTCCAAGCCGAAATCGACGCCGTTTGTGAAACCATTGATTTCCTGAAATTCAACGCCTATTTCGCATCCCGCATCTACGGCATGCAGCCGAGCTCGGCCTTCAACCAACTGAACAAAATGGAATTCCGCCCTCTGGAGGGATTCGTATTCACTGTAAGCCCGTTCAATTTCACCTCCATCGCTTCGAACCTGAACATGGCTCCCGTGATGATGGGGAATACAACGGTTTGGAAACCTGCAACCGCTTCCTTACTGTCAAACTATTACCTGATGAAGGTCTTCATGGAAGCAGGACTCCCTGCGGGAGTGATCAATTTCATCCCCGGCAGCGGGGCTCTGATAGGGAAGAAGGTGTTGCGCTCTCCAAAACTGGCAGGGATACATTTCACAGGTTCAAATGAAACCTTCAACTCCCTCTGGAGAGACGTATCGGCCAATCTGCCTGTTTATATTTCTTACCCGAGGCTTATAGGCGAGACAGGCGGCAAGAACTTCATTTTTGTACACCCCACTGCCTCCTGCAGGGAAGTTGCGGTCAACGCATACCGCGGCGCTTTTGAATTCCAGGGCCAGAAATGCTCGGCTGTTTCGAGGATGTATATTCCTGCGACTCTCTGGCCTGAGATCAGGACGGAATTGTTAACAATATGTGCGGATGCAAAGATGGGTGATGTAACCGACAGCAGGAACTTCATCAATGCCGTGATAGACCAGGGGTCCTTCGACAACTGCATGAACTATATTAATTACGCGAAGAATTCTGCCGAGGCAGAGATCATCGCGGGAGGCAGGGGAGATAAAACGACAGGCTATTTTGTGGAACCAACTGTCATCGTCACTACCAATCCAATGTTCAAAACCATGGTAGAAGAGATCTTCGGGCCAATTCTCACTATTTACATTTATGCCGATGACAAACTGGAGGAAACAATAAAACTTTGCGAGGAAACATCACCGTACGGACTCACTGGTGCTGTTTTTTCCCGCGACAGGGTGGCAGCTTCCATCATGTGCGAACAGCTAAGGTATTCGGCAGGGAATTTTTATATCAACGACAAACCCACAGGGGCCATCGTAGGCCTGCAGCCTTTCGGAGGTTCCAGGGCTTCAGGCACCAACGACAAGGCAGGTGGAGAGTTCAACCTCATCCGCTGGATCAGTCCTAGGACCATTAAAGAAACTTTCCAGCCCGCATCTGATTACCGCTACAGCTATATGACGGAATAACAGCAACGAATCAACTAATCCAAACAAACATGAAATTCAATTTAAAAGACCTGGGAATCGAACAGGTGAACAATGGCGCCAGCACAGGTGCAACCTGGCTTGAGACGCATGGAGATGAAACAGTATCCTATTCACCCATCGACGGTTCAGTCATCGGAACTGTTAAAAACGCCACTCTTGACGACTATGAATACCTGATGGGTAAAGCACAGGAAGCTTTCCTGAAATGGAGGATAGTGCCAGCCCCAAAGAGGGGAGAGGTAGTGCGACAGATTGGAGAAGCTCTCAGGAAGAAAAAAGAAGAGCTGGGCTACCTTGTTTCTCTTGAAATGGGGAAGATCTATGAAGAAGGCCTTGGAGAGGTGCAGGAAATGATCGATATCTGCGAATTTGCGGTAGGGCAGTCCCGTTTGCTGAACGGCGCCACCATGCACAGTGAACGCCCGTTCCACCGAATGTACGACCAGTACCATCCCATAGGCATTGTGGGGATCATCACTTCCTTTAATTTCCCCGTAGCCGTATGGGGATGGAACTCTATGCTCGCAGCCATCGCAGGTGATGTAGTCGTATGGAAACCAAGTTCAAAAACCCCGCTTTGCGCGTTAGCCATTCAGAAGATCATAGCTGAAGCTTTAAAGAAGAATAATGTCCCCGAGGGAGTGTTCAACATGATCATTGCAAAGTCGTCGGTACTGGGCGATAATTTTGCGGCCGACAGGCGCATCTCCCTGATCTCGGTAACAGGTTCAACCCAGGTCGGAAGGAGAGTCGCAGCAATCGTAGGCAATCGCTTGGGCAAGACCATCCTTGAGCTGGGTGGGAACAATGCCGTCATCATTTCAAAGCATGCCAGCCTCGAAATGACCCTTCAGTCGGTCGTATTCGGATCGGTTGGGACCTGCGGACAGCGTTGTACCTCAACCCGGCGTCTCATCGTTGACGAGCAGATCTATGATGAAGTGAAAGAGCGCCTGGTTGCGGCATACCAGAGCATAAGCGAGCGCATCGGCGACCCCCTGGAAAAAGACACCCTGATTGGCCCGTTGGTCGACGAGACCGCGGTAAATAACTTCCTTCACGCCATCAGCGAAGTGCAGAAAGAAGGAGGCAAACTGATCTTTGGCGGAACTAAGCTGGAAGGAAGCAAATATCCTTCGGGAAATTATGTGATGCCTGCAATCGTAGAAGCCGAGAACCATTTCAAGACGGTGCAGGAAGAGACCTTTGCCCCCCTCGTTTACCTTATCCGCTATAAAACTATAGAAGAAGCCATCCACCTGAACAATGACGTACCCCAGGGACTATCGTCTTGCATATTTACCGAGAACCTCGTGGAAGCCGAAAAGTTCCTTTCCGAGACAGGTTCCGACTGCGGGATTGCCAATGTGAACCTTGGGACATCAGGAGCCGAGATAGGCGGAGCTTTCGGAGGTGAAAAAGATACGGGAGGTGGACGGGAATCAGGATCGGATGCATGGAAAGCCTATATGCGCAGGCAAACCAACACCATCAACTTCAGTGGCGAGACTGCACTGGCACAGGGTATCACATTTGATTTCTGAGAAAGGCTTATCCACAGACAATTAAATAAAGAACCATGCCAGGTGAAAAGTTAGCGGTGCTGATCCTCGCTGCCGGAAATTCGGAGCGTATGGGATGTGATAAGGCCACCCTGCCTTTCGGGAATGGCCTGACATTTGCCGAGCAGCTGATCTCGGCTTATTCTGGACCGGGATTCGGCCCCATCATCATAGTTGTGAACAAACGGACCGAAATTACCTTTCCTGTTCCTGCGAACGTGCGCTACGTTCTCAATGAAAATGTGGCACAGGGACGGTCATGGTCGGTCAGGCTCGGATTGCAGAACATACCCCCCATGCAGGGTTGCTTTGTTCAGAATGTCGACAGCCCGTTCACCGATCCTGCCCTGCTAAAGCAAATGCAGCTTGCACTGAAGCCAGGTGCTTATGTCGTACCCGTTTTCGGCGGAAGGGGCGGGCACCCGGTTCTGTTGGGAAGCCTGGTCGTTGATGAACTGAGGAAAAAAGAAGAAATCCCGAACCTCAGGGAGGCTCTTGAGGAATACGAAAGGGTGGAAGTACCTTCCAACGACAACAGGATACACCTGAACATCAATACCCCTGCTGAGTACCGCGAGTTCATCTTACACCGATGAAAGGCTCGACAGGTTCAACGTCATTTATGTATTTTTGCCTTCTGACATCATTAAAATAACCGGAGATGCAAACAGTTTTTTCTAAGGCCGAAGAATTAAGAAGTACAAACCGCAGGTCAGCCATCTGCATTGTGGTCGAAACCAAAGGATCCACGCCCCGAAAAGCCGGGTCGAAGATGATCGTTTACGAAGACGGCAGTATATTCGGGAGTATAGGAGGGGGCACCGTTGAAAAAGAAGTTGCCGAAAAGACCGTGGAGCTGATCGCCCAGGGGAAACCTGTCAAATATTCCTTCAATCTCGAAAACGACCTGGGGATGCATTGCGGGGGATACATGGAGGTCTATATCGAACCCATCAACCCAACGCAGAAACTGTTTATATTCGGGGCCGGCCATATTGGAAAAGCCATAACACATTTTGCCAAAGAATTCGATTTTTCAGTCAGCGTGTTCGATCCCAGGGAAGGTATTTTTTCCGACCCGGTATTCAGGGATTGCAACTGCATTGGCAAGGATTATTTCGAAGCTATAGAAGATGCTCCCTTTGACGAAAATACCTATATCGTCATCGTAACGCCCAAACATATTTACGACGAGGAGATACTGGTAAAAACAGCCCGTAAGCCCCATGCCTACCTGGGGATGCTGGGAAGCAGCAGGAAAGTTGAACAGGCCCGCAACCGCTTCCTGTCCGAAAACCTGCTGACTGCCGAAGAAATAGACTCAGTGGATATGCCTATCGGGATAAAATTCGAAGCTCAGACCCCCAACGAGATTGCCATCAGCATTCTTGCCAAACTTATTGACGTAAGGAACCGCATTCAGAACAATAACAATTAGGACCGTAACCCTCAGCCGGTTTCCCGGGTATGGCTGATTTAAAGACATCGCCCGGTTTTCCCTGTTCACTGATCTTTCCGTTATCGATCACATACACATAGTCGGACAACCTGGAAACTTCGTAAACATCATGGCTCACCAGCAAAGTGGTGGCATTGAAATTTTTATGTGCGAGGATGATCTCTTCCTGCAAAGCCAGCCTCATGTCGCTGTCGAGGGCCGACAGAGGTTCGTCGAGCAGCAGTATCCGGGGTTTCCTGGCCAGCGCCCTCGCCACGGCCAGGCGTTGCTGCTGTCCGCCCGAAAGTTTCCCCGGCTTCCTGTCACATAAACCCTTAAGATGGAAAACATCCAGAAGATCTGAAATGTATTTACGCTCCTTCAGCGGACTGGCATATAACAAGTGCTCCTTTACCGTCATGTTCGGGAAAAGGGCATAATCCTGGAACACAAAGCCGATATCGCGTAACTGCGACTTGATGTTGATTTTTTCGCCCGAATCGTACCAGGCTTGTTCACCCACTCTGATAAATCCGCCTTCAGGCTTTGTTAGTCCTGCAATAATCCTCAGCAGGGTGGTTTTCCCCGCGCCCGACTTACCGAAAATAGTGACCAGCGAATGCTCATGAATTTTAAGGCTTACATTTAGCGAACCCATACCCTCATTTGTGTGGAGCTTCTTATTGATGTGCAGATCTATCAGAACCTTTGCCATTTCTGGTATTCCCGGTTTACACTGTAAATAAAAAGCAGAACGATAAAACTGAACAGGAACAGGAACATGGCATATTTGTTGGCCATGCCGAAATTCAGGGCCTGTACCTCGTCGTACACAGCCAGGGATGCCACCCTGGTTTTACCGGGAATGTTGCCGCCTATCATCAGGATCACCCCGAACTCTCCGATCGAATGGGCGAAAGTAAGGCAGACTCCTGTAAGAAGAGCCGGTTTGATATTAGGAAGAAGCACCTTTGAGATGGTTGTCGTTCTTGATTTGCCAAGGGTATATGAAGCATCTTTAAGAGAAACCGGGAGGTTGCTGAAGCCTGTTTGTATTGAATTCACCATGAACGGCAGATTAAAGATCACCGAACCTATCAGTATCCCGGCGAAGGAGAACGCCAGCCTGATGTTGAGATAGTTGCTGAGGAACCCGCCAAACAGGTAATTCGGGCTGAAAGCCAGCAGAAGGTAAAACCCGAGCACCGATGGAGGTAATACCAGGGGCATGCTCACGAGAGCCTGCAGTACCACCTTTAAACGGAAGGAGGAATAGGTGAGGAAATAAGCCAGGGGGATGCCGATACAAAACAGTATGATTGTAGTAAGAGAGGCAAGTTTGACCGAAATCCAGAAGGTTTGTAAGAAGGCTCCGTCCATGTTCCAGCAGGCTATTTTTCTTCAGGGGGCAGTTTGAAACCGTATTTGCCAAAAAGTGCCCGTACTTTTGCCGATTCAATGAATTGAACAAAGTTAAGGACATACTTATCCGTTTCCGAATTTTTTATGATCACATAAGCCTGTTCCAGTTTCGAATGGCTTTTTTCGTCGAGAATGAAATACTTCCCTTTCGAACTCATTTCGGGCGAAAGGGCCAGGGAAAGCGCGATAAATCCCACTTCTGCATTACCTGTTAAAACAAACTGTGCCGCTTGTGAAACATTCTCACCTTCAACAATTTTATCTCTCAGCTTGTCGTATACAGAGTAAAATTTCATGCATTCCACAGCCCTTTTTCCGTACGGTGCCACCCTGGGGTTGGCAATGGATATCTTTTTAATATCTGGATTGTTCAGAACCTCTATGCCTTTGGAAACATCCAGGGTGGAACTCCACAACACGAGGTGCCCTATGGCATAAAGTTTTGGTTTGCTGCCGGCAAGGTTCAGGGAATCCAGTTTTTTCGGGAAAGAGATATCCGCCGAAAAGAAAATATTGAAAGGAGCCTGGTTTACGATTTGCTGGAAAAGGTTCCCCGATGAACCGTAAATAACATCGACCTTGACGCCCGGGTTGGATTTTTGAAATTCATTGCTCACCTCATCCAGCACGAACCTTAGGTCGGCGGCAGCTGCGATGGTGATTTTCTGAGCGGGTGAAATGTAAGTCGAGAGTAGGAAAACTGTAAGAACAAGAAGAATTCGTTTCATCATTAATCGGTTGAGTTATTTTATGCAAAAGTCGGGGATTTTACGTTCTCGTACAAGGCCTTTTTTATACAAGAAATCTCTATCTGACGCCCCGGCCGGGTGAAGTAATCAACAGGTTTTAAATTATTCAACAGCCTGTTTCAGGGCTTTTGTATCCAGTTTCCGCATTTTCAACATTGCCTGCATCGCCATCTTCGGTAAGCCTGTTCCAGTAATAATCAATCTCTTCCTGGTCCCTGCAATCAATGGACAATGAAACAGCCTCGATTTTAATTTCTGTGCAAAGGCTTTTAATTTCTCCCGGTAAATTCCCCGCCTTCTGCGGTGGAACCCGGGGCCGGGGGAACTTACTGTTTCAGGAAATCGAACGCCCCCTTCCTGAGGTTGATGCCGTATTCCAGCCAGGCTTTGAGGCAGGCCAGGAAATTCGCCCAGCCCTCGGTATTCTGCATCAGCCATTTCAAACCGGCCGCGTCGTTAGTCCTGCTTTTTTCCGTTACTGTGATTATCGTCGCTCCGCCATCCGCAGGAAGCAAAGTAATCTCAACAAGTAATTCTTCGCCGTCGACAGTCCAGTAATAGGAAATATATTCATCCATCCTGAGTTTGTCCACACGAATGGGGAATGCCATATCGAACTCGGGGAACCTCCATTGCAGGGTTTTTCCCTTTTCCATTCGGCCGCTGCCGGAAGAAATGAAATAGTTCGACATTTTCTCAGGATCCACAATGGCTTCGTAAACCTCGTGAGCAGGTTTCCCAATCTGCAGTTTTGTAGTGATTTCAAGTCTTTCGTTCATAAACATTCTGAAAACGGCAAAGGTAGCATGAAACCCGCCAATTCAATACCTTTGCATGTCAAATCATCCGATCATGCGCAAACTACATCTACTCCTTCTGCTACTCATCCTGGCACAAGCATGCACCAAGACCGAAACCAGCTATTATCCAGCTGCCACCAAAAATCTGGTCATCATATCTGACAACACACCATCCAGCGACATTATCGTCGGCATCATGGGAGCCGTTCATGCTGCTTATCCGCAAGTCCACATAGACTATTTTAATGCCAAATCATTCGACGTTTACGAAGGCTCCTATCTGCTGTACCTTACTGTTGAGAATTATCCCGCAGGCACTTACATAGCAGGCATAGTCGAACCCGGGGCACAAAGCAAACGCATCATTTACCTGGCGAACAACGAGACTGTCCTTGCTCCCGACAACATGCTTTCGACCCGGATCTTTGACGCCTGGCCTAAAACCTCCTGTATTTTTGTAAACAATCCCGCGGTCCTCGGCGGGAGCCAGGCCGACAGCCTGCCGGTATCGGAGTTCTACAAACGTGCCATCCTCTCCATGCTTTCCGGCCTTCCTGTCACCTCCTTTGGCAGCCCATGCAGCGATCCGGAAACTTTCCCTGTGCAGCATCCTGTTATCTCGGGTGATACGGTCAAAGGAGAGATACTGTTCACCGACAATTTTGGGAACTGCATCACTAATATTCCCAAGATCCTGACTGCCGATATCGCTGTAGGCACTTTAATGAACTGCAGGGTAGATACAAGCCACCTGACCATTACGATGGGGCTCACTTATTCATCGGTTAACATGGGTGAGAACGTATGCTTCGTCAACGGTTCCCAGCGCCTCCAGCTTTCGGTGAACTACGGAAATTTCTCAACTAAATACAATGCCGCGGCCAGTTCCAAGGTGTTTCTTATAAAGTGAACCGTTTAACCGGATCAGCCTTAATAAACCCAATATTCTTTTAACAGAATAGCTTCCTTTGAGCTTCTTTCTCTGAGGCCGTTACGCAAGTAATACCTGTGCTCAAATCCACAGATAACAAGCACGGTTTTTGCTTCAGCGCCCAGCAGGCTGTCCTTCTCTGCTTTTTTGAGAGAGGTGCTCAATTCTTTCTGAAGGCTGAAATAATCATGCTCCTCGTAGATCCTGTTTCTTCCCTCGATTTCATAGGGCCTTACAGGAACCGGGTGATCTTTAATATAGGCTGCAACTGCTTTATTTTGGAGGCTCAGGTTTATTGTTCCAGGCTTGAATGACATATCGGACATGAAAAACGTAGAATCAAGCTCGACCAGGATGAGGTCAGGCTTTATGCGATCAATAATAGCAACAAGTTTACCAGGGTTGAAATTATCAGAGCTGTTGTGAACCGTACCCAAAACAACGATTCTTGTTGTATCCACGCCCGCTGCCTTTGATTGAAATGAAAGAAACAGCAGTCCGAAGGTGCACAGAAGGGTGAACTGCCGGAGGTTTAAAGGTTTTATCATGATCCGTGGTATTACAGTTATTTCCGGTGAATCGACAGAAACACCCTGTTCCCCGGCAGGACTGACTGTTTGCAGTCGTAGGCTCCAGGCAGCTCATTAATGATCCTGCCTTTATTGATCCGAACCAGGAAAGTACAGTAGCCGGATGAAGGTATTTTCAGCTTAACATCAATTGTTAGTTCTGTAAACCATCCCATGGTTTCGAATACATAACGGCAGGTATCGCCCGCAGTCCAGTCGCCGCGGACCTTGCTGTTGGGGAAACCGAAAGCATTTACCTTGTATTCAAGGCGGAAAGCGGTATCAGGCATTATCCTCACAGCCGAGTTCCCCAGGTCCATCAGTATGACCCTCGGCCTCAAGCGGGTAAATTCAGCATTGGTCAAATGGAATTCCTTGGAGGAAAAATATGGCGTAGCGAGCATCAGGCCTACAGTAATGACTGGTAGTAATATGCCCATGGCGAGAGTAATCCGCCTTGCTTTTTTCTTTTGGTCTGCGGATGAGAGAACGGGGATATCAACGGGTTTGTCGGCCCGGAACAAATAATACCCGGCTAAAGCAACCAGCCATACAATGAGCCCGGCCCAGAGCACATCGCTTGCAAAATGTCCTCCCGCCATCATCCTTGCGATCCCGATAAGGATCCCATATCCAACGCCTGCAACCAGGACAACATATGCAAGAACCTTCTTCCTGTTCCTCAGGAACAGGAAAGGGATTGACAGGTAAAACCCCATGGAACAATGTCCGCAGGGAAAGCTCTTGCCCTCATTCGTGGCTCCTTTTTCACAAATGCAGATAAATTTTTCGGTGCCGCCGAATTCGGTGATCTCCCGGGGGCGGGGCCGTCCCGTATGATCTTTCAATACAAGGTTAACGATCAGGCCAGGACCCACAACCATGGTAAAGATAAGCACCATGGAAGCTTTGCGGAAGTTGATATATTTCACATTCCAGTAGGAGAGGGTGACCATGATTAGAGCTGTAAACGCAAGGAAGTATCCAGGGAAGATCCCGAAGCGGTACAAAAAATCCCAGAATGGCCTGTACTGCAGCAGCCATCCTTTTTCAGAAGAATAAAAATAACGTTGAATGGCAATATCAGCATCTGTCAAACGAAACACCAGGGTAAGCAGCCCCATGATGAGAAGTGTGATAGAAAAGTCTTTAAACTCCCTCGTTTTGATAATCTTACCGAATTTCATCCCGGATGAATGGAGTTTTAAAGATAGGAATTTTCAACGGAAGCAGTCCTGCCCTGTAATATTTCTTTTTTAACTGTGGATTATACTGTGCGAATCAGCTGACAGCTACCGTAACCGCCCCGGCCGATGCCCCTTCGTCACGCTTTTTAAGGAGCATTGCATAGGTGCCTGCAAGCATTAAAATTGTCTCCATTGGATCATTATGCTCGAAGGTGACCTCACCTGGTTTTTTTATTCCATATTTCATATGCAGCCGCATCAGAACCACATTATTTTTTTTCCATACCCAGGTTCTGCCCCAGAAACCCTCCTTCACAAGATCATATACTTCACCCTTGCTGCTTGTGAAACTCAGCAAGCGGCGGCTCATCTTTCCAAACGAGATTTTAAGCAGATCCGTTTCTTCGTCTTTCTTCCTCAGGAAGAGGTAAGACTTCCAGAATCCTTTACGCTCCAGGCTCCACTCCTCTTTGCCTGAGCTAACATAAGCCAGGGTGCCGAACACTTTCGGCAAAAGGATGGTTCCGATCACTTCTTCACCTATGGCAAGTTCATACTTTCTTTCCATGATTTTCGGCTTTCTTAACTGAACGACCGTGCCGGGAGATATTTGCAATTTGTAATTATCCATGTTTTAGGAATTTAGTGACTTAAGGATTTAAATTTAGACCAGTTCAAAATTACGGAATGATACCAAACAATAAGCTTCCCGGTATTAAATTATCATTAATTAAAATCCTGTCATTCGCACACATGGATAATCCTCAGTAAGTTAGCCGCCTTTAATGGTCTACACTCTCAAGCCAGCTTAGCATGATTTTCAATCCGGAATCAATTTTCAGGCAAGGCTCATCTCAAAATACAAGCCCTGGATGGCATCACGAGTCTTCTTCCGGTCCCGCTGAACAGGTTGTTGCCGGAATGCCTGGTATAGGGTGAATACGGGGAGTTGCCATAGAAAGCCTTCAGCACGGCCCCGCTGTTAAAATCGACGATCTGTGTGTATAGCTGATCATTCGCCCCCATGATGGTCCCATGGTTGAAATCAGCGCTGAAAAAGCCGGAAAAATCCACAGGGAAACTCCTGACCAGAGAAAAGTCGTTCGCATTCCTGATCGAACAAACCTTGCCCTGGATGATCACAGCCTTGCTCCCGTCCCAGGGAAGAAAGGAATAATAAATGTAATAATCGTCGAAATCCTGGGAATGCCAGATCTCTGTAACAGTTCCGTTATCATTCTTATACAGGTGCAGGAGCCCGTCTTTAACAAAAAAATAATCCCCGTTGGGTGAAACCTGGGGAGTTGGATTGTTAGAATAAGGGATTACGCTGAGGCTCTTGCCGTTAATGAAATCATACAACACCACATGACTGTATTGCAAACCTATCACCCCAATGCCGTTATCCGAAATTGCAAGATCCTCAACCATTTGAAGGCTGGGGTCGACCAGGTAGGCCGACACATATGTGAGGGTTTTGGTTGGGATGTAATACAGGAAATATTTGAATCCCCCATTGATAAAAGTATAGGCCAGGAGGTATTTATTGTTGGGCGAAACATTGGTGCAGTATAAACCATCAGGTATGGGGAACTGGTGGGTCACGGCAAGCGTTGCCACAGAATACCCGGTGATCACCTCATGGAAGACCGTAAAGAAATCATCTCCCATCGGAGAATAAAAGTACCAGTAGGCAGGCCATGGGATCCCGGCTGTAACCGTATCAAAACCGGAATATTCCGATATCGCCAGGTCATCATTATAATAAGGAGGGGCGCTTTTGGGCAGAGCGGTAACATATACATTGTTCAGGCCGGGAAATGCCACATCGGTTAAGGTGCAAGCAGTCTGGTCAACCGAAGGTATAACCGCCACTTCCTTCTTCACGCCCGGGAGAACGTTGAATATACGGTATCCCCCGCAATTGGCAGGATAAGCGTTTTTTGACCATTGAAATAAAGGGTAACCGTTGTTGTCAATACTGTGGCTGACCGTCTCAGTTTCCCTGTTTTTATGTGCAATCCCTACGTTTTGAGCGAAAAAGTAGGTTTTCTCCGCATTACTGTAATAAGTTGTGATCCTGAAATCGGCCGCCTCGCCCACGTATGAACCATCATAGAAAATAAACGGGGAACTGCCCGTAATGGAAAACAAACGATAGAATTGCTGGGTGGAACCCACGGATTTCTCAACCAGGATCTTGCTTACCGGCCTGGTTGATTGAGGAAGATTGAGAGTGCACAGCAATCTTCCCTGGGAATTTGAGAAAGTCAGGTCGGGTGTAAACTGTATGGGATCCTTAAGAAAAATCAGGGTAATAGTCTTTGTGGCCATTAATTGACCTTTGGTCCCGGCCTGAGATTTCGCGGCCGGATAGTTGTAAGCATTCAAAACGGTCTTGTAGATCCCCTGGTCAATCCCAAAGGTGGTAGCAGCGACATAATAGGTATGCAGGCCCTTCTGGGAGAATTTCAGGCTGTCATCAACCAGTACATCCAAGCGGCAGCCGGTCAAAGTATCAGTTTTGACGTCCACCTCGAAATAGTCCTTCGTAATAACGGTATCCCCCCTCGCTGCCGGCACTGAGATCACAGGCGGATTCCCGTTGTTCCCGTTGCCGGTATTTGCATCATTTGATTTTTTTGAGCAGGATGAGAAGGTGATGCTGTTCAGCAAAGCCGCTGCACAAAGAAGGAAGATGCCTTTTCTCGATAACATAGACTGTTTAAAAAGAAAACATATAATGATAACAAAAATACAAAATAAATTATTGTAATTGACTTCGGATGAGGGAGCGGGGGTAAGCAATCAAGGGCACAATTTGCAACCTTAAACAATCATCACTTTATCCCTGCACCCTCAAAAAGTGATACCCCTGCCGGTATTTTATCAACACTTGTCTTTTTTGGAAATATACAGCAGGTAGCTGGCAAACGTGATCACTACAAAATATCCGCCAGCAAGCAAATGAATATTAACGGTCGGTATAACGGCCTTATTCACAACTCCCCCTTTCAGATAGGTGAAAATGCAATAAGTATAAGGGTGGATATAACCATATTTCCATTTGAGTGCTGCAAGCGCTGCAATCCATAAGAGGAAACCGCTGCCAACGGGTATGAGAAAATTCCTGTACTTCAGGCTGATCAGGTATTGAAGTGCGATCATTGGGAGGCAATCAACAAAATAGTACAAATCCTGGATAAAAAACGATTCATATGGAACCGGGGCTGCAGGGTAGGGCACACCGCTTACAAGCAGGTAAGGTATTATTGCCGAAAGATAAATTCCGATGTTGAACCAAACAAGGAACCCAAGCATCATGACAAGGATTACCGCAAGCTTTGAGAAGAAAATAGTTGTAAGGCTCAGCGGAAGCGCATGCAATTGCTTCCAGGTATTGTTTTTATACTCGATCTGGGTCAGTAAACTGATGGTCAGGATTATCCCCAGGGGCAACAGGATTATTGCCATCGATTCCCAGGAATTCTGCCAGTGCAGCTTCCAGAAATTATCCGAAGAATAAACTGAGGGGAGTGTCTTATACCGGATGATTCTTGCCACTATGATAATGGCAGGTGTAAAAAATCCCCCGATGATCACAATCCAGATGGCAAGACTGCGCTTTGTCTTAAGCCACTCACTTTGAAAGCTGTTTATAAAAGAGATAGTCATGCTCAGTTATTGATGAAGTCCATAAAAATTGATTCCAGGTCGTTGCTCACCCACTTGATCTCATATACTTCAAGCCCGATGTTTACAAGGTTCTGGTTGATTTTAGCTATGGTTTGTTTTGAAAATGCAGGCAGCACGATTTTGCCATCCTCTATCCTGGATGCCAGGTCATGATCGGCAATGACCTGGCTTGCCTTTGCATTGTCGCTGGTTTCAAAAATTACAGACAATAATTGTTGCGGTCTGGTCTTTAACTCGCTTAAAGTACCCTGGAACACCAGTTTACCCTTATTGATGATACCGATATGGGAAACCAGCTTTTCGATTGAGGCCAGCAAATGACTCGAGATGATAATCGTGGTCCCTTGTTCCTGGTTGAGCCTCGTCAGCAATTCCCGTATTTCAATCATCCCGTTGGGGTCAAGGCCGTTCGTAGGTTCATCCAAAACAAGCAGGGACGGGTTGTTAAGAAGGGCGATGGCAATACTTAAACGCTGCTTCATGCCCAGTGAGAACTGCCCTGCTTTCTTCCTGCCCGTATCCGGCAAATCCACCAGGTTCAATACTTCCCGGACCCGGCTTTTCGGACATTGATAAATTTTTTGCAAAAGACCCAGGTTCTCCTGGGCTGTCAGGTGTCCGTAAAATGAAGGGCTTTCAATCAGCGAGCCCACCCGTTTCAGTATCCCTACCCGGTTTTCATCAAACGGCTTTCCAAAAACAGAAATTGAACCCTGCTGTCTTTTCAGCAAACCCAGGATCAGCCTCAGTGTCGTGGTTTTTCCCGCCCCATTGGGCCCTAAAAACCCGTAGATGCTGCCTTCGGTCACCCGGAGGTTAATATTTTTGAGTACAATCTCACCTGGCGAAAACCTGTGAACAAGATCAGTTGTTTCTATGCTATACACCCTGGATAATTTAAATCTTAGACAGAGAAGACGGCAAACCGGCCTTATTATTACTTTAAAATGACGGAAAAGTTAATACCATCCAGCTAAATTTAACTATAAACATCTGCCAGCTGATATTACTCCGTTGGAGAAGGATTGGATGGAGCCAGGGATTAAATTGTCCATTTACGATATAGGAGTGGATTTATATTTAATAACTTCGCCCTGATAAATAAGCGTTTCACACCCATGACTAAACCCCGCTTCGCATGAAAAAACTCATTTTACTGTCGGCGATATTACTGGTAATTTTATTTGGAGGATGCAAAAAGAAAAATGTTGTATACAGCCCCGCAGCAGAAACTTATACTATTGCTGTGCTGTCCGACAATCATTACATGGATCCTTCCCTGCTGATACAGGATGGTTCCGCATTTCAGAATTATCTTGTAAAGGACGGGAAACTGCTGGAGGCGAGTGATGCCATCATGCAGGAAGCTGTTTACGAGTTGATTAATGCAATACCAAAGCCCGACCTTGTAATTATCCCCGGCGATCTTACCAAAGATGGTGAATGGGTGAGTCATCACTCTGTTCACTTATACCTGGAGCAATTGATCCAGGCCGGGATCAAAGTCAGGGTTATTGATGGTAACCATGACATTCTCAACCATCAGTGTTATCAATACAACGGTCCTGACCAGTATATTGTTCAGAATATTGGTCCGGGTGATTTCAAGGCGATCTATTCAGATTGCGGTTACAGCGATGCTCTGTATTCCGATCCAAACTCCCTGAGTTATGTGTCGGAACCTTTGCCCAATCTCTGGCTACTCGCTATTGATTGCTGCAAGTATGACAGCATCAATAACTCAACTTATACAGCAGGAGCGATCAGGCCGGGTACCATGAAATGGATACTTGAACGATTGGCGGAAGCCGGTAAGAAAGGAAAAACAGTTTTTGGCATGATGCATCACGGCTTAGTTGAACAATTCACCGACAAGCACCTTACGTTCCCCGGTTTTATGGTCGATAATTACAGGGATGTCGCAGATCAGCTGATGAAGGCCGGCCTGGAGATCATGTTTACAGGACATTTTCATGCAACCGATGTTTCAGAACAACAATCAGAAAATCATACATTATATGATATAGAAACCGGCTCAATTATTGTTTACCCTTGCGCATACCGGATGATAACCTACATTAAGGATTCCTCATTGATCATTACAACGAGGCATATCAAAAAAGCAAACTATCCAATTGCCCCTTATCAAACCTTTTCACAATATGCTGAAAGTTTAACCCGAATAGCTGCAGATACCATGTTTACGACGATGCTCATGGGTATAAAGCAAGCCAATTACTCTGATACTGCTGCCTGGCATATTGGTCATTGTATGGGAACATCATTAATGGTACATATGGCAGGTGATGAGGATAATGCCCTGGAGGATACAGCATATATTGCGCAAACCGGTCGAAAATACAAGGCGCCCTGGCTTCCCGATTACTGCGATTTTCTTTGGACTGATAAAATACCAAGAGATAATTCCCTTACCATTTGGCTTAAATCGGGTATTTCTTTTTAGTAGCAGTCAACATTCTTTTGACATTTCATTTTATTGACTACGGATGAGGGAGCGGGGGGGGATTCAAACATGCACCTGCAATGCGAATCAGCCCCAGCGATGCCCAAAGGAACAGCGGGATTTGCCTGAACGGAAGCGTAAAAATGAGCATTATATGAAGAATATAGGCTTTCCCCTGGTTGTTCTGTGTTTACTGATGACATTCCACACGTTTACTTATGCCTCCCCCGGCAAGGTAATCGTAAACGGCATGTACATTAAAAATGACAGCTGCAGGGATTTCACCAAAAGGCTCCCACCGTGGGTTACGCTGCTGATGAAAGATCCCTGCGCCATTGAATGCCGCTGGTTCCCGGTAAACGACAGGGAAAACATCAGCATCATGGAATTAAATCCCGACGGCAAAGGTGAATTTCATTTGGAGCTTCCTGCGAAAAGCCTTTCATTCATGACCATCCACAGCGTTTATCACGGAACGTCCTTTTATGTCTATCCCGGCGATACCCTTTGGATCATGATCAATGATAAGGATACGGCAAATCCTTTCAGTTACAAGGCGAGATACGATCCGGCCCAGGAATTATATGTGACCCAGGCCCCCAGGTGGAATTCCTACAATGGTTTCGAACGTTGGAGAAGGCCTTTGAATGACAATTTGCTCCGGTATTACCAGGTATATGTCGACAGTTGCCTTAAACCCTTTGCCAGCCTGAGCAGGGAAAATTCCTGCACCCGGGAATTTTTTGATTTTGTTTCCACCGATATACGCTATGATGCCGCATACCAGTTATCCCAGACCCTCTGGAGCAGTTATGAGTTCGACAGTGTGTCCGCATCCGATAAAACAAGGATCATTGGCCTGCTTGACAAGCTCTATGCTGACACACCCCTGTTGTCGCGTAAAATAATCACTCCCTGCGGAACAGGGTTCACCGATTACATCCTCACCTGGATATGGCTGCAATACCTTAAAGCCGGAAAAATCACCGATAAATACAAAGGGCCGCCATCCCTCCTGACCGGGAAACTGCAGATGGTGAAAAGCCAGCTTACTCCCCGCGCCTATGAACTTTTTGCCATGGACCTGATCGATACACATGCCCAGAGAATGGACACCATCGCACTTTATGCTTTCGAACAGCTTAAGAAGGAATACCCGAAGCTGGAAACCGATTATGAAAAGAACTATAAGTCCACCCTGGCAAACATTCAGCACCTGCTTGATTTTATGGAAGCATCCAGGGCTAAAACCTCGCAGGGGATACGGTTCATCGATGGGGCTTCTGTTAACACCCTGGAGGACCTGGCCGCCCTTTTCCCCGGCCGAAAGGTTTATGTGGATATGTGGGCTACCTGGTGCTCCCCCTGTTTGAAACTTTTCGAATACAATACCCGGATCAGGGATTTCCTCAAAGAGCACGATATTATTGAAGTGTTTTTATCGCTCGATAAGGACAGTGTCAAATGGAAGACCGCCGTGAAATATTACAGGCTGGAAGGCGTGAACATCATGGCCAGCCAATCCCTTCGAAAGGATCTCACAAAGGCCCTGGACTGGAATGGAGGCATCCCCAGGTTTTTCATTATCGGCCGTGAAGGCAAGTTACAGGAGAACGATGCCTTTCAGCCTGTAGCCAAAGATAAACTGATGGATCAGCTGTTAAAGCAGTAATAGACCTCTACGGTCACATTGCGTTCTTAAACACTCACCACTTATTCCGCACAATACAGACAACCCTTTGACAGGAAAACCTGTCACATTGATATTATTCGTATTTTTATTTCCATGCTTATGAAATCTTTACGGTTTTGCATTGTGGCAGTCATGTTAATGGGATTCTGTTCAACAGGAAAGTCCCAGCAGTTGGTTTTCGAAAAGAAATATACGGGGATAACCACCCTCCCTCCCTGTTTCGTATATAAGCGGGCATTGCCTAGGCAACTCTCAGAGCTGGCCGACGGATCCATGCTTATCATGGGTGACTGTTATTCCATGGATACCACGAATGTCAATGCCAGCGAGGCCTATCATGATCTGAAAAAACTGGATTCCCAGGGCAATATCATCTGGACACAATACATCAGGCCCGATACTATTTTAAACAATAATGTTTTCATTGATCTTACCTCTTTCCAGGTTTTTGATAACGGAAACATCCTGCTGGTCGGTGAAATGGAAGGCAGTACGTTCGGTGCCCGGGTGGTACACCTGATCCTGTTGGACTCTGAAGGAAACCACCTGTTTGATACTACCTATGTCAATGGTTTCACAAACTATATTTATACCGTGCCTGCAGGAAGCGCCCGTTGCAGCGATGGTTATGTAATTGCAGGCCAAACCTTTGTTCCATACGGAAACGAGGAGGCTTATGTGTTGAAGCTGGATCAGAATTATGCCAAACAATGGGAATTTAAATTGGGTCAATCCTACAGCACCTACAGCGGATTTAGAAAGATCATACCCCGGTCCGACGGCAGCTTTGATTGTTTCGGGAATATGAGGATCCCTTCGACAGGGAAAGATGTTATCATGTATGCAAGATTAAATTCAGGCGGACAGATGACAATGTTGAAAACCTACGACGACAGCCAGAAGTATTATACAATGATGGACGCCGCTGCCGGTAACGGATACAGTATCATACTCGGTTATTCTCACGAAATTCGTAACTGTCCGTTCCTTCTCAAAACAGATGATTCGGGCAATAGGATCTGGCAACAGTTTTATCCGGGGACTTATGAAGAAAGCATCCTGCCAAATGCAGTAGCCATCAATCAGCAGAATGAGATCCTCGTCACCGCCGAAAAAGATTACATAGATACTGTTATCCAGTTAATTATAGCATCGGATACATACCTGATGAAGACCGATATGGACGGGAAAAAAACCTGGGAAGCAGTGTATGGCACAAATTACATCGCTGATTCCACCGAATGGGCATACTGGGAATTTGGACAGGATGTTGTTTGCGCTGCCGACGGGACTTATCTCATCCTGGGAGATGACAATATCAATAAAACCTACGGGCCGGTGCTCAGCGTTTTAAAGGTTGCCGAAGGACAGGGTGGAACGGAAACTCATCCGCAGAACAATAAAAGATTAATTATCTCCCCGAATCCCTTTCATGACAAAGCAATGATGGCACTTCAGCCGGAAACAGCGATTTCGGAAGGGACCTTCAGGCTGTTCGATGTCACCGGGGCCCCGGTAATGACAATTAACCACATCAATACCGGGCGATTCATCCTTTCACGTGAAGGGTACACTGATGGAATTTACCTGTATTCCCTCGAAGAAGGCCAGAACATCATCGCAAGGGGAAAGCTGATCATCAGGTAAAACCCGGTATCATCCCTGTAATACTTCTTTTAATTGACTGCGAATGAGCGAGAGGGGATGAAAATCAAACATTTGAAAATTTTTCCAGGGGTGGTGTGTCGGAATTCCCGACATGCCACTTACAATTTTAAACATTAGTATCACAAACCCCTAAATCTTTAAGGTCACAATTTGTGACCTTAAAGATCAGCTTCGATTAACCTGCGGAATTTTAAACCCGACCGGTTCCATGGGTTGACTTTTTTTCTGCATCAGTTGTTTAATCGCTTCGAATATCAGGAGGATATCCTGATCGTGTGATGAAACGCTTCGTTCGAGTTCCTCGATCTTTTCGGCCAGTTCCTTATTCGTTTCGAAGAATTTTCTCATCTGGACGAATGCCCGCATGATAGCGATATTTACTTCTATAGCTTTTTCGGAATTAAGAACCGAAGAAAGCATTGCAACACCCTGTTCGGTAAATGCAAATGGAAGATATTTTGTGCCCCCTTTCTTTGAGGTCACAATTTGTGACCTCAAAGAAAGAGACTCCTCTTCAGTTAGTTCGAACATAAAATCAGCAGGAAATCTACTTAAATTCCTCCTAACCGCCTGCTTTAAAACCTTCGTAGGTGCCTCGTAAAGTCTTGCCATATCCACATCCAGTATCACTTTTTCTCCCCTGATATAATGGATCAACCCACTGATCGTTTCGATCTTCACCTGCAGTTCTATTGTCATATTTCATTAAGATTAAGTGAATCAATTGTTTCTGAACTTGAGGTCGCGAATTGCGACCTCAAGTGACTCAACCTTCAAGGTCACAAATTGTGACCTTGAAAATCTTTATCCCTTAATCCGTCAACTTCTCAAAAGTGATACTAAAACCGGCTCTTTTTTTACTGAAAGACTACGGCAGATTATTTAATTGATTGCAGATGGAGGAGTAGGGATTGGCAACTGGTAACAAATTGTGACCAGTTCCGTGTAAAGTGTCGCGGTGTCTTGAATATCAGAGTGATAAGGAGTCACAATTTGTGACACCATCAATGTTTACTGATGATTCCAGCTGATTTGCGATAGAAGAAATGGGATCTTGTCTTTTCCGGCTAATTGTGCAAGTGGTCCTTGCACAATTTCAATGCGCTCAATGTCTGCTTGTTGTTATCATGCAACAACCTCTCCCGGTCTTTTGTTTCAAAATTTAAACCTCTCCGGTTCTAATCCTGATTGCCTTATTATGGATCTGGTTGTTCCTGTCGCAAGCAGGATGTCGGTGATTTGCTTCGATGACGGAAGCTGAGACACGGATGTGAGATTCGCCCCAAAGGGTTTCTTTTATTGGCTGATAGGATTTTAGGGTATCTCCATCCTCAAAGTATAATTCGAGTGCCTCGGTCAGATTGTCAATAGCTTCTTGGGCAGAAGAACCGAAACTCGAAACATCAACATTGAGACACTGGGAAATATAATGTTTACCCTCCTTATAAACGACATATTTTATCGTCTTCATCCACAAGGTTTTCATTTCTGCAAAGTTAATTCAATTTCCCCTTAATCTGCCAACTTGCAAAAAGTGATACCCAAACCCGCTTTTTTTTACCTAAAGACCACGGCCGAGCATTTTTTGACTGCGGATGGGTGAGCGGCAGGAAAATAAAAGTCCACCCTATGCGCCCTGATCAATCGGGAAGGGGGGTGGACATGTTGTTGCAAAGATAATAATCACAGAAAGGCCATTAACGCAAATCGTTGATTTTGTGCTGTAATTCTACGGAAGAATACTCCTTTTTCAAGGCCTTTAATCCACTTTCCCATGAGAAAGAAAAAGTATCGTCCTCCCCCGGAACCTTCTTTGAAGCGGCGTATTTCGATTTTAAGAATTCTGCGTATGCAATTAACTGCCTTTGAATATGTTTAGGCAGATTCTCAAAATCCGATATGAATGATGTGAATTCCATTTTAGTAGAATGATATACTAAGATACTATGAAATTGACTTAATCCTTTCCCCTTAATCCGCCAACTTGCCAAAAGTGATACCCAAACCTGCATTTTTTTCAAGAGATCACGACCGACAATTTTAGTGACTGCTGATAGGGGAGCGGCGGGAATTCTTCTTGCTCTATTCCTGCGAAATGACCTGCCATTTCCCACCCTTTGCCCCGCCAATACGTTTAAGCTTTTGATCCTTCTGCAACAGGCTCAGATTTATTTCAATAGAACGTTCATTTATTTTCAAAATTCTCACGAGTTCAGTAATCGTAATATCCTGATTTTGATTTATAAGCAAAAGAATTTTCTCGGTGGTTTTTCCCGACGTTTTCCCCGACAGTTTCCCCGACGCAATCCCCGACGTTTTCTCCGACGCAGCTTTCTTACTTTTATTGAATTCATTAATGCCTCCCTTAATGCCGGTTCCGGGAAAGGGAACGTTTCAACCTTGGATATCCCATAATAAGAAATTGATACCTTCAGGTATTGGGTAAGCAGTAAATCCTCGGAACCCAGCACCCAGCACCCAGAGGCTAAAACCCAGTCCCCAGTCCCCAGCACCAGCACCTTTCCCTTGACTTTCCCTTCCCGCTGTTGTATCTTTGCAACAGCATCAGGAATCCTTGAGTGGATGCCAACCGAGCAACGAACGCCACGGTGGCAAAGCGATGCGGACACTTGGTCAAAAGGGTTCGTTTTTTTATTTCCCCAACCTCATCCGCAGTCCATCCTGAAGCAATGATGTTTAACCTTTAAAACCATTGCATGATGGAAACAAATTCATTGAATTTTTTCGGAAGGGAACTGCCTTCATCCCTGGGGTACGGAGTACTCGACAAAAGCAGCGTGAAGATCGACAACGAGGTGATCAGCGCCGATTTCAATGTCCCCCTGGCCCGGATGTGGAGCGCGGCAGGGACATTCGCAGGTCACGGCATAATTGATCCTTGCAAGCCCAACAGGCTCATTATCGACAAATCGGGAAATGCCGGATCAACCTTCATGCAGATCTGGCCCGGCGACCTCAAAAACCCCTGTTTCGCCATAGTTTTCAAGGATTGCGACGAGAAACAAAGGGAAGGAATTGCGAAACTGTTATCCGAAAGCCTCAGGGCGAAGAAATCCGCCTTAAAGGTTTTTCATTGGATTACTTTTTTTCGGGACTGCGGATGGGGGAGCGGGGGGGAGCCACCGAAAGCAACTTGTAACCCTGGCAGGATACCAGGTGTCAGACAGAATATCGCCCTTCCATGATCCCCGACAGCGAGAGGTCTTCATCAAGATCAGGCCAATGCAAACCGGTCCCGTTACA